>Ga0302325_10012722_pt1 | contig 18021 bp, 18 predicted proteins | sample Palsa_T0_2_FD_201948 | JGI IMG/M metagenome (GOLD analysis project Ga0302325, IMG submission 201948) | Peat permafrost microbial communities from Stordalen Mire near Abisko, Sweden - Palsa_T0_2 | ecosystem: Environmental > Terrestrial > Soil > Palsa > Peat permafrost | place: Sweden: Abisko...
CACTGGGTAAATCCGCACCCAGGAACCGTCTTCGCGCACGCCCGCTGTGCAAACGGTTTCCCCATACTTTCGAGAGAGCGTCGGGTAAGTTTTGACCGTGATTAAGACGCGCTCTTTGGGCATGTTCTGCCTTTGGTTACAGATGCTGCGCGGTGTATCTCTGCCCGATCTTCTGTTCCAGGGCTTCTGCTACGCAATGACGGTGGCATTGTTCGGGCAAATTTTCGTAACAAGTAAGCGCCACCCGCTCACCGGCATCAATCCACTGCTGGATTTTGATCAGCGCCTCGCGTTGATTTGGCAGGCTGTCACGTTCGTAGATCGCAAACAATGCGTCGTAATCGGCTTGGGTGTCCAGCCCGCGTCGTTTTTCGGTCGCAATGCCAAGTTGCGGCAAATGCTCATAACGGATGCCGACGCCATCGCAGCTTTTGGATAATGTTCCTTTTGAAAAGCCATACTTCCGGCTCAACGGATTTCGCCTCACATCACACAACAGCGTCACTCCGCTCATTAGTAATAGATTCAGATACCTCTCTAACGAACGCCCCTCGTATCCAATCGTGCACAGTCCGGGAGAACTGGCAGCCGGACGCGCTTTTTTTATCTCTCGTAAAGCTGCTGCGTCGCCTGCCAAGACTCGTTCTGCAATCTCGCTCTGAATGGCATAATAAGGATAGCGGCGATATGCTTCCGCAATAAGCGCATCGCCACGCAATCGCGCGTGTCGTTTTGCAAACTGATCCATCTTCATCCGAACGGAAGGAGCTACGGTTGCGGCTGCCTTGCCCAGTGGCGTGAGATTCCAAGTTCGCTCCTCATCAGCCAGCAAGCCTTGTTCTACGAGCCGTCGCTTGTCAGCATACGACGTAAATGAAAAGCCACCGAATTTGTAAGGCACGAAATCGTAGGTGGGAGTCTCTTCAACTTCCTGGCAATACAAGAATAGCAACTTTTGGAAATCAATGTTGCGGAGCAGTCCACTGTGGGCGTCAAGTAGGGCAAGAAGACGTTTTTGGCGGTCAAAAACCATGTGTTATCTTATGTTTTTTGCGTTCCTCCTGCAACCAAAAAGCCGCCCATTCAAAGGCAAAGCATTCTGCGGAATGGATTTTAACGGTCTTGATCCGGTTCGTCCGGCTCGCGTTCCGGCGTGGGGCTCGTCGGCTCAACGGATGGGCTGCGCCTGGCATCCTGCTCCTGCTCGTATTGCTCCCGGACGGCGTCTTTCACCGTGTCCATGCTCTGCTCCTGGGTGAGATGGCGCTGTGCCAATGCAGCGCGATACCGCACGCTGAACTCGTGCAAGGCGAGTTGGTCTTTTTGTGAGATTTCAGCCATATCAGGAAACGAGCGATTTAGCCTCTTCGAGGCATCGCCCGATTTTCATACGGGCATTATCGTAGCTCATGTTGTGCTCCTCGGCAATCTCGCTGTAGTCCAGGCCGATGACGTAATGCCGCCAAAGCAAATCGGAGCATTCCGGCTTGGCGGCGGTCAGCAATTTGATGGCGTAGTCGAGATCATGCCGGACGGCTGGGGACATCGGCGCGTTCTGCGCCGACAATTCCATCATCTTCCAAAGCTCCTCCGGCGGGACGGGCTGCAAGCGATCGGCGTATTGCTGGCGGAACTGGTCGCTCAATTTGTTTCGGGCGATGCGGTAGCACCACGCCCAAAACTCCTTTGCGGTGTCGCCCTTGAATTTCTTCAAGCTGGTGGCAACGGCCTTCAAGACTTCCTGCAAGGCGTCCTTGGCGGCTTCGTGGGAAACGCTGCTGAACACGAAAACGCGCAAATCCGGCTCGATCTGGCGGAAGATTTCTTCCGCGAGGCGAAGCCGTTCCGCAAGTCCCGCCGTGAGGCGGTAGGTGCGGACCGTTTTGATGAGGTCGTCCATGGTGAGGGCGACAGTCTAAAGTCCGGCGCTCGCCGGTCGCAAACGATTTTCGGAAAATCGGTCGTTCGGTTTCGGGGGTGTAGATGGACTGATTGAGTAGAATGCACATGACGAAACAGCGCCCCAGTTCGATGCTTCCGGCTCAAACGCGGGACAAGCAACTGCAAGGCGTCACCTTTGAATCCGTGCTGGAAAAGCGCCGTCTGGATCAGGCGCTGAACGCCAAGGAATTTGCGGTATGCGCTGGCGTGTCCTATTCGACGGCGCGAGGCTGGTTCCGTCTGCCTGGCTTCCCGTGCTTTCGCGGAGTGATCTTCTGGCAGGATTTCGTCCAGTGGCGGACGAGTCAGAATGGATTGAAGGAAAGGGCTGCGGCTCCCCACAGCAGCGCCGAGGTTGCGAGCGCGCATCATCTCCCCGCGCGTGCTGCGCGGATTCTGCTCGAAGCCTGAGACGGCTTCGGGGATTTGGAAGTTCACCACGAACGGATTCAGTTCCGTCTCGTCCTGCCCACGAATCGCAAACTTTTTTTGCGGAAGCGATTTACTGCACTTTTACTGCACTCAGTCGTAAGTGCCTCAGAATGAGGAGAGCGGGTGAAGGGAATCGAACCCTCGTGATTATTCGTGGAACGAATTGCCCAGCAGCGTTCAGTCTTGAGGTTCAAAGCAGCGGCAAAATCCACCATTTCACACCGCTTGTGCGATGTTTAGTGAACATCTTGGATTTGGTAACCGACCGCCTCGTAGCCCCGCACACGTTTGGAATACATTGCCGAAAAAACCGGCACACAGCCATCCACGTAATCATAAACGACGACTTCGCGCTTGCTGTCGTGAAGCCGGTGGAGGCGACCAACGTATTGTTGTAATGTGCCGCGCCAGGAAATCGGCATGGCTAGGAAAAGAGTATCGAGTCGTGCGTCGTCGAAGCCTTCGCCGATGTAACGGCCCGTGGACAGCAGGACTCTTTCCTCTCCGTCGGGAATCGAGGCCAGTTGTTCGGCTACGGCACGTCGTTGCTTTACACCCATGCCGCCTTTCAACACTACGATGTGCTTAACCAAGGCGGTCAATCGGGAGGCGAATTCATCCACCTGGCTGGTGCGCTCGGTCAGAAGTATAGGGGAGCGCCCAGCTTTGATGGAGCGCAGCAGATCAACGCAGATCAGGTCATTGCGTGAATCGTTGTTCGCCAGCGCGGCATACAGTTCGTGCATTTCCGGTTTTTCCGTCGAGGGTGGCAATCGGAAGTTGGTCGGTCGTGGAATGACGATGTGGTTGAATGGTCGCGCGAGTGCCTGCTCTTTCGCATTCACCCGGTGACGAATCGGCCCGCACTGCATGACGATGATAGGGTGATGCCCGTCTTTGCGTTGCGGCGTTGCGGTCAGGCCGGTGATGTAACGGGCTTTCGCTTGCCGGAGAACCTGCTCGAAGCTCACGGCTGAAATGTGGTGGCACTCGTCCACAACGACGTGCCCGTAGTTCGCGACCACATCGTCCACGACTTGCATTCGATTCAGACTCTGGATGACTGCAACGTCAATGAGCCCGCCGGGACGGTGGCGTCCACCGCCGATTTGCCCGATGCTTTTGACGGGCAGATTCAGAAACGTCGCGAGCCGTTCGCGCCATTGGTCGAGAAGCTGGCGACGATGCACGAGTACCAAGGTGTTTACCTTTCGCGCCGCAATCAACCATGCGGCCACCACCGTTTTCCCAAAAGCGGTCGTAGCGGACAGGATGCCGTCATCGTGGGCAAGCATGGCGTTGGCTGCGGCCTGCTGGTCGGGGCGAAGCTGGCCGTGAAACGCCACCTCAATCGGCTGACCAGCAAATCGTTGGTCGTCGAGTTCTACGGCAACCTTGTGCGATTCGAGTAGCGCCGTGATTTCACCAAGGCAACCGCGAGGCAAAGCAACGTGCTGGGGAAACTCTTCCGCACAACGAATGACTCGCGGTTTACCGAATGTGGACAACCGCATCGCCTGCGCGCGATAGAATTCCGGATTTTGAAATGCGGCGAGCCGGTGCAGGCGATTCAACATCGCGGACGGCAAGCCTTCCTTCTCCACATAGATCAGATTGCCGCGAATCACGCGCACTTTCGCGGGTAACGGATCGGAGATGGCTTCGTCCTTTTTCTTCCGGGACGGCGGCAGCGTCCACGGGTCTTCGGTCTGTTCATCATCCGTGACACTCCGCCGAACACCGATTATGTCTCCGCTGCGTTCGGCCTCGCGCACGACGTTTTCGACTTCGGCATATGCCATCCGTCGGACGCACGACAAAATCGCCCACTGATCGGCATGTGGATTGAAATCGGCATCGAGAAACACACTGTTCCCGTGGCCGCGCGGTGTGTGCTGCAAGGGCAGCGCGATGAGATTGCCAAAGCCTCCTTTGGGCATCGTATCCTGAGACGGAAAAAAGCGGTCGTAGGAATCGAGACCGAGTTGATGCCGCCGTTCCATTGTCCGTGTGAGAAGGGCCGCACCGAGTTTCCGCGCTAAACTCGCAGGCAGTGGTGCTTCAAAAAAAATCCAAATATGACCGCCGCGCCCGGAGCGTGACCGCTCGAGAACGGCGGGCACTTTCGCATCGGCACAGGTATGGAGAAACCCACGTACGTCGTCCCGCCATGTCGCCTTGTCGAAATCAGCCGCGAGAAACCAACACGTTTCGTCGGCCAATAATGGGTAAACGCCTGCTATGAGTTTGCCCGTCAGGTGGTCGTGAATGACCTGATCGGTCAACGGGAAGTATTCCTTCGGCACGTCGGAATGTTTTTGGGAGGGATTGCCCCATACTTTTCGGCACGCTGGCGAATACCCCGTCTTTCCATTGCGACCCTCCCAACGCAGCGCATAAACGTCTTCGCGCCCGCGGAAGAGGCAGCGGAACAACTTCACCTTTTCTTCCGAACTGGACTTGGCCGCGACCGCGCCTTGTATGTCGGATGCAGAAGCAAGCGGAGCGGAGGTTTCAATCTGGGGAATTCCCAAACGTCCTCGCAACTGCCGATTCTCTTCGCGCAGGCGTTCACATTCCGCAAGAGCTTCGGCCAGCTTTGATTCGGGTAAGTCGGATACACTCATGCTTGAGTTTGCCCGTCGGCGTCACAGACTCAACCTGCTGAAGAACCGTTCGATCATGCCGAAATGTTTTCCCATATCCGGTTCGAGACTGCATTCCTCCGCCATCTGTGCAAATGGCGTGGACCACGAGGCTGGTGGCAGAATCAGGACAGGCGGAATGCCGTGCGTCTTTCGGCGTTGGAATGTTTCACGGATTGCCTCCGGTAGGCGGGTGGGATCGAGTTTGGTTCGTTCGATCAAAAGAACCAAGTCCACCAAATCTTTGACACGGGTATTTTCTCGGCCCACTCGCGGCAACGTGTAAGCGTGGAGTTTTTCGGCGAATTGCTCTTCGGGTGAAACTGCCGGAAAACTCGCGGTGGCAATACCCGCAAACCCCAGCCAGTCCCGGCCGGGCAGCAATTCGTAAGGCTGTCGCAAAACATCACCCGTGCTCACGTCCAAACGGAACTTCGCAAACGTGCGTCCAGCCAATCGTGCATCAACCGGAAAGCGCGCGCCGCCGTAGGGTGCTGCCTCCAAATCCTGAGTCGCATCGCCAAAAACAAAGGTGAAGAAATCCTGCAAGTTCAACTTCCCCGCTTCGCGCAACGATTCCAGAACAGCAGCAGCATTGGCTTCCCAATCTGCCGACGGCACGGGGAGTCGTCTCAACGCCAGATCAATGTCGCGCGTGGTGCGCGCCGTTCTCACGCGCAATTCCATCGCGTAACCACCTTTGAGCAGCCACGGGGCGTTCGGTTTCGCAAACAGGCGGCAGAGCAGCCGGTCGAATGCTGTTTGCCGGCGCAATCGCTGGAGGTCGAGCTTTTCTTCCTGTGCCAGTCTTTTCAGGCGGTCTTCCAGCGCGCTGCGAAATGCGGCGGCAGAAGCATATTTTTGCGTTGCCTTCATCGTTTGCTTTCGACGAGCAGGTCGTCAAACCACGTCGGGATTTGTCCATTGCGGCGAAGATCTGAAATATCGCGCACGGTAATCAGTCCGCGTTGCCGTCCTTCCGTCAGTGCTTGTTTAATAATGTCGCGAGACACAGATTCAGCCGCCGCCAGATCGGCGATAGTGCGGAGAGGACGAGTCACAGCGAAGCCCTGCCGCCGCTCGATATCATTCTCATCAAGCATCGCGCGATGCATCACGAGCACCTGCGGAACTTTTGCCCTTCGTCGAAATGTGGTCGGAACGCTCATGTGGAGTTTGGCCGGGTTCACATCCGAGAGTTCATGGATGCTGAGTGCGGTCTGATGGGAATAAACGCCTTCCGTTTTCCCTGCTCGGTTGCGCGACCAGAGGGCATAAATGACCAGTTGCTCTTCGGACGATTGAGGAAAGCGCGCCAGTCTGTAGATGCCACGTTCGATGCGCACCCAATTTCCCGATTTGGCGTGGTGCGCCTGGCTTCCAAGTTGGTAGCCGGCGGCAGCAGCCTGTTTGGCGGTGAAATAACCCTGCTGCCCCTCGGCAACTTCAAAGAGAGCGGTGGATACGGTTTTGAATTGGCTATGCACTGCACGAATATACAAGAAATTTGTATATTTGCGCAATGACACTCAACAAAAAATTCCGAGAGAGATGTTCAATTCCCGCAATGATTCAAAAGACGAAAGGGGAGGTTTTCAATAGCGGGTGAGAAGCGCCTCAATTTACTGCACTTTTACTGCACTCAGTCGTAAGTGCCTCATAATGAGTGGAGCGGGTGAAGGGAATCGAACCCTCGTATGCAGCTTGGGAAGCTGCCGTTCTACCATTGAACTACACCCGCGAATTCAGCTCCGCCCTATTGCCAGGAGATGATGTCGTCCGAGGCGAGCCCGGTGGTTGGGTTCTTGTAATAGCCGTTGCCAGCCGTGCCCAGCGTCTGGTCCTTGCCCAACGAATAAACGCCGACGCCAGTCTTCGGGTTGTTCGGATAGGCAAAATCGGTGTATTGCAAGGTCCGCGGCGAGTTTTGGTTTCCGTCGAGCTGGCTATCGTAGTCGGCGTCGATCGCCACGAAATATTCGCTGCCCCACGGGTCCATGAACGCGCCGATCTTGAGGGAGCCGCCGCCGGAGTAATTGGTCGGCACAAAGCCCGCCCGAGGATTGTTGTTGTCGGTCGCGGTCTTGCCGTCGAAGAAAACAATCGCCCGCGGATTGTACTGGTTGGGTTGTCCCGCTGGCGTCTGGCCTGTGGAATCGATATTTCGCAGAATATCGAAAAGCTGGAAATTGCTGATCCCACTCCCGGCGGTCACCCCCTGTTGCGTGCCGAAGGTAAAATCCCCGTTGGGAGGGTTGACCACGTTGGCGCCGAGCGGATATTTTCCGTACTCCGTGTAGTACGCCTTCACGGCGCCCGAAATCTGCACGCCGTCCGATTTGGCCTGCGCTTTGCGCGCCTGGTCGCGCGCAATATTAATCGCCGGGAAGAGCAGGCCCATGAGGATGGCGATGATGGCGATGACCGTCAGCAGCTCGACGAGCGTGAAACCGGCGGAAGTGGAACGGGGGTGGGGGTAAGAGTTCATTGGAAAAACCTTTATTAGGAAGCTACTGAAGAGATGTGAGATGACAACAGAAAATCTGGGTTCAAGTCAAAATTCGAATCGCGGGACAATCACGGGCTGGCCGCCCGCCGGCGAAGAATACCTATCGGTCGCGCGGGACGGGCGGCTCTTTGCGCGGCAGGCGACGCGGCAGGCGCCCCAAGGGCCGGAACGCGCTTTGGTCGTTCTCGTGCATGGATTTGGGGAGCATTCCGGCCGCTACGGCCATGTGGCCGAGGCGCTCGTCGCGCGCGATTTCGCGGTGGTGGGCTGGGATTTGCGCGGACACGGCCGCTCGTCCGGGGTGCGTGGGGACATCGCCGACCGGGACTGTCTGGTCGACGATCTGGCGGCGGTCTGCGCCCGCTATCGGCGGAAGGAAACTCCACTCTTCATTTTCGCCCACAGCCTGGGCGGGCAAATCGCTCTGCGACTGCTGGAGAATGACCCGGGCGTGTGCCGTGGGGCGATCATCGCTTCACCGTGGCTGCGGCTGGCTTTCACTCCGTCGCCATGGCAACTGGCGCTCGCGTGGATGGCGATGCGTTTTTGGCCCCGCTTCACCCAGCGCACCAGTATGCGCCGGGAGCGGCTCTCTCGCGACCTCGCCCATCTCAGTTCCTTTCCCGACGCCGACCTGGTGCATCACCGGATTTCGGCGCGGATGTATTTTGCCTCGCGGGCGGCGGGCGAGCAGGCGTTCGCCGCCGCAGGCCGGTTGCGCACACCGCTCTTTCTCTTGCACGGCGACGACGACCCCGTCACCAGCCATCACGCCACCTGCGAATTCTTCGAGCGCGCGGGCAGTGCGGACAAGACGCTGCGGATTTTTCCAGCGGGCCGTCACGAAACGCACAACGATCTCGACCGGGATCAGGTGCTGCGGGAGGTGGGGGACTGGATTGAGGCGCGGGTGGGTGGGGAAATGACGAATGACGAATGACGAATGACGAATGACGAAGGGTGTCGCAGATGGGAAATCGGACCTGCCCGCAGTGCTTCGCACAACGATGCAGGCGGGGATGCGGGCGGGGATCGGCTCCGCACCATCGACCCGAACTCCAAAGTCCGAACTCCGAGACTCTGGCTATTCACTCCGATATTTTCCCTTTCCAGCGGGCGGATTGTTCGTATAGTCCGCCTCCCTTTTTAAAACCCGAATTTCCTATGTCCCAGCATCGCAGCCTCAAAGGTATCAGCACCATCGCCGCCAAGCGCAACGTTTTGAAGCGTTTCGAGCGCGTCGAAGTCCTCAAGCAACGCGGCCTCTACAAGGATGGTGACAAAGTGATCGGCCTGCGCAAGACGAAGCCGAACGTCTAGGCGGGAGTCGAGCCAGGGTCGCGCGAGCGTTCGCGGACGGTCGCAACCGGGATGGTTGCGCTACTTCGGGAGCGCCGCCGTTAGACGCCCTTAGACGAATTCGTTGATCAGGTTCTCGAGGAACTCCTGGCGGCCGCTGGCGTTCGGGGCGGCTTCGCCTTTTTCGAGGGCAAACTTTTCCAGCGACCGGAAGCTCTCCTTGCCCGCTTCGACGCTCGCGCCCAGCCCGGTGTCCCACGACGCGTAGCGATCTTTGACGAACTTCGCCAGCCGCCCATCGGCGCGAATGGCCGCGGCGATCTTCAAGCCGCGTGCAAAGGCATCCATGCCTCCGATGTGGGCGTGGAACAGGTCCTCCGGGTCGATGCTCTCCCGCCGCACTTTCGCATCGAAATTCACGCCGCCCGAGGTGAACCCGCCGTATTTCAACATCGTGAGCATGCACTGCGTGGTCAGGTAAATGTCCGTGGGAAACTGGTCCGTGTCCCAGCCGACGAGCAGGTCGCCGGTATTCGCGTCGATGCTGCCGAGGGCGCCGGCCGCGCCGGCTACTTCCATTTCGTGTTGCATGGAATGCCCGGCGAGCGTGGCATGGTTCGTCTCGAGGTTCAGCTTGAGATGGGGGAGCAGGTTGTATTCGCGCAGGAAGTTCAGGCACGCGGCCGCGTCGCTGTCGTACTGGTGCTTGGTCGGCTCCTTTGGCTTGGGCTCGATATAAAACTGCCCCTTGAAGCCGATCTCCTTCGCGTAATCGACCGCCATGTGCAGGAATTTCGCCAGGTGCTCGAGTTCGCGCTTCATGTCCGTATTCCAAAGCGTGGAATACCCCTCGCGTCCTCCCCAGAAGGTGTAGCCCTCGCCCCCGAGTTCCTTCGTCACTTCCAGCGTCTTTTTCACCTGGGCGGCGGCAAAGGCAAAGGCCTCCGCATTCGGGCTCGTCGCCGCCCCTTGGGCATAGCGCGTGTGCACGAAAAGCTGCGAGGTGCCCCAGAGCAGCTTGATCCCCGTCCGTTGCTGCTGCTCCTTGAGCAGGGCCACGATGGTGTCGAACCATTGGTTGGACTCCCGCAGCGTCGGCGCGTGGGGCGACACATCGCGATCATGAAAGGCGTAGTACGGCGCCCCCAGCTTCTCTGTGAATTCGAAAAATACCGGGACACGCGCGCGGGCCAGGTCGAGCCCGATTTTGCCGGTGTCCCACGGCCGGATGGCGGTCGGTCCGCCAAACATGTCCGAGCCCAATCCACACATCGTATGCCAGTAAACGACCGAGAAGCGCAGGTGGTCCCGCATCGTCTTTCCCTCGACTACCTCCGCGGCATTGTAATGCTTGAAAGCGAATGGGTTTTTCGACTTCGGACCTTCGTAGGCGATACGGCTGATATTTGGGAAGTGGGCGGTCATGGGGATGTTGACTGGGCTGTTTGGGCCGCCTTCGTCGGTCGGCAGGGTGGGGAGACTGAAAAATGTGCGGCGGCTTGTCAGTAAAGAAAATGCGTGGCGAAATCGATTTGCGGCTTTTGCCTGACGTTTTGGGCTTTATGACTGATAATTCATTTTTCGCATTTGTGCGCATCAGCGATTGCCAAGCTGGCGGCTTCGCGTGTATCAGTCGCGCCCACGAATGAGATTTCCGCTCGCGCTTACGGCAAAAATTGCCGCTTACATCATCGGCAAAAAATTCAAGGGCGAGGAGAAATTCGCCACCGTCCTTCAATTGGAACCGCTGCACACGTGCAACCTCACGTGTACCGGTTGTGGACGCATCCGCGAATATTCGACCTCGCTGAAAAACGTCATGCCGCTGGCCGATTGCCTCGGGGCCGCCGAGGAATGCGGCGCGCCCATGGTATCGATTTGCGGCGGCGAACCGCTTATCTACCCGCAGATCGAGGCCCTAGTCGACGGCCTGCTCGCGCAAAGGCGCATCGTCTACGTCTGCACGAATGCCGTTTTCATGCGCAAAAAAATGCGCGCCTACCTCGCCGCGCTATTTGCCCGCGATCCTCAGGACGCCGAGGAAAAGCTCCAGATCCTCCTCAGCGAGGAGCTGATCTCGGCCAAAGACGCCGATGAAGTCCGCCGCGGGCCGAAGGATGCCGCGGCCCCGGTGATCGCGCCGACCCAGTGGATGTACTGGAACGTGCACCTCGACGGCCTTGAGCGGACGCATGACCTCATCGTCGAGCGCGAGGGCGTCTTCAAGGAAGCCGTGCTCGCCATGCGGATGGCCAAGATTCTCGGCTACCAGGTCGCCACCAATACCACCGTTTACAAGGAAACCGAAGTGCGCGAGATCGAGGATCTCTTCGCCTACCTTTCCACCCTCGGCCTGGATGGGCACACCATCGCGCCGGGCTACGAATACGACGCCGCCAAGGCCGACATGGTCAAGCGCCTCGGTATCGTTCCGGAGAGTTTCTTCCTCACCCGCAAGATGACCGTCGAAAAGTTCGCGAAGATCGAGGAGTGGGGGCAAAAATTCCCCATCTTCGGCACCCCGGTCTACCTCGAGTTCCTCGCCGGCAAGCGCGATCTCACGTGTTCCGCCTGGGCCATTCCCACGCGCAATGTCCGCGGTTGGAAAGGCCCGTGCTATCTGATGACCGACGGCCATTATGCCAGCTACCGCGAGATGCTGGAAAAGACCAACTGGGACAAGATCGGCGTGGTCGGTGGCGTGGCGCGCGATCCGCGTTGCGAGAATTGCATGATGAACTGCGGCTACGAACCGACGGCCGCCCTCGGCATCGGCGCCCAGCCTGGCGACACGTGGAAGACCATCAAGTTCAACTTCGGCAAACGCCCCATCGGCACGCCGAATGCCGAGATCGACGCCTTCGACGGCGTCTCCGCCGGCAACGGCCACCTCAGCGGCAAGACCGCCGCCGCGCCCAAGCAGACCGAAGCGGTTTCCTGATTCCCAAAGGAGCGGCGGTTTGCAGCCGCCGACCCACCCGCTGCCGCGCGCAGGCCGTCAGCGCGCGGGCTCGGTACTCATGTCGGCCACCTTTTGCCATCGGTGTGGAATGTCGCGCATGATGAGCGCGTGGTCGAAGGTGACAGTGCCGGCCGGGAACAGCGACTCATCGCTGAAGAAGGAAGACTTGACCTGCTCCATGGCCAGCGGGCGCACCGACCAACGGTCAGTCACCAACCGGATGCCATCGAGCCGGCAGCAATCGCTGGTGACGGAATAGCCTACGCTCCCGCCCGCAAAAAAGGCGGATGAGTGCGCTAGCGATCCAAAGCAGGAGGAGGCTGGGAACGACTCGCTCTCGCGGGCGCGAATCTCCACCGCCATGCGATCGTCGCGTGCATGGATGGACATTGCGATGGCGGAGCCGCGGTCGGTGACTGCGAAATCCGCCAAATGATGTTCGCCCGGAAAAATGCGGCCACCAGCGAAGTGGTTGAGCCATGAGCCCGTGTCACGGCGTGGGATGAAGACACCCTCGCGTGTCTCGCCGGAGGGGTCCTCCCAGCAGACGGCGATGCGGTGGGCGGCATTCTCGCTGGAGATGCCGCACAAGCGGGGAAGCCATGCGGGGCGGATCTGCTCCAGCCGGATGAGGCATATGCCCGCGATGGCGTAGCCGTTGTGGACTTTGGGCCGGAACGGCGCCGGCAGAAATCGCGTCATCACCTCCGCGTCCACACGGAAGTTGACGAGCAACCTTCGGCGGATCAGGCCGTGGATGATGGGCAGCCGCATGAAGGCAAAGCCTAAGTCATGTTCAAGCGTCACCCAAGACCGAATCGATGATCGTCGCTTGACATACATTGCATTGCAATGTATAGGTCCATTCATGAAGCTCCAAAAGGAACTCGTTGCCGCCTCCTCCGTGCCTTTGATCCTTTCCATCCTCACCGCGGGCGACAATTACGGCTACTCCATCATTCAACGCGTGAAGGAACTCTCCGGAGGCCGGATCGAGTGGACCGACGGCATGCTTTACCCGGTGCTCCATTGGCTCGAGGACCAGGACATGGTCCGCAGTCGTTGGGTGGAATCCGAAGCCGGTCGCAAACGAAAGTACTACACTCTGAAATCCGGCGGCCGCCAGGCCCTTCGTCAGCAGCGGGAGCAATGGAACCTTGTCAACTCGGTCCTGAATCAACTCTGGAGCCCACACCATGCCTGACCTCGAACCCTCCATCGCCGCATGGCGCAAGACCATGATGGCCGCGCCCCATGTCGGGCCCGATACGCTCGACGAACTCGAAACCCATCTGCGAGAAACCGTGGAAGAACTGGTCCGGTCCGGCGTGCCAGAGACCGAGGCTTTCGAGCGCGCGGTCCAGCGGCTGGGATCGCCGGCAGCGGTCACTTCGGAGTTTCAGAAGCTGAACGCCTTCACCTGGCTGCCCGCTACGGCGGTCACCGCAGCCGGCATCGCTGCCGCCCTCCTTTTGGCGGGCTATCTGTTCTCGCTCTTCCAGACTCCGGCGCGGGACATCCTCCTGGCTGCGCATGTCTTGGCGATTACGCTCGGCTACGGTGCCACGTTGCTCCTTGGCGTTCTCGGTGTTTGCTTCGTCTGCCAGCGCTGCGCCACCGATTTCTCTCCGCGCCGCGTGCGCTCTCTTTCCCGCGTCACGTCCACCTACGGGCAGATCGCGGCCCTCCTCACGGCGCTCGGCATGGTTCTTGGGATGGTTTGGTCGCACCAACACTGGGGCCGCTATTGGGGCTGGGATTCCAGGGAAGTTGGCGCGTTGTCGGTCGTAGTTTGGCTGCTTTGTTTCCTCTGCGCGCACCGTTCACGACGGATCACTGCGCGCGGCGCTCTCATCGCGAGCCTCTTGGGGAGCAATCTTGTCCTCCTGGCCTGGTTTGGGCCGCTTTTTCCATGGCGGGAAGGATTGCACTCTTACGGGATGCCGATCCAGGCAACGCCGCTGATGCTGGCCGCGCTGGCGATGAATCTGCTGTTCTTTCTGGTCGGGCTGGCGCCCGCCGGCTGGCTTCGCTTGCGCAAGGCATAGGGGAGCCCACCAGAATCCGCAGGCGGGACGGGATGGCGATCGGTGTCTGCTGCACAAGGTTAAGCGCCGGTTTAAGAATCATTAAAATCTCGCTCACACATTGACGGTGCGCGGCTTCGCACCGAATTTTTCCCCATGAAAGCTGCGCTTGCACTTCCGACATGTCTTTGTCGGCCCGGGCGATTTGCAGATAAATGGGGGAAGTCCGAAGGGCCACGGCGAAGCGAACTTTGTTTGCAGGAAACGTGGGCCAACGCCTGGCTGTGCCGGGTGTCCGGCCTCAGCCGGAGAGCAAGATTATGAGAAGTCCGTCACCCCAATTGATGATGTGCGGGTTGCTCGGTTTGGCCGCAATTCTGATCGGTGGATGTGCCGCGACGGAAGCGCCGACGGTTCTTCAGCCGGTCGGGCCCCCTTCCTCGCCCGTTACCCGGCGGTTGCACGAAACGGGATTTCTGATGGTCTATACCCCGATTATTGAACCGAACATCAAGCCCGACACGCAATTCTACCCGCACACCGCTTATGCGATCTACGACAGCTACGGAGCATTCTACCAAACCGTCCGCAACCACATGGGTGCGTGGGACGAAAGCCCCTACCTCGTCAGTCTTCCCTCGGGTAAGTACACCGTGAGGACGGTATCGGAGTTCACGGGTGACGTGGTGATTCCGGTGATCATCAAGCGTGGCCGGACCACGGTCGTGAATCTGCAACGGCACGAGCACGTTCTGGCGGAGTTGTGACGGAATCTCCCATGCCGTCACCGCCTTCCGGATCGAAGAACGTCGTCGAATACCAACTGACGGCCCGCGAAATCGTCGGTGAGTGGTTTCGTCTGCGCATGCTTCGTCCAAAAACGATCCTCATTTACGGGGGCTTGTTTGCCTTGGGCCTCGCCGTGGTCATTTCCAACCATCGATTATTGATCGGATGGGTGCTCCTCGCTTTTCCCGTCATCTTTGCTTTCGTCTTCCGGCTGGCGCTGCAACGCGTCGTGAAGCAAAACCCGGCCATGACCGCGCCGCGGTCCATCTCCTTCGATTCGAACGGTGTCGTCTTTGCCAGCGCCACGTCTCGTAACCGGTACCAGTGGAGCGAGATTCGACGATTTTCCGAGTCCGGAGAATACTACGTTTTCCAGCTCGCCGATCACGGTTCCGTGGCGAATATCCCGAAGGCGTCCTTCACCGAGGAACAACGGGAGGCCTTCTTGTCGTGCACTCAGTCGATCGCCGCCAAACGGAGCTAGGATCTCTGCCCGCTACGCCCGGCAACCGGCAAAAATTCCGCATTTGCGTTCCCTGGCCTGATTGCGACAGACTGATTCCGTGATATTTACCGAAACTCCGACGGGCTCGACGCAGAACCGGCTGGACGCGGCGATTCGCCGCGCGCAGCAGAATTTGCTGCGTCTGCAACATGCCGATGGCTACTGGTGCGGCGAACTTTTTGTCGATAGCACCCTGTGTTCCGACTACGTGCTCTTCATGCACTGGGCCGACGAATTCGACCCGGTGATCGAGGAAAAGTGCGTGGCCCACATCCGGCGCCGCCAGCTCGGAGACGGCGGCTGGAACATATACGAGGGCGGCCCCAGCGACGTGAACGCCAGCGTGAAGGCCTACTTTGCCTTGAAACTTGCCGGGCATGCTCCCACCCAACCGTGGATGCAGGAAGCCCGCGCCTGCATTCTGCGGCTGGGCGGCATCCCCAAGATGAATACTTATGGGAAGCTGTATCTCGCGTTGCTGGGGCAGTTTCCGTGGCGGTACCTGCCGACGGTGCCGGTCGAGATCGTGTTCATGCCGCGCTGGTTTTTCTTCGACATCTACGAGGTGTCCTCGTGGAGCCGTGCGATGCTCATGCCGCTGGCGATCCTGAACCATTTCAAGCCGACCAAGCAGCTTCCCGCCGACCGGCAATTGCACGAGCTTTATCCGATCGGGTCGGAGGGCGACGACCACGGGCTCGCCTGGCAGAGACCGCGTCTCTCGTGGCCCAATTTCTTCCTCGTTTGCGATCACTTCCTCAAGGCGTTGCACAATCTGCCTTGGAAACCGTGGCGTCGCGCCGCGCTGGCGCGGGCGGAAGCCTGGATGACCCGGCGCATGGGCGAAGGGAGCGACGGCCTTGCGGCGATCTTCCCGGCGATGCTGAATTCCCTCATCACGCTCAAGACGCTGCACTACTCCAGCGAGCATCCGCTCTACGTGAAGGCGAAGCGCGATTTCGAGGGACTCTTTGTCGATGATCCGCAGGACTTTCGCATCCAGCCTTGCCTGTCGCCGGTCTGGGACACCGCCATCAATCTCGTCGCGCTCCTCGAGAGCGGCCTCGATCCGCGGGACGCCAGGATCCGGCGCGCCGTGAGCTGGCTGGCGGCCAAGGAAGTGCGGATGGCCGGCGACTGGAGTATGAAGAATCACGGGATCGCGCCCAGTGGCTGGGCTTTCGAGTTTAACAACGTCTTTTACCCCGACACCGACGATACCATGATGGTGCTCGCCGCCCTGGCCCGCGCTGGGGCGTGCGAGAAGACCGCCTCCACGGAGATGGACACCTTGTTCAAGCGCGCGCTGCGCTGGCTCCTCAGCTTCCAGTGCCGTGACGGCGGCTGGGCGGCCTTCGACAAGGACGTCATGCAGGGCTGGCTGGAGGACGTGCCTTTTGCCGATCACAACGCGATCCTTGACCCGACCTGCAGCGACCTGACCGGCCGCGTTCTGGAGTTGCTCGGCTACATCGGTTTCGATCGGGAGAGCCTCTTGGTGCGCCGCGCCCTCAAATTCGTGCGCGTGACCCAGGAGGACGACGGTTCGTGGTACGGCCGCTGGGGCGTCAACTACATCTACGGCACCTGGCAGGTGCTCCGCGGCTTGCGCAGCATCGGTGAGGACATGCGGCAGCAGTGGATCGTCCGCGCGCGCGACTGGCTGGAGAGCTGCCAGAATGAGGACGGCGGCTGGGGCGAAACCTGCGCCAGCTACGAGGATCCGACCCTCAAGGGCAAAGGCCCCAGCACGGCTTCGCAAACCGCCTGGGCCCTCATGGGATTAATTGCCGCGGCCGATCCGACCGAACCCGCCAGTCTCGACCGGAAATCGATCCGCCTCGGCATCGAGTATTTGCTCGCCAACCAGGCCGCTGATGGAAGCTGGGTTGAACCGGAGGTCACCGGCACCGGCTTTCCGCGCGTCTTTTATCTGCGCTACGACATGTATCGCAATAACTGGCCCCTCCTCGCCCTGGCCACCTTCCGCAAGGAACGCAGCGTCTGGATTGGCTTGCCGGTCGAGCCGTTGCGCGAGTGAGCGCCATGTGAACTTCTCTTCCCAGCCGGCGTGTGTGGTCCTGAGCGGGAACGCAGGAGGTGAGAAAGATCGATGACCCGCCAGCTCCCGCGGATCTTTCTCTGGCACGTTTGGCGTTACCTTGAGCGGCATCCGCTGCTGGTGACCCTGAACATCCTCAGCGTGGCGCTCGGGGTCGCCGTCTACCTGGCCATCCAGATCGCCAATCACAGCGCCCGCCGTTCTTTCGCCGCGGGCATCGATCTCGTCGCCGGCAAGGCCCATCTCGAAGTCCGCGGCGACGTCGATGAAACGCTCTGGCCGCTGCTCGCCCGGCAGCCGGGCATCAGTGCTGCCACCGGATTGGTCGAAGGCAAAATCACCTTCCCGGACTGGCCCGGCGAGTATCTCCACGTGCTCGGGGTGGACCTATGGAGCGGCGACGCTTTCCGCACGTTTGCCATCGGTCCGCAGGGCGAAGGTCCGCCCTTGGATCGCTGGATGGGCCAGGCTGGCCAGCTTGCGGTGGGCCACGAATTCGCGCTTCGGCACGGCCTCAAAATCGGCGACCACTTTCGGATCCTCGTCAACAGCGAGGTCAAAACCGTCACGGTGGCCGTGGTGCTCGGCAGCCGGGACGCCGCCGGGGACCTGCCGGCGGATTTCGCCATCATGGACATCGGCTGGGCGCAGGAGCTCCTGGCGCGCCAGGGCCGCCTCTCGGCGCTTCAATTCCGCCTCGATGACCCCGGCCGCGCTGCGGCGATTGCCGTGCAACTCGATACTCTTCTCCCGTCGAATCTCCGTGCCGAGCCTCCCCGCCTGCGGAGCTTTCAACTCGACCACATGCTCTCCGCCTTCCAACTCAACCTGACCGCGTTGAGCATGGTTT
>Ga0302325_10012723_pt1 | contig 18020 bp, 24 predicted proteins | sample Palsa_T0_2_FD_201948 | JGI IMG/M metagenome (GOLD analysis project Ga0302325, IMG submission 201948) | Peat permafrost microbial communities from Stordalen Mire near Abisko, Sweden - Palsa_T0_2 | ecosystem: Environmental > Terrestrial > Soil > Palsa > Peat permafrost | place: Sweden: Abisko...
TCAGATGAATGAAACAATCTGGCGAGTAGTAAAGCACGGCATTTGTGTGATGTTGGATAATACGGATTCAGATTCTAACCTATTCTTTATTTTGTATTGTCTGTTCATGTTAGTAGAGAGCGCATATATCATAACCGCGATGCTACTTCAAATGTTAGACGCGGTAGGATATATATATGCTCAAGAATTTAAGGCTCTGTATCGACATTCGAGGTGAGCTGCAATCGAGAGTGCCTCTGGAACTCTTATGTCTCTAGTGGGCTTTGCTTTGTGGAATCGAATCAGAAAGAATGTGATTCGGAAGTGGTCGCGCCCGGCCCCCCAGATCGATGATCGACATTTGGATCAATGACATCAACACTCAGGTACACAAAAGTCATGTCGTCGTCTGCAAACACTCATACCACCTACAAAGTCTCTCGCCTATCCCTCACCTTGCACTACACTCTTTTCGATCTCTCTTCGCCGTACGCATGCCTCCAAAGAAAATCCTCATTGTCGGCGGCGGAGCCGCAGGGATGTCCTGTGCCGCAACTCTAGCAAACCACCCCTCGAAATTCAGCGTCACCCTCATCGAGCGCGAATCCTTCGTAGGCGGCCAAGCAACCTCCTCTTCCATCGACTCCACGCACTACGGCGCCGACTTTCTGAATGATGGCGTCCAGGGGGGAAGCGAGATTTTTGCGCACACGTTCCGCTATTTCAAGATGATGGGATATGAAGCCACGGAAGTTAAACTGCAGATCTCATTTGGGAAGGGCAAAGATGGGTTTTGGAGTAATGTGTTTCCATCGCATTTAGTTCAAGAGTTTCAAAAGGATATTAAAAAGTTTGGTAAAGTATTGAAAGTTGTGCACTTTTTGGAGATTGTGTTTGCGTTGGTGCCGGTATGGTTGTTGTTGAAGATATTCTTCTTTTCAAAGGGATTTGGGGATAAAATGGTTTACCCTCTCATGGCACTCTTCCTCGGCACAGGTATACACATCTTTCCTCTCAATTCTTCTCGAGGGTGAGATGGGTGTTGACATTAGGAAATCAAACTCCGTATGTCTCGTCGGCAATTCTAGAGAGATTATTCCTGGATCCCAATATGAAGCTATGGGACTACTCCGACAAAACCCTCCTCCCCAATCTCCCCAAGATGTTCACCTTCCCCAAGCTCGGCGATTTCTACGCCGCCTGGGCAAACAACCTCCACAAACAAGGCATAAAAATCCGCACAAGCCACGAACTCGTCTCCATCCTCTCTCGTTCCTCCTCCGGCGTCGTCGTTCAAACCCGTCCAACCGGCGCCGAGGGCAACGAAGTCACTGATTCATACGACGAGTTGGTCCTTGCTGTTCTGGCGGACGATGCGAAACGCTTATTAGGGGAAAAGGCACGGTTTCTTGAGAAATGGGTTTTGGGGTCGGCAAAGTTTTTTGAGGATATTACTGTCACGCATAACGATTTGGAGTATTTTGAAAAGTATTATGAGACTACGTTTAGGGAGGAGTTGGTTATGAAGGATGTTAGGGAGAGGGAACAGAAGGAACAGGTTGAGTTTGCGAGACGGGAGTTTAAACCGATGTATTATACACATAGTTATCAGAAAGATCCAAAGAGGATTGAGATGAGTTTTGATTGGTAACCCCCTCCCTCCCTTCCCCTGTCTTCTTCACCTACTATCATTCTTTAATTCAAACTACTTGCTTCCTACTTTCACCTTTCTTATACCAAAACTGATAGCAGCACGAATTACCAACCCCAATTTCCAAAAGATTTACCTCTCGACAGACATGTTTTTCAAACGATATTGTATCCTTTCCTACTGCCATGTCTAATAACAGTCTCGACAACTCCCACTCGGACCTCTGGACACTTAAAGAGATCAAGCACGATAAAGTCATTCTCGAAAAATGGTGGCATCAACTCGGTCACAACTGGACTCATTACTGTAAAGTCGTCCCCTGGATGATGTTCCTTCAAGGAAAACAACATACCTGGTTCGCGGGATCATGGACTCTTGTACTTCCCTCCCTTAAAAGCCCTTAAGTCGTCTTCCAACTCCCTGATCTATTTGACTCACTCGTTTGGGCGCACTCTTTTCTTAAGCTATTTCCATTCATTATCTCTCTCGATGATGGGAGCGCAACCAGCTGACTGAGACAGGTAAATATGCATGAATTGGCGGTTGTGAGCGGAATGAGTGTTGCTTGTCGATTGGGAGCAGAATATCCCTTCCCCAAAGAAGAAGAAAAATTCGGCTTCAGTTTCTTTAAGACGTACATGCTTTTAAACCACGGAGTCAGATACAAATAGAGCAAGTAATATAAGCACTTATGATAATAATTGCTCATAGAAGACAAAAATTCATGTAATAAAAAGCTATAATCGAGGCGCCAACGTCAGTTATAATCGCTACGTCCCAGTTAATGGTCTTCAGATACGCGTTCATCGCATATTCGCAATTTCCTCCGTGAGATGCACCACGTGATCTGATTGATTGAGTTTTGATCGGCAACGAAGTTTTCTCATCAGCGCCGCCCTTCCATCGAGGACCTCCCGCTCTCGACCTTGCACCATCGCGACTCAGCGCAATGGTCCAGCCGAACCTCGCTCCATCAAACCCGAAGAAGAAAAAGGTACCCAAGAATCCGACTCCGAAACAACAAGCCCGCGAAAAATACCAGAAGACACTCCAGAAGTTTAAGGTCTGTATCCTTGTCCTCCTATATTATTCCCTGCGAACCCTCTCCCGATGGCTGGTAATTCAATTGCGTTTTGAGGAATTGGATCGGGAAACGGTGTGTTGTGACCGGGCGGTGTTGCTGGTTTTTTTGCACGGCAGTGGGCTTATGTGTAGGCCCGAGTAGAGGAACCAAAGTTGAATACTATCGGCCGAGCCAGTGGGATCGAAAACCTCAAAGGCAAAAAGAAAGGCAAAAAATTCATCAATGAAGACACTGTACCTCCCATTCACAAAATAATTCGGGGTTTTAACAGTAGTCCTCGTTATTAGCCATAGTAGCGGAGGTAGCGGACAAAAATGACGGCGAGATCCAGAGTAAACTACAGAAAGCTGTATCGACCCTTCCCTCCGCCCCGGCTGGATCGGTAGCTAATGGTAGAGGAATATGGAGACTATAAGGGAGGCCAGGATGAGAGAGAATGAGGCTCGTGCTGAGAGTAAGAAGGCTAGGATGGTATGCCCTCACCCCTGTCCAGTGTTGGATTAATTTGCAGGAGGACATGGGGAAGGAGTTGTTGAAGAATAAGAAGCGGAAGAAGGGTAGAAAAGAGGATGGTGCTGATGACTTATAATACCGGCGTTAGGGGATATGCAATATTAATTACATTGGATATAATAGTACGTTGCCTTTGGCTATGAATATCTCTGCTCCATTTTTGTCTGCTCCAACTACTTTTTCTTCCCCTCGACCTCGGCGTCTTTCAACCCAACAGGCTCCTCAAACATCCTCGCCTCCGTCCCCTCCCCTACCTTCTCCTTAAACCTGACTCCCTTCCCCGTACTCAAATCCTTGTACCCGCCCCTCGGCTTATCCAGCGTCTCCCAGAACTCCCCCGAGATCTCCTGCTCCGGATGGACATACCATATTTTCCCGGTGGATTCGTCCTTGAGATTGGCTGCCAAACGGAATCCGTCGGCTTCGATACGTCTGAGATCGTCGACGTTGACGACGTTGTTCTTGCGTCGGGCGAAGAGGTTGAGGGTTTGGAGGTTTAGTTGGTGCGAGAGGGACATGTAGGTTGCTTTGATGACGTAGGGGGAGAGGAAGTAGTGGATCAGACCTGTTGATAGGATACTTGCTCCGAGCGCTATTGTCAGTACATATATTGGACGGAGGCTCAGGGGTGAAATCCAGATGCGACGTTGAGGTAATTAGAAGTAAGAAGGAAAAGGAGAAAATGGAATTGTGGAAAGGAGGTACCTGCTGTGACGACAGAGACTCGTGCGATGGTGGGGATGGGTGCTTCCATAGTCATAATAAAGGGTGTCAACGCACAAGAAAGGATTAACGATGAAATAGAAAATGCTTTTAGTCCACGCACAGGCTTTATGAGAGGAGCTTCATAGACGACTTTGACGGTATCTCTTGCTGCGATCGGGGTACTCGAATTTGTTACTCGTAAAGGTGTTCTGTATCCCTTGGTAATGCTCGATACACCTGCATCAGCGACTGTCTCTGACTCTTGCGGAGCAGTGGCTGTACTTGCTGAATCCACTTCACCGGAGTTGTCGGCAGCTGCAGCTGGGGACGATGAGCGTGCAGTTGGGCTCAGAGGAGGACGACCTGTGGGATGCAACTGGTGATTCAAGCCACTGCTTTTGGATGTTGTTTCGGTTGGATGAGGAGGGGGAATCGGTGAAGTAGCTTGACTGTATAGTCGAACACATGTCCCTTGTAAAAGTGACCCTCTCCGTATACAAATCGAATATGCCGCATTTCTTGCCAAGTGCCGTGGGCTCTGCAACACCGAGACTCTCACAAGCCGCATCGAGTGCATCCTTTGACGGTTGCTGTTCTGCGTCGATAATCTTGAAAATCTGCGTGCTCGCCGATCTCATCGAGACAACTTCCAATCCCGACCAAGGCACCAAACGAAATGCGCCGCGCCCGATCACCCACCGACAAACACACCATCATGAACACAGATATTTAGTCGTTCTCGCCATTGCAAGCCTCTCTGATGGATCAATATATGCCTGTGGACCAGCACTTAACGTATGTCCAGCCTCCAGCGCCACAGCAACAGCATCCGCCACCAATGAATCCTCCCCAACAATTGTTCTATTACCAGCAGCCGCCTGCACCTCCTCCGCCTCCACAGCCATCGCTTCCGAGACCCGAGGTTGGCGCTTTGGCTCACGGTGTGCTGACAGTAGACGTATGTTGTGCTGTGGAAGTTGGCGGAGGATTATTTCGCCAGTGCGCAGAAACTCTCTGCCGTCGTCGCTCGGACTAATGATGAACAACAGTCGTACAAGTATCATAGGCTGCTCTTGTCGGGGATAAAGTGTTTGAACGCTGTGTTGCTTGTAGTCCGTGTATTGAAGGATGCTGAGTGTAGTTGGACAGACAGAAGCTTTCGATTAAGGCGGAGATGCAGACTCGGTTACGGTTAGCGCATGTGCTGGTCATGGAGACGGAGAATCTAGAGATGGCGGAGGATCTGTTGTCCAAGGGGGTATCTTTCCTTTTATGCGGTGATAATATTAGGTGTTGAGGATGCCCAAGGTCTACTGATCTTGTCCTGCGACTTATTGTAGAATTCCGAGTTTTACGATATCAAATTTGCTATGCAGCAACTCCAAGCAACAATCCTGACCAGGACTTCACTCAAAGCCTCCCGCTCGCATCTCAAAACCTGTCTCGACGAAGCCTCAGAGTATAACCCTTCGTATCTTCCATTGACAATAGTCGTGAAATGCTGATATGGCAATACTCCTTTATGTTAACTCGACTTCAACACATCCACCCCCAACCCGACATGCACGAACTAACCCAACACACAAAGACAATTCACAACCTCCGAGCTCTGGCCCAAAAACACCTGGACTACGAAATAATCGAACTATCTTACCTCCTCGAAATATCCCACTCCCTGAAACACAATATCCCCTCCCCAAACGTCGACTCTCTCCTTTCCCTGGGCATCGACACTCTCCTTGCCCTCGCCGCGGAACTCTCGTCCAAGAACCCATTGCGCCAAAACCACAAACAGTTATCTTTGATGAGAATGTTGCTCCATGTTCTGCATCTCATGAGACTTGGAGATGGACATGCCGCACTCGCGAAATTGAAAGAACATCATCAGCTCATGGACTCGGTAATAGGCAGTGATGTGAAGATATGGGACAAGGAAGGGAAATTCGACTTATTAATATGTAATGGAGAGAGCAAATTATGGTTTGAATGGTTCACTCAGTCCGAGGCGTTTGTTTTTGGATATATCCTTAGTGGGGCGGTATATTTTTCTGACTCGTCGGAGAAAACACTGAACTTTTTCACAGAGGGGATCAGAGTCGCTGATAGTACGTCCCCCTTGCTTCTTGGCTTTGAATTGACAGTAGCGATATTGGGTAAAGAGACGTATGATACAAAATCCTGGTTATCAGAGGTGACTACGCGACGGGATCGGCTGCTCCGGTTAAAACGTTATTCCTTGCTTTATTCTGCGTTTGCAGCTCTTCTGCGTTCGCAGTGGGATGTTGTACTGCGCGTCACATCACAACTCCATGATTGCAACGAGAAATATTTTTCTAATACTACCACCGCAGACGATACTGCATTTATGTACTTGTACAAACTTCTCATCGCCATCCGGAATCATTATACAGGTCAATTAGGTGTTGCTTTGCAGCTCTACTCAGATATCCCTGTCCAGGCAGGCGAAACTTATCTCCTCGCCCTGCTCAATAAAAGCTTGATCTTGAGAGGAGGAAGTCAACAAGATCAATCCAAGGCGATCAAGTGTCTTGATGAGGTTGAGCGGAGACTATTCGCCTCTCAACACCCGTACCCGCAGCTACGAGATGCACTCTATCTTCTCCGTGGAATCACTTCTAACGAAGTCCTTCGATCAAAGTTTCCCCCAATCCCAAAAATGTTGCTTACTTGTAGGGAACTTCTGAGTCATGTCATTCACAGTGCAGCGATCCACTTGAACTCCCGATTACGCTTCATGGCTCTCACAATCACCATGGCTCGCTTTTATATCAATACTTCCACGGAACACGCCGAGAAACTCGGGTTAATGGCATACATTGGAGCTCAAAAATCTCGAGACCAGTTATGGCAACTTGTCGATGGAAATCTTTTGGCTGGTCTGCCTCTTCTCTCGTACGTGAAAACTGATGTATTAGAGGTATACATGAAACAGGACAAACATCTCAAGAAGGCAAGACAGGATGCACTGAACGAAGAACATCGTCAAGCGGCTGCTATTCCATTCAACTTACCAGGGACATCGTAACGGAGATGGGCATATTAGTTGTTGGCATGTATATTTCTTTTGCAAAAGCTTCAGGACAATGTATTTGATATTTCGGGTTATTGGCGTTGGGACAAAGGTATGAGATTAATGTTGATGCCAGGTACGGTATGATTGCAAATATTTTCTGTACGTAAGGATAGTATATACATGATGAATCCAAACAAAAAGCTACGCCGCTAGCGCTCCATTACTTAGAACTTTGTTCGGGCTTCTCATGTTTCAAGACACCAAGTTTGCGCTCCCGTTGGGCTTGTACTTTTGATAGCCGGAGACTGACTTCGTTAAGGAAGGCCTCGAAATCATATGGAGGACCGAATACTTGGCTTATATGGTATTGTAGGATACCTTGAGGTGATGCTCCGTCCACTTGGAGATTGAGTGTAGGTGTGTTTCACGGGCACTTGGAGACGCCTTTTTCTTCTCATGACTTGGGACTTGCGTGATGCCATGACTTTTTGGGATGATGTTTTGCCATCAGATCTGCAAGGTTTTATTATGTATCTCGATAGGTGATCTTTTGCGATGGTGCGACGCGACACGGATTTGGGAATTGTGCTTAAAACGACGAGACAAACCACTCAAGAATACAGTAGTTCAAAGTAAAAATTATAGTCTTTTGTGCCCCCAAAAATTCAATCGCCTAAATATCCCAACCTTTGAAATTTCTTTCCCTTCTTGGTATCTCCGCTTTTTCGAATCGTAAATCACGCCATCTATAAATGATATTCCCTCCATTACCAATACTCTCTCTCAGCGACCGTGATGTCTAAAACCTATCGTGATGCATATGAAGTATTAGTTTCCGTTTGCTCTTTCAGCTTTGCAACTAATTCAGGGAACTGGAACGGTTTCGTCAAGTAACTGTCCGCACCCGCATCAAACATTTTCTTCTTTTGTTCTTCCCGTGCATTTGCCGAGACCTATACATCAGATCTCGAATCGAGGGAATAGTACTGCAATCACGGGAATGTGTGAGTGTAATTCGCCTCGTACTTCGGCTTCGCGAAGGTATTTTGTGGCTTGCAATCCCTACAGTTAGTGCTTCGAAGGAAGGAAGATACATTGAGGATAGGCATCTCAACGTCCATGAGAACGACGTGGATCTTTTCTTTCGGAGAATCTTGAGATGCTAGCACCTTGTCGATAGCCTCCTGTCCATGGTTCGCTACAGATACCCTGTATCCTGCGCCCGTCAACTGTTTCTTCAATAGCCGCTGGTTTATCAAATTGTCCTATGATTAAAACGAAACCGAGTGTCCAGATACCTCAACAACCAAAACATGAGTTTGATTTCCATCGTCTTCTTGCACGTTTGGCTCTATTGGTTCACCCTTAATCGCAGATGCCGGAGCTTGTTTTAGACTCCCAAAAGTGTTTGATTTTTCAACTTTGATGAAGAATGAGAAGGTCGACCCTTTCCCTTCAACGGAATCAACGTAGATGCGTCCGCCTTGCAGTTCCACCAGTCGTTTTGAAATAAACAATCCCAGTCCACTTCCGCCATACGTGACATGAGTTCTTGGAGTCGCCTGCTGGAATCTCTGGAATAATGCGGCCATCTCGGCCTGTTTCAATCCGGGACCAGTATCAATGATGGAAAAACAAAGATACAAATCCTGGGATTTGGTATCAGTATCGGGTTCTGTGCCATACAGCGGGATTGCATCAGGCTTTGGAGGAGTTTTCGAAGCAGAGAGAACTAATGTTATTGTCCGTTCAGGCCGGTTATCAAGGAACTTGATAGCGTTCGAGAGCAAGTTAATCAATATTTGCGAGATGCGACTGGGATCCGCTCGCACCCAATCGATCTCAAGGTCTTCGAAGGACGGGTGCTTTTGTATTATCATCTCAATTTTCTTGCTTTGCAGCTCGGCATCAAAGATTTGTTGAATTTGCTTGACAATAGTCATAGGTTGGCAATCAACGGGAGTGACTTGCAGCATGCCACTCTCAAGCTTCGAAATCTACCGTCAAAATGGGAAAAGCGGAGGCTGTACATTGATTGTGTCATCGATGAGACGTCGCATGTGCATGGTACACAAAGCAATGCTTTTCATCGTTTCAATGTCATCTGAGAGCTCGTGATCGGTATCGGGAGTAAACGTCTTTTGGCCAAGCATGCCCCTTAACGAGCTTAGAACAACGTCCGAGCTTTGAACTATTGCGCTGAGAGGGTTTCGAAGTTCATGAGATATCATATCCTAAGATTAGATTTAGAGGTTGAGGGTGTACGATGAAAAACTCTTGTTGTCGTCGAGTCTCCAAAGCATCTTCGGCTCGTTTTTTATGCTCTGCTTCCGCAGCCCTAGCGGCCTCGTTGGATAGCTTCAGGCTTTGTTCCAGCATTTTGTGATCATGGATATCAGTACTATATTAGCCGGATTCAGACAAGGAATATACCATGTTCCTAGCCAGGAATCTTTCTTGCCGTCCTCATGCTCCTCAATACGAATGCACTTGACAAGATGCCACCGATAAGACTTGTCGGCTGCTTGTAACCGAATTTCCACCGAAAACTGGGCGTGAGGGTCTTGGGTTTTGGAAGGCAGGGAACATCGTGCCCGATCATCAGGGTGTACAAAAGACAAGAATCCCAACTTCGCAGTTTCCTCATACGTGACGCCAGAGTAACTCATCCACTGCGAGTTGGCATAAGAAATCCCCAAAGCCGGGCTTGCGGCGAAGACGATCTGTGGCGACGCTTCGGCGAGGGACCGATATTTGATTTCAGAAGCCTTAATCTCTTCCTGTCTGGCAGAATTGATTTCAGCCTCTCGCGCATCGTGAATATCCATACATGTTCCAAACCAATGGACAACTCCGCCTCGCGAGTCCCTTAAAGGCACAACACGAGTAGCGAACCAGCGGTACTGACCATCAAAACGGCGTATGCGTACGCTCAAAGATATCCCCTCTGTTTCGTTTTCAAGCATCCGTTTCCAGCGAGCGAGGAACTCCGGACTGTCATCTGGGTGAAGAGCTGCATGCGGATTTTCGATGTAGTCTTCGGCTGTCACACCACGATACGCCAGAGTGCGACCATTCCCCCATGTTATGGCGCCGGTTCCTGGTAAAGCTGTGAAGACATGGACAGGGATAGAGTCAACAACAACTTTCAATAATCGGGACGAGGGAGTGTGCATTTGATAAGGATCAGATGCGTCAGAGAACGATTCACTACTTCGAGCAAATCTCCCTCTTCTCGGGGTTGTGCGAACATTGCTCGGCAATTGAATCGTTGCGCCATGAGAATGAATCATCCTGGCTCCTCTACGGCCTCGTTTACGGACCTTGAGGGGAGATAGCTGTTTTTCTGGAGGCGTTTTACTTTGCTCTGTTGGCGCAGTTGACGACGACTTTGTTGACGACCCCGGTCGAGGCTCATCGGTGCCAGAATCGAACGCCTCTTTCGGCTCTTCCCGGTGTTGAGATGAGAACGATCGCATTGCATTCATCGAACGTATGGGACCATGTCCCCGCGGTCGGATAGAAAAGTAGTCTGTGTCAGTGCTCAGGTTGGAACGAAATGGAGAGGGGGTTTCAGCCTCAGCGACAGCCGGGGAGAATAAGTGGCCTTGTAAATCCCAAGAAGGAGTCGATGTGTCAGATGCCGGGTTGGACGAATAAGTATGGAAAGAATCTGCCGAGGAAGTAGTCCGGTTCATAGTGCGAGTGCTGGGACTAATGTCTTCACTCCCTTGTCGTCCGTAGCGTGGGGAATGTATAGGTGGATGAGTTAGTTGGTGTACGACATTCGAGTGACGAATAGCTTGCGAAAGACTGGTTGCAACTAATGGTGCAAATGTCGAAAGTGATGAGATTAAATGTGGAGGATAGGGAGCAACCGCCGAACAGAAAGATACTATGGCAATGGGAACAATTCGTGGGTGACCACTGGAACCACTGCTTTCGCCTTCTGAACTTATCGACCTCGCTGTATGTGGATGAACCAGGGGTATATGTACCACCGACCTGGAATTCTCCATTCCAATTGCGTATACAGCATCCGACATGGCATATTCAGGCTCGTCGTCCGGAGAAAAGGCAGAATCCACAACATCTTGCTGGGTAAAAAAAGGACTTTCAGAGGATTCTCGGAGGATTCCCGCGGAAGGTGCCGGCGATTGTGCCCAAGGAGATGCGAGGGGCTGTTCATACTCTTCGTAGCCTCGGATCTGAGCCCGTTCTGGGGGTTTGAAGTAGGTCTTTTCCCATGCAGCAAGAACTTCGCTGCGAATTGATCCCGGTCGTTTTGCAAGTTCCTTCGACTCTTCGCTCAGCTCTTCCTGATGTGCCTTCAGCCGCTTCTCTTCTCGACGTTTGACTTCTTCTAGATCGTGATACTCCCTCGACAATACAACAACGGAACCACGATTTAACACTCGCTGAATGCCGATGTTATCGATGAGCGGCTCATCAACACTGTCCAACGGTTGCAGAGTCGGATAAACCGTGCCCTTGTGCGAGGAGCTGAGCATGTGGTCCAGGTGCTCCTCAATAGAGGCCTCAACAGAAGCTTTCTGTGGGGTTTTCTGTTTGTCCCTGGTTTTGACGACGCCCGGAGCTTCATACTTCGGGGTGATATCTTCTGACGCCGAGGTTTTGGCGTCCGAGTCTGAATCATGTTCAGGGGTCATACCAGGTTGATAGGCATCCCGGCTTTGGCGTCTTTCTAGTCGTATTCTTGTCTGTTGTCTATCGATCGAGCCATTGTATGAAGCCTTCAGTCCCCATGGCAGGTTGTTTATATCCGTCAAATCGTATGGTATGCTCAAAGACACTCTAGAGGCGTAAAAGTTCGTTACAAGTATCTCGATGATGTTTTCCCAGAATGATTCCAGTCCAATATCGGCATTCATCTTCAACGTAAGGTCGTAGATATTGGGAGAAGGAAAGTCTGATGGGCCAGACCATAGGTTATATGTCGACCGTCTGGAAGCGATGGGCGTCGTTTGTGACATCGAGGGTTGGAAGCGGACAGTGGCATCTGAGAAGGTCGACCCAGCCCTAGGAAGGCCGGGTATACTAGTTTCCCCAGCACCACCAGAGCTCACCAGCGACACGGTGTCCATCGAAGGGAAGGGGTAGTCTCCAGGGTTGATAGTAGGAATGGTGGATATATTGACCCGTTGAGAGGAGGCCGAACTTCGAGGCGAGGAGGAGCGAGGCGACAGAGAGGGCGAGTGCTCTCGAAACAACGCATCACCGGAGAAAGAAACATTGTCTTTCAACATAGGCTGCTTTCGCACGATTGCTGCACTACTTTGTGCCCGAAGAATCTGCGCATTGACGGCCTATTATTATAAGTATATAGAAAGAATTATGTGGAAAGGAGTTTGAGTGACGTACCTCTCGAAGCTTTTCAAGTCGTTTGTCTGTGTCATCTTGATTTATTGCGCGGCCAATATCTCGTTGATCCATTCGGTGTCGAGCCGATAACCGAGCGGACCAGGGAGCGTTTTAGGGAGGGGAATGCATACAGTCGGCAACGATGAAGACGGATACAAGGCCTTCCAGCGTGGAGGCAACGTGAGCTTCAAAAATCAAGTCTGGCTGTTTATGTCAAGCTGTGGGCGTGGGCATTAATCGGCGGGGTGGTGTCAACGCTTGGTGGCTTTCGGTGAGCTCCGGGGGTTCCTTATAACCTTGATAAGAGTGGAAAGCCCGCTGATAGCTTTAGTCCGACGCGGCTTTGGTGTGTGGAGGGCAGTGTTGTGGTGTGGTCGAGATGTTCAAAGCGAGAGGGAGCTGAGACAAACAATAATCACAAGGTAACATAAATATTTAGGAATAATATTTAATGGTCCCCAGACATATCGGGAAATGCGACGGCCGAGTGACCAGCACAATCACAATGATGGAGTATTTTTTGGCTTGCGCATGGCTAATTTACGCCCGCTATGAATCAATGAGCACTTCATGTTAAATTTCATCTCCGGAGGGCCTTTTACAGCGGAGGATGCTCGAACGGGGGAGTTTACCCCTTGCCACTGAGCATCCGATAAAAGTCGCGAGGCTAAAGATGGGTAAATTAGAAAGGTAAATGACACGAGGCCCATTGCATTGCGTCGTTAAATGCTTTGGTCATTACCATTCGACGGCTTCTGAATGGCCTGGCTCGGATTGTCCGTTATTGTTCGTTGCTGGAGCGGTTTCAAAAACGGTGTTGCGTCACAGGAGGCAACGCCCGCAAATTAAGCGGGACGACGTCATAGACCTGCCGATCTCTCTCGGCCATAACAAACTCAATTCCATCGGCCTCGCTTGCCCACCACAAAGCATCATTCCGAGGCACGTTGCCACCCGGACCGATCGTCCGTCCGCTTTTCGATGCAGCTTCCTCATGTAACAAACTTGCCAATCAGAGATAACGCATTCGTTGTTGACACAGCTTCGTCTCGCCCATCAACACGCAAAATTGGGCTTGGCTCAGCATCGGAACATGCATGTCATTCCCCTGATCTGATTGGCTAAATTGCCCGCGTGCTCGCAGCCGACTCGCCATGGGGAGGGACTTAAATACAGTGACGATGAAGCAACTTGATCCATAATAAATCGATAAAATGGAAGGATTTAACCCAAGTGATATGTAGCCTTTTCTCTCCCCCCAATTGGGAAGGTGACCCGACGCACAGACCTATAATTCCCGTTGCAGTTCTGATGCTGCTTTTTACACTTTACTTTTTGAGTGGTCCTTACCGGGTTCTACAACAGTGGCATAGTAAATTAGCTGAGGAAATCACATTTACAGATCCTACTCTGTTTGCTTGACTGCAGAGACCGGCTCTCATGATGTCAGGAAATTTCAGCTAAATATAGAAATCATGCGAAGCAGCTAAAACAATGCAATCAGCATTCCTTACGTCGTATTCGCGCTGTAAATACTTTTGCTTGAACGAATACCGTTGTTTTACTGAGCTCGTCACCCCCACTTTTCTAATTTCGACGCAATGTCCTTGGGTTTTCTCGGAAAATTCCTATTTTGGATGGAATGATCGTCATTGGTTCCACGTGCGTTTGCAGCAGTGACAAGCGTCACTCCTAGCCATCAGAGAAGCTAAGTAAGCTAGACAATCATAACATCATGGAAGTCAAACAAAAGCATTCGTTCCTTTCAGCTTATAGCGGCTGCTGCAAGCCATGGCGGGGAAAGGCCCACTCTTGCATTACAGAGAGATCTACCAATCGGTTCGAGTTGCCGCGCGGCGCGTTCGAGGGTAAGAATATGGTATTAACTATATCTCATCGACTCGACCACTCCAATTCGTTAATGATAATACTATGCTTGACTGAGATGAGAATGACAGCCAGAACTTTGGTTGGCTTGAATTCGATCGGAACTGTCGATCTTGGTGTTATGATTTGATCGGTTTGGTTACCAGGGCCATGTCGAACGCTTAGCAACGATGAAGGGGCACCAGGATCAGCGTAGACAGGAGAGGCGATCCATTCCATCAAAGATATCACACTCACGTTTGGGCTCTCGATCGCCTGTGGGTTGCCGGCCGGGGAGTTTAAGCTCGGGTTGCAGGACTGGTGGACTTTAGGGCAAATTAGCGGCGGTTGCTCGCCGATTGCCGGTGGTTGCCCTAATTATGGCGAGGGCAGAAAGCAGTCACAGTTTGTACTTGACCGATCCTCCAGGACGACAACCACCACACATCACCAACTTCAACAACCCAGTCCCGCACCTCAAGGTAACTCCACGCCCACATTCTCCCGTCGCTCGCTTGCGCTAACGTCGCTGTAGGATGGGTATCTCGCGTGATTCTCGTCATAAACGTTCCGCAACCGGTGCTCAACGTGCCTCGTACCGCAAGAAGAGAAAGTTTGAGCTCGGCCGACAGCCCGCCAACACCCGTATCGGCGCCAAGCGTATCCACGAAGTCCGTGTAAGAGGCGGCAACCAGAAGTTCCGAGCATTGAGATTGGACAGCGGAAACTTCAGTTGGCCAAGTGAGGGTGTCTCCAAGAAGACGAGAATCATCGCTGTACAAATCTTTGTTCCCTCGAAAGACTGACCCTGTAGACATCATACCATCCCAGTAACAACGAGTTGGTCCGCACCAATACCCTGACCAAGTCCGCCATTGTGCAGATTGATGCCACTCCCTTCCGCAACCACTTCGAATCCTTCTACGGCACCACGATCGGAAAATCCAAGCGTGCTCGTCAAACTACCACGGACGCCAAAACCGAGACCACTGAGCAAGCCAAGCCTTCCAGGAAAGTAGAGCGCAAGATTGCCTCTCGTCAAGCACAAAGCAAGATCGAGTCTGCAGTAGAATCTCAATTCGCCAACGGTCGTTTATATGCTGTTATCTCTAGCCGACCTGGACAGAGTGGACGGGCTGATGGATATATTCTTGAGGGTGAGGAGTTGGCATTCTACTTGAGAAAGATGACTGCAAGGAAGTAGATTAGGTAGCGCAAGTCTACGTATACGAGGTAACAGAGTTGCATATTCGAATCTCCCATTCTGTCACGGTACGTGACTAGTCAGGCGATACCGTAGCATGTAGCTCGCAGCTCTTGATCATCATCATCATCTCATCTATCTATTCATCATCATATCTTCTTTATCTGCCGGTATCCCTTACATTGGCGCCCCCAGACGCATCCTCAGAGGTTCTCGTAACCACAAGAGGCCGTCAACCAGGATTTCCGGCCTCACCATTACCTGAGGCGGAACTGACCAGTCGTCGTTGGACAAACCATCCTCCATCCTCCATCCTAAACCCATTCTCATCCCCCTCTGGCCGACCTGCCAGCTCCCGATAGCCGACCAGACGGTTTACCAGAGGTTCTTTGAACCACGAGGTACCACCAGCTATTTCCTACTCCACCATCGACTGGAGCCTGGACAGCGACCACGCGTTTACGCAACCTTTCTCATCAATCGTCATCCTCTTATCTCCTTCATCATACGGCCGCCGGTGTCATCCTGTTAGTACATCCATCTCCACCATCGACCGGAGTTTGGACAGCAACACGACATCGTTTCGCATCACATTCTACGGCCTTGTTGACAACGCTACCGGTCCTTCGGCGTCATCAACCGCCGTCTCAAACTCACATCCCGCCCACGCCATCTGCTTCATCTACGCCAACTCCGCCTCTTCCCGTATCACCTGTACCAACTCACTTCCTACCCCACCATCGACAGGAGTCTGGAAAGCCACGCAACCTTCCTCCCATTACCACGCAAACGCAACCACGCAAACGCAACCTTCCTCCCATCCTACGACCTTGTCATCCTCTTCATCAAACCTACCCTCAACGCCTCACATACGCGAGCAGTACCACGCACACACAGCTGTCGCCTTGCATTTGCGCATACACGTCTTACCATCTGCTCCACGCATCTCCTCCTTCATCCCACGATTACACGACAATGACAACCCTTTCGCAGGCCCGCAAACCCATCCAAATCTCTACCGTATTCGAAATTGGTATATTTGAGCTGGATGTCGACGACCCTCTTGATGACCTGGATTTCGTCAAAGTCAATAACCTTTCTGTTTACAGAGATGTCGATGTCTTTTGTCAACACGTCGAGAATGTTATTTCTGTCAGGTCCTGAAACAGTTCGCGACAATCTTCATTTTTGTCTCCGCAGTGCTGCAATCCGCTGGTGGACCATCGAGTTATCAGATATCGACAAGATGGCCATCCGAGGAGATAACTCGACCCAGCTTGTTCAATAGACTACCCGGCTCCAGAGTCGCTTCAGACCTGGCACGGCGCAAGCCGAAAACACTGAACTTTCCTTCAAAATCAGCGCTATCCTCGATGCTCTGGTTGATGGAATCTTGAAACGGAATCCCAGCAATCAGGCACCTGCGCAGGCTGTATTTGAGCCAGATCTCATTGTCGATGAGTGTCATCCTGCTGGAGACGTCTTTGCATCTGTCGACGCCTTTTGTCAACATGCTGAGGTTTGCGATGAGCTCGAACGTCTTCATGTCAACCATCTCCGCCACAACTTCAAGCGTCCTGTCATCTTCCAACGTTGCAAGCGCTTCAAACGTCGCAAGCAAGGCACATTGCAAAAGGAATGCTTCTATTTCGCTATCTATCCCTGTTCGCCGTTGGCTGTTGGTGTCGCGCATCTTCTTCATTTCGACCATCTCCGCTACAACTCCAAGCGTCGCAAGCGTCGCAAACGATGGAGAGCCACATCATTATCGCTGTCATCTTCAACTGTCGCCATCGCTATCAGAAGGAATGGCTCCATTTCGCTATCTATCCCTGCATTTTCTCGTACATCGCTGTCACTGTCATCTCATTGTCTCTATCACTGCCATCGTCGCTGGCTGTCGCCTGATCAACACCAGGATTTCATTGTCGCCATCGCTGTTGCTGATTATTCCCGCTGTTACTTTCGCTGTTGCTGTCATCATCGCTGCTTCGCATGAAGGAGACCTGAGGACAGGTCATTTTGTTCGTTTGGGGGAATGTCACGGTACGTGACTAGTCAGGTGATACCGTAGCATGTAGCTCGCAGCTCTTGATCATCATCATCATCTAATCTATCTATTCATCATCATATCTTCTTTATCTGCCGGCTTCCTTTACACATTCCGACTCTGTTAAAAGCTTCTGGCTACCAAGGCTTGCATCCAAGTTATAATGACTGACCATCATTCGATGTATTTGCATCATTAGCTCGACCCCTATACATGCTGCTATGTGATCCCTGTCCATTTCGTATCTCAATCCTAACGATGACCGGTAACAATATTTATCACCATGCTTTCTCTGGTTATAACTTAACAATGCCAGCCAAAGCTCCCATCAAACTCATACAAGCCATTCTCAGGATGTACATCAACAAAAGACGGTACAGTCCCAGCTTTGTAATATTGTAACAATCGATCCATATCCGCATCATTCAATCGTACCAACTGATCCAAACTATATTTCTGACATACTCCAATCATCCTATAAGATCAGCAACATCAACTGTGCCAATACCATTCCATTCGCTTTGGTCCCTCGGAGGTGCCTGGGGCAATAGA
>Ga0302325_10012724_pt1 | contig 18020 bp, 15 predicted proteins | sample Palsa_T0_2_FD_201948 | JGI IMG/M metagenome (GOLD analysis project Ga0302325, IMG submission 201948) | Peat permafrost microbial communities from Stordalen Mire near Abisko, Sweden - Palsa_T0_2 | ecosystem: Environmental > Terrestrial > Soil > Palsa > Peat permafrost | place: Sweden: Abisko...
TCCCCGCTATTCCATTGACGAATATTTGGCACGACACTCAATCAGGAAGCGGCATGGAGAAATCCTACGTCGTCCAGACAAACACGAAGATTATCCAGCGCTGCCTGCTCATGACGACGGACCCTATCGGCACGGAATCAACCGCAACGTTCTCTACACCGACGGCGCGCAGCACGTTGCCGAGCACGGTGGAGCGTATTGGCTTCTGGACGAAATCGCGATCATTCAGCCCTACAACAAGGCTGTCGCCGCCGAGGAATTCCAGGTCTGGAAACTCGCCGTACGTCCCGACCGCACCGCAACTCTTACGTGCGATGATGGCAACGGCAACATCGTCTTCACGAAGGAGATCGAGCACACGGATTTTCCGCTGGATGAGATCAAACTGTACTTTGCCAATAATGTAATCCACTTACCGAGCGAGTACTGAGCCATGCGAAACCCGCGCTGGCATCCTCGCTGGCGCGGGTTTTTCTAGACTGCTGCACGTGAGAATGCCGTGGGGGAAACCTAACTAGACTGCTTCGACGAATCGAACAAGCTTTCCAAACAAGGCGATCAATCAATTGTTAACCCCTGGCCTAATCTTGACCTCGAATCCCCCCAGCGAAACATGTTACTCTCGACGCAGTCTGGAGCGAGCCAATGAATCAGATGCGAACGATGTTGCCCCCCGGAGACGTGGGTTCCGTGGTGTTGGCCGCCGCGCAACGCAGAGCACGGGAGCTAGGCGTAACCATCTCTCAAGGGGCTATTGATCAGATTTTGGAGAAGTCTCTTCCCACGCTCACCAGGCTCAACCAAGAAGGAGAGATTCCAGAGAAAAGGGCTGAAATCGAACGGAATACAGCCTTACTCGTTCAGTACATATTTGATCATCAGCTTGGTGGAAGAAGGGGCGAAATCACCATAGACCACACGAGAACTCTGTTCATGTCCTTCTGCGAACGCTTTCCAGACTTCATTCCATTTTGCCCATAATCAGGTGACGATATGGACCCAGGGGCACGACCTGTTCAGGAATGGCGGAAACAATCGTTCGACTTTACAGCGGATTCAACTAAGCAGCTAATCACGGTGGCGGCGGGAGTCGTCACCGCGACCGTGTTGTTTTCAAAAGATCTAGATGCAATTTCTCGGAGGTTGGCTTATGCATCCTGGATCGCGTTGATCTTTTCGGTCATGTTCGGAATTGCGGTACTCTTTAACTTGAGCGGTAATCTCAACAACGCCGCAGAAGGAAAATACCGTACTCCAAGCGTGCTTGCGAACGATATACGCATTTTCTCTGTGGGCCAGATTGGGATGTTCGTGCTCGGGATCATTCTGATATTCTGTTTCGGTTATCACGCGATCCAGGTTCCCAAAGGCGTTGAAAAGACCATAGCGGTGAATTGCGTGATGCCCCCTTTCGCATCCGCGCCGATATCTACCATAGGCGACCGGGGCCACCCCTCTGCAGCGCTTCCTATGGTTTCCGGTGTGGACTACGCTCCCATTATGCGGGTTGTTGTGCTGCTTGTGGTAGGAGCAGCATTATTGGTCGTCGGCGTCCGATTAAAAAGCTTTGTGCCAGCGTTTGCCGGGAGCGCTATGCTCCTGATGGGACTGACGCCCACGGTTACCAATAACTTCAATATCGGCGAGCACTTCAAAATCGACGTCACCAGTAATCCACTTAAGCCCCGGCCAGGGACCGTGACTGGTACTCACACATTCAAGCTCATCGGTCTGATCATGAATTTCGCACCGGGCTGTGCCGATCTTGAGGGAACACACTGTAAATTCGCTCAATCGCTGCGGTTTGTCGACGCCAGCAAAGAACCAATCACACGTGACAAGCTGTTCGATGCGGTCTGCAAAGAAAAGGAGATGGTCTTTATTGTGGGCAGAACAGACCGGGTTCGTCTTGGTTCAAATTTGCGCATGCAATATGAATCAAATGTCGGCCTAGCTCAGGACCGAGCGGAAAGTGTTAAGAAGGTCGTTTCCAACTTCTGCGCGGACCAGCGAGGAATAGGCTCGCAGGAGGGGCAAGGGCTAAGTTTCCCGCCGCTGGTCACCCAAGTGGGCGGACCACGGAATACTTCATTGATTCAATCCGGGAAAGACCAGAGCCCAGACGCATTAGCGAGTGGAGACGACCGGAGCGTGGAACTGGATTCAATTGAAGAAGCCGCAGGCCGCAGCGTTCCAGTTCAAGAGAAGAAATATCCCACATGGATAGGCGCTTTGGCTCTGATTGTAATTGTTCTCTTGGCTGCCTGCATGGCATTAAGCGCGACCCACTGGTCAGCGACCCTCGACTTTTTGAAGGGTACCTTTCGTATCTCAGGCGGACGAGGGCGAGATGAAGCCACCGGCGGATAGAGCCGCCGGTAGATCGACTATGCCGGAGCTGTCATCTGTACGCATCCTTGCAACCACTTCCTCACGCTGTCCCTATTCGAGCCGAAGGGCTGACTCAGACTCCGCGCATCAACTCAGAGATACTCAACTCGAAACTCTTTGCAAGAATGTCGATCGTGTTCAGGCATGGCTCCTTCGTTCCGTGTTCCAGATTGTGGAGGAACGCATCGTCCAGCCCGGAATGCTCCGCCAGATAAACGAAGGTCCAGCCTTTTTCTTTGCGTAACACCCCAAGTCTCTTTCCAAATCGGACATTTAACAGACTCTTCGTTTTCCCACTTGCCATGCGGGAATGATTGCAGGTATGATGCGTTCCGTGACCGTCTATAGACGGTCGGAGTTTGAGACGGCGTTTGCGAGGGGGATGTAAGCATCCTGTGCGGTCAGGATGTGCCGAACGCCGTCTCCTTCCCCCGGAAGTCTCAATGGAGGGAAAGCTGTGCAACATTTCTGCCCCGAATGCAACCGCAACTACGACTGTCAGGTTGAACTCACCAAAGAATACGCATCACTGATGCCTCACGGCCTGCGATGCCGAACTCCTTTTGAATGGCGTTGCCCCGAGTGCGCGAGAAAAGACGTTCTGCTCCACGGTAAGACGACTTCTATCCTCCACCGATTTCGCCTACACGACGCCTGCCGCATGACACCTGTCGTATGACCCTCGTTCCTTGTGCCAATCTCGGCGGTGACCACTGCGACTTCTGCCAGTCGTCGCCAGTGTTCACGGTCTATCCCTGCTCGAATTTCCTTCATAATGGTCTTCCGGTATTCCTTGGACGTACTACCGGCACATGGGCTACTTGCAAAAAGTGTGCTCAGTTGGTGGACGGAAAGAAATGGAGCGACTTGACGGAGCGGGCTTACAGGAAGTTCCTGAAGAGGCACGGCGCCTCACGTCACGAGCAGCTTGCTGTCAGAGCGCAATTCGCAGAGTTGAGTCGCCTCTTTGCTGCTCACATGCTCGACAGGGTTTGACTTCAACGCACGGCTTCACTCCCAAACGGGTGAATCGGGTATCTCGCCATATCAGAATCACGGTCGCCCATCTCTAATACCGGTCACGCACGGATGCTCTCTTAGTCGTTGCCGGATCGTCTTGATTAAACTCTGCGGAATTGAGCGTATCATCAGAAGCGACACAACCATTCGTGAACTCTTCCTACTGAGTCAAGAGACCCAAACGCCGCGCGGCGCTAGCGTGCGAGAACTGAAATTGTCGAGAGGTACACATGAAGTCTATCCCGCTTCTCTTCTGTCTGCTCTTGGCAGTCCAGCTTCCGGCACCTGCTCAGACCCCCGACCCAGCTGACATCTGCGGGAGGTTGCAGGCGCTCCTTAGCCCCGGTCCTTTAGACGTGAACTTAGCGGTTGCGCTGCTGCGGCAGATAAATCTGATGTCCGCGGTAAAGGACCCAGGCGCCATGACCGTGTGCTGGCCCACGGTTCTTCAAGCAACGCTCGTCCCTGGGGTTATCACGCAGGAAGCCAACATAACTCTGACGGGAATGGGAGACTCTGAACCCGCGTTAAGGGCGCTGGTCGATGTTGCCTCGACAACGACGAATGATCAATTAAGAACTGCTGCGTTGAAACTGATTGACACTAAGACTTCGAGCAACAGGGGAGAGCTGCGGAACATCGGCATTGAGAAGGTGGCAGCATTATTTGTCACTGAGGCCAACGCGTGGCCATCTGAGTTCACATCAGTCAGCAGGCCCCTCAATAGCTGGGGCCCTCTCGACAAACTGATGGGGGTAGCGGCGATCGGTGACCTCACAAACGACGGAAGATTGGAGGCTTGTTTGTCCACTCCAAACTGGGGCTGGCGCTATCAACTTTGTGCAACGGTCGTCATTGCGGGGGTTACAGCCAAGACTAGAGTCATGGCGGCTCTCCGGAGCGCTTTGACGGACTTGGAGGCCAATGGCGGCTGGGCCCGGATACAAACTGTGGAAGGCTTGACTGCTCTCGTTACTAGAGCCGGCCCGTCCCCCTTGGATGGTCGAGACTATCGCTTGTCGTCGAACGGCGGTGCGTTTAGCCTTTCTCCCTCGTATCCCAATACCAATACTGAGTGGACCGAAGTTTCAGGATTCCCGCCAGAAGACCGAGACAGACTGACCGGCGCCCTTGTGCAGGTCCTTGCTGAGGAGCTTGATCTCGACCTTCCGAACGTCTACCGAGGGGGAGAAATTATCAAGAACGATGAGAAAATCATGGACTTTGCGCCGACGCTCGGCAAGGCGGCCAAGCCGTTGATACCGCACATTCAGCCGTTCGTCACGGCTTATCAGAGTAACAAAGACGGCGAACAGATGGTGCAAAAGACCCTCAATCTGCTCAACTCCTTTTAGCGATTTAATTCCGGCTTACACGAAACACTTATCTAGCTCTTGCGGCCTTAATGGCCTATGGGTACCCAAGGGTAGGGAACCAAGCCACCGGGGGTTCGGTTTGAAATTCACGGGGGCGCCGAAAGTTCCGAGTGCGGTTGCCTGTAGTGCAGAACATGCTCTTCAACCGCACCACTTTGGGACAGAACCTGTACTGATCTCAATTCGCTCTGCTACAATTCAATCACAGAGCAGGGACAGATGTTCTGGATCGCGACTGCACGCGGGCGGTATGGAAGCAAGTTTGACGTGCTGTCCATGCTGTCCATTTCTCCCGGAATTTAGATAGATCCGGTGGAAACAGTTGACAGCGGCGAAACGGTTGACAGCAAGAATAGACAGCAAACATGCGGGTTTGGCCCTAACCGTATGAAAAGCAAGTGGGGACGTAGTTCAGTTGGTTAGAACGCTGCCCTGTCACCGTCTCCTAGCGCAGAATCGAATCGCGCACCCACTTTTTCCCGCACTAGCGCGACGGTACTCACCAAAAGGTTCGCTGCCATCATAGTACCCTCACATAAGACCGCAACCAGTACCGCCTTCATGGTTAACTCTTCGGAATGTCGGTACGGTTCCACCAACCACCACCGAGAGCTTGAAACAACGCGGCAGTGTCGGCAAACCGATTCGACTGAGCTTGCACAAGGTTAATCAAGGCTTGCTGATAGGCTTGTTCCGCGCTCAACAGCGCGAGGTAGTTGGCGTATCCGGATTCAAGCTGTTTCTTCGTCAGGTCGAGGGTGATGCTAGCGGCATCTTTTGCGGCCGCAGCCGCCTTTAAGGCATCGGCATCCTGTTGCAACGCATTCAGCGTGTCTGCAACATTCTGGAACGCGGTTAGGACTGTACTGCGATACTGTTCATCGGCCTGCGTATAAGCGGCTCGCGCGGCTCGCTCCCGATGCATGAGGGTACCGCCGTCAAAAATGGGCTGGGTGGCGCCTGCGGCGACATCCCAGAAGCCGGTGCCTCCTGAGAACAACCGGCCGAAGACCACCGCCATGCTGCCAGCATCCGCAGTCAGCGCAAAGCTCGGAAGGCGATTCGCACGCGCGATCCCAATCTGCGCGCTGGCCGAGTGCAAGTTCTCCTCGGCCTGGCGGACATCCGGGCGCTGCTCGACGAGTTGTGAAGGGAGGCTTGCCGGTAGTTCCTGCGGGAGTTGCAAGCTCGACAGCTCAAACATTTCGGCCAAATCCTGGTTGGGAAATCCGCCAGCCAGCACAACCAGCTGATCGCGTTGTTGCGCCAACTGCTTGAGCAGCGGAGGCAAAGTGGCGGCAACTTGCGCCAGCTGTGATTCCTGCGCCGCCACATCGAGCTCGCTGGCATATCCCTTCGCATACTGCTCCCGCAAGATCTTCAACATGTTGGTATTGATGGTGATGAGTTCCTGGGTCGCTGCAATCTGTCCCCGCAATGAGGCCTCTTGAATGGCTCCGGCGGCGACGTTTGCACTCAGCGTGATATGCGTCGCTGCCAGGGCAAAACGCGCTTGTTGTTCTTGTGCTTGCAACGACTCCACGGTTCGCCGGTTAAGACCGAACACGTCTGGGACAAAAGAAACGCTTACCTGCGGCGTGTAGAGGCTGTAAGTCAGGGCGCTGGTGTTGGTGACAGGGGAAAGGTCAGCTGATGACTTGGCATGAGTCGCCGAAAAACCGCCGGTAACGCTGGGATAGTAAGCGCCCCGTTGGGCCAGCATATTTTCTCGTGCAACTATCAGTGCCGCCTGCGCCGCCTTCAGGTCGGGATTGGCTTTGAGAGAGCGCTCAATTAAATCGTTGAGCGGCTTCGAGTGAAACAACGTCCACCACTCGCCTGAAATGTCGTGACCTTTAATCAAGTGCTGCGCTTCTCCACCGGCGACGTTGCTGGTACTGCTCGTGGTCGTGATTGGAGCGGGGGTATAGCCGGAAACGTCCGGAGCAACAGGCTTCTTGAACCTGGGCCCGACCGCGCATCCTGCCGCGAACAGTAAGGCCGAGGCTGCGAGGAAGCTGGTGAGGCACGATTTGTGTTTGCGAATCATACGAATGATTTCCTTAAGGCCTGCGGTGCATAGCAGTTCCGTTAATTGCGCCAGTGTTGCTGTTACGGGAGTTTGCCAATCCACCAACGACCGCCGGGTTCGATCCGCGATGGCGCACATCAGTGGGTAATGGGTTGAGCGATGCCACGCTGGGCCGAACACTTGTCGACCGAACGGGCAGGGCGTGCTTGGCTGTTTCGTTTTGGACTAATGCACTTTTTCGGGCAGCACCAGATCTATCTGAGGCCGGCTGGCGAAGGCTCGCTGCGTTTCGAGGCAGGGGACGTTTCTGGGTAGCCGGAAGCTGCTTCGGACGATTTGACGCGATCAGTCCTGCACGGCTGTGCGGGTGATTCTTGTCAGAAGCGTGCTGTGGTGAGGCCGCATAACTTGTCGCCTGCACCAACGCGGCACAACTCACCGTCAGAAGTAGAAATGGAAGGCAAGTGACCTTCATAGTAGATCCTCTGATTGCGTGTGCGGGTGCTCGTCGCGCCCTAGAAATATCATTCTCAGCGCGGGCACGGCGAGAAGCAGCATGACAGGGCCGAGCAGCATGCCGCCCACGATCACAGTGGCGAGAGGACGCTGCACCTGGCTGCCGATACCCGTGGAAACTGCCGCGGGAAAGAGGCCGATGCAGGCTGACAGCGACGTCATTAGCAGTGGGCGCATGCGGGTTGAAGCGGCCCGGTACATCGCATCCACTGGCACCAGGCCCTGAGATCGTTCATGGTTGTAAAAAGTGATCATCAGGATGCCATCCATGACTGACACGCCGAAGAGCGAGACAAAGCCGATGGCGGCGGAGATGCTGAAATTCTGACCTGAAAGATAAAGCGCGAGAATGCCGCCCACCACCGCGTCGGGAATGCCCGCGAGCGCCAGAAGGCAGTCGCGTAGGTTATTGAACAAGGTGTAGAGCAACCCGATAATCAGCACGAGGCTGACCGGCACAATAATCTCCAAGCGTTTCTTGGCTTCCTGCAAGTCGCCGAATTCGCCTGCCCAGACCAGCCGGTATCCCGAGGGAAGTTGGATGTTTTTCCCGATTCGTTGCTGCGCTTCCTCGACCGTGCCGCCAAGGTCGCGGCCCCGAACGCTGAACTTGACCGGGATGAAACGCTGCACGCTCTCGTGATAAATCCAGGCGGCTCCAGTATCCAATGAGATCGTCGCCAGTTCGCTCAACGGTATATAGGCGTTGGCGCCGCTGGCGGTGGTATACGCCACTTTGATGTTGCGAATTTTCTCGATATTGTCGCGGTAGCCCGGCGTATAACGCACGACGAGATCGAACTGCCGCTCACCCTCCAGAACCTCTGTGGCTACCGAGCCGCCCATGGCCGCTTGAATGACCGTGTTGAGATCTCCGGAGTTGAGACCATAGCGGGCGGCTTTGGCGCGATCTACTTTGATGTTCAGATTGGGCTGCCCCAGTACTGGGAAAATGCCGAGGTCGGTGATGCCGCGCACCTGATTCATTTGGTCGCGGATTTTCTCGGCCAACTGCGTCAGGACTTCGAGATTGGGGCCGACGATTTTTACCGAATTGACGCCTTTGACGCCCGAGATCCCTTCTTCGATGTTGTCCTCAATGTATTGCGAGAAATTGAACACGACTCCGGGTAACTCGTTGTTGAACTCGGCTTGTACCTGCTCGGTTAGTTTGTCCTTCGTCAAGCCCCGCGGCCACTCGTCGAACGGCTTCAGCGGAGCAAACAGCTCGACATTCGAAAACGGAGAAGCATCGCTACCGTCGTCTGGCCGCCCATGCTGAGCGACCACGGTAAGGACCTCGGGATGACGCAGCAGAATCTCGCGCATTTTTTTCGAGGCCGCCTCGCCGTCTTCGAGTGAGAGCGTGGTCGGCATGGAAGCGCGAATCCAGAAATTTCCTTCTTCCAGGTGCGGAAGAAACTCGCTGCCCAGCCGGGGAGCTATCAGGACGAAGGTTCCAATAGAAAGCGCGAGCTCAATGCCCACCACCAGAGCGCGGTGGTTCAGCGAAAAACGCAGAGCAGGATCGTAGATACGATGCAAAGAGCGTACGATCAGGGTTTCGGCTTCCTTTATGTTCTCAGGTAGCAGCATGGAAGCGATAACGGGCGTGATGGTGAAAGTTGCAATCAGCGCCCCGGCCAGCGCATAGCCGTACGTGCGCGCCATAGGCCCAAAAATCTGGCCCTCGACCCCTTGCATCGTAAATAGCGGCACGAAACCGGCTACGGTGATGAGTGCCGAGAATAGAACCGCCTTGTCCACCTGTAGCGCGCTGACTAGAATCAGCCGCAAACGATCCGTCCAACCGTGGGCTGCTGTTGCGTCTCCGGGGACTCTCGTCGGATCGGGCCCCCAATGGCCGTCTGTCAGGCGTTGCAGCAATCCCTGTCTTTCTTCCTGATTACGCTGAAAATTGCGAAAGACGTTTTCGACCAGAATTACAGCCGAATCCACGATGATGCCGAAATCCACTGCGCCCACCGATAGCAGGTTTGCACTTTCCCCCATAATCACCAGCAGAATCGTGGCGAAGAATAGCGCGAAGGGAATGTTGATTCCAACAATGACTGCGCTGCGCAGATTCCCGAGAAAGATCCACTGGATGAGGAAGACCAGCACGCATCCGAATATCAGGTTGTGCAAAACGGTGTGCGTGGTGATGGAAATCAGCGATGAGCGATCATAGTATTGAAGAACTTTGACTCCCGGCGGCAGACTCCCGTCGTGATTCAATTCTTCGATTGCTGCTTCGACCTTCGGGATCATCTCGTTGGTCTGTTCGGTTCGCCTCATGACCACGATCGATCCCACGACGTCACTCTGGTTGTCGCGGCCCAGAATGCCTAGCCTCGGCCGGTAGCCGATCGACACCTTTCCCACATCCTTCACCAACACTGGGACGCCGTTCTGCTGGGCCAGAACCACATTCTCGATGTCGTCAACCTTGTAGCCCTGAGTTAAATCGTCATTGCCGCCGTCATCCATCAGGCCGACGCCCCGAATGTTGATGGATTGCTGGCCAATGCGGATTTCGCGTCCGCCCACGTTGATGTTTGCGTTACCCAGCGCGTTCAAGATTTGGGGCACAGTCACGCTGTAGGCTTCAAGCTTGTGAGGGTCCACCTCAACCTGGAATTCCTTGGTAGGACCGCCCCAACTATTGACCGCTGCGATGCCGGGAATGGTTAACAGGCGGCGCGCCACGATCCAATCCTGCACCGTGCGTAGATTTGCGACTCCGAAATGCGGTGGACCGACAACCTGATAACGATAAATTTCGCCAGTCGAACTGTTGGCCTGGATATTTGGAACCTGTCCACCGGGCAGGTTAACGTTCTGCTGCATCGCGACTGACGCCTGGGCGTAGGCGAAGTTATAGTCGATTCCATATTTGAAGCTGACGCGCACAAAGGACAGGCCATAAAACGACGTGGAGCGGATTACGTCAATGCCGGGCGTGGTGTAGAGCCCAATCTCCGTGGGACGCGTGTAGTAACGTTCCATCTCCTCGGCAGAGAGGCCGGGCGCCTGCGCCGTGATTTCCAGGATGACGGGCGTAGGGTTCGGATACGCCTCGATGTTGAGCATCTTGAACGCAATGAGCCCGGCGCCGGCAAACAAAATCAAACCCACCGCCACAATCGGACGGCGACTCAGGCAAAACGCGAGGAGAGATTTGAACATGTCGTTTTTCTATTGAAATGAAAGAGGCGGTGAACTAATCGCTGGGCGGCGCCTCCAGCATGTTGCTGAGAAAGATTGCGCCATCCGCCACGACCAGTTCTCCGGGCCGCAAACCTTCCAGAACTTGAACCTGGTCGTCGTTTCGTAGTCCGATCTTGATGATTCTTTGCTCAAACCGCCGGCGATCGGTGGTTACCCAAGCGGTCATCGTGCCATCGGCTTCGCGAACGACGCCATTGGCCGGTATGGCAGTGGCTTCTACCGGGTTGTGAACGCGAATGACGAAGTTGGCGAGCATTCCGGGACGCAGTTCATCCTTGGGGTCCGCAATCTCGGAACGGATGGTTACGCGGTGGGTATTCGGATCAACTGTCTCGTAGATCTTTGAAACCTTGCCTTGAAACACGTGGTCTGGATAGGCATTCACCTTCACTTGAACCGGCTGGCCCAGGTGAAACGACGGCATTTCTGTTTCGCTGACATTCGCCAGCATCCATTTAATCGCCACGTCGGCGACCGAGTAAGGCGCCGGTACGTTTCCTGGCTGTACCAGAAATCCGGGCTGCGCGACCTTGTATGTAATCTTGCCGGAAATCGGACTACGTACGACCAGGGCAGGATCAGTCTTTCGTGAAGCGATCATTCGATCGATTTCGGCGTTGGTCTTGCCAAAGACAAGAACCGCATCTCGCGCGGCTTTGAGGGCGCCCTCGGCGGTTTGTTGATCCGAGGTCGCCTGTTCTTTTTCTCGCTCGGAAACACTACCCAGACCTTGGACGCGTGCCAGTTCTTTGTTCGTGAGATCGAGAGTCGCGGCCGCGCCAATCAGGTTTGACTCAGCCTGGATGAGGTCGGGACTCTTGATCGTATAAAGGGGCTGATCCTTCTGAACCCTGGCGCCGAGTTCCCCGAAAGTCTTGAGGATGGTGCCCTGATAAGCCGGGAAGACTTGAACCGACAGGTCCTCGTCAAAATCGATGTTGCCTACCGCATCCTTCTCAACGGGAAACTGGTAGCTGCCCACCGGCTCGATCTTGATCGAGTTCAGTTGACTGGGTGAAAGATCCAAGCTTGACACATTGGATTTTGCAGATGGTTGCGGTGGCGAATTCGCATTTGCAGCATGACCGCGACTGCAGCCAGACCCCAGAATTCCGGTGGTGACCACGATCGCAGCGGCTGTTAGAAACGCCACCACAGTCGTTTTGCTGATGTGACCCAGATATTTCATCGCTTTCGTTCGACCGTTATGTCCACCGTTCTCCTGGGGGACTCAAGCTCAGGATGACCTTTTGGCATTCCGTAATCCGCGAGTTTCTCGGCGATTTCGGGGACGCTTTTTGCGGCTAGCCCTCTTTGGCATACCTGCAATGAATTCAGCAAAGCCCGCACATACCAGACCGATGTACAACAGCACTGCGAAGAGCGCTATCGCGATCAGGACGTATCGGTTAAGCGCTTCGTAATCCACTAGCCTCCAATACACCCCGGTGAAAGCGCTACCGCTGGACTTTTACGGATTGCTTCAGCCATTCTGCAAGTACGCGACGGGTATGGGAACCCTATCTCTTGGACTGCAGTGTTCTCTTTCGGCTGGAGACCCTATCTTTTGGCTAATTCTTGACAGGGCAGTTTATTAGCGCGCGAAAATGGCGCACCATTAGAATGGCGATGAAAGAGCCACTCTCGATTTAGGTAAAGCCCATGAGAGACCCGCTATCGATCTACGCCCCGGCCAACCGCGCCAGGCTGATCGTTGTTGCTGGCCTGTTGATAGCAGCTATCGCAGTGGTTGACTGGGCGACGAAGCCCTACATCTCTTTGGGATTCCTTTATCTGTTCCCCATTATGATTCTGGGCGGGTTTTTATCGAGGACTCAACTTGTGGGGGTTGCGCTGGTTTGTGCCGTTCTGCAGGAGGCATTCAGCAATTTACCCGAGAATGAAGCTGTGATCCGCTTGCTGTTCAGTTCGGCGGGGTTCGTCGGTACGGGACTATTTATTTCGGAGATGATTCGCAATCGCCGAATTACGATGGCGCACGTCGAAGAGCTCGAAGGGCAGATCAAGCTGCGCGAGGACGCCGAGGAGCAATTGCGCTCTCTCGTTGAAAGCAGTCCAGCTGCAATCGTCACAATTGATGCAGCCGGCAGAGTTCTATTGGCCAATGAAGCAGCTCAACATTTGCTCGCCTCCGAAGGCACGCTTTTGCAAGGCCAGGAAATCAATTCTTATCTCCCAGCCCTGCAAACGGTTCTCAAAACACAGCAGCCGCGGGCATTTCGGACCACACTGCAATGCACCGGGAAAAGGAGCGATGGAGAGGTATTTTTGGCCGGCGTTTGGTTTTCGACGTATAGCACGATATCGGGCACGCGCTTGGCGGCGATCGTTGTGGATCTGTCTGAGGACCTACGAAATCGCGAAGATCTCAGTCTGGATTATCTGTTGAAAAATACGAGAATTCTAATGAGCGCCGTGGCCCACGAAATTCGGAACCTCTGCGGCGCCGTGCTCGTCGTCCATAAGAACCTCTCCAGAGTCAAGGAGCTTGGATCGAACGAAGATTTCAAGGCCCTGGCGAACTTAATCCAGAGCCTGGAGCGAGTCTCGGCATTGGAATTGGGTTCCACCGCATCTCAGAATGGTGAAGTGGTTGAGCTTCCGTCGCTACTGGACGAATTCCGGATACTGATTGAAAACTCCTATCACGAATCAAAGATCGAGCTGGAGTGGGAAGTTCAGGAATCATTGCCATTGGTTTGGGCCGACAGGTACGGACTTATTCAGGTTTTCTTAAACCTGGCGAAGAATAGCCGCCGGGCCATGGCGTCTACGTGCGTGAAACAACTTCGAATTGCGGCACGAGAGGAAAAAGGGACGGTCACAATTCGATTCGAAGATACGGGGACGGGCATCGCTTCGCCAGAAAACCTATTCCGACCGTTCCAGCGCGGCTCCGTGTCCAGCGGACTTGGGCTGTACGTTTCCAGGGCGATCATGCGTAGCTTTGGCGGAGAACTTTCTTACGAACACAGGTCGGAGGGTTGTTGCTTCGCTGTCGCCTTGCCCCTAGGGGTCATACAGGAGGAGGCGGCGAATGCCTGAAGCCGCGGCGGGCACTGTCCGCTTGTTGTTGCTGGACGATCACACCTTGTTTCGAGAGAGTGCAAGTCGGCTCCTTTCGGCGGAACCCGGATTCGAGGTGGCAGCCCATTGCGGCACAATTGGAGAGGGTCTGCGGATTCTGGAGCGCACGGCGATCGACGTAGTACTTCTCGATTTCGATCTGGGTGAGAACGACGGCCGGCAGTTTCTTCGACTGGCAAAGGAACATGGATTCCAGGGAAAGGTTCTCGTTGTGACGGCAGGAGTGGATGCAATCGTGGCAGGGGAGCTGATCCGTTCTGGAATTTCTGGAGTTTTTCGAAAACACGACTCTGCGGCGTTGCTGGCACAAGCAATCCGCGACGTGATGGCTGGCAAAGTGTGGCTTGACCAAGAGCAACTACAAACTGCCCTGAGAACCGAGGTCGCAAGTTCACAGGACAATCGAACGCGGGCATTCACGGCGCGGGAACAGCAGGTGCTCTCATGTGTGTTCGAGGGTCTTGCGAACAAAGAGATTGCAGCAAGAATTGGAGTATCGGAGAGCTCGGTCAAAGCAACACTTCAGCAACTCTTCTCGAAGACCGGCGTCCGTACGCGCAGTCAATTGGTTCGTATTGTCTTGGAGCAACATCGCGATCAGCTTTAGTACGACGAACGTAAGAGGGCGGAGATGGCACACACGGAAATGCGGCCCAGCGTTGTACAACTGATCATGCGCCTGACTGTTATCCTCGCGGCGACCATCTATGTACGAGCTTCAACTCCTCCACCCAGTCCGCCAAATGAAGGTCAGCAGATCGGAAAAATCCTCAGTGTGCGAAAGGTTCTGGAAAACCGCTATGTTGGCAGCCGCTATCCCCAAATTCACTATTACCTCCTTTATTTTGCAGTGCGCACTTCCGACCAGACATATTGCGCTGAATACGAGACTCCCGTTCTTGATGAGATCGATGATCTGTTTTCGGAGAAGGACCAAAATGTCGCTATTGTGCTCAAAAGCAAGAGCCTCACGCTGCGAACGCCGAAGGGTAGGAAGATCAAGGCCCGATTTGTCGACCAAAAGCAGTGTTAATCGCGTCTGGATGCTCGTATAAGTCAGTATCTTCTTCATTCCCCGATCTCGCTCTGGCCTGCTGTCCCGCGCGCACAAGACTCATGTGAAATTCGCATCTGCAAGTCCTACCTCCAGAAAGGTCAAGTTTTGTCCTTGTCTATCTTAATTAACTATGGTTAACTACAGATAATAATCGCTAGTTAATAGAGACAGACTGAAGCTCTTGCTGCAGCGACCTCGATCATGCATTTCATTTACTGACGCTGATGATCCAATAGCAATACCGCCATTTTTTATGGAATTGGAGTCCAGCGCAGCGATGTCGCCGGTCTACAACCCCGACCGTTGAAGCTTCCTTTGGCAACGCACAACCGGGAACGATTGCGCTCCTGTCAGAAGGTCCGTTAGCCTCCCATCCCGAGCCAGTCGATCGAACCCAAAACCGCCCGGAACGTCCGTCTGGAGCCCCTTTCGGAGCGATCGCTTGTATTTTATTTTGTATTTCTTGAAACCTTTAGGACCGGGGCGGGTCCCGATCCCATAACCACTCGTCGCTTCACACACAAATGGCGGGACGAACCAGCCCTTCCACGACAGACTTTCATGCAGATGGTGTGGTCGTAAAGCCGCTTTCCGATGCGTCGTTGTGCTTCAACATATGCATGATCCTAAGAGCCGATAATACCTCCCGCCTCATCGAGGAATATGTTCCTATGTCCTCCGCCGATATTCCTCCCAGCGTATGGCACCAAAACAAGTTAAATCGTCACCATCCGCCGGCGTTGTCAGCTTCAAGGCAAGCGGTCCGTCGCGCCGTTGACAGCACCGCGTCCACCGATGCGGATCAAGACCGTTTGGGAGCGCAGGTTCTCCCATCCCGGTCCTGGCGGCCCTGACAATATTTTGGGGTCGCCAGTTCATTGCAGGCTCGGGTGAGTTCCAAGCGACAAGCCCTTTTATTTACGCGACACGTTTGGTTGTCTTTACACCTGGTTTCGATTCGCCCTGCCCTTTTCGAGGACCTTCTTCGTTGGCTAGCACATTGATCGTTTTCGCAAGTTTCGTCAGCTTTTCGTCAGTTTCTGTTTCTTCTTCGAGGGTCTGCTCCAGTAGAGAAGCGTGATTGGTTTCTCCAAGAACTTTGGCGATTGCACAGACCGCCCCGTATGCCGCCATCTCATAGTGTTCCACTCTTCGGGCCGCGCCGATCAGGCCTGAATCCAATACAGCACCTTCAAAATCTCCCTCTATCACTTCCGAGCCTTCCTTGATCAAACCCTCCATAGCTACACACTTCTTGCCCTTGGGGCTCTCGCCCAGAGCCTGGAAGATTTCTTCAAGACGCTGAACGTGACCTTCGGTTTGCTTCAAGTGCTTTTCGAAGCCCTGTTGCAGTTCCGTGGCAGATGCAGCTTTGGCCATTTTCGGCAACGCTTTGACCAGTTGGTTCTCGGCGCTGTACAGGTCCTTGAGTTCGTCGACATACAGTTTCTTCAAGCTTTCGTTTGACATGTTTCCTCCAAAATGAACTAGTTCCGTTTCGTAAGAATAAGAGCTCCGGCTAATCGCGGCGGCGCAAGCACTGCAGGGTTTCTAGCCTCCGGATACGGAGGTTCGGTAAGCCTCTTTACCTGTATCAATTGCTTCCGCAACGTTTTCTTTCCCTCTGTTGGCTAGATCCTTGACCTGCGCGCGAACTTTCTTTCCGGCGGATGCAACCTGGTCCAGCCCACCCCGCCACTTGTCAGCCAGTAATTCCTGAGTCTCTTGGCCCGACTGGGGCGCAAGCATCAGAGTCACAACCGTGCCGACACCTAATCCAGCTACAAATGCCCATCCTGTTTTCATTTTCAAGCTCCTTAAGAAGTAACGCTAAGTAACTCCCTGCCACGGCAAACCTAGCTTTTGCCTCCGCCGTCTTCTTCTCGTCTTCCGATCGCACTGGCCCCTTTAGCGTGACCTGACCATTCTGGGTTACGATCTTGACGTTGTGCGCATACGTGGAAAGTGATTTGTCTCTCATGACGGATTGTTGCTGCTGCCTGGGTGCCTCCGGGGAGGGTCATGTCATGCCAAGAATCGTTATGCGTTGAAGGGGCGGTCGTGAGGGTCCGAATGTCAGTCACCTGACACTAACCCATGACCGCCCTGAAAAAGGCTGTCCGCCTTCTCAAGGGGACTGCCGTGACAAATCAGATGCCAGAGTACTGTTTCCAAGCTGGTATGACTGTTCAAAGTTGCTCACTTCCGTTGCTCACTTCCAAAGATCGTTAGATAAGTTTTCAACCCTTCTCCGCATTTCCATTTCCGCCCTCGCCCCCCTCTCTCGTCAAGAACGCACTGACAAAGTACGTTCTGTGGCCTCATCCCAATCTAGCTGTCCACAATCTCGTCTGCGTAACTGCGTCTCTGGAGAATTTGAAAACCTGTGCAGTATTGAGCAGGCGCAGACGTTATGAATTGCGTAACATCTCCTATCCGCCGGAGGAGCAACCATGAAGAAAACCTGCGTTCCAGTTGCTATTGCAACGGCCTTGGGGGTTGTTCTGTTCCTTCCCATGTGGGTGCGGGCACAAACCGCGTCCGACACTCCTTACACGGCGAAATGTGCCGGCTGTCATGGCAGTGATGGCACTGGTTCATCGATGGGGTAGACGATGGGTGCCCACGATTTCACGTCAGCTGAAGTGCAGCAAATGTCGGACTCCCAGCTCTCGGATATCATCACTAGCGGCAAAGGCAAGATGCCTGCGTACGGAAAGTCTTTGAAGGCGGATGACATTAAAGCGCTAGTAGCCTACATCCGCACTTTGAAGAAATAGTCGAGCCGCCGATTCGTCAACTCTGTGGGCTCCTACCCGCCGTGTAGCTCTTTCCCCTGGCTCACCGCGTCACCGTCTTCTCTTTTCAATTCGGAAAAAACGATCGTGGAAAGGAGTGTCATCCCGCCTAAGACAAAGAATGCGTGGTGAATGCCGCGAATGAACTGCTCAGTATTGGAACCATAGCGATTGGGAAGAAAGAAGACGGTGACGAGCGAAGCGGAAGCGACGCCAAAACTGATTGCCATCTGCTGCATCGTGCTGGCGATCGAGCTTGCTCCGCTGGCCTCCTCTTCGGTGACGTCGGCATAGACAAGCGTGTTCATACTTGTGTATTGCAGGGAGGTAAAAAAACCATAACAAAACACTTCTGCCACGATCAACCACACTGGGGTCGCCTTTCCGATGGTGGCAAAAAGCAGGATCATCAGGCCGATGATCAGTGTGTTGGAAATCAGCACGCCACGGTATCCGATACGGCTCAGAATTCTCGGCATTGTTACTTTCAG
>Ga0302325_10012725_pt1 | contig 18019 bp, 18 predicted proteins | sample Palsa_T0_2_FD_201948 | JGI IMG/M metagenome (GOLD analysis project Ga0302325, IMG submission 201948) | Peat permafrost microbial communities from Stordalen Mire near Abisko, Sweden - Palsa_T0_2 | ecosystem: Environmental > Terrestrial > Soil > Palsa > Peat permafrost | place: Sweden: Abisko...
CGGCTACGGCACCCTGCAGATCCTCTTTGGGGCGTCGCTTCGCGTGGGACCAGGGGAGTTGGTTGCTCTGCTCGGCACCAACGGGGCCGGCAAGTCGACGCTGCTGCGGATGGTGTCAGGCCTGATGAAGCCCTGGGCCGGCACGGTCCACTTCAAGGACTGCGACGTGACGGGCGTGCGACCGCTCCGCCTGGTCGAGATGGGCATGACCTACATACCCGGCGGCAAAGCGACCTTCCCCTCCCTCACGGTGTTGGAAAATCTCAAGGTCAGCGGCTACCCGGTACGACGCAACAAAGAGGAGTTCACCAACCGGATCGACGAGGCCCTGGAGGTGTTTCCCCGGCTCCGGGAGCGGATCGGTCAGAAGGCCGGCAACCTCTCGGGCGGGGAGCAGCAGATGGTGGCCATCGGTCGAGCGCTCGTCTCGAAGCCCGACCTCCTCATCTTCGACGAGCTCTCCCTCGGCCTGGCGCCCATCGTCCTGCAAGAGATCCAGGGCATGATCACCGCCCTGGCCGAGCGCGGGATGACGATGTTGATCGTCGAGCAGTCGCTCAACATGGCGGCCAAGATCGCCACTCGGGCTTATTACATGGAGAAGGGCGAAGTGCGCTTCGAGGGGGCGATGAAGGATCTGCTGAGCCAGGGTGATCTGGTGCGCGCCGTCTTCCTCGGCACGGGTAGCTCGGCGGCGCCGGTTAGCGGCGGGTCGACATCGGGCGGGTGAAGACCGACACCAGGTAGCCGACCAGGGCCAGCAGACCGAGGGGCAGCAGCAGGATCGCCGGATACTGGAAGCCGTGGGAGGCGGCGGCGGGCGTGGCCGAGTCGAGCGGCGCCTCGGGCGGGGCGCTCACGGGAGGGCCGGCGGCCACTTGCGAGCTTGCCCCTGTCGCCGGGCCGGGGCCGACGCTCGGTGCCACGGTGACGGGCGGCGCCGCGCTGCCGGGAGCGGGCAGTGGGGTCGGCGGCGGCGTGGCGCCGGTCACCATCGGCGGTGCGGTGATGGGTGTGGTCGGCGGGGCGCTTGCCGGGATCGGCGCCGGCGCTTGTGTCGTTGTGGTTGTTGTTGTTGTCGGCTTGGCGGGAGCGGCAGGCGTGCACTCCGTCAGTACGGGGTCGAGCAGGCTGACGACGCTCGAGGGGAGGGCCAGGTCGGTAAGCAGCTCGGTGATCAGCGGGCCCAGCAGTTGGGCGCAGGTGCTGGCGTCCGGCCCGACCAGGGCCGCGCCCACGGCGTTGGGGGCGATGCCGAGAGGGACGTCCGCCCCCAGCGGCGCGGTGGCGGCGGATGACGTCCACTGGGTCGCGCCGATCGCCGGTGCAACGGCGATCAGGCCGAGGGCGATGAGCAGGACGGCGGCGATGCGGTTACGCATGGGTGACCTGTCCGGAGCGTTCGATGGCGGCGATGCTGCCGCCGAGGTAGGCCTCGACCACTGCGGGGACGGCCCGCACCTCCTCGGGGGTGCCGTTGGCGATGACCTTCCCATCGGCCATGGCCAGGATCCGGTCGGAGATGCTCATGATGAGCGGGATGTCGTGTTCGATGATCACCATGGTGAGGCTGAACTGCTCGCGGAGGTCGAGCAACAGATGACCGAGGGCCTCGGTCTCACGTTGGGCGATGCCCGACGACGGCTCGTCCAACAGCAGACACACCGGCTGCAAGGCGACGAGGCAGGCGATCTCGGCGATGCGACGGGTACCCGTCGACAACTCGTCGATCTGGCGGTGGCGGTAGCGGTCGAGGCCCATGAAGGTGACCAGCTCGCGCGCGTGCTGGCGCTTTGCTTTCTCCGTGGGTGAGAAGCCGATGAGTGACGGCAGCAGACGGGTGGGCAGCACCCGCTCGCACGCGACGGTGACGGCGTCCTCGACGGTCATCGTCGGGAACAGAGCGGCATCCTGGAAGGAGCGAATGAGACCGAGCTTGGCGCGGTTTTCGGGGCCGAGCTGCGTGACGTCGCGGCGGTGGAAGATCACCCGGCCCGAGTCGAGCTTGGAGAAGCCGGCGAGGAGCTCGAAGGTCGTGGTCTTGCCGGCACCGTTGGGTCCGATGAGGCCGAGGGTCTCGCCGGCCGAGACGGTGAACGACACACCCTGCACGGCATGGACGCCGCCGAACCCCTTGTCCAGCTCGATGGCCTCGAGGAGCACGGTGCCGTGAGCGGGAGGACGGCGATCGATGCGCATGAGGGATGGGGGCGGCGCGGCCATATTCGCAACGGGAGCGGACTCGTCCAACGCCGCCGTCTCCTCGAGGGCCGGCTGCTCGGCAGCCAGGTCGACGCCCCTCCGGCGTCCGATCCACGTGACGAAACGGTCGCGCACGGGCTCGGCGAGTTGGGCCAGGCCGCGGGGGAAGAAGAGGATGAGCAGGAGCGAGCCGAGCTGGGTGGCAGCCAGGCCGGCGGAGTCGAGGGGCACGAAGGCGGGGACGCCGATGACCCACAGGGCCCCGATGATGGGACCGGCCAGGACGGAGACGCCCCCGATGACCGTCATGACGACGACGTCGATGCTCGCCTCTGTCGGGAAGGTTGCGGAGCCGATGTTTGACAGCGCATACGCATAGGCGGCGCCACCGATCCCGGCGATGAAGCCGGCGAGCAAGTAGCCCTGAATTTTGACGATGCTGGCCCGGACGGTGAAGGCGCGAGCGTTGTCCTCGTTATCCCTGACGGCAGTCAGCAGCCGACCGAAACCACCGGAGCGAATGTTGCGGGCGAGGATCACCGTGAGGGCGAGAAGGCCGAGCGCGAAGTAGTAATAGGAGCGGCCGGTATCGAGCGAGTGGCCGAAGACCGTCGGGTGTCCGGGCGTGCGGCCGTCGCCGAGCATCCACGGCTGATTGAGGAGCCAGGCGGGTGTGGCGAGGGCGAAGGACAGGGTGGTGACGGTCAGCATCAGGCCGCGGATGCGCAGCGAGGGCAGGCCGATGAGCACGGACACCGCGGCCGCGGCGAGGCCGGCGTAGAGCACGGCGAGAGCGAAGTCGCCGGTGTGTCTCGACACGTAATAGGCCACGACGGCACCGACGGCGGCGACGGCGAACTGGCCCAACGTGAGCTGGCCGCCGAGGCCGGTCAGCAGGCCGATCGACAAGCCCACGATGGCGAATCCGATTATGCCGGTCATTGTCACCGAGTTGCTGTTGTTGACGAAGATCGGCAGGGAGGCGGCGACGGCGAGGGCGACGAGGCCGGTCAGCAGACCGAGGTTGCGGATGAGCCAGATCTCTTTGAGTCGATCGGGCACAGGCTTGAGGGAGCGAACCGCGGTCCAACTGCCCTTCTCGCTGGCTCGACCACCGCGCGGGCGCTGTACCAGGAGCGTCACGAGGATGAGGCCGAAGAGGGCGACTTCGACGAGGCCGGACTGGGGGTAGTTCCAGAGAAGAAGTTGCTCGATGACGCCGAGACCGATGCCCGCCCCGAGAGCGACGGGGATGCTGTCCATCCGGGCGATGACGGCGCCAGTCATGGCTCGCAGCAAGAGCTCGGGGCCGAAGCTACCCGCCGAGGTGAAGCCTTGGGTGGGGGCGGTGAGGATGGCGGTGAGCGCGGAGAGGCCGCCGGCGATGGCCCACGCGAGCGAGGACATGCGGCTGGCGAAGATGCCCGACATGCGGGCCACCTCGGGGTTGGCGGCGGCGCTGCGCATGGCCAGACCGAAGCGGCTGCGGCGCAGGAAGATCATGAGGGCGACCACGACGATGGGACAGAGGATGAGCATCCCCGAGTAGGCCCGCGTCACTTTGAGCGCGCCGATGTTGAAGGTTGGGAATCCGGGGGGCTCAGGGAAGAGGGAGCCGGCTGAGGCTTGGCTGTTGATGGCTTGGGCGAAGACGAGCAGGAACTCGCCGACGCCGAGCGTGGCCACGATGCTCATGAGCGGCGGGGCCTTGCGGAGCCGGCGGACGACACCGGTCTCCGCGGCCGCGCCCACGCCGCCGGCCAGGGCGATGGCAAACGGGAAGACGATCCAGTAAGGGACGCCCCACTTGACGGCGGCCAGTCCGAAGAAGGCGGCACCGAAGGCGCCGATCTGTCCGTGGGCGAAGTTGATGATGCGGTTGGTCCGATAGATGAGGACGAGGCCGACCGACAGCAGGCCGTACGTAAGGCCGACGAGGATGCCGAGCACGATCGGAGGGAGCGGGGTCGAAGCGTGGATCACGCCGTGGTCGTCGAGCATGACGAGGATGACCTTCAGCACGGCGACCCCCGCGATGGCGGCCACGATCTGGAGGGCGATCTTCGCCCGCTTGTCGGTCATTGCCCACGCCCCAGGAAGACGGCTCGCAGGAGATCGTCTCGCTCGAGCAGATCCCGGCTTCGGCCGTCGAAGCGCATCTCGCCCTTCTCCATGAAGTAGGCGTGGTCGACGAGGTTGAGGGCGATGTTGACCGACTGCTCGACGAGTACGACGGCGGTGCCTCCGGCATTGATGCGCCGCACCATGTCGAGGAGTTGGCTCACGATGACCGGCGCCAATCCCAACGAGAGCTCATCGATCAGGAGGAGCTGAGGTTGCAGGATCAACGCCCTCGACAGCCCGAGCATCTGCTGCTCGCCGCCTGAGAGCGTGCTGGCGAGAGAGTTGCGGCGCTCGTCCAACCTCGGGAAGGTGGCGAGGCAGTCGTCCACCATCCGATCGAGCAGCTGGCGGTCGCGGGCCACGGTGTGGCCGAAGCTGCGCAGGTTTTCGACGACGGTCATAGGGCCGAAGACGGCTCGCCCGCCGGGGATCTGGGTGATGCCCAGACGGACGCGGCGTTCGGCATCGAGATAGGTGATCTCCTTGCCGCGGTAGCGGACGCTCCCACCGGACGGGAGACCGATGCCGGAGATGACCTTGAGCAGGGTCGACTTGCCGGCACCGTTGACGCCCAGGAGGGCGACCATCTCGCCGTCATCGACGCTGAAGTCGACGTCGAAGAGGACTTGCAGCTGGCCGTAGGAGAAGTCGATCTTGCGACACGTCAACATGGGCAGGTGTCCGCCAGTGCGACGGATGTGTTGGATCTCGCTCTCCTCGAGCACGTCGTCGATCATGCGATCGAGGTCGGCGTCGATGAAGCGGCCGGCGTTGCCGATGACGAGGGCACCGATCACGCCCGGGATGGCGATGGCGACCATGGTCCCGCCGATGCCGTAGCGGCTGTCGATCCCCGCAAAGAGGACGGCGCCGAGGACGCCGCCAACGGCGATGAAGATGCCAAACAAGGCCTGCGCGTGCGGTCTCATCCGCGACGGGATGACCGACAGGAGGGCGATGCCGAGGGCCGGTCCGAGGATGCCGACCAGGGCGGCGAACACGCCGAAGCAGAAGAGCATCCCGACGAACCACGGCGAGAGCCCGCCGAGGGCCACGAAGATCACGCCGACGGCGAGGGCGACGCCAACGGTCCGCACCACCCGCGCCGGGCTGGCTCGGAACTGCTTCTCGCCACGGCGTCCGTAGAGGATGAGACCTAGGACGGACACGCCTCCGATGTAGGCGAAGAACAGGCCGCGTCCGCCAGGGCCAAGGTTCCACCGCTGGTCGAGGAAGACCGAGATGAAGGTCTGGGCGGGGATGGTGAGGATGCCGAAGACCAGGCCGCCCGTCATCATGCGCTGGGCGGTCGGGATGAGCAGGACACGACGGCAGATCTCCCAAAATCCGAGCTCGACGTCGCTGTCGTCAAGCTCCGTCGAGGAGACCGCCTCGCCGTGCGCCTCCTGCACGGTGGCTCGCACCTGCTCGGTGTCCCACTTGCCAAACCCGGGATCCTTGAGACCGAGCGCGCAAAGGGTCATCAACGTCGATGTCAGGCCGAGGCCGAGGAACACACCACGCCACGTGAACCCGAGCGCTCCGGCGAAGAGAGCGACGAGGGCGGGCGAGACGACCTGGGCGGCGTAGCCGAAGGCGGAGTAAGCCGACAGGGCGCGAACGCGAATCTCGGTCGGGTAGCTGTCGAGGACGAGGGGGTAGTGGAGGGCGGTGACGCTCCCCGTCGAGAGTCCGTCGAGGAACAGCACGACGAGTAGCGCGAGGAAGGAGGTGGTGAAGCCGGTGTAGAGCGTGATGAGACTCCACAGCAGGCCGGTGACGATGCAGAGCATCGCCCGACGGCCACGGGACTGTGACAGGGCGGCGATGGGCAGTGGAGCGATGCCGATGGCGAAGGTTTGTAGGGCCCTCGCCGCGGCAATGGCGCCGATGCTGATGCCGATGGCGGAGCTGATCTCGGGTGTGAGGACGGTGAAGCCGAAGCTCTGGAAGGTGTCGGCGATGCTGAGCAGACCCAGGGCAAACAACGGGTAGTAGCCCACGTGAAACTCCGCACTCACCTCACGGAGTGACCGGGTGGTGGTGTCGCCGGTGACGCCCAGCTTGACGCGGGCGGCGTCGCGGAGCTGGGTGATCTGCTCGACCTCATCGACGACATTCAGCGGGTCGGTCATGTCGCCTTTCGCATGTTGAGCTTTGACGGGGTCGGCTTTGACGCGGCCGGCTTTGACGCGGACAGCTTTCGCGCCGTCGGCTTTAACCTGGTCGGCTTTCATATGGTCGGCTTGCGGAGCTTGAACTCCCGCGTCCAGGCGCTCTCACCGACTCGGTGTCCCGCGGCGTTGAGCAAGACGATGGTGACCTGGTGAAGCTGCACCTTGTCGGCATCACCGCTCAAGATGGGCACTTGGCTCAGTTGAATGGACGTCGCGTCGGTTTCGTACACGCGGCGCTCGGCGAGATAGTCGGCGTCGGGACAGGTCGGGTCGCTCAGGCACGATGGGTCGTGCGAGGCGAGCGCCCGCAGTGTCTGCCCGGGCTTGATGGGCGTCCGGTCGACGAAGACGACGAACTCACCATGGGCTCCGGTGAAGGTCCAGCTCACCGTCATCGGTAGCTGCACCAGCGAGCGGGCCGGCGGACCCTCCCAGTGGAGTCGATGGTCGGTGCGGAAGCTGAGGTTGGACGCGCACGACGTGACGACCAGCGAGAGGACGACGAGCGTCAGCCGCCATGCGCTCACGCGCGGCCCCAGTCGGTCGCGGCCCATCGGCGCACCGTACCAAAGCAACGTCGGCCGGCGCCGAGATGGGACCAAGCCATGTGGAGGGGAGGGGCGTTAGCATGACGGCCGTGCCTCGCCGTTCACCAACGCTCATCTCGGACGCACCTTCCGCGGTTACCGAGACATCACCCGCCCCCACGCCAGTAGCGGTTGTGGAGACCACACCGCCGCGCGCCGGTTGGCTCGGCCGCCTCAGTCGGCTCGCCGTCCTCTCGCCGACGTCGCCGGTGGGGACGATCCTGGGCGTGGTGCTGATCGCCGCCGGCTTCGGGCTCATCGCCATCGCCTGGTCGGAGATCGCTGCTCAGACCGATGTCGCATTCCAGTTGCCGTACCTCGTCTCGGCCGGCATCACCGGCTTGGCCCTCGTCATCATCGGTGTGTTGATCATCAACCTCTCGGTCAAGCGCCAGGACGCCGCCGAGCGCCGTCAGCAGATGTCGCAGCTCGCCGACCTGTTGGCCGACGTCAAGCAGTCACTCAACCGGTAGTGAGCCTTCGGGACCCGTTCACGCGGGCCGCCCTCGTTCTGCTGGCGGTGGCCATCGCCGGCGCTGTCGTCCTCGGCCTTGCCTGGCGTGGCTCGGCGGCGACCCTTGATGTGTCGATCCAGATGCCGTTCTTCGTGTCCGGCGCCGTCGCCGGCGTCGGGTTGATCGGTGTCGGCATCGGCCTGCTCTCCGTGCACCTGGACCGTCTGGACGCCGCCGAGGAGCAGGCGATCCTCGACGACATGGTCCACGACGCCGCCGAGATCGCCGAGGCCTTCCAGCGCCGCTGAGACGGCTGGAGGGGCGACGCTCTACGTTGTGGTTGGGGCACCAACCCCGCGTCTTGACCTCGGAGGAAGCCCATGCTCGCTGCGACAATCGTCATCCCCGGCGTCGGCTTCGTCCTCTCGATCCTGATCGCCTTCGCGTGCGGCGCCATAGCCCGCAGCAAAGGTCGACATTCGGTGGGGTGGACGATCCTCGGGTTTTTCTTCAGCCTCATCGCCCTTCTCGTCATCGCCGTCTTGCCCCGCAAAAACTGAGGCCTTCGCGGCTTTGCCCCTGGCGGGCGGCGCTACCGCTCGGTACCGGCTCCCTGCGGGGCGGCGGTAAGCCAGTCGGCGGCGAGGGGGTTTCGCGCCGTCAGGTGGCCGGCTGAGTAGTAGGGGTGGAAGCGGATGAATGTGCCCTCGTGGTGGAAGGCCTTCTTGCGGTCCGCGTCCATGGCGCGCCGATGCCCCCCGACGGCCGATCCGTAGGCGTACGCCTCGAGCGCGGCGGCGGACGTCCACAGTGAGCAGGTGGCGACGACAGGCGGTCGGGCGAGTGCTGTGCCCCAGATGAAGCCGGGCGCCGTACTCAGCGGCTTGGCGGCGAACGCGCTGGCCAGAAGGAATCTGGCCCCCTGGCTCACACGTGTACGCGCCAACGTGAGGACGACCGCGGGTCCGCCCGGATCGTCGCGGGTCTTCTCGTCGACGCCCGTCCATGGGTGGGTGGTCGGCTCACCCCGGGTCGAGGCGTAGTCGTGGATCTGGATCGGCTCGAGCCGGACGTGCCAACCGGGCTCGTTGCCGGTCGAGTCGAGGTAGCGACTGATGGCGTCGTGGTCATCCCAGAAGGCGATGAGCCCAACCCGGCCGAGGCTGGGCGGGGCGAGTGGCCGCCCGCCGAGCGGGGCCGTCAGTAGCTTGACGGCGTACCGGAGCCCGGGTGTCGAAGCGGGATGCGGGGTTTTGCGGAGCTCGGCGAGAGCGGAACGGGTGCCGACGTCGGACGCATGAATCGAAGCGATCACGGTCATCTCCTCAGGTGTGGTCACCAGTATCGCCGATCGACTTCGGCCAATGCCTCCGGCGGGCAGCGCCCGCCCTTCGCCCTCGTGGAGCCGTCTCTGTCGTTGGCCGCTGATCGGCCTGACTTGGTGGAGACTAGGGAGATGGACGTGACACCCATGACGGCAGAGCCGACGGCCATCGACGGACTGGTGCTCGTCACCATGAAGCAGGTCGAGGATGAGCGTGGAGTCGTTCGGGAGTTTTACCGCGAGTCCTCATGGCTAGAGGCGGGACTTCCGACCCTCGGGCCGTGGGTGCAGGTCAACATCACCGAAAGCCGGCGGGGCGCGATCCGCGGCTTGCACGGTGAGGCGATGAGCAAGGTCGTGGCGATCGCTTCCGGCGAGGCATTCGGAGCCTACGTAGACGCTCGACCTGACTCTCCGTCGTACCGGCAATTGGTTACAGTGGAGCTTCGGCTGGGTCTTCAAGTTGTCGTGCCAAACGGTGTCTGTAATGGCTTCCAGGCGCTCTCCGAGTCGACGCAATATTTGTATTGCTTCGATGGGGAGTGGATGCCGGGGATGGCGGGGTCTGCCATCAACCCCTTGGACGAGACGCTCGACATCCCCTGGCCCATCAGCCTCGGAGAAGGTGCGCTGGTCTCCGAGAAGGACGCGGCCGCCCCGAGTTTCGGCTCCCTCCCTTAGGTCCCACGTCGGGACCGTCACTGTCTCCTTCTCCCCCTTATGCTCGTCCGCCTGTGAACGAGCCCATCCACCCTGAGCTGCGTCGTATCGCCATGTTCCTGCCCCGCGGCTCATCCGGCGAGCGGACGCTGAAGCTGACTCGCCGTCTCGAACCGCTGACCGCTCGGCGGGGTGTGCGCCCCGGAATCGAGATGGTGCCCCTTGGACCCATCCAGGTGCGACTGCATCGACCGCCGGCCTCGGTGCCCAAGCCGACGCCCGCCCTGCTGTGGGTCCACGGCGGCGGGTACATCGGGGGGAACCCCGCCCAGGACGATCGCCTCTGCCAGCTGTTGGCCAAAGAGCTCGGCATCGTCGTTGCCGCGGTGAAGTATCGCCGGGCGCCCGAACACCCCTTCCCGACGCCGCTCAACGACTGTCATGACGGGCTCGCATGGCTGGCCTCGCGCGAAGACGTGGACCCGCAGCGCGTCGCCGTTGGCGGCGCGAGTGCGGGGGGTGGGCTGGGGTGCGCTCTCGCCCTGCTGGCGCACGAGCGGGGTGTGGTCCGTCCTGTCTTTCAGTTGATCTCCTATCCGATGATCGACGACCGGACCGCGACGCGGACGGACATCGACGAGACGGGATTCCGGCTCTGGAGCAACAAGTCCAACCGCTTTGGGTGGCAGTGCTACCTGGGAATGTCGCCGGGATCGCCGGGGGTCAGCGGTCTGGCGGCGCCGTCGCGTTACGAGGACTTCGCCGGCGTGGCGCCGGCGTGGATCGGCATCGGCAAGCTTGACCTCTTCTACGACGAGACCATCGCCTACGCGGCACGCCTACGGGCTGCGGGCGTGCCGTGCGAGGTGTACGAGGTGCCGGGCGCCTTCCACGGCTTCGACGCCCTCCGCCCGAAGGCGAGCATCACGATCGCTTACCGCAACGCACAGCTTGGCGCGCTGGCCGCAGGCTTGGGGCTCGACTACTGACCCTCAACACGGGGTGGGTCGGATGCGGTTGGCGACCTTGGTCAGTTGGGTCTGGCCCGCACAGGCCTCTAATGCCGTAGGCGGACGATCAACGCGAGGGCCCCCTCTGAGACGACTCCTGGAGTCAGGACCTCCTGTAGGAGCAAGCCCCGAATTGCCGCGGTGGCGACCGTTGCAGTGGTGAGTGCCTCCGAAGCAGGGAGCCCGTCGCGTTCAGCCAGTGATGCAAGCATTGTCGTTAGGTCGTTGAGCGAGTCGATGAACTCACGAAAGTCCTCTGGGTTGTAGGCAGCCAGTCCCACGACGTGGAAGAAGCCACGAATCCGCGACAGGCGTTGGGGTCGCGTGTAAGCCCGCCAGATGGCGACGACGAGATCTTCGAACGTGCCTTCTTGGGCTGTCCTCGCCAAGGCCTCGTTGTCGCGCGACCGCTGGGCCGTGAGCATGGCGGCCAAGACCCCGGAGAGGGATCCGAAGTGGTACCGGAGGAGGGCGTGGCTGGTCTCAATCCTGGCGGCGACCTCGCGTAGCGACACCTCCGGCGAAGGCAGGGCCTCGTCGAAGGCTTCGAGAAGACGACCGAGCAGACGCTCGCGGGCGTCACCCCTACGTTCCACTCTTGACAAAACCACTCCCACAGTTTATCCATTGGAAAAGAAGTCGTCGACGTGGTGCCACGCTCACGACGGCGGAGGGAACGACTCGTGCGATGCTTCCAAGTAGTCGGCGCAATCGTCGTCGATGGGTCGGGCCGTGACCCAGTCGCGATGGACGTTGATGTGGAGGACGGGCTCATCACCCGGCTTGGCCCCTCGAGCGGACAAGGGGACCGCTTCGACGCCGGCGGCCTGACGATGACGCCTGGGCTGATCGACGCTCACGTTCACTTGGGGCTGTCGAGCCCGATCCAGCCTCACTTCTCGTTTCAGATCAGTGCCGCCGAACTGGCGGCTGACATCTTCGCCACGGCGGGGGCGGCGCTCGATGCTGGCTTCACCACCGTTCGGGACACCGGGGGGATCGACGGCGGCGTCGTCACGACGATCGCCAAGGGCAAGGTCAGGGGACCTCGCGTCCTGTCGTGCGGACCGGTTCAGTGTCAGACGGGTGGCCATGGTTACTACGGGGCCGACTGGGAGCCCACCGACCTCTGGAGCAGACATCACATTCCTGGTCTGTGTGCCCTGTCGATGATGTCCGGTAACGCAGACGAGCTCCGCAGCAACGTTCGCGAGGCTTTCCGTCGCGGCGCGACGTTCGTCAAGCTCTGTGTGACGGGCGGAGTGGTAGGCGGTCACGACCGGTTGACGGATACCCAGTTCACGGTGGAAGAGATCGCCGTGGCTGTGCAGGAGGCTGAGGCTCGCGGAACCTACGTGACGGTGCACGCCCACAACAACGAAGGGATTCGCAACGCGGTCGAGGCCGGGGTGCGATGTGTCGAGCACGGCACCGACCTGGATGAGGCCACGGCAAGCTTGATGGCGACTCGCGGCGTGGCCCTCGTCCCCACGTTCGCTGTCGTCGAGCAACTGCTGCACGACACCGCTGGAGCCGGTCTCGGCGAGTCGACGCGCGCGCGGGTGTTGGGTGTCCGCGAGCGCATGACCGAGGCGCTTCGCGTGGCCAAGGAGGCCGGTCTGCGGATCGGGCTGGGTTCTGACCTCATAGGTCCGGCTCAGGACCGTCGTGGCGAGGAGCTCACGTTGCGCGCCCAGCTCGAGACGCCGACGGACGCCCTGGTGGCGGCTACGAAGACGAACGCGGAGATCCTCGGCCTGTCGGCAGAGGTGGGGGTCATCGCGCCAGGCATGCAGGCAGACCTCGTGCTCTGGAACGGCAACCCGCTCGAAGATGCGAAGGTCTTTTCCGACCCCGCCAACGCTGTCCTCGTCATTAAGGGTGGACGAGTCGTGAAGGACCTGCGATGAGCGCCATGTGGCAGGGCTGTCTGGCCGACACCGACTACTTCGAGATGCGTTCCAGTGGTGGGCATGACTACGGCGCGTGGGTCACCACGCCACCGGGCTATGACCCTGCCACGACCAACGCGCCGGTTGTCTACGTGCTCGACGGCAACTTTGCAGTCGGCCAGACGGCACCGCTCATCGTCACGCAGAGGGATCCGATGCAGCCGGTCCTGCCCTACATCCAGGTCAGCATCGGATACGCCGGCGAGGAGGCGCAGCACTGGGCGCGTCTGCGCAACAGAGACCTCGTGCCACCCGGAGAGCCCATCGCCCAGGAGTTCATTGATGCCGTGGAGATGGGGTATCAGGCCGGCGCGATGACTCGCGAGGAATGCGACGCGTACCTTGACGAGCTGCGCGACACCCACGCCGATGCCTTCCTGAGCTTCCTGACCGCTGAGCTTCACCCGCGAATCGAACGTGACTACGGGACAGCCACCAGCGGTCACGGCCTCTTCGGCTACTCCTACGGCGGACTCTTCAGCCTGTACGCCTGGCTCACGGGCAGCACGCTCTTCGAGAGCATTGGAGCAGGCAGCCCCGGCGTCGCCAGTGAAGAGAGTCAGGTCTTCGCCCTGCTGGAGGAACTGGATGAGAGCCCGCGCACCGCCAAGCTGCACGTCACGATCAACAACCGGGAGCTTCTCGGTGACCTGGCCATCTATCAGACCATCAGCCGCAACGCTGCCACTGTCCTTCACCGCCTGACCTCACGTAGCGCAAACGTCACCAGCGCGGTCCTGCGCGAGACGCACGTGACCGGCCTGCAGGCCTCCTTCCTGAGCTACCTCAGAACCTGCCGTGCTCAGTAAACGCAAAGCTTCGCTGCGCGGCGACCGGCTGAACCCCCCACGCTGGATGACTGCTGTAGTGATGAGCGCCGTCGTGGCTGCCTGTGGCACCACCGTCCCCATCTCCCAACGGGCGGCGGGGCCCTCCTCCGATCTGGGCGGAACGTCCCTCCAAGCTGGCGGCGGCGTGACCACCAACTCATCGACGTTGGCGCCGGCGAACGGCAGCGTAGATTCGGGCGGCTTCACTCCCAGCCCTTCGGGCAACGGCTCGGCGGTCCCGTCACTTGGTGGGTCGACGCCCGCCGACACCGCCGACACCATCGGGGCAACCAGGACCACGGGCACGCCCGCGCCCATCGAGATTGGTGCACTCACGGCCAACAGTGCCGGCGCCTATCAAGCGTCCCTGGGGTTTACCGGCGCCATGGGTGACCAGGTGGCAATGACCGACGCGGTGGTCAGTTACCTCAACAGCCACGGTGGCATTGGCGGGCGCAAGATCGAGGTCGTTCCCTACGACGTCAACCCGGATGCCGTCGCGACCGATGCCAGCGCTGCTTATCAGGCGGCGTGCGCCGCCTTCACCCAGGACAACCATGTCGTCGCCGTCGCGTCGATCCTGTCCGGCCTCCCTGACAGCTTCTACCAGTGCCTCGAGCAGGCTGGCGCCGTCGTCGCCGTGCCTGCCGAGACGACCTCCTCGCAGTTCTTCGAGCGCAACACGTCCGTCTACATGACCAGCAGCCCGTCCTACACCCGCTTGCTGTCCGCCAGCGTCGACGCCCTGTGGTCGAGCGGTTGGCTCACCGCCAAGTCGAAGGTTGGCGTCGTTGGCTACGACACCCCGGATGGCGAGGCCGCAGTCGACGACGGGCTCATCCCAGCTCTGAAGCGGCACGGGTTGACGTTGACCGACAGCATCTACACGAGTACCGACACTTCCGCGGCCGCTGAGTACCCCGGCGGTGTCCTGCGCTTCAAGGCCGACAGCATCGACCGCGTCTTCTTCGCACCAGGTGGCCAGCCCATCTATTTCGCCCTCGCCGCGGAGGCCCAGAGCTATGACCCCCACTACGAACTCGGATCGCTCGAGTACCCATATCTGCTCACGCAAAATTTGCCGGCCTCGCAACTGTCCGGATCGGCGGGCCTCGGGTGGCTCCCAACCTTCGATGTCGGTGCGGCCCAGTGGCAGAAGACTCCGACGCCGGGCGAGGCGAGGTGTGAGACTGCTGTCGAGGCGGCGCAGCAAGATCTCTCCGACGGAACGGTGCTCGGGATCGCTGAGTGGATCTGCGACGACTGGTTTTTCCTGCGTGACGCGCTTCAACGAAGCTCCCCGATCACACAGGCCTCGGTACGTCAGGCCGTCGAGTCCATGGGCGGCACCTTCACGCCGGCCGGCACCTTCGCCACGAGATTCGGCCCCGGCGAACACGACGGCGCTGCCGCCTACCGGCTCAACGTGTTCAGCGAAGAGTGCAAGTGCTACACCTACGTCAGCGGCAACGAGCCCCTTCCGTAACCAAGAGTGGCCGGTCGTCGAGGGCGGCGGCTCCAACGTGTCCACGCTCCGGCTTCAAGGCCAGTGGCCTGGCCGTCAAGGGGGGCGCTACCCCGCGGGCTCGAAAATGGGGCCCGGAGAGGGAATCTCCGAGCGTCGGGCTACCGTGTCCCGATGCGTAGTGCGAGCAAGATGATCGGCTTCAGGTCGTTCGGATAGGGCAACTCGTAGGTGGAGCAGTCCGTTGCTTCGGTCGAGTTGTCGGATGGGACATCAGTGGCCTACGCAACAACTGGCAGTTCGGCGATGGCTTTCTTGGCGCAGACGTCGTCGACGATGGACTTGCCGTCAGCGGCGGCGGCCATGAGCGCTGCGGTGGCGGCGTTGTTGAGCGCCCGGGGTGCCTTCAGCGGTCTTTCGTGCTGGTGCGTAGCGAGACCTGGGTGGTGAAGGTGTAGTGACCGTCGCGGGCGATGTGGTCGTGTAGCTGCTCCGCAAGAGCGGGGATGAGATCGGTGCCTCTGGCTCGTGCGGTCCGCGCCGCGGTGGTGGAGGCTGCATGACGCAGGACCGGTTCAGGGGTGCGTACGACGGCGGTCGAGGTGAGCCGCCTGACGACGACGTTGCCGAAGTTTTGTCGGAGAAGGTCCTCGAGAACGGACTCCGGAACGCGGGTGTTGAGATAGCGAACGTCTGCGTCCACTGTGAGACCGGCGTCGTGCACGGCGGAGTCCCACAGGTCGCTGATCTCGTTGAGATGGTTCGGACCGCCGACGCCTGCGACGAGCCGACCACCGGGTTTCAGCACGCGTGCCGCTTGGCTGATCGCGTCATTGGGTTCACCGAGGTGGTACAGGGTGTGCATCATGATCACCGCCCCGATCGACGCGGTCTTCAACGGCAGGCGTTGAGCGTCCGCGACCATCAGCGGCCCGCCATGTTCTGGGGCGACACTCCGTAGCATGCCCGGCGAGAGGTCAAGACCGACGACACGTCCGAGACGTGACACGTGCGGCAGGTACTGGCCGTTGCCGCACCCGACGTCCGCGATCCACTCGCCTACGTGCGTGCCCACAGCGGTGATGACCTCCGCCACAAGGTCGATCCGCGGGTGTTGATGCGCATACAACGCCCTCCGGTCTCGTAGACCGCTGTCATCGGCGTAGGCCACGGTGCGTAGGTAGCGCTGATCAGCCCTGATATCGCCCAATGAGCCTCCTCGACCCCGGCACAGCCCGGCCCCTCCGCCGGAGCTGCGCGGGACCGACACCACCACCGATCCCAATGTCCGGGACTACCTCCAGCTCGAACCTACTGCCGCGAGCCTCGCCGTTGTCCTGATGGCAACCGAGACCGGAGCGAAGCGGATGTCGAGGGCGGCAGCACCGCCCGTCAGGGCGGTGTGCCTTTGGTCGAGTCGCGCCGCGACTTGGCACCCCCCCTCCTGCCGCCGTCCCCGGCGAGCGGGGGGAACGTTGCCACCGGAACCCGCTGGGAGAGGTGCGGCTGTGGGGTTGATGGATCGGCGCTCGGACGTCCAGGCTTCAATCGCCCGTCGGAGCCAGAGGTGCGGACGATTGGCACCGAGGTCGATCACAGGCCGGGGCATATCGGGGTAGCGACGCTGGTACAGGCTGACGCTGTTGGGTTGGGCAAGACCGAGGAGGCGGGCGACTTCGTGCGCGTCAATGAGGTCCTCGGTGCGCACGAGTGGACTCACGACAAGCAGCGCGCGGGATGCGCGATGACAGCGCGGGAAGTGCCGTCAAGGGCCAGAAAGAGCCCCCAACACCAAGAAACCCCCGACCGGCCGGAGCCATGTCGGGGCTCCGAGATCATTCGGGCTGCTCTTACGAGAACATCCCTTGGTGGGATCACCACGAGACTGCGTGGGCTGGTCGAACACCTGTTCGACGAGCGAGAACTCACGGCTTCACGACTCGATCAGTCACAGGTCAGCGAGCTTGGCTGGTGGCTGCGCGGGAGCGGGCGAGGTGTTCGTCGAGGTCGACGAGGCTGACCATGAGTTCAACGCCGAGGGCGTCGGCCAATTTGTCGAGGGTCGGCAGGCTGGGCGAGATGTTGCCGGCCTCGAGGCGGGCAACGGCGGACTGGGTGGTGCCGAGTCGCTCGGCCAGCTCGCGCTGACTGAGCCCTCGCTTCTCCCGTAGGGCGCGGATCTCGTAGGCGAGGCGAATGGTTCGGCCGGCTTTCTCGTAGCCCAAGCGACGGGCCGGTGTCGCTGGCCGCTCCGCCTTGACTTGATCCCAACTTTTGCGTGTCATCCGTCCTCCTCCGCGGTGTGGCCTTCAGCGATGCACGTTTGCATGGCGCGCCACGCCCGTTCGATCTCCGCACGTTCCCGCGGCCGGGTTTTGGCGAAGACCGTTAGCAGCACGATCCGTCGCCCCGTGAGGATGTAGTAGGTGATTCGTGTTTGCCGGCGACCGAGATGAAAGCGCAACTCGCGCAGTTTCCCTCGTAATTGCCGGCTGAAGGGCTCACCAAGGTGCACTCCCTCGTCCACCAGCAGATCGATGTAACGCTCGACCTGGCCGAAGTCATCGTCGTTCAGTGTGAGCAGCCACTCCTCGACCTCCTCTTCCAGCTCAACCGTACCCCAACCCATAGCAGCGATGCTATACCCGAACCTTGGTTGGTGAGGGGTTCTCAAAATAGGCCTGAGCTGCGAAATTGCTGGTCGCGGGGCGTATGGGTCACAGGTTAACCGACCGAGGGGTCACAGTCGCCTGGTCAGGGTTGCGGCCTGCGGCTGGGCCGGTGAGCATGCCGGCCCGTGGTGTTCGATCTCGTGTTTCAGGTCTCGGGTCTCGTGTTGCGGTTGATCGTGGGTCGCCGGAGGGATGAGTTCGCCAAGGACGTGGAGATCATGGTGTTGCGTCATCAGTTGATGGTGCTGCGACGCGCCGAGCCGCGACCGAAGCTGGGTTGGTCGGACCGGGCCGTCATGGTGCTCGCATCGCAGGTCCTGCCCCGTGAGCGGTGGACGTCGTTCGGGGTCAAACCGGCGACGATCCTGGACTGGCAACGCCAGCTCATCCGCCGCCGTTGGCGTCAACCCCCCAAACGTCGCGGGCGTCCCGGTCGGTGGCGTCCCAGGAGCGGTGTAATTCCTGAGGGCGCAGGTTCTGTTGATGATGTTACGCGGCGGCGGTGACGGTCTCGGCGACCACCTCCTTGTTGTCGGTCTGTGGGGCGAAGAGCTGACTGCG
>Ga0302325_10012726_pt1 | contig 18018 bp, 12 predicted proteins | sample Palsa_T0_2_FD_201948 | JGI IMG/M metagenome (GOLD analysis project Ga0302325, IMG submission 201948) | Peat permafrost microbial communities from Stordalen Mire near Abisko, Sweden - Palsa_T0_2 | ecosystem: Environmental > Terrestrial > Soil > Palsa > Peat permafrost | place: Sweden: Abisko...
ATCGTCGTGTCGAGGAACAGCCGCGGGTTGTTCGGCATGAGGTCGAGATAGCGCAGGTAGTCCGGCGCACCGAAGTGCGCGACCACGACGCGCAGCGTCGGATGCGCGTCGAGCACGCGCGCGATGCGCGCCGGGCCGTCGTTGGTGTCGGTCGACCACGGGATCGCACCGACGTGCACCAGCACGAACCCCTCGGCCGCGGCGACCGCGTCGAGCGCGCCGGCCAGCCGCGGATGATCCAGGCCGAAGCTCTGTACGTTCTCGTGGACCTTGAGGCCGGCGCAGCCGTCGCGCAGCGCGTCGCGCATGTCGCCGGCCGGATCGGGGTCCTCGACGTGAACGGTGCCCAGCGCGACCGCTCCGGCGCCCAAATCGCGCGCGGTCTGCGCCAGCCAGCCGTTGAGCTCGCGCGCCATCCCCGGCTTGTGTGCGTACGAGCAGAAGGCGAACTTCTCGACGCCGTGCTCGCGCAGGGTGCGAGCGACCTCGGCCGGCTCGGTCGGATGATCCAGCACCCAGGGGCTGCGCTCGGCGAACCAGCGCCGGATCGCGGCGAACAGCCGGGGCGGGTGGAGGTGGGTGTGGACGTCGATCACACTAGGCCGCCGCCGCTTGCATCGAGCGCCATGAGGCGGTTCTGCCGGCCCGAAGTTGCGCCGATACCTTAGGTGATATGAGCAAGCGGAACCTTAACCCGTCGGCCGGTCGGGACGCCAGGAGTCCTGGGCCAAAGGGCGCACCTTCCAGGGCCATGCAAACCGCTACCGCCAAGCGGCGGGTTCCGTCGTGGGTGACCTTCACCGCCCTGTTCATCGTCCATCTGGGGGCGCTGTGCGCCTTCATTCCCGGGACGTTCCACTGGAGCGCGCTCATCGTGCTGGCGGTGCTGTACTACACGACCGGCGCTTGGGGCATCTGCCTCGGCTATCACCGGCTGCTGACGCACCGCAGCCTCAAGGTCGCCAAGCCGATCGAGTGGATCACGACGATTCTCGGCGTCCTGGCACTGCAAGGCGGACCGATCGAATGGATCGCGACCCACCGCGCGCACCACGCCCATACGGACAAGGAAGGCGATCCGCACGACATCCATCGCGGCGTGCTGTGGGCGCACATGGAGTGGCTGTACAAGCGTAACGAAGCGATGCTCTCGCCCGAGGAGCAGATGCGTTACGCGCCCGACCTCGCCAACGACCGCTTCTACCAGTTCATGGAAGCGTCGGCGGTGTGGTGGTCGGTTGGACTCGGCATCCTGCTGTTCGTGATCGGCGGCTGGTCGTGGCTGATCTGGGGCCTATTCGTCCGCATCGTCGTGACGTATCACATCACCTGGCTGGTCAACAGCGCCGCGCACTACAGCGGCTATCAGAGCTTCCGCACCGGCGACCGCTCGACCAACAACTGGTTCGTCGCGTTCCTGGCCTGGGGCGAAGGCTGGCACAACAACCACCACGCGTTCCCGTTCAGCGCCCGCCACGGCCTGCGCTGGTTCGAGATCGACGCAACCTGGTGGACGATCAAAGTTCTGGCTTGGATGAAGCTCGCCAAAGACATCAAGCTGCCGACCCCGCAGATGCTGCAGCGCCTCGCGGTCCCACCGCGCCGGATACAGCGCGAACGGGCCTAAAAGGTTAACGAAAGCCGATCGCGCATGGGAAAGCAGTATGTGCGGGAGATCACGCCGATGACTCCCAATCGTGCTTTGAGGAATCCGCCACCGGTGTGCAAAAACCCGATTGCAAGACGGCCGTGGTGACGCACCAAGCAGCCTAAGTCATTACCAGAGCCTGGAAGAGTGCAAGAGCCGACGAACCGGTTCGCACTCTGTGGCGACCGACCCTCGTGTGCGACTATGTTGACCTCATCTCGTATGAAACTCTTTCAAAGACCGCGCGCGATTCATCGTCACTTTCGAAGAAGCGACCCCAAAAGGCGTTAGTCCACGCCCTCGGGCCGAGCGTTAGGACCAGAGGATCGGCGGCATCAGCGCGGATGTCCCAGAGCTTAGGAATCGTTGCGTCAACCATCGTGAACGCTCGGGCCGACTGCAAGATCGGTGTTATGCCATCGTCGGCCAGCACCCGCATGAACATCTCGCTCGCCTTGCACTCGATTTCTAGCACATAGTACTCGCGCCCCAGAGTTAACCACGCGTTTTGGCTCCCGGTGCATGGCTCGCCGAAAGCATCTAAGAGTGCGATGCAACGTACAGTCATTTTCTCTACCAGGTCGACCCGCTCACCATCACCGCCTTATAATCCAGGCCGTAGTATACCTTTTGCGTAACGGGATTCATATAGAAGTGCACTTGCCATCTCCGACCATTTGCCCCAAACGTCTCCGTGCTGTACTTCGCGACGCCGGCAGGGATAGCGGGATTGCCAAGCTTGCCTTCATCGATGATAAGCGACGATCCACTGATCGCTCTAGCACTAAGAGTGCCGCCCTCCGCAAAGATATCGGCGGCCTTGGTCTCTGGCGAAATAAGCCCCAACAGCGTAAGCAGCGTCGGCAGGAAGTCGCGCCCGTCGCCGATATTTAGGACGTTGAACTTCTTCAGTTCTTCGCTTGCCTGCTGCGGCGTAGGCGGCGGGGAGCTCTTGGCTTGGGCGATCTCAAACGATGGCAGTCGATTTTGCTGATCAAGATCGAGACCATCGTCCGTACCCATGGCGAGGTCGGTAGAATCGCCACAGAAAAGTGTGTGGCAACCAGGATTGAAGCCGCTCGGATCACTGTACTCGTAGGGATTATTGTTATTCCACATGTACGGTTTTTGGGACATGGGATCGTGCACGTCGCCGGCGTAGGCGTCTGGTGTGTTCCATTGACCGATGGTGGTGTCGAAGGTGCGTACGCCCTGCCAATTCTCGAGATCGTGTATCCAACCGTCGGCGGTCTGTTTGCCATCCGATATCCCGAAGCAGACCGGATCCCCGTTGCTGTCGGGCCCCGCCGGCGCATCACCGTCGCTGCAGAGCGCGATTGGCTGCGGCATAACATTGGAGTTTTGAGCTCCTCCCGTGTCCATCCATGGGCCGAACCCGGTGCTCGAATGGCGATCGGAGATTAGGCCATCTCGATTTCGATCGTTGACGGTGACGTAATTGTGTACGACGTCGAAGTCAGCGATGCCGCCGAGCGAAAATACGGGCGTCGTGCATTGAGAGTTCGATAACGTGCACGCCAATAGTCTGTCGCTTCCATCCCATAGCCACGCCTCACTTGGTGAAACGTTCATCCCATTGCTTTGAAGCGCGAACCGTTCAGGATGGTCCGTAGCTGAGTAATCGATCGACGACAGTGTAGACGGGTAGAAGCCTACTGACGTATTGCACCACGCGCATGTCTTCGTGTCGACTTCTGTATCGCTTACCGATGGCAAGGAGAGTGTGAGCGGCATTGATGACCACGAATTGTTGGGGCCGCCGATATTTACTATTTCGGAGCGCAGGCGGTTTTCAGCGTCGTACGCTTTTGTCCGAATGCCGCTGTAGTAGCAAACGAAGCCGGGGTATTGGGTTGGCTGAAGGCCGTCCTGCGGACATCCCCCGTTTTCATTGGGTTCGACGAGTTCGGTGTTGTTTGTCAGCCTTCCAGACAGATCGTACGTGTTGGATGCATACGACACATTGCCATACGTGTCGGTGGCTTGAGTTCGCAGCAGCATACCGTCACGAGCGTCTAGCTCCCAGACTACACCGATCGGCGGCCCAGGAGCGACGGGCGCCCCAATCAGGGCGCCGTTCAGTTCGACGGGGTAGGGGGCGGCGACGCTGGCGCATTGGGACGGCGACGTGATGGTGAATCCGTTCGCGGCGCCTATGAGTTTCTCGTTTCGAACATTCGACGGAAGACACTGTACGTAGGTAGAAACGGTCGGCGGTGGCACAAGCGGGCTACTGAAGTAGAACGTGCGGCTTTCAGCTATGGGGCCGTCTTCCAGATCGTACGAGCCCGTCGGATACGCGTACGTCATACTAGCGGGTAAGACGATCGACGCTATCCGGCCATAGCTGTCGTAGGCTTCGGTCCTTGCTGAGTAGGTGAGGGGGCTAGGATAGCGAGGAAGAGATTGATATGTCTTGCCTTCCTTCACTACCGCGACGGCGGTCGGCGTTATCGACGTTCCGGTGAACGGATCGACTTCGGATTGCTCCCGCCCGGCATTCGTATAGGTCCATCGAAACGCCGTTCCGTTGGATAGCTTTAGCTGTTGCTCCAAGCCATCGGGACGATAAGAATGAGAAGCGACCGCTGGATACGATTGTGTCGGATCGGAGTACCCTAGGACGCTGCGCATGCCGTCCGCGTAGTATGAGTAGGAGATCGTGCCGCCACCGAGCGTTGAAGGTTCCGCAACACTGAGTAACTCGCCAGCGAGATCGTACGTCAGCGACTCCGCACCCAGCACGGACGTACTGCGCACTGCCTGGCGCCCGTCGGCATCGTATGCAAAAGCGAGCGCCGGTGTTACGCCTCCGTCGCCGGAGTACGATACTGCCGTCTTCTCGTTGCGAGCATCGTAGGTGTAGCTCTTCGACTCTCCGGTCGCCAACGTATCGCTGCTGAGGAGCCCCGCGTTTCCGCTCCCATCGTAAGTCCGTGACTCCTTTGGCTGGTCGCCCAGCGCGGCCTCATAGGCGTTCAGCCCGCGATCGAGGGCATCGAAGCTCGAGGCGCGCACAGGTGTCCACGATCCCGTGGAAATCGCATACGTTGTTCCGAACGTAGGAGTCCATACGGTTCCCGAAAGGAGCTCTTGCGTCACGACCAAACCGCCGTACGCGCGCAGCGAAAGGCTACGGTACGGCGTCGTCCGTCCTTCACTGAGATCGTAAAAGTACCGGGTGGACCACGGATACGCCTGGACATCCCACCCGTCGTACGGTTGCTGCACTTCGACGAGTCGGTCCGCTCCGTCATACCATTTGCTCGTGACGCCTGCGGTGCATGATGACGTAGATGCGCAACCGTAGTGGTGCGTCTCCGACGCCTCGTTTCCGTCCAGGTCATACGTCAGCGTATCGACGACGCCGAGCGCGCGTTGCGACGCCGTCTGCTTTGACTGCAGGGCGCCGTCCGGATAGTACGACATCGTTTCGGCCGTGCTCCAGCCCGATTGTCCTCCTGTCTTGCCACAGATACCGGAGCCGGCCGCCGAGTCGTCGGGATCCGCCGTGGATACCAAGCGGTCGAGAGAATCGTAGGAGAGGACCCAGTATCCGGGACCCTTACTGTAGCAAGCGAGATCACCGTTGCCGTCGTACCAAAATGACTGCGTGGGCTGACGCGACGTACCGTCGAGCTGCGTGATGGCGGTCCCTACCTCTGACGTTGGTAGCCCGTAGTCGACGCCACCCTGCTGGGCGGCAGCATAGGAATAGGTTCGCTGATAGCCGTTGGGCGCAGACGCCGTCGCCGGCGAAACCATGTGAGAGAGTTCGCCGTACGGCTCGTACGAAGGATACACGAAGACGAATTGCGCGGCTGTGGAGCTAGACGGGCAGAGCGAATCGGATACCGTGGGTCCTGAGGCCGTCCAGTTCTTACCGAGCTGGTTCGTCGCGACCTCATCGCAGTAGGCCGTCACGTTGTTGAAGGCATCGTACGAATAGAGCTTCGTGGGACGAAACGAGCCCTGCGAGGTCGACACCTGCGGCGCAGCTTCCGCTATCGCATTTCCGTTTCCGTCGTACGCATAGTTCGTCGTGTAACCGCGAGGGTCCATCTCGGAGACTAGGTTGTTATTGCCGTCCCATGTCTCGTCAGTCACGAGCCAAGTGCCGGTACATAGCGTGCCCTGCCCCGAACTCGCCGTGCACTCCTGGGTCTTTATTGGTCGACCTGCAGTGTCGAACATCCAGGTCGTCATGTGGCCGTCGGTGTCGCTAAACGTCGGCGTCGTCACACCGGTCGTGAAGTACTCGGTGTTGTACGTGTAGACGTAGGTCGCATAGCCGGTTCCCTGGATCGGCCCAGCATTTGTGCCGTCGGGGATCGTGGGATTTACTAGGCCGGCCTCTTGAATCGCCGTTACCGTTGAGGTCGGAGCCGTGGCCCCCGCGAAGCTAAACAGCAGCCCGCCACCGTTACTGTAGCAGCCGCCGGACGTGTTGCAAGCCGCGTCCGTCAGCGGACTCGCCTCAAAGTTGATGAGAAGGTTCGCCCCGACTCGCTGGTAGTTCAGAAGCTGGGTCGGTCGCGTTCCCGCAGTGTTGTTAGGAGGATGCGATATCGTGATCAGGTCGCCGTCGTTATCATATCCGTAGGCAACGTACGTGGAGTTGTCGGGAAAGGTGAGCGTTTGCAATAGGCGATAACCGTTGACGTCCGCAAACGCGAGGCTCGCCGTCAGCCCGGACTCCGTGGTCACTACGATGTCGCTGATCTTGCCAGCCGACGTGGCGATGCCGTTGTCCCACGAATAGGCGAAGGTCAGGGTCACGTTGCGGTTTCGACCGATGATCTGGGATAGCCGACCCGCGTAGCCGCCATCGGTCGTATACGATGTCGTGCACGTCGAGGGCTGGTATGGCGCCCAGAAGTAGTACGTCGTACCGGTTTTCTTGGTCCACAGGAAGCCGCACGCGCCGTCGGAGGTGAGCGTCGCATGCTGGCCCGCCGGGGCCTGCCATGTGCCGGACGCGAACGTGTAGGTGTATTCCGCGCCGTCGATGTCCCAGACGTTGATGGCGCTGCTCGTCCCGGTCAAATGCGCGTCAAACGTGCTGGTCCAGCCGTTTCCATACATTCCGGCGAAACCGTCGTTACCGTAGACATCGTGCAAGCTCTGCGAATTGTACGTGCGGCGAAACGCGAGCGCGATGCCCTTGTGGGGAACACCCATGTCGCCCTCTTGCAGGACCAAGTTGCCGGTGCCGACGTTGACCATTACGTGGCCCCCGCCCGGCACGTTCTCTTCCTGATACCGCCACCAGGGATTGATGCCGGTTCCCGAGCCGCTCGGGTTGTTGGGAAGCGACTGGACCGTTCGGGTTCCGGCGGCCCCACTCGTTGCGGATCCACGCATTGGTACGGAGCCTTGAGAGCGCGGCGCGGCGCCGATTGGACCGACGGAGAGTGGCTGCTGATGAGCCGGTGCTGTGCGCCGCTGTTGCGCTGCTCGCACCGCCGCGTCGATCTGGTCGGGCCGCAACAGCGGCGGGCCGGCCACGCGTCGGCCGTTGAACGGCCGGATGGCACGAACGACCTTCGGACGCGTGATGATGCGCGCGTCGAACGACGGCTTGATTCGCGGTGACTGCTTGACCTGAATCTGGGTCGGCGGTGTCGCGTAGCCGTCGTACGCGATCGTCGTGCGCGACTTGGCGCGAACGGGACTCGTTGCTCCCGCCATCGAGCCGGGCAATTCGGCGACGAAGGCAGCAGAAAGAAGCGCTGCTACAAGCGCGCGACGACGAAACGGCACGAGGACCTCCGGTTCTAAGGACGCCTACGACTCACCCAATGAGTCATGCCGTTAGCATGCCGTCTGTTGCGCGATCTGTCGAGGTAGAGTCGTACTAGCGCCGGACTAGTACAGTCGTACTGTCGCTATTCTTCAGAGTTCTTGCATCCGGCGCGGATTCGCCCGAGCATTGCCTGCGGATTGTGTTGTTCCGGTTTGGCGCAAGTACTCGGCGGTGAGCTCGGCACGGCTCCGCACGCCGAAAATCTCGAATAAGACCGCGACTTGATTGCGAACGGTGTTTTCGGAGCGGCCACGGATCTCGGCGATCGTACCGTTCGAATAGCCGCGGCAGATCAGCGTCAGGTGCTCGCTTTGAACCGCCGTGAGGCTCGAGAGGGTGCTCGCGAACCTGAGATGCTTCAAGGCGGCATGGATCCACGATGTGCCGTTGACCTCACGGGTCGCCAAATCGGCGTATCCTACCAGGTGTTCCGTGCATCCGGTGAGGGGCCCGAGGCGTATCGCCGCGATGAGCGCAGAGCGCAGTGAGCTCGTCATCGAACGGTCCAGCACCCTGCGGTAGAGCGAGGCCGCTTCCGGCTTTCGAGATTCGGCCTCGGCGATCTGCGCCTCGACGAGCTGTTCGTACGCTTCGCGCCGCGGATCTCCGCTGATGACGAGCACCGCACCGGTGGCCGAGCACGCGCGATAGGCCTCGAAATGGCGGCGAGCCTCATCAGGCCTCCCCGCGTTTGCGAGTTCCTCGGCGACTGCGAGCAAGACTAAACGCTCGTCGCCAGTCAAACGTTCGACGTCGATGGCAGCGAACGCGTCGACCGCCGCTTGCACGTGGTCGAGCTGCGCGATCGGCTCGCGAGCGTGGCGCGCGATCGACGCCCGCTTGCACAGTGCCAGGACCCGGAACGCCGCCGTCGGCGCGAGGTCGTACGCTCGGCGTGCCTCGACGGCGGCCTCGTTGGGACGACCTTCGACGTCGTTCTCGAAGGTCGCGACGCTCAAGGTGAGCCGAAAACTGGGGTAGCTCAAACTGCCGGCTTCACAACGCAACTTCGCACGACGGGACGAAACCGTCTGCCAAGAGCGGCGTTCGAGTCCATCGACCGCGAGGTGGGCCAATGCCTGCAGGCAATTCAACTCGAGAAAACGATCGTAGCGCTGACAACCGTCGAGCCGCGTCAGCGCGTCCGTAAAGAGCAGCGCGGCTGCGCGGTAGTCGCCGCGCGCGCTGGCGACCCAGCCCTTGTATTCGAGCGCTCGCGCATGGATGATGTCGGCGCCCGCGACCGAAGCACTGTCGCTCCGCACGATGCGCGCCACGGCACTCGCCTCGCAGTTGTCCAAAGCATTCCCAAAGGCGAAGTTCGCCGTGGCCGGCGACAAGCAACTGCTCGTCACCGCGCCGCCGACGGAAATGACGCAGATCAAAGCCGCGGTCGCCGCGCTCGATGCCCCAGCGATGACGCCGCCGCCGGCACCCGTCACGACCGAGGCCATACCGGTTTCTCGGCGCGCCCCGCGCGATGTCGCACGATCGCTGGCAGCACAGGTACCGGGATTGCGGGCAGCCGTCTCGGGCAGCGCGATCGTTCTGTCGGGAGCGCCCGATGCGGTAGCACGCGGCAAGACGCTGATCGCGCAACTCGACCTGCCCAGCTTCGGCGAGCGGTATACGCAAGTCTATCGGATCCGAACCTTGGACGCCGCGTCGGTTGCCGATCTCTTGCGCCGCAGCTTCCGCGACCTCGAGGTCACGGTAGACGCGGGCATCAACGCAATCGCCGTCACCGCAACATCCGCGCAGCACCAGCGGATCGCGGACGCCCTTGCTCAGCTCGACCCTGCGCCCGGCGCTCCTCAGAACGCGACGGGTATGGGCGGAGCGTCCGGCAACAGTACCACCGAGGTCGTTGCGCTCAAGTCGTTCGTTCCTGGACAGTCGCAAGGCGGGGTGGACGCCGTCGCCTCACTCACCCAAGCGCTGCAGGTCGTCACGCCGGACGTCCGCGTCATCCAGCTGCCGACGCCGGGCCAGATCGCGCTGGTCGGACCGCCGATGAGCGTGCGCAACGCGCGCGAGTTCATCGACAAGGTCGACGTCGTCGCGCCGCTGGTCGTGCTCGATACCGAGGTTCTCGAGATCGACGAAAGCGTCGCCAAGAACCTCGGCCTGCAACTGGGCACTGCGGCGATCAGCACCACGTTTAGCGAGATCCAGCCGCCGACGAACTCCGACGGGACGCCGGGGCGTATCGGCAACCTTCAGGCCCTGACTCGCACGCCGATCTCGTTCACGGCTCAACTGAACCTGCTGGTACAGACCGGCAAAGGCCGCGTTCTGGCCGACCCGCGCATCACGACGCTCTCCGGCCGCACGGCCTCGATACGCGCGGGCGATACGATCTCGATCCTGACGACGACCGCGGGTAACGCCGGCACGATCGCGACCACGCAGGTGCAGAGTTTCCAGACCGGCGTGAACCTCGACATCACACCCTCGGTCACGCCCGACGGCGGAGTTACGGTCGTGCTGCATCCGGTCGTCAACAGCCTGGCCGGCACGAACGGCGGCGTACCGGAGATCAGCACGCGCGACACGCAAACGACCGTGCATCTACAGGATGATGAGACCCTGGTGATCGGTGGGCTCATCCAGGAGAACGACACGCGCACGACCACGAAATTGCCGATTCTCGGCGATCTGCCGCTGATCGGCGGGGCGTTTCGGAGCGACAGCGTTCAGGGTGAGCGCAACGAGCTGATCATCGTCGTCACGCCGCACATCGTCAAACCCGGCAAGCCGGGACTTCCGGGACCCGCGATCGGGTCAATACCGACCGCGGCGCCGTTGCCTACCCTCCCGCCGAACGCGCATCTGCCGCCGCCCTCCGGACAATTGCCCGTGGTTTCCGGCACCGTCCGCGCGCCTGGGCCGACGCCGAGCCCGAGTCCGGCCACGCCGGCAGTCGCGCGGACGCCGGCTCCGCTGCCGAGCGCGTTTGGACAAACCAACGTGTTCACGTTCGGGTCGCCTCCGCAAAGCAATTTTGCCAAGCCGTCCGATTCCGTGCAGATCTTCTACGCGACGCTGTCTCCGACGGTGCTCTCAAACGGGGCGCAAGTACATCTTGCCGTGATCACGACTTCGAACGCGAACGCGGTAAGGCTTCAGGTTGGAAGCCAGAGTATCGGCTTGAGCCAGACGGCGCCAGGTCAATGGCAGGGTACCTTCCCGTTTCCCGTCGGAGCCGTCTCCGTAGGACAAAGCACGATGACGCTGCCGCTCACGGCAAGCCGTCCCGACGGCACATCAGCCACGATCTCGATCCCCATCAGCGTGTCGACACCCTGAGCATTGTCCGCTTCCAGGCGAGAATTCTCGTCCGTGGCGAATGCCGTCGCGGAAACGATGGAGACTCGCATGGACCTAACCGAGCACGCGCGGCGGAACCGCGCGCATTGGGACGCTGAGAGCGACACCTACGAGGCGCAGCACGCTGCCCAGCTCGAGCGGGCCCCGTGCGCGTGGGGCGTCTGGTCGATCCCCGAGTCCGAGCTCAACGTCCTCGGCGACCTCCGCGGAAAGGATGTCCTCGAGCTCGGCTGTGGCGCTGCGCGCTGGTCGATGAAGTTGGCCAAGGCCGGCGCGCGCTGCGTGGGGCTCGACAATTCGGCGCGGCAATTGGAGCACGCGCGACGACTGATGGTCGAGGCCGGCGTCGACTTTCCGCTCGTGCATGCCAGCGCCGAAGCGATCCCGCTCCCCGACGCCTCGTTCGACGTCGTGTTCTGTGACCACGGCGCCATGTCGTTTGCGGACCCACGGCCCACGGTCCCCGAGGTCGCACGCCTCTTGCGGCCGGACGGGCTCTTCGCGTTCAGCGCCGAGTCGCCGCTGCACTTCATCTGCTGGGACGATGCGACGGATGCCGTCACCGAACAGCTTCGGTCGAACTACTTCGAGCGCACGAGCGCCGACGACGGCGAATCGATCTGTTTCTCCCTCCCCTACGGCGAGTGGGTCGCGCTCTTCCGCCGCAACGGCTTCGTCATCGAAGATCTCATCGAGCTGCGCCCGCCGATCGATGCCGAGTCGACCTACAACGACTACGTGCCACACGCTTGGGCCCGCCAATGGCCCGCGGAGCAGATTTGGAGAGTCCGCAAGTCTCGTTAAGAATCCGCCAACTTCGCGCAGCCCACGGCGCGTCGGGAACGAACCGTATGCGAAACTTGACGTACGCCTCACAGTACGGAGCAGGCGACCGTCGAACGCATGCGTTGTGAAGGAGCGTCGAAAGGAAGACCGCCGTAAGCTTTATGGGCGGCAGTATCTCGCCATGCTCATCGGCGTCCTTCCGGAGGATCGCCGCAAGGGCGCTCGCCGCCGCGAAGCCGCCGCGTCGTCCGAGCCGCCGGTCGCCTCGGCGGATGATTCGGGCCTCGCCGACAAGAACGCCGCCAGCTAGACGCTTCACGCCCGATCGAGGAAACGCGCACCGTGAACCTCATCGTCAAGGCCTCTCTCGTCGTCGCGCTGGCCGGATGCACGATCACGACTGTTTGCGTTGCGCGGGCCGACGCTGCCGACTTCTCGGGGCGATGGAACCTCAGGGGTTCGATCGGATTCCTCCCTGCCAACGGTTTCTGCTCGTTCCGCCAGTCCGGCAATACGCTCGGGCTGATGCAATAACCGCCGGGCAGCCGCGCCGTCGCGCACGGCTCGGTGAACGGCTCGCGCGTCGTGTGGCACGTACGTAATCCGTCGACGCGCGGGGCGTTCTACGGAACGCTCGTCAATCCGGGCGTCATTCGCGGCCAATGGACCACGTCGCTCGCGCCCGGCGTCGGAGCGTTCATCGCGACGCGCGGCTAAAGCACTCTGGCGGGAACGTGTCGGAATCGAACCGACCAGCCGCCTTGCGACGGCCTCACCGGTTTTGAAGACCGGGCGGGCCACCAGACCCGTACGCTCCCACGACGGGACCGTCAATACAGTCCCGGAAAGAGGCGCCACGTGCGGGCGCGATATGCATCGTACTCTACGCCGAACTGTTCGCCCAGGAGCTTCTCCTCGGCTCGGATGCGTGCTACGAGCGGCACCAGCATCAACGCCATGAGCAGCACGCCGATTGCAGAACGAAATGCCAGCGACCATCCGAGCATCGTGACCAGGAGCCCGAGATAGCTCGGATTTCGGATGACTCCGTAGATGCCCGTCGTGACGAGGGCGTGTCCCGGTTGAATGGCGACGAGTCCGCTGAAGCGGTCACCGAGCACGAAGACCGGCCAGAGGCGCAACGTGCAACCGGCGACATACAACACGACGCCGATCCAGCGGAGAGTCTCGCCGTCGAGCACCCAGAAACCTAGGCGGTCCGTCAGCGGCGGGACGAACGCCGACAGCAACCCGATGACGCCGAACGGGATGAGCACCCAGCGATTCGCCGAGTCCTCGCGAACCCCGCGGCTCAGGTTGCCGCCTGCAAACACCGCGATGACTGCGATGACGATCGTGAGGACGGCAAGCGCGATCAATGCGGGATGCGCAAAGAAGCGCGCAACTCCACCGAAAGCCACAACGGCCAGTCCGAGGTAAATCAGCGAACCGACGATATCGAGGAGTATGCGGTGGCCGAACTTCATGCGCCGCGATCGATACGGCGCAAGGTGAGGTTGATCCGGCCGTCCTCGAACCCGAAGCGCTGCAGCAGCGACGAGGTCCCGAGCCGAATGCGCTCGACGCCGTGGAAGATCAGCCGCGAGGGGCCACCGAACCAGATGAGGTCTCCGCTGCGCAGCTCGAGCCGCCGCACGGGGTCCTTGCGGGTCGATCCGCCCACGGCGAACGTCGCGTCGTCGCCGAGCGAGATCGAGACGACCGGCGCGTCCAAGCTGGACTCGCCCCGGTCCTGATGCAAGCCGAGCCGCGCGTCGGAGTCGTAGTAGTTGATGAGGCACAGGTTCGGCAGCTGTACCTCGCCGGTGACCGCGCTCCAAATGTCCAGCAGCCGTTGCGGAATCGGCGGCCACGGCTGGCCGGTCACCGGATGGATCGCTTGATAGCGGTAACCACCCTCGCGGTCCGTCACCCAGCCGAACTCGCCGGCGTTGCTCATGCGCACGCTCAGCGGCGCCCCGGTGCGCGGCATCGTCTGCACGAACAGCGGCGCGCGGGCAAGGATGTCCGCGACGTCGCCCATGAGCGCGAGCTGCGCCGCCTCGTCGAAGAACGCGGCCAGATAGTGAAACCCAGCCGGAAGATCGCGCACCTCGATCATCTTGCGGCTAGCCACGCGACTCGCCGCTAGCGGGGCTGCAGCACGAAGCGGCGCTGCTCCTCGTAGCATTCGCAGGCGATCGGCAACAACTTGTTGCGGTCGAGGACCTGGAGCTCTTCGCCCTCGTAACGCAACGCGCGCACGCGGTTCAACGGGACGGTGGCGTCGACCACGGCCCGCGGCGGTAAGCCCAGCATCATCCCTAAGAAGTCGGCGCGCAGCTCGAACGCTTCGCGGCCGACCTCGTCGATCAGCATGAGGATCCAGCGCGCACACCGTTGGGTGGTATCGTGCGCGAAGTTACACGCGACGAACTGCTCGGCCGTATAGAGCCGGTTCAACAAGTAGCGCTGCACCGCGCCGGACAGCGCTCGGCTGTCGTCGAGGCAGCGGAGGAACGCGTCGCGCGGCATGCGCGCCGCGTGACCCTCGATCTGCACCATCACCGATCGCGGTGCGGCGGCGATGCCGGCCAGGACCTCCGCGCCGACGATCCCCTGGCGGCCGGTGGCCGCTACCTCGTACGCGTCACCCATCCGCAGGTCCGCCGTCACCGATAACACCGTGTCGATCGGAAAGAGCACCTCCTCGATCGGCGCGCCGCGCATCAGCACGCAATTCGGCACCGTGGTCTCGAACACGTCGAGGTGACGCACGACGAGCGCTCGGTCTGCCGCCGGAAGGGAGTCCAACCAAATGTTCCCGCCGTCGTATGGTTGCGACGGTCGCTGCTCGTCACTGTCCGCCATGGAACAGAGTGTACCCCCGCCGAGACGAAATTGGTGCTGTTGTCGGTACGCTAACGTACATAAGGATAGGCTCGGAAGCCCGCACCGGAATCCGCTGCAGAGGCGAGAACGTAAGCGGAGCATTGCCCTTTCCATCCGGGAACCGAATTCTCGACAGTCTGCCGAGAGCGGACGCGCAGCGACTTTCAGAGCTGAGCCGAATCGTCACGCTCGATCGCGGCGATCGAACGGCCGTCGATGGCCGCGTCATGGCGAACGTCGACTTCCCGGTCAGCGCGCTGATGTCGGTGATGGGGCTGCTGCAGAGCGGCGTCACCTACGAGGTCGCCAGCGTGGGGGGCGAAGGCTTCGTCGAAGTCGACGCGGCGCTGGAATCCGACATCGCACTGCGCAGCGCGTCCTGTCAGTTTCCTGGTGACGTCGTTCGCATGTCGCTGGGCAATTTTCAGCACGCGCTGACCTGGAGCCGCGCGTTCGCGGTCGGCGTGCGGCGTGCGGTGCGCGCCCGCATCTTCATCACGGAGCAGACGCAGATCTGCAACCTGCGGCACACCGTGCCGCAGCGGCTCTCGCGCTGGCTGCTCGTCGCCTCGGAGCGGCTGGCGCGCGAGGAGTTCTCGGTGACGCACGAGTTCCTCGCGACGATCCTCGGCGTTCGGCGGGCGGGCGTAACGATCGCGCTCGCGCAGCTCCAGAGTGCCGGTGCGATCGCGCAGCGGCGCGGCATCATCGCGATCCGTAGCGCCGACCGCCTTGCGGAGATCACCTGCGAATGCTACGCGGAGTGCCGGGCGGCGATCGACGAAAGTCTCGGACCGGGAATCGAGTCCGTCGGCTAGTCGAGGATGAATCCGCGCGCGGCGGCGGAACGTCAGCCGCGCGATGAAGCGGCTGCTGCCGGCGGCGCTGGGACTCGTGTTCCTTGCGATTCCGCTCTATCCGGCGTTCATCACCTTGACCGGCGTGCAGGTGCCCGGCATCTCGCTGGTTCCGGTTCCGCTGACGCTCGTGCTGTTGGGTGCGGCGGCACTGATCGTCGCCTACGCCGCCGTGCTCCTCGCCACCACGCCGGGCGAACCGATACCGACCGCGATCGCATTCGCCGCGCTTCCGGCCGCCGCGGTGCTGGCCGCGGCGCTCGGCTTCGATCCCGCTGCGGGCGCGATCTTCATCGCGATCGCGGTCTTCGGAGTCGTGCTGCACGCGGCGATCGTCCGCTTTTCGACCCAGCCGCACGTCGAAGCGGCGATTACGGTGAGCTTCGTGACGTCCGGCGCGATCGCGGCGGCCGTGGCGATCGTTTTGGTCTTGGCGCAGTGGCCGCCCGACCTGTACACGGTCGGACACGGCCGCGCGATCGGAACGTTCATCCTGCCCGGCGAGCTGGCGGGATATCTGATCATGTACGTTCCGTTCGCGTACGCCGTCGCGCGCGTCTCGGCGCGCCGGAGCCTGCGCATCGTCGCAGCGGTGGGCGCGATCATCGGCGCGATCGCTCTGGTGCTGACCTTCTCGCGCGCCGGATGGATCGGGATGGCGGCCGCGATCGCGTTCTTCGTCTACACACAGCGCCGCCGCGGCCGGACGCGGGTCGCCGCCGTCATCGTCGGGGCGGCGGTTCTCGCGGTCGGATTGGTGTTCAACGCCCATCACGATCCGTCGGAGAACTTCACCCGCATCTCGATCTGGCGGGCGGCATCCGACATGATCGCGCGCTTCCCGCTCAGCGGGGTCGGGCCGTTCGATTTCGCGACGATCTACCGGTGGGTGCGCCTGCCCGACGGCGAGCCGACGGCGTTTCACGCGCACAGCTTCCTGCTCTCGGTGGCCGTCGAGATGGGCCTGGTCGGCATCGCCGCGGTGTGCTTGGGCTGGTGGCGCTTCGTGATCGCGCTGCGCGAACGGTTCCGCAGCGCATCGGGATCACAGACGCTCGCTCTCGCAATCGTCGCCGGGCTGGTCGGAACCTGGGTGCAGAGCCTGATCGATACGGTGAGCGTGGTCGTGTTCGCGATCTGGCCGCTGTTCACCGCGCTGGCGCTGATCACGGTACGCGCGCCGGCCACCGCGCACGACGTGGACGCCGCCGCGGATCCGATCCCGCGCTTGCCGCGCGCGGTCTCCGTCGGCGCGGGCGTTATGGTGCTGGCCTGCGCGTTCGTGCAGCTCGCCTCCGATGCGGTGTTCGCGCGCGCGGGCGCCCCGCTGTCGCTGCCGAGCCGGCTCGATCCCGCGCTCGGCGCGTCGTTGTACCGGTCGATCGAACGCGTCACGGCGCTGCCGTTCGTCGAGGCGACGCTGGCCGAAGCGGCGCTGCGTGACGGCGACATCAACGCGGCATCGGCGCACGCCTACCGACTGCCCGAAGGGCCGGTCCGCGACGAGCTCTTGGCGCACGTCGCGGAGGCTCGCGGCGACACGGCAGCGGCGATGGAGCAGTTCCTCGACGCCGGCGACGACCAAGCGCTGCAGCGCTACGTCGACCGGCTGAGTGCGGGCGGCCGTTATCGCGAGGCCTACGACTTCGAGGCACGCGTTCGCGACCGCTTCGAGGCGGCTCCGACGCGGCCCAATGCGGCAGCCGACAGCTGGTGGCGGCTGGGACGGCTCGCGGTGCGGCTGCACCGTCCCGCCGAAGCGAAGCTCGACTTCGCGCGCGCTGACGCCATCGCGCCGCTCAATACCAAATACCTGATCGACGCGGGAACCCTGGCACTCGCACAGCGCGACGCACCCAGCGCGACGGCCACCTTCGCGAAGACGCGCCAGATCGATCCGGCCAGCGCCGATGCGGTGGCCGGTCTGGGACTTGCCGCGCTGCTCGGCGGCGACGTCGCGCAGGCGCGCCGCTATTCCGAGCTGGCGAACCAGCTGCGCCCGCGCGCGCCGCTCGTCGTGCGACTGCGCCGCGCCTTGCTCCAAGCGGGCATCCAGTGAACGTGGCGAGCGCGAAACGTCGCGTCGTCGCCGTGACAACCCTCGCGGCGGCCGCAGTCTGCCTGTCGGCTTGCGCGCCCAGCGCTCAGCAGGCCGGACCGGCCCGTGTCTTCACCGTCGCGCAGCAGCGCGAGCCCGCGTCGCTCAACCCGGCACTCGAGAACGGCACGTCGTCGACGGAGTGGGGTGAGCTGCTCTTTCAATATCTCGTCAAGTACGACGATCGCGGACGGCTGATCGGCGACGCCGCGACCGAAGCGCCGACGCTGCGCAACGGCGGCATCAGCCGCGACGGTCTGACGATCACCTATCATCTCCGACCCGGGCTGCGGTTCGCCGACGGTGTGCCGCTGACCGCGAAGGATTGCGCCTACTCGATCGACGCGATCAACGATCCCGCCAACTCGCCGCAGTCGCGTTACGGCTATGACGTGGTGCGCCGAGCCGAAGCGCGCGACGACGACACGCTCGTGCTGCACCTGCGCCGGCCGTCCGCGCCGCTGCTCACGGTCGTGCTCGCGCCGCAGGGCTTTCCGATCCTGCCCGCGCACATCGTCGCGCGCTTTCACGACTTCAACCGCATCGCGTTCGACTCGGCGCCGATCGGGTCGGGCCCGTA
>Ga0302325_10012727_pt1 | contig 18018 bp, 13 predicted proteins | sample Palsa_T0_2_FD_201948 | JGI IMG/M metagenome (GOLD analysis project Ga0302325, IMG submission 201948) | Peat permafrost microbial communities from Stordalen Mire near Abisko, Sweden - Palsa_T0_2 | ecosystem: Environmental > Terrestrial > Soil > Palsa > Peat permafrost | place: Sweden: Abisko...
GAAATCATCGTCATGGCACACGAGGCACTGCGTGTGGCCAGGGCGTTGCAACATCACCGCGCCCTCTTTCACAGGCACGTGGCAAAGGTTGCAATCGAGCGAGCCGAGTTTCTCGGCGTGAAACGCGTGAATGAAGAAATTGTTCTCCGGCGGCGGTGCCTGTGGCTGCTGTGCCAAGCCCGGCAAAGCCAGTAACACCGAAATGAGAACGCCCCCGTATATTCCTCTCATCTAGTATTTCCAGTTCACCCCAATCCTGAGCACTTTCGAATTCTTAAGATCTGGAGTGAAAAGGAAGAAATCGTTGTCCAGACTGTAATCGATGAATAGCCGGGTGTGCGGATCCACCTTCACCCATGCGCTGGTCAGCCAGCCGGATTGATGCAGGTCATTCAAGTAATAGAAGCGATCCTGCAGGCTGATGCGCCTGTAATAAACTCCCCCGCTGAGATTGAATCGGCCCTCGCCGAAGCTGCGGCGGATCTCTCCCGTCATATCTTTGACGCTCGTCTCGCCGGCTTGGGCTATGTCGTCAAAGGTCGTAGGATTCGCAGGATTCAAACGGTCGGAGTTGCGCTGATGATATTCGAAGTAAGATTCAATCTTCTTCCACGGGAAGTACTGAACGTGAGCTTTGTAGTCTTGGAAGGATGTGTCGTAAGGCCCGATGTTACTCGAACTGTTCAACTGCCTGACCCACACGGACGCTCCCACCCGCAACGTCGGCAACAAAGTCCGCCGCGCATCCACAACCACTTGGCTGTAGGGCGAAATCTGCCCTAGATACAAACGGAGCAAAGGATTGTTCGGATCGAGATCCTTTGCGCTTACCGTGTAATCGTAGGTGTAATCATGGCTTGATAGCTTTTGAAAAAAGCTCATTCGCAACGTCGTCTTTCCGCCGTGGCTGCTGTAAATGCCCTGAGTCGAAAAGTCCACCGGGCTCCCGCCATACGCCCGGAATCCGCTATTGATCAGCCAGTTGCTATTGAAGCGATGACGGAACGACGCGCGGTTCGAACCTTTGATGTACCACAGCGTCTGCAGTTCGAGGCTGGTATCCGCGTCCAGTTTGAAATTGATGCCAGCACCACCAATCGCTCGCTGGTCGGGATCCCCGAAGGTTGAGAAGCGCCGTCCGCCAAAGAGGGAGAACTGGTAGCTTGAGCGATCAAGCGTAAACGACGCACCGTCCACAGCAGCCAGCTCTGCTCCGTAGACATACTGGCGTCCGATCGTTAGCGCGGTGCCCGCAAGCACGCCATCGGTCGGCTTGCTGTTGATCTCCATCGATCCGCCCAGGAACTGAATACTCCGCGTGGACGGCGACGTCTCAGTAATATTCTCAGCGGGCGCGCCCGAATCTACATGGCTGATGTCCTGGTAATAGCGAAACGCGAAGTGCGTGTTGATCCGGTCCGAAAGCCATCCCCGAGTTCCGAAATCAACGAAGCTTTCAATCCGGTTGGCCGATGGCTGGAAGGCGTCGGGGTAGGGAATTCCACTCGGATTGAATACCCCGGTGCTCGGGATGTCGATGACTCCTGTAATTGTCGGTTGGCCGGTGAAGCTGGTCGAATAGCGGTAGTAGTCCGTGCGTGTTTCGAAGTAGAGGTGATTCAAAAGGTCGCCGCCAAAGCCCTTCGAAACAGGGATCTGCGGCTTCAATAAGACTGGATCAGTTGTCGCTTGGGGAATACCGCCCTGCAGTAACTGGTCCCATGAATCGGCAATGTCAGGTTTGGGTGCCGCCGCCGGAGGCTGCGACACGACTGGCAATGGTAACGCAAGTATTGCGAACAAGGTCCAGATTAGGCAATGCCCGGTTCGCAGATTATTCATGTCGCCTTGAACTCGCTACTTCTTGACCGGGGTCTCCCTTTTAACCGCTGCTTGAGCTTTTGCGAGCCGTGTTTTGGCAAGCTGGATATGCCAAGCGTATGTATCACTGTGCCACTGAGTCGCCTGCAAATACAAGGTCAATTCTTTCGCGGTATTCGCCGTATCGCCCAACTGTTGATAAACCTCTGAAAGAGACCAGTGAACGTGGGCGTTATTCGCCAGGTCCCCGGTTAACGAGATGGATAGCTGCGTCACAGGGGACAAAGCAATCTCCGATTGGTATGCGGCAATCGCTTGCTGGAGTTCTGCGGTTTCCGTCGGTGCATCGGTGGCATTCGCCGCCATCGAGCGGTAGGCATCTCCGATCATTGCGTTCACGCCGAGACGCAACGGATCGATCTGAAGCACCTGATTGAATAAGCCGATGGCCTGTTGCGGGTCTGAATCCTTCAGCAGATTCCCCAACCGGAGCCGTACCGTAAACATACACGGCGGCGGATTCACTGTCTGGCCGAAGCCGGTGAAGGTCGACGTAATCAGCTGGCAAGTTCCATTCGTCAGGCTATTCAAGGAAATCGCTGTGTTGTAGTCGTTGATCGCGTCAGCGGTGTCGAGCAGGTCGTCCTGTTCATGGATTCCCCGTTGCTCATACTCCCACGCATTAGACGGAGTCGTGATCTTGAGCAAAGCCCAATCGACGCGGCCTTCGAAGTAGAACGGGTTACGGATCGGATAATTCGGATTCGCCGTCTGGTAAGTGACCCCGGGTACATACTTCCCCGGATCGGCGAAGCTCGTTGCCGGTGGGGGAGGGGTTTGACCGAGCAAGCCGGTGGCAGCGATCAAGAGCACAGCTTGCAATTTCGCTGTCATCAGTGCACCGCCACGGTGAAGTCAGCTGACGAGATTGCCGGGAGATTCTTCAGGTAGTTATCGATCGTGCTTTCATCCAGCAGATTCAAGCTGTGTCCCGCCGGACCGTTTGGACCCGTTGTGCGTGCCAGGAATCTCATGAATAAGGGCGGAAAGTGTTCGTAGTTGATCTGCGCATGAACGTGTAACGGCCCCTTCAGCCCCGTCATCCCTAACTCAGCAAGTTCAGCCGCCGTGGGCAGCGTAATCTCATAGAGGTAGGTGCGCGGCACTAAGGGAGCCAGCGAACGGAAGTTATCCACGGTGTTCGCGAAGGCTGCGCTAAACGTCTCCTCCCAGTGGGGTTTGGTAGCCACGATGGCATTTCCATTCGCGTCCGTGCGTCCCAGGCTAACGCCGGGCAGATAGATTCTGGTGAGCTCATTTCGGAACAGCACCAGGCCTTCATTGACGCCGGCAAACAGGCGCGAGTCGGGTCCATCGTCTGGACCGGCTTCGAACACCTGATTCGTGTGCCCATTGTTCTGCTGTCCCGTCGAATAGGGGGTGATGGCTTTCCCTGGGTCCACAATCGCATGCACATGCTCCAGATCTTCGTCATCCAGGTTTCCGTCCGGCGCGGTCACGCCGAGCTCGGGATGGGGCTTATCCACAACATAGCCGGATTGATAAACTAAGAACCCGTTGTCGTCCGACACCTGGAGTTGAATGTAAGCCGTCCGCTCCTGCGAGAAACCCGCGGGGAACCGGTGCCCCGTGAGCGAAACAGCTTCGGCGCGAACGGTAAACTTCGCGCCCAAGGTTGCTGTGGTATCCGTGTCGGCAAGACTGATTCTTGTTGCAGCTTGCAACAGAGCCTGCCGCCGCGCCGCAAGCGCCAGCGGGACTCCATTCGCATCGGTCCCGGCTTCGTACGGGTCCGGATAGTTACTGCCAAGCCGCGACTGCAATTCCCCCACACTCAGAAGCGGAACATCCACCCCTGTGAAATAGTGGCTGACGACATTCCGCAGGGGCAACGGGTAATTCTGGTCCGTCGAAACGCCCGGAACCGCAGCGTAATCCTGCCTAAAAACTCCCGGCGTCGGGCTGGTGATTTGAAGGTCCCCAACCGTATAATTGCTAGTCCCGCCAAACGGGAAAGTTGACATGTGGCAATCTTGGCATCTGACCACTTTTCCAAACGGATTGTTCGCGGAATTGTAGGCGCCTAACTGCCATTCCGCACTTAGGTTCTCCAGGCGATAGTAGGTGACGCCTTGGGTACCCGGATTGATGTTGTACTCGTAGTGTTGAAGATCCCCAGGACCGTCCGCGCCAAGCGGTATGCGCACATCATGGCAAGCGTTACAGAAGGCTCCGCTCCGCAGGAGCGAAATCTTACTGGTATCGTTGCTTGCGACGTGGAAGTTATCTTTGACCGCGACCGGAAACGGGAACGGCCCTACCTTCTCGATCGAATGGTTGAGCAGCAAGCTCATGTTGGCGAAACCATCCTGCTGGAAGCTTCTGTTCAGATCTGCTCCGCCAATATTGTGGCAGACATCGCACGTGATCCCGTGTCCGCCCAGGGATGTCGATGAACCCGCAGGCGCCGGTCCGCCCGGCAACGTCGGTAGAACCTGGTTGCCAAGCGGATCTACCAGAGCATAGTCGCGTAACGGCCGGAACAAATCGGGACGAAACGCCGCCTGCAAGCCCGCCAGTTGCGGAACCTCACGCGTCGTGGGGTCGTTACCGAGCCGCTCGACATGGGGGTTGTGGCAACTAAAACAAAATCCGGACTGAACCTGCCGGATTTCGGTAAGCACCGGCGTTGTAAACATATTCGAGTTCAGCGCTACTCCGTCGGGAAGCACCACCGTGCTGTCCGGATAGGTCGGTCTCAACAGGCCGCCGTTCAGGAAGTTTGCCGATGATTCCAACGCATTAAACAGCGGACTCACATTCCGGTAGCCTGATTTCACCGAACTCTTCAGCTCGTTGTACTGACGCTGATGACACGGCAAACAGTTCTCAGGCGGCTGGTACGCTTGGTCCTTGAAAGGCGAGTCCGTCGGGCCACCCGTGGCGACTTGAGCGGCCAAACGCGATCCGAATATCAGTAAGAAAGCGATGCGCATAAGAACCCGGGCTTTTGAGTGTTTAGTATGCGGCAGAACTCCGTCTCTTGCAAGAGTGTCATGGGAACCAATTTCGTGACAGATCCGTTGCCTTAGAAGCGTAGTGGATATAATGAGATAGGTCACGATCAAGGGAAGGAAAGGTATTCTAATGCACAAGCCCATCTCCCGACGCACTCTCCTTCGCGGCGTCGGGGCAGCGATAGCGTTGCCCTGGCTCGAATCCATGAGTCCTGCCGCAACCACAGCGGGCACTCGAAATCTCACCGAACCGCCTTTGCGCATGGCCTTCATGTTCCTTCCGAACGGTGTGCGCCCCGACCACTGGACTCCCGCCGGCGATTCCGAGTCGTACGAAATCACGCCGCACCTTAAGCCACTCGAACCCTTTAAGAACGATTTCCTTATCCTCGAGAATCTGTGGAATAAGAATACCGTGGGACGGAACGGCCACTGGCCCAAGGTTCCCGCCTGGCTTTCCGGCGGTTATGTGGAGCGGACATCGGCAGACGATCTAGATGCCGGTGGAACCAGCCTGGACCAGTTCGTCGCACAACACATCGGCGACCAAACGTCCCTTCCCAGCTTCGAGCTAGGCCTCGAACCACCCCGTTCCGGTATCGATACGGCAGGCGGCGGTTTCGCGCGTCTTTATGGTTCATTCCTCTCCTGGCGGGATCCGCACACGCCTGTTCCCAAGGAAATCATTCCGCAGCTCGCGTTCGACCGTTTGTTCCGCAACAACCGTTCGCCCGTGATCTCGAACGGCAACCCTAACAATCCGGCGTTGTTGCAATCGCTTCAGCGCGACGACACCAGCGTGCTCGATCTGGTGATGCAGGATGCCGCGGCCGCCAAGCGCAATGGGAGCGCTTCCGATCGCGTTCGCCTGGATGAGTACTTCGAATCGGTCCGCTCGGTGGAACAGCGCCTCGAAGCCTCCATGCGCCCCCAGAAGCGCTGGATCAACAAGGGTAAGCTCCCTATGGACCGCCCGGCGCCCGGAATTCCCGACACCCATGCCGAGCACATGCGGCTGATGCTCGACATCTTTGTCCTCGCGTTCTGGAGCGACACGACGCGCATCGGAACCTTCATGTTGGGCGACGCTCAGAGCGGTATTGACTACTCGTTCCTTCCCGGCGTCAAGGGATCTTTCCACTCGCTCTCGCACCACGGCGACATTCCCGAAACTCGCGACCAGTACGAGAAGATCATCAACTGGAATATCGAACAGTTGGCCTACTTCCTGAATAAGGTTAAGAACCTGGACGAAGGCGGCACGTCGCTCCTCGACAATTCGATGATCCTCTTCGGCGGCTCTATTAAGGATGGCAACCGCCATACCGAGGAAAACCTTCCGCTCCTTCTGGCCGGCCACGGAAAAGGCACGATTCGTTCTGGCCGCCGCCTGCGCGCCGAAACGAAGACGCCGATGTGCAACCTGCATCTCGCCCTTGCTCAGCGCATGGGTGTGAAGATCGATTCCTTCGGCGATAGCACCGCTCCGCTCGCAGGCCTCGCCTAAAATGCGCTGGCTCATCTTTGGAGTGTTGGCTTCCGGTCTTCAGGCAGCCACCGCTCCGGAGGATTTTGCGAAATCTATCCGGCCTGTGCTGGCAGAGAACTGCGCCCCCTGTCATACCTCCAAGAATGCGAAGGGCCCTGCGAACTTTCTCAAGGCCCAGACAGCCAAGGATGTAGACGCCGACCGCGGCCTTTGGCGTAATGTAGCCGCTCAACTGCGGAACCGGACCATGCCGCCGATAGCTTCGAAGCTGACTGAAGACGATCGCCTGCGTGTCGCCTCATGGGTCGATACCGAACTTCGCAAGTCTTCCTGCAGCGCGGGCGATTACGCTGGTGCATCCGCGATTCGCCGCCTCAACCGGCGCGAGTATCACAACACCATTCGCGACCTTCTCGGCGTAGATTTCGACACTGTCGCGCTTTTCCCCGCCGATGGCACCGGCGGCGCGGGCTTCGACACTAATGGCGAGACTCTTTACATCCCGCCCATCCTCACCGAACGTTATCTCGAAGCCGCGCAACAGATTCTCGATCGAGTGATCGTGACACCGCCGCTTTCCCGGATCTTCACGCCTGAAGGTCACCAGATCCCCGCCGGTGACGGCTACTCTTTCACGTTCGTCGTCTATGCGGATGGCGCCTACAACGTGCAAGTCTTCCTCGACAAGCAATACTACCTTTCCAAGCTCAGCCTCAAAGTGGATGGCGTTGCAGCAGGAGGGCTCCGAATCAACAAGCCAAGTGCCGCTAACAATGCAGGGTTCCCTGTCGTAGGCCGCAATCAGGTTCGCCTCACTCGCGGCGAGCACACGCTCACCATCACTTCAGCCGAGAGCGCCGTTCCGATCTACAACGTGGGCATCGATCAAAAGGCCGAGCCTTACGCTCCCGATAAGCGCGCGCTGCACTATCGCCTGCTTGGTCTCGAACCCGGCGAAGAACCGCTGCAGCCCCGCAAATCCGCCCGCCAAGTGCTCGCTGCGTTTCTGCCGCGTGCCTTCCGACGCCCTGTGGAACCCTCCGAGATCGACCGCTTCATGGCTCTCTACGATCGCGCCGCCGACCGTGGCGATCCATATGAGGAATCCATCAAGCTCGCGCTGAAAGGCGTCCTGGTCTTCCCCGACTTCATCTTCCGCGTGGAAAAGCGAGATGCAGCACCCGGCATTCGTCCGCTCTCTCAATACGAGTTAGCCTCGCGCCTCTCTTACTTCTTGTGGTCCACCGCGCCCGATGAACAACTGAACCGGCTGGCCACCGAGAATCGTCTTCAGGATCCCGCGGTCCTTGCTGCGCAAGTGGACCGCATGCTCGACGATCCGCGTTCCCGTGCCTTCTCCGACACTTTCACAGGCCAGTGGCTCGGCACGCAGGATCTAGGCGGCCGCGTGGTTCCACTACTTACTGAGCTCCAGACTTATTACACACCGGAAGTTGCAGCCGACTTGCGCAACGAGCCTATCTTGCTGCTCGATCACATCATTGCGGACAATCGTAGCATCCTCGAACTGCTCACGGCGGACTACACGTTCCTCACCGAGCGTCTCGTTAAGTTCTACCAGCTCGAAGGCAAGGTAGACGTGAAAGGCACCCAGTTCCAACTAGTCAAATGGCCCGACAACCGCCGCGGAGGCGTGGTCGAAATGGCTTCGGTTCTGGCGATGAACTCGCACTATAAGGAGACGAGCCCCGTGTTGCGCGGCGCCTGGGCTCTGGAGACGATCCTTGGCACGCCGGTGCCGCCGCCGCCGCCCAACGTTCCGCCGCTCGACCCCGACAAGAAGCTCAAGAACCTTAGCGTCCGTCAGAAGCTCGAACAGCATCGCGCCGACCCCAATTGCGCCGCGTGCCACAAGCTCATGGACCCCATCGGTTTCGCGCTCGAGAACTTCGACTGGATGGGCCGCTGGCGAGAGAAGGAATCGAACGGCCAACCGCTTGACACCGACGGCGTTCTGCCTTCAGGCGACAAGTTCCAGGGTCCTGTGGAACTGCGCGAAGTTCTTATCAAACACAAGGACGATTTCCTGCGCCACATCTCGGGCAAAGTGTTGGGCTATGCATTAGGACGCAGCTTGCAGGATGGCGATAGCTGCACGGTGCAACACCTCGTCGATGACCTTGTGAAGGACAATTACCAGGCCCGGACGCTGATCCGCGATGTCGTTCTGAGCGTTCCGTTCCGCGACAGCCAGGGTGGCCTCAAGGTGGAAACCCCGGCGCCCGCCGCTCCGAAACGCGTTAAGCCAATGATTACGAAGTAGCGAAAGCCGGCTCAAGAACAGCTTCTTGAGATGCGCGGGCCGCCACTTCCAGATCCGCGGCCACTTCGCGTGAGTAAACCAGGAAGTGCTCTGCCGAGAGCAACACCATGAACGCCAGCCACTGCTTCGAAGGTTCCTTGGTCCATCTCCAGATCAGGATTCCCAGAAATCTCCAGTAAGCCCGTTTATATCCCGATCGCACTCCCTGTCGCCACATCGAAGCAAAGAGCACGCGCAGGTTGTAAGACATCGGCAAAGCGGGCGGATGCTGCGTGCTTTGCGGCTTCCATGCCTCGAGCGACCGCAACGCACGTTCGAAGAACGCGCCCGGTTCATAGAGATTGAACAGCAGACTGGAAAGTCCGCGCAACAGCACCGGCAGGGGAAGCTTTGTACGAAAATTCGGAGCACTGAAGTTCGAAGTTGCCTGGCTATCTTCAATCAGCCGGCCTTCCTTCTTCATCCGGTCGTAAAGTGCAGTGGTCGGCGGTGCCTGCAAGACGCCCGCCATGGCCCAAGTAATCGCGGTCTTCTCGATGAATTCGCGCTGCCGTTCGAAGATGTTCTCATCGTCGGAATCGAATCCAACGATGAACCCGCCTAGCACCCACAGCCCTGCTTCCTGAATCACGCGAATCTGCTTCACGTTGTCTTTCCGCAGATTCTGGAATTTCTTCGATTCCTTGAGTCCCTCAGCCGATGGAGTTTCGATGCCCAGGAACACATACATGAAGTTGGCCTTGACCATCGCGGCGAGCAAATCCGGACGGTCCGCCAGGTCGATCGACGCTTCTGTATAGAAAGAGAACGGATGCTTGTGAGTCTCCTGCCACACCGCCAACTCATTCGCCAGCGTCAGAGCCTCCTTCGAATTGCCGATGAAGTTGTCGTCTACGATGAACACTTCGTTGCGCCAGCCGAGCCCCCGCAACGTATCGAGTTCGCGGATCAACTGGTCAGCTTTCTTAGTGCGCGGCTTGCGCCCGTAAATCGTGATGATGTCGCAAAACTCGCACTGGAAAGGACACCCGCGCGAGAACTGAACCGGCATGGAAGTGTACTTGTCGAGCCGCAACAGATCGAAGCGCGGCACGGGGCCGCCCGTCATATCCGGCTTGTCCTTGATCTTGTAAAGAGCCTGCGCAGTGCCGTTCTCGAGAGCCTTGCAGATGCCCTCAAAGGCTTCTTCGACTTCGCCGACGAGCACGTGATCTGCGTGCGGCGTAAGCGCTTCGGGTTCACTGCTGGCCCATGGCCCGCCGACAAACGTGCGACGCCCCAGACGCCTTGCCTGCGCCAACGTAGCGATGGCGTCCGCCCGTTGCGCATGCATCGCGCTCACCATCACCAGATCAGCCCAGCGCACATCGTCGTCGCTCAACTCATCGAACGCGTGATCGATCAGGCGCAGATTCCATGTCGCGGGGCAAAGCGCCGCAACGGTGATCAACCCAAGCGGAGGAGTCATAGCCCGCTCCGGCAGCATCTCTAGAACGCCTTCGAATCCCCAGAAGGAGGCTGGGAATTTCGGCCATACCATCAGCACTTTCAAGTTTGGTCCAAGCGGTGGAAACTGTTTTTCGCCGCTGACCTCCGTCAAAATTCGAAAAGTCTGAAGTGCTTCCGTCGCAAGACCGGCCATAGCGGTTCCCTTCATTTCGCTCGACCGAATTGCAGTGGAGAGAGCCTTGTAAGTATACTCTCTTACACCAGCCCGTGCGCCCATGCGTTGCGCACGGCCACTCCCCGGCGAGTCGGTTCCTTATCCCCCTTATGCCGAAAACACTGTTACTACTAGTTCTGCCCGCAACACTTCTGGCACAAGCGCCCGACCTCGACTGGAAGAAACTCCAGGCCGAAACCCTCGAGCACTTCTCCGCCATGGTCCGCATCAACAGCAGCAACCCGCCCGGCAATGAGACCGTCGTGGCGAAGTATATCCAAGCCGTGCTTCAGAAGGAAGGCATTCCGAGCAAGCTCGTAGGCGCCGATCCGAACCGCCTCAGCGTGATCGCTCGCCTCAAAGGTTCGGGAGCGAAGAAGCCGCTCCTGATCATGGGCCATACCGACGTGGTCGGCGTGCAGCGTGAGAAGTGGAGTGAAGATCCGTTCGGCGCGAAGCTGATCGACGGCTATGTCTGGGGCCGCGGCACCATTGACGATAAGGATCTGGTGGCCGGCGCGCTCATGACTATGCTGATCCTCAAGCGTACCAACGCGCCTCTCGATCGCGACGTGATCTTCGTCGCGGAATCCGGTGAAGAGGGTGGTGGTGGTGCGGCTCCTCCAGGCGCCAACGGAACTGCACCTCCGGCCCGCGGCGGTGGCCGCGGCGCAGCAACTTACGGGATTCAGTACATCATCCAGAACAACTGGCCCGACATTGACGCAGAGTTCTGTCTCACCGAAGGCGGCAGCTTCATTTCGACAGGCGGCAAGGTTCTCTATCAGCGCATCGAACTGGTCGAGAAGGTGGGCCGCGGCATGAAGCTCGTGGCGCACGGCACCGCAGGCCATGGCTCGATGCCACGCATGGACAACGCCATCATGCACCTCGGCGGCGCTGTTTATAAGATTGGCCAGTGGCAGCCGCCGATGAACCTTACCGACGTCACGCGTACGTATTTCGAGAAGCTCGGCCAGATCGCGCCGCCTGAAGAGGCCGCGCGCTACAAGGCTCTCTTCGATTCCAGCAAGACCCAGGAGGCGCAGGACTGGTTCCGCAAGAACAACATCGAAGTAAACTCGATGCTCCGCACCAGCATCAGCCCCAACATCATCACGGGCGGCTTCAAATCCAACGTGATTCCCTCGGAGGCTGAAGCCACGCTGGACATCCGCGCAATTCCCGGTGAGGACATGGAGAAGTTCAAGGCCATGATGGAGAAAGTGATCGACGATCCGCAGATCACCATCGAATCCTCCGGTAATTTCTCAGCGCAGTCTCCAACTCCGTCGACCACCGGCACCGAAATGTACAAGATGCTGGAGACCGTTCAGAAGCGGTTGTTTCCCGATACCGCGACCTTGCCGTATATGGTGACCGGCGGCACGGACATGCGCGGCCTGCGCATGAAGGGGATGGAGTGCTACGGCATCGGCGCCGAGCTCCCGACGGAGGATATGGTGACCCACGCCATGCACAGCGACAACGAGCGCATCAAGGAAACCGGACTTTATCAGTTTGTCCGCTACGAGTACGAAGTCGTCGCCGGAATGGCGGGGAAGAAGTGATTTGAACGAATCATAGCGGCTTCCCCCACGTATTTAGCCAGCCGGAAACACTATGTCGTGGCTGACGGCCTTTCCAGCGTCTAAACTCAGCGATCCCCGCTTCGATCTCTGCCGCGAATCACCGTGCTGCGCGACAGGCCACTGGCACGAGCCACTGCCCTTACTCCGCCAAAGCCCAGGGTCTCCGCCTCGGCAGCTGCCACCAAACGCCGCGCCCGCTCGTCGAGCACGCGCGCTAGGACCTTGAACTTACTCGCCAAACCTGTCGCTTTCTCCAGTCCAGCCCTCAACCACTTCTCCTGCGCGGCAGCCTCATCCGGTACGTGAGCAGGTGAATCGATCACGCTGGAATCCAGCACAATTCCATAAATGCCAACCGCATTTCGGGTCGGCGCCCAGTATGAAAAAGCTCTGCGAGAAGAGCCCGAATCCCGTCATTAAGGTCAGAAGAAGAAGGCACATAGTCCCAATTAATTATCTCGCGGGTCCGAAGATAGAGATCCATTTTGCGAGGTTTTGTAACGCAATTTTCACCCTGAGAGACTTCCAGACAGATCAACACTACTTAAATGAAGATGTCTGGGAAACATGCGGTTGCGGCGGAAGTAGCCGGGATTCGATTCGGACCTGGATTGAGCAGCCGCCAACAGCCAATCATCGTGCTGCAGCGGAGGGCGAAGCGCCCTTTCACTGCCCGAAGCAACACCTGGAAGGTGGCCTACGCGGATTTCATCACGGCGCTGATGGCGTTGTTCAGCGTGCTTTGGGTGTTGAGCAATAAGCCCCATTCCCAACAATCAATCGCTCAATACTTCAATTATGGCGAACCGGTGAGCACTCAAGGCACGTTGAGACCGACGCTAGCGCCTGCTGATCTGGGCGCACTGGCCGAGGAACTTCGGCGAGCCATCGAACTTGATTCAAAGCTTAAGTTTGTCAGGACTCAAGTGGAGATGAGGACAACCACCGACGGCCTTACGATCGATCTCCTGGAGAACAATCAAATTCCCTTCTTTGGAGTTGGCAAGGGCGATCCGACGGATACCGGTACGGCCCTATTGCGGCGCCTCGCGATAGAGTTGGGAAAGGTTCCGAACCGAATCGTCTTGGAGGGCCACACGGATTCGAAGCCTTACGTGGGAGCGGAGACTTACAACAACTGGGACCTCTCGACCGATCGCGCGAACGCTGCGCGGCGGGTCATGACGATCAACGGGCTCAAGCCCGGCCAGGTTAGCGAGATACTCGGCTCTGCCGACCAAAATCCTGGAGTTGCCGAGACGGCCGGGGATTCCGCGAACCGCAGAGTTACCATCATCGTCAAGGAGCTTGCGGCGTCCCAAGCCCAAGAGTTCGCGCAAGCTAGTCGGATGCCGATGCCAGCGCGCCCAGCACCGTCGCCGTCGTATAGAGCCGTCGATCGTCTTCCACCAGTGGACTCCGAATCAACCGTTCATCTGAGAAGCGCGCAATACCCGCGGATCGGTGATCCGAAGTATCGGCGCAGATGACCAACTTCCGTCTCCCTGCAGTTTGCGCCGCGGCAGGCGCCGCCGTCGCGAGAACTGTTGCGATATCCGCTTACACGCTATTCTTCCACCCATACAACATGGTGGCCGTGGTCGCCCAGCAGGTGCTATCGGTGGGCTGCTGAATTGCTTGCACAATTCGAGGAACCGTGTAGTCGATCTGTGCCATTTTCTTTTCCCCGTACTCGGAAACTTAATCGCACGCCGCGTGCAAAGTCAATAACGATTGTACCCCACTTAATGTTTCGAATAAATGAAAGCCCGCGAACGGCCGATCCTAAGAAGTCGATCCTCATAAATTGATATAACCGATATTAAGATCGTCCGGCCGTTTTTGTCTTTGCGGGTTTGGCCGATGGCGAATCCTTCGAGGACGCCGAGCGGATCTTCCGGCGGGCCGGGGTTGGAACGCTCGCGACAGCCGCGGGCGCCGCCCCTGTTGAGTCGCCCATCCAGAACTTTGTCTCCGCCAGATGGGCGCCTGTCAAATAACCGTCCTGCCAAGTATCGTTATCCACCAGGCCGTGCCATACCTTGGGATCCTGGCGGTGCGCTTCCACATAACTATTCCAACGATAGGTCTGGTAAATCGAAATAATATTGATCGCATAGGCTGCCGCAAGGGGCGCGTTGCCCTCAACGATCACCAGGTTGTCGTCATTTTCACTCGATGCCTTAAACCCCAGGTTGTGTGACCCGGTCATCACCACCGGACTCTCCCCAAAAGGATCTAGGACGATTACTTTGCTGTGAATATCCACCATGCTGGCGCCCAGCAGTTCCTGCTCCCAGGAATGAAATTTCGATTTCACATTGGCCGGCACCATCACGCTCTGCCCCAACGGAATCGGCGGAGTGCTCCCGCCGCCATTAATTAGAGTCACGGGTGAAGGCGCGGGAGCAGTTGGATCATGTGCGGGTTGTGATTTCTTGGCCCCCGTTGCGGAAGGGGCGGTGAGACCGGCAATGGTCTGATTTACAACGCCACGGATATACAAGCCAGCGTCGAAATTGGCGTCAGTCGGATTTTGGCGTTCCAGAATATTCTGTAGGAGCGTCCATTTTTTGGGGTCCGTTTGGAATGTTCCCGGATTGAAGAACAGAAAGAGGATGCCCTCCTTCGCCGCATCGATCAACTTCCGCGCGTAGACCAGATCCTGAGCGGCCGATGTCGCAGCGAACCAAGGCGTGATGCTGCAATCATCCACCTTATAAGTCTGCGCAGTCGAGTTGCCCGTAATGAGCGGCTTCGGATAGGCGCTGCCCGCATCCTTCAACCGGTCCCACGCGTTCAGGAAGTCCTGCGCGACATCAGGGTCGTCGATGATCAAGCCATTGTTCGCCTGAGTGCAGAGGCCCGAAAACGTCCAGTTCGTGCTCCCCGTAAGCACTTTCTGGGGCTTTCCTGTGGAATCGCAAAACACCACGAACTTATTGTGGGCGAAGTGCGCGCCGGTCACCATCCGGTCGAATACGTTCATTTTGGTTTTCTTCAAGGTCGCCCGCACCGCCGCGTTTTCATCGTTTGTCGGGGGTTTGAAGGCGCCATTGGCCAAAATTAGATTGCAATCGGCGCCAAATGCTTCTAAGGCCGGGATCAGTTCCGGGTCGTTCAGTTCGTAAAGAGCGGCGTAAATCTTACCTTTACTCTTCAGTGTTGCCGCAAGCAGGCCCAAAATCTGCGGTCTCAGCAGACCGCTCAATGCGTTGCGGATGGGCGTGCCCGGCTTCTGCACCAGCGGCATGATGGCGGCTTTGCTCGGCGTGTTGCCCAAGGCCCTGGTAACCCACTGCGCAGCCACTATTACTACTGTGTTACAAAGGCTCATGTGATCAGGGCTTTACGAATTTGGGCGGAGTAAGCTTGAGGCGTGGCGGTTATATCTGGGGAGACTACCGGACAGAGGGATGATGTTTATTGGGTCGTGCGCGCGGCTGTGGAAAGCAGGCGGTCAATCTCGTGCATATATAATGGCCTTGCCCGCCTTTTCTGTCCGCATCGGCTTGGCCGGAACAAAGAAGGACAACTTCGCGTGCTCTGCTATCAGTTTGGCGGAAGAAGTGAAAGTGGCCTGAAATCAGTGGGATCGCCGGCTAACTGGCGGTGCATTGCACTCGACAAACTCAGTGGAGTCCAGCTGCTGGAGGGGATATGGCGAACCGCTCCCAACCATTCGCGGCCCGCGTCCTGCATAGTCGATGCCGACGTGGATGCGGAAGACTATCCGGAGCGCGACCCACAGCAGGGACACTGAGGAAGCAACGCGATCAGATGGCGGGCAATAATGATTCTGATGGTTGCGATCGAGTGAGGGTTATGCCGCTCGGATCGAACGCGGGGAACCGCGCGGAGGGACGTTTTGAGGCGGTTTCGCGGTGCGTAGTCTAAGATGGCCGACCCGTGCAGAGGGGGAAAAAAGGCTCCGCTCGGACACCAGGAACCCATACGAGACGATGCAGAGAGTCGCGTGATGGTGAAATCCGCGCCAGCCTCGTCCTTCAAAGTGGCCTAACCCGAGTTCCTGTTTCAACTCTTCGTAATCGCGCTCAATGACCCAGCGGTGTTTGGCAAGATGGACGAGATCAGTAATTGGCAGGTCCGCAGGAAGGGTGGAAAACCAGTATTTCGTGGGCTCAATCTCGCTATCGGGCCATTCGATCAGAAGCCATTCTTCCGGATGGGGCTCGGCGCGCCAGTAGTCGCGGTGCGCCGGGCGCACACGAATAGCGGCAAAGCGCGACGTGAGGCTGTCTTTGACTCCCTGCCGCCACAAAATCTTTCTCCAGGTATTGGCAGGCAACGACAACGCCAACTCTTTCACTGATACCGGTTGATGCTGCGAATCGCGCTGCAACAGTTTGGGCGGTCGCCCTAGGCCCTTCCCTTTCGGCGCTGGCGCAGGTTGTTCACCAGGCTTCCATATCGTCACCGTACTCTGTATGCCGACCGCATAAGGCAAATTCCATTCGGTAAGCCGCGCGCGAAACTGCGTGTCGTTGCCATAACCGGCATCGGCTAGCACCACACCTTCCGGCACGCCGCGTTCCCGCGCTCTCTTGATTTCGGCCAGTGCCATTTCTGGTTTGGTTTGAAACTCTATCTCTTCAGGCACCCGGGCTTTCTGGCGGCGCGGTTTATCTTTTGCCCACACTTCCGGAAGATAGAGGCGAAAAGCAATCGGCATACTGGCGGCTTCAGTAGTCATTGAAAGACTTACGGCCACCCGGCAGTTGTCCTGCTTACCCACTTGCCCACAATACTGCCGAGTCACTCCCACCGAGTGCTTGCCTTTCTTCGGGAAACCTGTGTCATCCACAACCCACGCCACCACCGGCCCTTGTCGCAGCATAGAAGGCAGTACCGTATCCAGCGCCCGGTCCAGCAACGTCTCATCATCCCAAGGCGCGTCCGCCACCAGATGATGCAGAGATTGATGCATGCGGCGAACATTGTCCGGAGCCAGTTTCGCTGCCATCGGCTCAATGCTCTTTCGTTCTCCCCGTAAAAGCAGACCCGTGCAATATGCCTTGAACGGATCGATCCGGTCCGAATGTCCCGCCGCTTGCGCCAGGCTATCGAGATATGCAGCGAGCCGTTCCTGTTGTGTGCCCGGCGCTCTCGTTGATTTCGCGCTCACAACAAAATTACTATATCATGTTTTATAACACAGTAGTACTATACCCTTGTTGAAGTAAGCCGAAAGGTGCGGGGTGCTTTGCCCGGTTATCGTCATTGGGGGCGTAATGGGACTGGCATTCTTGGCGTCTAGAATCAACTTTGCCTGGTTGGGCCCCACTACGGGAATGACGGAATATTGAACGGTATCGCCGGGCTTGACCGAATGATCCCACCAGAGATAACGCTGAACCGGAAAGCTGCATGGGTTCGCCGGATCGCACTTATCGTCGTCGGAGAATCCCACAGCGCCATGCAGATAGGTAATCTCACTCTTGGAGGTCCGTTTAATCGCAAAGCCCCGGCAGTTCGGAATCGATTTTTCATCCGCGGGTAGCCAAACCAGACAAGTGTGGTCGCCATTGTCATAAACTTTTAAATTCAGACTCATTCGTCCTCCTAACAGGAAAAGATGAGTGTACGTGAAGATAATCGGAAACAAAAGGAAAAAAACTGACGTAAGCAATCACTGGTGTCCGGCTATAAGTCGAGTAGGCTCAGTGGTTAGAAAATGGCGGTAATTTTTCGTGGGACTCGAGTTCTCCGCAGGCCTGTAGAATGGGGGGTTTTCTCGAAGAGGATGAGGCTGAGCACCTGTAGGATTACATGGAGTGAGGCGTTGATGAGGAGACGCTTCTTGAGGATGGCGATTAACACGTAAGAAGCCACGGGAATCCATAGCTGGGAGCTACTTGCAAAACTAACAAAAGCTGAAGACGGATAAGTATCGATAAAACAAGAAGATAGAAAAAGGATTAGGCGGGAGGGGAAGACTGCGGTAAGTTGGTGTCGCCAAACGACCTGATTAAGGAGCCAACCCCAGCCCACATGCAGCTTAACCCACGGCAGATGATAGTGCAATTCGCCCACATATTGCAGGAGGATTTATTTCCTCGGATTGCGAGTGCGGTCGGCGCATTGAGCGGGGAGCCTTGGCGACAGTGCCG
>Ga0302325_10012729_pt1 | contig 18016 bp, 17 predicted proteins | sample Palsa_T0_2_FD_201948 | JGI IMG/M metagenome (GOLD analysis project Ga0302325, IMG submission 201948) | Peat permafrost microbial communities from Stordalen Mire near Abisko, Sweden - Palsa_T0_2 | ecosystem: Environmental > Terrestrial > Soil > Palsa > Peat permafrost | place: Sweden: Abisko...
TGCTCTTGGTCTCGGTTGAGCCGCCCCATCATCGTCTGCCCCCGCCCTTGATCACCTCAGCGCCGGTGAATCACGCTTCGCAGACAACTTCAACGGACTTCCGCAACAAAATCGGCCAAGAGGGTCGATAAGGAAAATCGGCCCACCCGGTAGCCACCACGACAACGGGCGCCGACTCGGATTCCTGATCCGTATCAACACGCCACTGCGAGCCATCGCGCCCGATTCTGAGCACGGTCGTATTGAAAGCGGGTTGAATGCCGAAGTGCGTGGCGTAACTTTCCAGATACTCGACGACCTGAGCACGCGAAGGATATGTCGGGTAAGTGCGTGGCATCGCCATTCCCGGAAGCCCGGAATGATTGCGATCGGTGTGCAGTTGAAGACGATCATAGTGGCGTCGCCAAACCGAGCCGACGGTATTTGCTTTTTCCAACACCGTGACGTTCAACCCTAGCGCGGCCATGCTGGCCCCACACGCAAGGCCGGCCGGGCCGGCGCCGATAATGATCGCGTCCGATTTTTTCATCGTGCTCTCGTGAAGTTTTGCGAATGCCACTCTCAATGGAGCGAGTCCGTCGGGCAACACGTGACGGACGTCAACGACGAGTGCGGGTCCACTTTTGCGAACCTAAGCTGGAGAATAGCCCAGTCTCAACACCGCGGTAGCAGAACACGACGATCCGATCCGGGCGGTGGGCGGCGGAATCGCGGACCCGAAGACGATGATCTTCCTTATCTCATTGATACAGATGGATAATTTATGATTTCCGAGCGGCGGCTCAAGCCGTCCTGGCTGGGCTTCTCCCTCGATTCCACCCCAATCTACATCGCCAAGGCGCGCGCGGCCGTCTAAACTCCGTCCGGCGTAAACGCTGACCGGAAAACGAACGGCGGGAGAACCATGTCCACGTCCCTGATGACGACGCGACGTTTCGCGCCCCTGTTCTGGTGCCAATTCTTCTCGGCGTTTGCCGACAACTTCCTCAAGACCTCCCTGGTCTTCCTCATCCTGTTCCACATCGCCGGCCCCGATTCCGGGGCATTGATCCAGCTCGCCGGCGCCACGCTGATCGCGCCGTTCTTCTTCCTTTCCGGCCTCGGCGGCGAATTGGCCGACCGCTACGACAAGGCGCTCGTGGCGCGGCGCCTGAAATTCGTCGAGATCGGTGTCGCTCTGGTCGCGGTCGCGGGCTTTGCGTTCCATTCGATCGTCTTGCTGTTCGTCGCCGTAGGCGCTTACGGAACGATCGCTTCGCTGTTCGGGCCGATCAAATACGGCATCCTTCCCGACCATCTTGAACGCACGGAATTGGCGTCGGGCAACGCGCTGGTGGAAGGCGGTACGTTCCTGGCCATCCTCCTCGGCACCATCGTCGCCGGTCTCGCCGCCAAGAACGGCGGCGACCCCATTCACTTTGCCTGGCTCATGATCGTGTCGTCGGTGGCGTGCTGGATCGCGAGCCGCTTTATCCCGCCGACCGGGGAAGGCGCGCCGCATCTCAAGATCAATCGCAACATCTTTGCCTCGACCGGAACACTCATCAAATACGTCCGCGCCGAGCCGCGGCTGTGGTGGGGTGCGCTGGTGGCGAGCTGGTTCTGGCTTGTCGGCGCCGTCGTCCTGTCGCTGCTGCCGACGCTGGTGACGTCGCGGATCGGCGGCACCGAAGGCGTCGTCACCGTATTTCTCACCATCTTTTCCGTCGCCGTAGCGGTCGGCTCCGGCCTCGCCGCCTGGCTCGCGCACGGGCGCATCATTCTGTTGCCGACGCTCGTCGGCGGCGTGCTGCTCGGCATTTTCGCGCTCGATCTCGGCTGGACCGCGTTCGCAATCGTCCCGGGCGCGCACACGCTCGGCGTCGGCGAATTCTTCTCGTCCCGTTACAGCATCCATATCGCCATCGATCTTGCCGGGCTGGCGATCGCGGGAGGCCTGTTCATTGTGCCGACCTTCACCGCGGTGCAAGCCTGGGCCGGCGCCGACCACCGCGCTCGCGTCGTCGCGGCCGTTAATGTTCTCAATGCCGCGTTCATGGTCGTCGGCGCGATCGTTTTTGCCGTGCTGCAAAAACTCGATCTGGATGTACCGCTGCTATTTGTGATCATCGGCGTCGCCAACCTCATTGTCGCCGTCGTCATTGGCCGCACCATGCCGGCAAGCTGGATGAACGATTTTCTTTCGATCGTCTTCCGCGCTTTCTTCCGTCTCGAAGTCGAGGGCCTGGAGAATGTCGACAAGGCCGGCCACAACGCCATCATCGCGATGAATCATGTGAGCTTTCTCGATCCGCCGGTTGCGATGTCGCTGCTGCCCAAGCGTCCGGTCTTCGCCATCGACGTTGCGATGTCGCGGCAATGGTGGATTCAGCCATTTCTTAAATTCGTACGCACCATGGCGCTCGATCCGCTCAAGCCGATGGCGATGCGCGCCGTCATCAATGCCGTGCGCGACGGCAACATGCTGGTGATATTTCCGGAAGGCCGCATCACCGTCACCGGCAGCCTGATGAAAATCTACGACGGCGCCGCGATGATCGCCGACAAGGCCGATGCCATGGTGGTTCCGGTCCGGATCGAAGGGCCGGAGCGGACGATGTTCAGCCGGTTGAAGAGCACCCAGGTGCGCCGCCGACTGTTCCCGAAGATCAAGGTGACGATCCTCGAACCGGTGAAGCTCAACGTCGATCCGGAGCTGAAGGGGCGCAAGCGGCGCCAGGCCGCGGGGGCGGCGCTGTACGACATCATGTCCAATCTGATGTTCCGCACCGCCCCGACCAACCAGACCGTGATCGAGGCGGTCATCAGGGCGGCAAAGGTTCACGGCGGCAAATGGCTCGCGATCGAGGATCCGACCAGCGGCCGGTTGACGTACAAGCGTCTGCTGCAGGCGACCAGGATTCTCGGTGCGAAGCTGATGCCGCTGGCGCCCGAAGGGCGTGCGATCGGGGTGATGTTGCCAACGTCCAATGGCGCCGCGGTGACCGTGCTGGCGCTGATGTCCGGCGGCCGTGTTCCGGCCATGATCAATTTCACCTCGGGAGCCGCCAACATCCTTGGCGCCTGCCGCGCCGCCGGTGTCGATACCATTCTCACCGCCCACGCCTTCGTGGAAAAAGCGCGCCTGGAGAAGCTTATCGCCAAGATCGATACCCAGGTACGCGTCGTCTATCTGGAAGACATTCGCAAAACGGTGAGCTTCTCCGACAAGCTGCGCGGTGCGTTGCGGGCCAAAAGACCGCTGGTCGCGCGAAAGCCCGACGACTGGGCCGTGATCCTGTTCACCTCCGGCACGGAAGGCGTGCCCAAGGGAGTCGTTCTCTCCCACCGGAACATTTTGTCGAACGTCGCGCAGGCCGAAGCGCGTATCGATTTCGGGCGCGAGGACCGGCTGTTCATGGCGCTGCCCGCGTTCCACTCGTTCGGCTTCATGGGCGGCATCGTATTGCCGCTGATTTCCGGCGTGCCGACCTATCTTTATCCGTCGCCGCTGCACTACCGCACCGTGCCGGAACTGGTCTACGGCATCTGCGCGACCTACATGTTCGGCACCGACACCTTCCTGGCCGGCTATGCGCGCATGGCCAACCCCTACGACTTCCGTTCGCTGCGCTACATCGTGGCCGGGGCCGAGCCGATCAAAGAGACGACCCGCCGGATTTATCTGGAAAAGTTCGGGCTGCGCATCCTTGAGGGTTATGGTGTGACCGAGACCTCGCCGGTGCTGGCGCTCAACACGCCGATGTTCAACAAATTCGGCACCGTCGGCCGCCTGTTGCCGGGCATGGAGGCGAGGCTCGAGAAGGTCGAGGGTGTCGACGAGGGCGGCCGTCTCTTTGTCAAGGGCCCGAATGTGATGCTCGGCTATTTACGCGCCGACAAGCCCGGCGTCCTCGAACGGCCGCCGGAGGGCTGGTACGACACCGGCGATATCGTCACGATCGACGAACAGGGTTACATCGCCATCAAGGGCCGCGCCAAGCGCTTCGCCAAGATCGGCGGTGAGATGATCTCGCTCGCCGCGGTCGAGGCCCTGGCGGCCGAGCTGTGGCCCAACAACATCTCGGCGGTGGCGGCGCTGCCGGATGCCCGCAAGGGCGAGCGACTCGTTCTGGTCACCGACAAGAAGGGCGCGACGCGCGCCGATTTTCAGGCCTTCGCGCGCGGCAAGCATGCCGCCGAACTGATGTTTCCGTCCGAAGTCATCGTGCTCGACAAGCTGCCGCTGCTCGGCTCCGGCAAGCCCGATTTGTTGACGCTGCAGAAATTCGTGCGCGAGCAGGCGGCTGCCAAGGCCACCGCGGCGGAGTAGGGGGGGTGCCGTAGTAGCGTGCTTGACGGCCACAGCCGACCGCGGGCTTGAATGGCGCGCTATACCTCGCAATATGAAGACTACCATATAAGCACGTTGGAAATGCACTCCCGCCGCTACGGTAAGGTGCCATGTTCGAATCGTTCAGGAACTTCGTCGCCGAATTTGTTGACGGCGACAAACATCCCAGTCAGTTCGCCGCCGATGATTACCGACTCGCTGCGGTGGCGCTTCTCGTGCACGCTGCCGCCATCGACGGCGATATGTCGCAGAGCGAGCGCGACAAGCTTCACGCCGTGGTGAAGCGGCGCTTTAGCCTCGACGATGCCTCAACCGACGAGTTGGTCGACAAGGCGACCCTGGCCGAGCACGAATCCGTCGATCTTTATCACTTCACCAGCCTGCTCAACCGCGCGCTTGACGAGGAAGGCCGCGCGCGCGTCATCGAAATGATGTGGGAGATCGTCTACGCCGATGGCCGACGTGACGAGCTCGAAGACAACCTGTTGTGGCGCGCCGCCGACCTGCTCGGGGTCTCGCAGCGCGAACGCATCGAACTGCGGCAGCGGATCGAGAAAGAGGCCGGCGAGCCCGGCGGCGCGTGAAGGCGGTCACGCTGATTACCGGCGCGTCGGCCGGCATCGGCGCGGAGCTTGCGCGAGTCTTTGCTGCGCACGGCCATGAACTTGTACTGGTGGCCCGGCGCGAGGACCGGCTGGCGGCGCTCGCCGACGGGATCGCGAAAGCCGGCGGGCAGCGCCCGACAGTGCTGAGTGTGGATCTCGAGCGCCGGGACGCCGTCTCGGGTCTCGCTGCCGACCTGTCGTCGCGCGGACTTGAGCCGGCGATCGTGGTCAACAATGCCGGCTTCGGGCTCGTCGGACCGGCGGACGTCCTCAGTCGCGATGAGCAACTCGCGATGATCGATCTCAACGTCCGCGCGCTCACCGAGCTGTCGCTCACTTTCGCGGAAAGTGCCGCGCGTCATCGCGGCGGTATCCTCAACGTTGCTTCGATCGCCGCCTTCATGCCCGGGCCCGGCATGGCCGTCTATTACGCCAGCAAGGCTTACGTCCTCTCGTTCAGCGAGGCTTTGCATCAGGAATTGGCGGACCGCGGCGTCAGGGTTACCGCGCTTTGTCCCGGTCCGGTGCCGACCGAATTTCAGGCGCGCGCCGGCCTCGGCGACCGGATGCCCAATGTGCTTTCGCTTCCGGCCGAGCGCGTGGCGCGGATCGGTTATGACGGTTTCATGCGCGGCAAGCGCGTGGTCGTTGCCGGGACTGGCAACCGGATCGCGGCTTTCGTGCTGCGGTTCTTGCCGAACACGCTGCTTCTACCGCTGCTGGATTGGGGCACGCGCCGCGCCGCGCGTAGCGGCTCATAGCAGCCACGCAAAGCAAGTCTTTGCGTTCGCCCCCGAAAACGATAAAAATTTTCTCCGGGGGCTTCGATTCTCTCCATGTCCATGCCGCAGCCCATCCTGATCATCCTCCACCAGGAACACTCCACCCCGGGCCGGGTCGGCTATTCGCTGCGGCAGCTCGGCTACAGCCTCGACGTGCGCCGGCCGCGGTTCGGCGATCCGCTCCCGGTCACACTGCGCGACCACGCTGCCGCGATCATTTTCGGCGGTCCGATGAGCGCCAACGACGAAGACGACTTTATCCGTCGCGAGATCGACTGGATCGCCGTGCCGCTTAAGGAGGACAAGCCGTTCCTCGGCATTTGCCTCGGTGCGCAGATGTGCGCCCGCGCGCTTGGCGGACAGGTCTTTCCTCATCCGCAGGGCCAAGCCGAGATCGGCTATTACCCGATCCGGCCCACGCCCGCCGGCCTCGCCGTCGTCGATCCCTGGCCGGAACAGGTCTATCAGTGGCACCGCGAGGGCTTCGAGCTGCCGCGCTGCGCCGACCTTCTGGCCGAGGGCGACATGTTCGAGGTTCAGGCATTTCGCTACGGCCGGTGCTACGCCCTGCAATTTCATCCGGACGTGACGCACGCCATGATGCACAAGTGGATCACGCGCGGCCACCTTCGTCTGGAAATGCCGGGAGCGAAACCCCGCGAAGCGCACTTTGCCGACCGTGAGGTCTACGATTACAGCGCGCGCGCCTGGCTCGGCGTCTTCCTGGGCCGGTGGATCGGAATTGATGCTCCGGCTCCGGCAGCGGTTTGACCCGTTCTACTCGCCTTCGGCGAGCCGCTCGGCGAAATAGGCGACTGTCTTGGTATAAACCTTCGAAGCATTCCACTGCAGCAGCACCTGGAAATTGGCGGTGCCCTCGCCCCAGGGCTGGCCGCGCTGCCAGCCGTAGCCCTTGAGATAATTGCCGGTGGAGGCGAGTACGTCGGGCACGCTGTGAATCAGATCGCGGCGTCCGTTGCCGTCATAGTCGACGGCGTATTTCAGATACGACGACGGCAGGAACTGAGTCTGCCCGATCTCGCCCGCCCAGGCGCCGCGCATGTCGGCCGGATTCATGTCGCCGCGATCAACGATCTGCAAAGCCGCGATGACTTCGCCGCGAAATTTGTCCGGGCGCCGGCAGTCATAGGCGAGCGTCGCCAGCGAGCGAATGGTTGGTGACTTGCCCGAGTTGGCACCGAAGTCGGTCTCCAGGCCCCAGATCGCGACGATGACTGCGCCCGGCACGCCGAACTGCTGCTCGATGCGGGCGAAAACCGGCGCATATTGCTTGAGGAGCTTTGCCCCGCGCTGCAGCCGCGGCGGCACCATGCGGCCGGAAAATTGTTCGAAGCTCTGGCGAAAGACGCCCTGCGCGTGGTCCTTCGCGATAATGCCGGGGTCGTAGGTCACGCCGGCAAGCGCCGATTGGATGGTCCGCTGGGAGATGCCCTGCGCCGCGGCTTCTTCCTTGATTCCTTCGAGCCAGGTGCCGAAATCGCCGCCGCATGGCGCAGTCGCCGCGCCGGCCGGCGTCGCGATACTGCCGAGGCAGAGCAATGCAAATGCCAGTCCAACGGTGATCGGTCGCATGTCTGGTGGTTCCTTGCTACCGGCAATGAATCAGCGCATTGGGTCGCGAATATGATGCGTCGCATTGCGCGGAAACGCCAGCCGAAGCTCGCGTGGCGGGCGAAGGCTGGTGGAGCCGAGGGGATTTGAACCCCTGACCTCCGCAGTGCGATTGCGGCGCTCTCCCAACTGAGCTACGGCCCCCGCCGCGGGCACGAACAGGCCGATAGAGTGCCGGCTTTTGGCGAGTTCGGGCCATTTAGGGCCGGGGGCGAAGGCTGTCAAGGATAAGCCGGCAAGCGCCTTGAAGGCTCGCGCTTGTGCTTGTTCGCGCCGAGGCAAATCGCTAGGTTCGCCCGTCTTCATTTGCGAAAGTCACCCATGCGCGCCCTTTTTCTGGTCATCGATCTTGCCCTCGAGCTTTACATCTGGGTCGTGATCGCGGCGGCGATCTTCTCCTGGCTGGTGGCGTTCCACGTGGTGAACACGCGGAACCAGGTTGTCGGCATGATCGGCGAAACGCTTTATCGCATCACCGAGCCGGTGCTGCGCCCGATCCGCAACATGCTGCCGAATCTCGGCGGCATCGACATTTCGCCGGTCATTCTATTTCTGATCATCATTTTCATTCGCTACGTCATCGCGCTCTACATCCTGCCAAACGTCTACTGAGCGCCGTGCGGGTGTCCCTATGCGTGTCTTGGCGCAGGAACCGTGGACGGCGACGTCGGATGGCGTCGTTATCGATGTGCGCCTTACGCCGCGCGGTGGCCGCGACGCAATTGAAGGAACCGGGCGCCGCGCTGATGGCCGGCCCGTCGTCAAGGCGCGGGTGCGCGCCGCACCCTCGGACGGCGAGGCCAACACCGCGCTCTGCCGCCTGATTGGCGGCGCGATTGGTGTCTTGCCCCGCGATGTAACGATCGCTGCCGGCGTGACGTCGCGAGTGAAAAGAATCAGGTCAGGGGCCAAGCCACAGCCATCATCGCGGCGTTGCGACATTTGGTGGCGGAGCACGCCTGAGCACGGCTTAAGTGCATCGTTCGCAGCCGGTGTTCAGCTTTGCCAGCCGAAGGCAACCTTGTCGAGCACCCGCGTGCCGAACTTTTCGGACGAGCGGGCGACTGTCTTGCCACTGAGCGCGCGATAGAACTCCACGGCGGTATCGTTTTCCGACAGAGCCCACACGATCAGGGATTTGAGGCCGCTCTGCGCAAGGTCGCGCCGCGCGGCGGTGAACAACCGGCGGCCAAAACCCAACCCCTGGTATTCCGGCCGCAGATAGAGCTCGTAGATTTCGCCGTCATAGTGGAGGCTGCGCGCGCGATTGCGTCCGTAATTGGCGTAGCCGGCGACCTTGTCGCCAAATTGCAGGAGTGTGATGCGGCTGCCTTTGCGGATGGCGCTGTCCCACCACGCCGCGCCGCGGCGGTTGATCAGCCGTTCCAGCTCGGCGCCCGGGATGATGCCCTGATATGCCGTCCGCCAGGCCTCATCGTGCGCATCTGCAACCGCACCGGCATCGTACGGCTTGGCGCGACGGATTTCGATAAGGACTGTGCTCATGGCGCAATCAAAGCAAGCGGTTCAGCGACCTTCAAGTCCGACGATTCACGACCGGCTAACAGTGTGGATTATTACCGAAACGGCGCCCGGCGCGCTATCGCCGCGCAGGAAAAAATACGGCCGCGATCATAATCTGACGGGCTGTTGCACGAGCGACACGGTTGCGTGATACTAGACGGGGTTCGCCCGCTATTGAGAGTTGCAATGGCGCGACGATTCGTTGTGGCGTGCTCGACCATTAGGCGGCCGCTTGCGGCCGGCCCATGTGGTCACACCTGTTCGGCTTCCTTGCGCCGCTCATTGCGCTTGCGATCGACGGGATCGAGCAGCTTTTTGCGCAACCGAATCGATTTCGGTGTCACTTCGACCAGCTCGTCATCCTCGATATAGGCCAGCGCCTTCTCAAGCGTCATGCGGATCGGCGGCGTAAGCCTGATCTGCTCATCCTTGGAATGGGTACGGATGTTGGTCAGCTTCTTACCCTTGAGCAGGTTGACCTCGAGGTCGTTGCCGCGCGTATGCTCGCCGACGATCATGCCGCGATAAACCTTCCAGCCCGGCTCGATCATCATCGGGCCGCGGTCTTCGAGATTCCACATTGCGTAGGCGACAGCGTCGCCCTGATCGGTCGAGATCAGCACGCCGTTGCGCCGTCCTATGATGTCTCCGCGATGCGGGCCGTAGGCGTGAAACAGCCGGTTCATGACGGCGGTGCCGCGCGTATCCGTCAGCAGCTCGCCTTTATAGCCATTGAGCCGGGGGGTCGGCGCTTACAACCCGCGCCGCAGGGGGCCGCCGCCGGACGGGCGCATCTCGACCATCTCGCCCTTGCGCTCGGCAAGCTTCTGCACGACCACGCCGGAGTGTTCCTCGTCAACGTCGACGACGACTTCCTCGATGGGTTCGAGCATTTCGCCCGAAGCGTCATGCTGAAACAGGACCTTCGGCCGCGATACCGATAACTCGAAGCCTTCGCGCCGCATGGTTTCGATCAGGATGCCGAGCTGCAATTCACCGCGGCCGGCAACCTCCATGGAATCTTTCTCGGTCGACTCGGAAATCCGCAGCGCGACGTTGCCTTCAGCCTCGCGCAGCAAACGCTCGCGAATCACCCGGCTTTGCACCTTGTCGCCTTCGGTGCCGGCGAGCGGCGAATCGTTGATGCGGAAGGTCATGGTGAGGGTCGGCGGATCGATCGGTTGCGCCGGCAGCGGCGCGGTGACCTCGGGCGCACAGAGCGTGTGCGAAACGAACGCCTCCGGCAGGCCGGCGATCGATATGATGTCTCCGGCAAAGCCCTCATCGATCGGTGTCCGCTCCAGGCCGCGGAAAGCCAGCACCTTGGTGACGCGGCCGAGCTCGACCAGGTCGCCCGCGCTGTCGAGGACCTTGACCGGCTGGTTGGGCTTCACCGAGCCTGAGAAAATACGGCCGGTGACGATCCGGCCGAGATAGGGATTGGCCTCGAGGATCGTTCCCAGCATCCGGAACGGGCCGTCCTCCACCACGGGCGGCGCCACGTGGCGGACCACCAGATCAAACAACGGCGCCATGCCCTGGTCCTTGGGCCCGGCGGCGTCTGTTGCCATCCAGCCCTGCTTGGCGGAGCCGTAGAGGATCGGGAAGTCGAGTTGCTCTTCGGTCGCGTCCAGCGCGGCGAACAGATCGAACACTTCGTTGGCGACTTCGGTGGGTCGGGCATCGGAGCGATCGACCTTGTTGATGACGACGATCGGCTTAAGGCCCATCTTGAGCGCCTTCGTGACGACGAATTTCGTCTGCGGCAGCGGCCCTTCGGCGGCGTCGACCAGGACCAGCGCTCCGTCGACCATGTTGAGGATGCGCTCGACTTCACCGCCGAAATCGGCATGGCCGGGCGTATCGACGATGTTGATGCGGGTGTCGTGCCAGACCAGCGAGGTCGCCTTGGCGAGGATGGTGATGCCGCGCTCGCGCTCGAGATCGTTCGAATCCATTGCCCGCTCGACGACGCGCTGATTCTCGCGGAACGAGCCGGATTGTTGCAGCAGCCGGTCGACCAAGGTGGTTTTGCCGTGGTCGACGTGAGCAATGATGGCAATGTTGCGCAAGTTCATGGGGCGGTCTTAAATCGTTGCGGGCCCCCAAGGGGCCCGCGTGCTGGCCGGAATATAGTCAGCCGCCGGCGGATCGCAATGCAAACCGTCTGCGAATGATGTGGTAGAGTAACCACTCGGATGCCGCTGCTGAGTTCCTTTGGGGGGGAGGATCGCAGTGGGGCGGAATGGGGAGGGGTCCTTTTGCGTTTCCCGCTGTCCACTAGCACGACCCGCCGGATTCTTTGCGTATTTCCGGCCTACGCGCCCTCGTTCGGCACCTTCTCGCACGCCTATCACCTGTTCGCGCGCGTCCGCGCGTTCATGCCGCCGCAGGGTCTGCTGCTTATTGCGGCGTACATGCCCGAGCATTGGCCGGTCCGGTTCATCGACGAGAACATCCGGCCGGCAAGCGCCGACGATTTGGCCTGGGCGGATGTTGTCTTCGTCAGCGGCATGCACATTCAGGCGCCGCAGATTCACGATATTTGCCGCCGCGCCAAAACGGTCGGCAAAGTGACTGCGCTCGGCGGCCCCTCGGTGTCGAGTGCGCCGGAAATGTATCCGGACTTCGACTATCTCCACATCGGCGAAATAGGGGACAGTACCGACCGGCTCCTGACCTGCCTTGATGAGAGCTGCGTGCCGCCGCCGGCGCAGGTGCGGTTCGAAACCGTGGAGCGGCTGCCGCTCTCCGACTTTCCGGTGCCGGCCTATCATCTCATCAGGCTCGATCGCTACCTGCTCGGCTCGCTGCAATTTTCCAGCGGCTGTCCATATCGTTGCGAATTCTGCGACATCCCGGCGCTGTACGGCCGGCAGCCGCGGTTGAAAACGCCGGAGCAGCTTGCCGCGGAGCTCGACGCCATGCTGGCGCAGGGCAGCCATCCGTCCGTCGTCTATTTCGTCGACGATAATTTTATCGGCAATCGCAAGGCGGCGCGCGAGATGCTGCCGCATCTGATCGCGTGGCAGAAACGGCACGGCTATCCGCTGCAGTTTGCCTGCGAGGCCACGCTCAATCTGGCCAAACAGCCCGAAATTCTTGCGTTGATGCGCGAGGCGGAGTTTCACACCGTGTTCGTCGGCATTGAAACTCCCGAAACCGACGCGCTCGTGCACATGCGCAAGGAACACAATGCCACGCTACCGATGCTGGACGCCATTCGCACGCTGAACAGCTACGGGCTCGAGGTCACGTCCGGCATCATTCTCGGACTCGACACCGATAGCGCAGACACCGAAGCGCGTCTCAAGGCCTTCATCGATGCGTCCCAGGTTCCGATCCTCACCATCAACCTGCTGCAGGCGCTGCCGAAGACGCCGTTATGGGATCGCCTCAAGCGCGACGGCCGCGTGATCGACGACACCGGCCTCGAAAGCAATGTGCGCTTCCTCCGGCCCTACGACGAAGTGGTGGCGATGTGGCGGCGATGCATCGAATATGCCTACACGCCCGAGCGGCTGTTCGCGCGATTTGCCCACCAGGTCGAGGCGACCTACGCCAACCGGCTCGTCGGCCCGGTTCGCGGCAAGCTCACGCTGAGCAATCTTCGCATGGCGTCCGTGTTGGCGTTCAACGTCGCCTTGCACATCGGCATTTTTGCGGATTATCGCCGCTGGTTCTGGAAGGCGGTGTTGCCCGCGCTTCGCCGCGGCCAGATCGACGGGGCGCTCAGCATGGGTGTCGTCGGGCACCACATGATCCGTTTCTCGCGTGAGGCGTTGCGCGGCGAGCAGAATGCGTCGTTCTATTCCGCGCAGTCGCGCCGCTCCGTGGGCGCCGAGACGACATCCGGCAGCGTCGCGAAATTGAAGAAGTTCGGTTAGGCGGCCGCGGCCTTCGCGCCCGGCTTGGCGTCGGCGGCCGCTTGGTTGAGCAGAGCCGCGCGGCGGGCGGCGATCGCAAAGCGCGCCTGGTCGAGCGCAAGCGAGAACGACGCCCCTTGGTCGTTTTCATCATGCTCGCTCTGGTGGATGATGGCGACCACCAAATGGTCGAGGTCGACCTGCATATGATCGAGCGCCTCGAGCGACGGCGCGTCGTGCGCCTTGCGCACGAGATCGAGCAGCCGCTGCAGCAAGCGTAGCCGGCGGGTGCGACCGTTATTGCGGAAGTAGCTTGCGACGCCGGCGATCGCCGATCCGAAAATCGGGAAGATGAGCAAGCCGTAGAAGATATCGTCGCCATATCTGTCGAAGAAGTTTTTCTGATCGTCGGTCAGATAGGAGAGCGCGCCGGGATGCACCACGACGCCGGCGTCTTTTTCGGTCGACGGCGCCGTGATCTTGATTTCGCCGAGCATCGCGGCTGCGAGCGCCAGCCGCGACGAAAAGATCAGCTTCGCCAATGTCGCGATGGCTTCGTGGTTAAATGATTTTCGCGCGACCAGATATTCAGCGAAGGTGAGGCTCTTGAGCGTATCGTCCGGGCTTGGCGGGTTGCCGCCGAACGTGCCGGCGTCGATATCGACGGAATCGAAAGCGGGATAGCGTTTTGCGATGCCGTCCGCCTGATCGATCGCGATGAAACTCGGCGCCTTGCCGTCTTGCGAAGCTGCCGTGACGGCGTCGTTGATGGCCTGCCCGGTCGCGGAGCCGGCAACGAAGAGGACATCGACCTGCTTGGCTTTGACCGCGTCGGCGATGTTCTTCGGATCAATCTTGGAAACCTCCACTTTATCGAGCGGCACGCCGTAATGCTTGAGCACGATTTCCAACAAATCGGCTGTTGCCACGTTCCCCGTCACGATGCCGACGCGGTGACCGGCGAGTTGCGACACTTTTTCAAGCTTGTTGCCGGCGTCGCTGCTGCCGCCGTCGTCGCTGGCGTCGGTATCGTCGCCCTTGGCCGCCGCCGTCGTCGTATCACTCTTTGCGCCCTTGTCGTTCTTGGCGGCCTTTGTGTTCTTGTCGCCGCCTTTGGCGGCCTTGTCGCTCTTGTCGCCCTTGTCGTTCTTCGATTTCTTTTCGGGGGCGCTCGGCTTCTCTGGCCTGCTTGGTTCTTTCTTGACCGGAGTGGCCGCCTCCTTCTTGGCGGGAACGCTCACAGGCTGCGGCGGAACGATGAACGCGATCACATTCTTTCGCAGAATGGCGACGACCGACCAATTCGGCGAGTCTCCCGTCGTGCTCGGCAGAATCGCAAGATCGGCGCTGTTGTCAGTGATCGCTTCCGCGCTTTCCTTTGGTCCACCGGTGGGGACGAACTTCAGCCGGATCTTGTCGTCTTCGGCGGCGAACTTGTTAGTCAGCAACTCCACAAGCTTCACATTCGCGCTTCCGGCCGGACCGGCGGCAATCCTGATTTCCGTCGGCGCGGTCCAGAAGTAGATTGCGCCCCAGACGACACCGCCGAGAATGACGGTCCCCAAAACAGTCACGAGCCAGGTGTGCCGCAGAAACGTTCTGACTCGATTGCGCACGACGTGTTCAAGCGACTCGATATGCATGACTTTGCCCAATCCGTGGCCCGGCTTGGCCGAGGACGCATCCGTCTCTTTGGCCCGGCCAAAGCGCTGCGAGAGCCACAGCTTCATGGCGAGCGGCGGACGGTGAGGTAGTCCCGCAGGCATGGTTAAATCTTACCACGGCTCGCCCGGTTTGCCTCTACGGCGCCGCGCCGGGTTCGCGCGCCAAATGCCCGTCTGGTTAATCGCGGGCGGCGGCGGAAATTTGACCAACGGCTCAACGGCCTGCCGCCACAATGGTCCTCGCCACCTTCGGTGGCTTGCTAGGTGGCGATCTTGCCGCCTATTTACGGGAGCGGCATACGCCGCGATCGATTTCACGGATGAGGTCTGCACATGGCGCACAAGCTTTCCAGTGATGCTCGCAGTCGCGCGCTGGCCCGGCTCAATGGCTGGAGCGAAGTGAAAGGCCGCGACGCGATCAGCAAGAAATTCGTGTTCGCGGATTTCAACGAGGCCTTCGGCTTTATGGCGCGTGCCGCCCTGATGGCGGAAAAGCTCGACCATCATCCCGAATGGTCGAATGTCTACAAGACCGTCGACGTTACGTTATCGACTCATGACGCCGGCGGACTGACCGAGCTCGACGTCAAGCTCGCCGAGGCGATGGACAAGTTCGCAAGCCGATGATCGAAGAGCGCGGTCACGGCCGCAGCACGATTTTGCCCATGACCTTGCGGTCGGCGATGTCCTTGAGCGCCTTCGCCGTCTCGGCCAGCGGATAGACGGCGTGCACGTGGGCGCTGAGTTTTCCTTCGGAGCACCAGCGCACGATGTCGATCATCAATGCGCGTTGGCCCTGCGGGTCGCGCAGCGCCCACGCGCCCCAGAGCACGCCGCGGATGTCGCAGCTCTTGAGCAGGACCAGATTGAGCGGGAGCTTTGGAATCTCGCCGGCGGCGAAGCCAACCACGAGATAGCGGCCTTCCCAGCCGAGTGAGCGCACGGCGGGCTCGGCATAAGCGCCGCCGACCGGATCGTAGACCACGTCGATCCCGCGCGCGCCGCCGAGGCGCTTGAGGGCGTCGCGAAGGTCTTCGCTGGCGTAATTCACCGTTTCGTCGGCGCCGTGGGACCGGGCGAAGGCGAGCTTTTCCTCGGACGAGGCGCAGGCGATGACGCGCGCACCCATGATCTTGCCGATCTCGATCGCGGCAAGGCCGACACCGCCGGAGGCGCCGAGGACGACCAGCGTCTCTCCCGGCTTAAGTGCGCCGCGTTCCCGCAGCCCGTAGAGGGTTGTGGCATAGGTCACGGTCAGGCCGGCGGCGCGTTCGAAATCGAGATTTTCCGGGATCTTGACGAGGCGGTCCGTCCCGGCGGCGAGGCTTTCGCGCGCCGCGCCCCAACCCGTCGAGCCCATGACGCGGTCGCCGGGAGCAAACTCGGTCACGCCGGGGCCGATGCTCTCCACGATCCCCGCGAATTCCGACGCGGGCGAGAACGGAAACGGCGGCTTGTGCTGGTATTTGCCGGCAATGATCAGCAAGTCGAAAAAATTGAGCGCTGCGGCCTTGATCCGCACCACGGCTTCGCCGGGGCCGGGGGCAGGCGGCGGGATGTCGGCAAGCTCGAGCTCGTCGGGCGTACCAAAATGCTTACAGAGGATGGCTTTCATGGCGATCTTTCATTTGGGGTACGTCGAAGACGCTGGCGGGGAATCCATAAGCACGGAACATGCGGTGATTGGAAGGAGGTGACGAGCGCGGGATGGTTTCAGATTGGCCGGGTCCCGGAATAACGATCTATCGAGACGCGTCTAACCCGGGACACGCGATCCGGTCACGCCGGCGTCGAGCAGCAAGCGTCGCAGGCGCGTGCAGGCAAGCCGTAACCGCGACTTCACCGTCCCAAGCGGCAAGTTCAGCCGTCGCGCGATGGCGCTGTGCGACAATCCTTCAAAGAAGGCGAGCCGTACCAGCACGAACTGCTCCTGCGGTAAGCCGTTCAGTGCGATGCGAACGCGCGCCTCGCGCCGCAAGGCGTCAAGGCAATCATCACAGCCTTCGGCGGGATCGGGAATGGCGAAAAAATCCTCGGCGGCGAGGCAAAACTCGCGGCGGCGCCGTTTCACATCGATGCGGCGGTTGCGGGCGATTTGAAACACCCAGGTGATGGCTGCCGACCGGCGCGGATCGTAGAGATGAGCCTTGCGCCAGATCGTTTCCATGACGTCCTGCGTCAGATCTTCCGCCGCGGCTGGAGCGAGTCCGAGTGGACCAACTGTGCCTGCACGCGCGGCCGAAAGTGATCGAACAGGACTGTGAAGGCCTTGCCGTCGCGCCGCTCCGCGACCGCGATCAGAAGATCGTCCAGCTCGGTTCGTCCCGCCACCGGGCATTTTTTGCGCCGGTAGGGGGATGGTCGGTTTGCACCCAGGAAAGGCTCACGAAACTCTTCCAGCGCCTCAGCGACACCGTAATCGGCTGGCGGCCGGCTGTGCTGGTCGTCACGTTTTGCCGGCCGGTCATCTTCCCGCCGGCGTTCGGTGAGCCCCTTCGGGCCCGCCTTCTCGTTGCCGAATTCGTTCCCTACTCGCCGGAAATGGGTTAAAGTTGAAGGGTTTGGATTTACCCTGACCGCCGTAACCAGTGAGGCCTGATGCACGTCTATCGACGATGGCGGCTTTTCCTGTCGCTGCTCGTTGCGGTGGCATACGCCGCTCCGGCGCTCGCGCAACAGCCTGCGGCCTCGGATCCGTCCGCGCCGGCTGCTGCTACGCCCGCCGCCAAAAAGCCGTCCAAACATAAGGCTCCGGCCGCGCCTGCCTCGACCGCGGATCCGGCTGCGGCTGTGGCCGGCGGGTCAAAGCCGACGCTGCTCGGGCAGTACGGCGATTGGGGCGCCTATTCAGCCACGCCCGGCGGCAAGAAGGTCTGTTTTGCGATCGCCAAGCCTGCGACCTCGGAAACCACCCCGCCGGGCAAGTCGCGTAATCCGTCCTACATGTTCATTTCCACACGGCCGGCGGACAAGGTGAACAACGAGGTGTCGATCATCATCGGCTATCCGTTCAAACCGAACTCCGACGCGACCGTGGCGGTCGGATCGACCTCATTCGCGCTCTACACCCAGCAAGACGGAGCCTGGATCAAAGATGCTGCGGAAGAAGCCCACCTGGTCGAAGCCATGCGTGGCGGTCAAAACGCGGTGGTGAAGGGTATGTCCGCCAAAGGCACGCGATCGAGCGATATCTTCTCGCTTAAAGGCTTCGGCCAGGCCCTCGACCGCACTGGCCAAGACTGCAAATAGCGGGATTGCTGCTATAGCCCGTGCCGGGCCGTGGACCGCTCCTGTCAGGAAGGCAACAACCGCCCCATCTATGCGTCAGGTCCGCCGCGCGGCGCCGGCCTAATCTGGATCGATCATGACGACCCCGCTCGCCGCCACCCAGCCGGAGGACATTGCAACGGCCGCATCCATCGAGAAGCGGCCGCTGGAGCGTTACGTCGCCCCGGCGAAGCCGTCGCTGGTCGGTCTTTCGCGCATCGCGCTCGCCGAGGCTCTCGGCGTAGCCGGTGTGCCGGAGCGGCAATGCCGCATGCGCGTGCAACAGATCTGGCACTGGCTCTATGTTCGCGGCGTTACCGACTTTGGCGAGATGTCGACCTTG
>Ga0302325_10012730_pt1 | contig 18014 bp, 12 predicted proteins | sample Palsa_T0_2_FD_201948 | JGI IMG/M metagenome (GOLD analysis project Ga0302325, IMG submission 201948) | Peat permafrost microbial communities from Stordalen Mire near Abisko, Sweden - Palsa_T0_2 | ecosystem: Environmental > Terrestrial > Soil > Palsa > Peat permafrost | place: Sweden: Abisko...
CGACGAGCTCGGCTGGTTCGGATTGGATGACTTGGCGCGTCCGGCGCGTCGCCGACGGTGAGGACCTTGCCGATCTCGTCGAGTGGTCGAAGTTCTGCAAAGCGGCATGGAGGAGGGACGGGTCGGGCTTCTTCTACAGTGCCCCCGAGCGTCCTACTCCTGGTTTGGAGTTCGAAGGCGAGATCCGGAATTCTCGGGTGCTGTTTCACCGTCTTGGTGCCGATCCGTCCTCCGACGAGATCGTCTTCGCGGCTCCGGACGAGCCGGAATGGTTGCCAGATGCATCAGTGACCGATGACGGGCGATTCGCGGTCATCACGATCAATCGCGGCACCTTCCCAGAATCGCAACTGCATGTGATCGACATCGAACACCCGCACGGAGGGCTGCGACCGCTCGTCGCCGACTTCGTCGTGGAGGCATTCGTGGTGGCCAACGACGGAGAGCGGTTTTTGCTACTGACCAACGACGAGGCCGAGCGCCGGCGGATCGTGGCCGCCGATCTGGCGGCTCCAGAGCGATCCAACTGGATCGAGGTCATCGCTCAGTCCGACGACACGCTTGTCGGCGCTCGGCAGTGCGGGTCCTTCCTTGTCTGCTGGTACTTACGGGATGCCCACTCGGTCCTTAGGGTGCATGAGTTGGCGGGCCAGTTCGTGCGCGAGATCGAGCTACCTGCCTACGCCTCGCTGATCGAAGCGGACGCCGGCTGCGTGTCGGGCCACCCGGACCTCGAGATCGTGCACTTCGGCGTGACATCGTTTACCGACTCAGGCTCGCTGTGGTCACACGATCTCCGCTCCGGCCAGACCAGAGTCGTGCGACGTTCGACCGCTCGCTTCGACGCCGATTCGTATCTGACCGAGCAGGTCTTCGCCACTTCGGGCGATGGGACCAAGGTGCCAATCTTCCTGTCCCGACGGCGCGACGTCAGTCCGACTGGCGACATCCCCGTGTTGCTCTACGGCTACGGCGGATTCAACGTCTCGCTGACGCCAAGCTTCTCTGCCGGCGCCGCCGTATGGATGGAGCGAGGTGGCGTCTATGCGGTGGCCAACCTCCGAGGCGGCGGTGAGTATGGTCGGGCCTGGTACGACGACGGGCGACTGCGCAACAAACAAAACGTCTTCGACGATTTCTGCGCCTGTGCTCGCTACTTCTCTGACTCCGGCTGGTCACGCCCGGGGCGCATCGCCATCAACGGCGGCTCGAACGGTGGCTTGCTCGTCGGTGCTTGTCTCACCCAGCACCCAGAGCTGTTCGGAGCAGCCGTCCCGGAGGTCGGCGTGCTCGACATGTTGCGCTTCCACAAGTTCACCATCGGCTGGGCGTGGACGAGCGACTTCGGCAATCCCGATGACCCCGATCAATACCCCTGGTTGCGCGCTTATTCCCCACTTCAGCACGTCCAGCCCGGAGTGGATTACCCGGCCACAATGGTGGTCACCGGCGATCACGACGACCGGGTGGTTCCCGGTCACTCGTTTAAGTTTGCTGCCGCTCTGCAAGCCGATCAGGGTGGCGACGCGCCGGTACTTATCCGGATCGAGACCTCGGCCGGCCATGGCCTAGGCAAGCCCACCGCCAAGCAGATCGCCGAGCGGACCGACATCCTGACCTTCATCGAAGGTGCGCTTCTGGTCTCGGGCGTCACGGCGACGTCGTCGGCGACGTAACAGGCGACGTAACAGGCGGCGCGAAGTACTGCTCTATGGCTGCGGCCAGGCCTTGGGCGATGGTCTGCTGGCCGCCCGGGCTGGTCGCGATCGACCCCTCGAACGGGTCGGTCAGGTAGAGAGGCTCGATCAGGGCCCCGGGCATTTGGCTCGGAGTCGAGAAGTATCCGGCCATCGCCGGGCCGAGCAACAGCAGATGGCCGTACGCCGCCGCCTCCGCGGCCAGGCCGCTGCCGGTCGATGCCGTGGGCGCGAGCGACCCCAGGCCGGTGTCGCTGAGGGTGCCCTCGTTGGGGATGCCCCAGCCCTGGGCGTTCATCGCCCCGAGCACGTCCGTCTGGACCAGATTGGCCAGGCGGAGGCTGTCGGGCCAGAAAGGGCGGTCCTGGTCGTAGGCGGTCACACTTCCGGCGTTGGTCGGTGACGCGCCGGCGTCAAAGTAGATTCCGACCAGAACGGCAGCTCCTGCGTCGTTGGCGCAGATGTCGCGAGCCGCCTCGTCGTCGTGCGAGCCGAGCAGGGTCAAGGCCCCATCAGCGACGTCATCGGGGTGCAGCCGTAGGACGGTCGTGTCGTCGGTCCGCGACACGACCACGGTGAACCCCTGAGCGCGCAATAAGGCCATGGTGTCGAGCTCCACGGGAAGGGTGAGGGTGGCCTCAGAGATGGCCTGACCCGATTCCGTCGTCCCAGTCCCGCCGGGGTCGATCCCGCCATGACCGGCATCGAGAAAGACGACCGTGTGACGGTCACCCGCGGTGGGAGGGAACAATTCGCAGGCACCGGAAGCGAAGTACGCCGGGTCGATGGCTCGACTGGCCTCGGCAGCCGCAGCGTGCTCTCCGGTGACGGCGGCACGAACCCAGTTTCTGGCTCGCCCGAGGTCACGACCGACAGCCACCACACTTGCGGCGACGACTACGGCGATGATCGCCACGGCCGCGCCGACGACGAGCCGGCGCCCGCGAATCTGAGCCTGGCGGCGTGGCGACCGGACCCGGCGGGCGGTCGCCGCCGGCGGGGCGTCCGGCGCCGGTCGTCTGGTTGGCAGAGCGTGTCCTCCTCGGGTGCTGGCACGACCCTAAAGGAGCGGCATCGCCAGTAGGCATCGCGCGTCCGGCCGTCCGGCCGTCCGGTCTGGGCGGTACTTGGGCGTCAGCGAAGGCCCGCGAAGAGGTCGTCCTCCGGAACGGGCTGCCCAGTACGGTCGCGGGCCCGCACGAACGCCTCGCGGCCCATGACGGTCCCAAACAGCTCCCGGCTCATCCCGAGGAAGAAGATGTTGTCCGACTGGCTGGCGTGCGCCTTCAGACTGTCGTACTTGCGATCGGTGACGCCGGCGCAGTCCACGTAGGTCGTGATCAACTCGTCCGGCGTTCCGAACTCCGGGTCCTCTTCCATCGGCTCTGGCGGTTCGACCCCTTGGGCACGCAGGAGGTCGGCGAAGCCGGCCATCACGGATCTCGGCACCGCCGTGTAATACACCTTGTCGGGGATACCAGTACGGTCCGCGGCGGCCATGGTGATGCGGTGGGCCTGCACATGGTCGGGGTGCCCATAGAAGCCGTGCTCGTCGTAGGTGACCACGACCTGGGGTCGGTACAGCTCCATCAACGTACCAAGACGTTCGGCTGCCTCCTTGACCGGAGTGCTCCAGAAGCTCCCGTCGGCACCGTTCTGGGGCCAGCCTTCCATACCGGAATCTCGGTATCCGAGCAACTCCAGATCGCTGATGCCGAGCACGGCACAGCTGGCTTCGAGCTCCCGACGTCGCAGGGCGACGACGGCTGCCTCCTCATGACCCGGTTCGCCCGGCTTCACTCCGCCGGGTCCATCGCCGAGCTCACCATTGGTGCAGGTCACGAGCACGGTCCGGACACCCTCGTCGGCATAGCGGGCCAGGACCCCACCGGTCCCCAGAGCCTCATCGTCGGGATGGGCATGGACGGCCATGAGCGTCAAGGGTTGATCGGACACCACGCCAGCGTAGGTACTGGCTCGACCCTCCCGGCGATCCCGCCGCCGAGACGTTCACGCGGCGTGGGTAGGGTTCACCCACCATGCCACTCACCGAGCGGCGTCGGACACCCGGCATTAGCAGGGGTCTCACCCTCCTGCTCGCCGTGGCCTGTGGTGCCTCCGTCGCCAACCTTTACTACGCCCAGCCACTCCTGTCGACCATCGCCCGGACGTTTGGGACGGGTTCGGGCTCGGCCGGCCTGATCGTCACCTTCGGCCAAGCCGGCTACGCGCTCGGCCTGGCTTTCCTCGTGCCTGCCGGCGACCTGGTGGCCCGCCGTCGGCTGGTGCCGTTGGCCCTGTTGGTGAGCGCGTCGGCGCTCGTCGTCTCGGCCGTCGCCCCGAACCTGACCGTGCTGACGATCGTCGCCTTGGTCGTCGGGGTCGGCGCGGTGGCCGCCCAGATGCTCGTTCCGCTGGCCGCCTCCCTTGCCGAAGACGATGATCGGGGACGCGTCGTCGGCACGGTCATGTCGGGGTTGCTGATCGGCATTCTGCTGGCGCGCACCGCGTCAGGGCTCGTCGCCGGTGTGAGCAGTTGGCGGGTCGTCTACGGCGCGGCCGCCGTGTTCGTAGTGATTGTCGCGGCGGTGCTTGCCCGTGTCCTACCGCCCGAGGGCGAGCGACCTCGAATCAGCTACGCGGGGAGTCTTGCCTCCACGGCCCGACTGTTCGCCACCGAGCCGGTCTTACGTCGCCGGGCTCTGCTGGGCGCTCTGGCCTTCGCGGCCTTCTCGGTGTTCTGGACGACCATGGCATTCCTGCTATCCGGGGCGCCGTACCACTACTCCGACACCGTCATCGGACTGTTCGGCCTGGTCGGCGCAGCGGGTGCGCTTTGCGCGAACGTTGCCGGCAAGCTGGCCGACCGTCACCTGACGAAGCTGACCACGATCGCCTTCGCGGCCGCCATCCTCATCTCGTCCCTGCTGCTCTATGCCGGTCGCCACGCCATCATCTGGCTGGTTGCGGGGATCGTGATCCTTGACGTCGGTGTGCAAGGCATGCAGGTCACCAACCAGAGCCTGATCTACCGGCTGGCGCCCGACGCGCGCAGCCGCGTTACGTCGAGCTACATGGTCTGCTACTTCGTTGGCGGCGCCGTCGGCTCGGCGGTGGCTGGATCGCTCTATGCGTCGGGAGGCTGGGCTGACGTCTGCGTGCTGGTGGGCGCACTTGGCGCAGGCGCCACGGTCTTCGGTGTGTTTGACGGCGTCCATCCGGTCGCTCCGACGGCATCCGCCGCCACCCCTGCGGCGCGGCGGACGTCCTCGTCGTCAAGGTCGTGAGGCCCAGGCTCGATTCTTACCTCGAGCTCCCGCATGGCGAAGGTCCGGCCGGGTGCTCTATCGTCGTTGGAAACGACCAGAAGGGGCAAAATCGTGGGCGCACGTCGTGGAGGGCTGTTAACACGCACGATCCTGAAGGCCTTGACGGCTGGGGCGGTGATGGTCGTCACGGTCACCGTTGGTATTACCACAGCCGCAGCCAGTCCAACGCTAAGCGCCCCGACGAGCGGCACGGCCGGTAACCACATCCTCATCTCGGGCGGCGGCTGGCCCGGATACGACACTGTCTACGCCTACCTCGACCAGGGCAGCACGGACACGTACTTCTGTGAGCTCGACACCAACGCCAGCGGCAACCTGGGACCCGAAGCATGCACCCTTCCGACCACATTGACCAGAGGCGCATACACGCTCGAGGTCACCGACGAAACCCTCAGCGCCAGCCAGACGTTCACGCTGGATCCGTCATCGACGGCGTCCGATACCTCGAGTGGCGCCGTCATCGGCTCGGTAGCGGCCGGGCAGACGTTATACCTGGCCGGCGCCGGCTTCGACGCCAGCACCACTATAACGTCGGTCAAGGTGGGCGGCACGGCTGTTACCACCACGCCGGCGGCACCCGCGACGACGGCGGACGGCAGCTTCAGTGGCGCCACGTTCACCGTGCCGTCCGCCACTCCTGCCGGCACCAGCACCGTCACCGTCACCGACGCCGACGGCTTCAGCGCTAAGTTCAACCTGACCGTCTACACCGCCACCCTCGCCGCCCCGACCCCGGGGGTCTCCGGCCGCAACTTGGCCGTCAGTGGAACCGGGTGGCCGATCAACGTGACCGTCTACGCCTACCTGGACCAGGGGGCGACGCAGAATTACTTCTGCGAGCTGGACACCGACGGCAGCGGCGACCTCGGACCCGGGTCATGCGCGCTGCCCACCACCCTGCCAGAGGGCTCCTACACCCTCTCGCTCACCGATGAGGCGGTCACCGTCAACGAGGCGTTCACCCTGGACCCCGGTGCGCACGTCAGCCAGACCACCTCGGGTGCGGCCATTGGGTCGGTGGCCGACAGCCAGCTGGTGTATCTGACCGGCAGCGGCTTCGGCGCCAGCACCACCATCACGTCGGTCAAGGTCGGCACCAAGACCGTAACGACCTCGCCAGCCTCTCCGGCGGTGTCCACGAGTGGGAGCTTCAGCGGCGTCACGTTTACCGTGCCCTCGGCCACGAAAGCTGGTACGAGCACGGTCACTGTCACCGACTCCTCGGGCAACAGCGCCACGTTCCAACTGACCGTCTACGCGGCCAAGCTCACCAACCCCTCGACCGTGGTCTCCGGTCGCAGCATGGCAATCAGCGGGACCGGGTGGCCCAACAACGACACCGTATACGGATACCTCGACCAGGGTGACACGCAGAACTACTTCTGCGAGCTGAACACCGATGCCAGTGGGGACCTCGGACCCGACTCCTGCGCGGTGCCCGCCACCCTGCCAGAGGGCAGCTACACCTTGTCCCTCACCGACGAGCAGATAGCCGTCAACAAGACCATCACCCTGGACCCCGGCGCCCACGCGAGTGACACCACGTCGGGCGCGGCGATCGGCCTGGTGGCCGCGGGCCAGACGGTGTACCTGACGGGCAGCGGATTTGCCGCCAATGCCACCATCAAGTCCGTGGAGGTCGGCAGCACCGTCACGGCCACCACGCCGTCGAAGCCGGTGGTAGCGGCGAACGGAAGCTTCAACGGCGTCACGTTCGTTGTACCGGCGACTACTGCGGCCGGCCCGGCCACGGTCACAGTCACCGACTCCTCGAATCACAAGGCGACGTTCGAGCTGAACGTCTTCGCTGCCACCGTGAGCGCCGCCTCCTCGGGGATCTCGGGTAGCAACCTGGCGATCAGCGGGGCCGGGTGGCCGAACGACGACACCGTCTACGCCTACCTCAACCAGGGCACCTCCTCGGCCTACTTCTGCGAGCTGTCCACCGACGCCAGCGGCAACCTCGGCCCGGACACGTGCGCAGTGCCGACCGACCTGCCCCAGGGCACTTACACCTTGTCGCTCACCGACGAACAGGTCACGGTGAACCAGGCCTTCACCCTCGACCCGGCGGTCAACCTGACGAACACATCCAATCAGCCGATCACCTCCGCCGCCCCAGGGGCTACGGTCGACCTGGCCGGGTCGGCGTTCACCGCCAGCAGCACGATCACGTCGGTAAAGATCGGCTCCACGACCGTCGCCACGACGCCGGCGACGCCTCTGGTGACCTCCACGGGATCGCTGAGCGGCGTCAGCTTCGTGGTCCCGTCCAGCATGGCCAGCGGAAGCTACACCGTCACCGTGACGGACTCCTCTGGGAAGCAGGGGACCGCCCCGCTGGCCGTGTCGTGAGCGGCTCTCACTGGCGTCGCCGTTGACGGTCCGTGTCAGTCTGCAAACGGCGCAATGTGCAACGCCTGATCTGACTGACGGGAGGCTCGGGACCCAATGATCGATAGCTTTGCGAAGGAGTACCTTCACGGCGATCTCCGCGACATTCGCAAGACGATGCTTTGGAAGCTCGACGGGCTCTCGGAATACGACATCCGCCGCCCACTGACGTCCACAGGAACCAACCTCCTCGGACTGATCAAGCATCTCTCGAACACCGAGGCCCGGTACTTCGGCGACGCCTTCGGTCGCCCGTTCCCCCGAGCGGCGTCTACAAGACGCCATGATCCGATTAGCCCGTGGGCCGAGGGTGAAACCGCCAATTAAAATTCGGCGACCAGATCCGTATCAGCCTATGAAGCCAGCGGTGCCGATGGGCGTGCCCAGGCCAGTCGGCCCGTCGTAGCCCTTTTCAGCCTGGCAGAGGAACGCTTTGGAGCAGGTACCGTTGGCCCCAACAGTGACGTCGTTGAAGTCGCCGGAGTGGGCGTACAGGTACGAAGCGGGATAAGTGCCGGCGGTGGGCGTTCCGGCGAGCGCGTAGACAGAAGCGATGATCGGCGAGCTGACGCTGGTACCGCCCACTTCGAACCACCCGCCCTGGTCGTAGGTGTCATAGACGGCGACGCCGGTGTTCGGGGCGGCCACCGCGGACACGTCGTTGTCGATGCGGTGCGAGCAAGCTGGATGGGTCTGCCAAGTTGGCTTGGCCTCGTACCTGCTGCATCCCGACCCGGTGCCTTCACCGCCACCGGCGCTTCCCCAGACCGTTTCTGTCCAACCACGAGCGTTGGAGGCCTGGGACAAGCTGGTGCCCCCGACTGAGACCACGAACTGCGACGCAGCCGGGTACGAAACGCCAAAGCCGCTGTCGCCCGCGGAAGCGACGATCGCCGATCCTGCGTGGTTGTAGTAGGCGCTATCGAAGGAGGGATCACTGGACGACTGGCTCCCGCCGTACGAGTTCGAAACGAAGTTCACGCCGAGGACTGTGACGGCGGAGTCCACGCCCGTGCCCAGGCTCTTGACGGACGGCCCGTTGGCTTCGACCAGGTAGACGTGGCACAGGGGGCAGATGGCTGCCACCATGTCGACGTCGAGAGATTCTTCGGTGGCCCAACCCGTCGACCCGGACGGGCTCGGAAAGTGGTTCGCCTTGCCGTTCTGGTTAACCTTGGTGAGGCATCCGGCCCCCGTAGTGCTGTTGCAGGCTGGCAGCCCCCATGAGAAGCGGTAGGTATTGAAGTCTGACACGGCATTCGGGTCGTCGTAGGCGTCCACTACCGCCACGGATTCTCCGGCGCCGGCGGTAGACGAAGGCAACAGGTAGGCGTTCTGCAGTTGCGAAGGCCCGTACCCGTACCCGGTCGGAGTGCCGAACCGGAACTGACTGGCCGGGCGGGCGGTCCGGTCCGTGCGGACCAGGACGAAGCACGACATCACGTTGGCATCAGCGCTCGGAGCGCAGGCCCGGCGCACACTGGAACCGGTCGCATTCGAGGCGAAGGCGGTGACAGGGGATGAGGCAAGCAGCATTCCAGCCGCGGCCACCCCTGCCATGGTGGCAAGGACGCTCTTATGAACCAAGCGGAACATTCTTGTTGTCTCCCCCTCGATGTGTGCACGGTTTGTGTCTTGTCGAGACGACTCCCCCAGAAGTCGGCTCCGCTCTCCACCGCCACGTTGAGGCCTCATGGTAACCAAAGGGATAACCGTGCCGCTAGCGGAGTTCCGCAATTGCAGTCGATGCGACTGGCGGCGAGCGCACGGTGGTTCGCCCCTCTCCTACCAATCGCTACCCTCCTCCCATGCCGTCGATGACGCCTCGGGAACGCTGGCAGGTCGGGCTGGCCGTCCTGACCGCATTTATTGGACCGTCCGACCGGCGGGCCGCTGACATCACGGCGGTCGCTGGTGAGCATGACCCCCGAGAGGTCCTGTTCGGTGTGCTCGGCGTGGCGCGTGACCTCTTGGCCCTAGTCGCATCCAGTCAGGACGTGGAACCATCCTTCGTCCTCCAAGCTCTGGCCGAGCAAGAGACCGACGAGATTCCGTGACGACCTGGATTGCAGCGTTTGCACGTCAATCTGTACCTTCGGGCAAACCTCTCAGCCTGTCCTCGTGATGTCGAATACGCTGCCGGATCGCGCGGTCGTGCACCGGAGGAGGAGGAAGGAACTCATGCGTGGGGGCAGGCCAACTGGTTCCTGGTATCAGGGTTCGGGCACAGAGGCACGCCGCGCCGGTCGGCCGTCCCTCCGACTCGCGATCGGAGCGCTCGTCGGCCTGCTCGTCGCGACCCTCCCGATGGCCGCCGTCCCCGCATCGGCCGCGCCGGAACCCGCTGGGTCTGGCCTGGCTCCGATCGTGTGGACCGGCAGTTCGCTTATCACGACGTCCGTAGGCGAGAACGGCGACATCCTGTTCTGGTGGCAGGCATCGGGCAAAACCAAATGGAACGAAGAGGTCGTGGCGAAACCCGACCCCAGCAATGGCATCTACCTGATGCAGCCATCAATCGCCTGGACCGGCAGCGAGGCGGCCATAGCTGTAAACGAGTACAGCGGTGATGGGTCAGGGCTGGAAATCTGGACCGAAGTCTCCGGCAGTACGAGATGGAACCCGGTGGACGATGTCCAACTTGTCAACGGCGGGGCCGAGGTCTTCACACCGCAGATCGCCTGGACCGGATCGAACCTGGTGGTCACGGGTGAGAGCGGGGGCTCTCTCTATTTCTGGTATCAGGACAGCTCGGGCGCGTTCCTCGAGCAGCAAGTCGCAGCCGCCACCGAGTCTGACACCTACAGCCAGCCGACCATCACCGCAACCAACGGAGCCGTCGTCATCCTGGCCATCCTGAATGGCACAAACATCGAGGCGTGGTACCAGCCGTTCGGAGATAGCGGTACTCCCTGGCCGTCCGACGGCTTGGGAGGCGGGAACAGCCAAAGTCGCTTCGAGGGCCCGTCGGTGACCTGGACCGGATCGCAGGTCATCGCCGCGGTCGAGGTGCAGGGGACGAACGCAGACGTTGAGTATCTGTCGCAGTCCGCACCCGGACAGCCGTGGTCCAACACAGGGCTTCCCAATCCGTCGGTTCCCTCGGGCGAAATCAGTTGGGCAGGCAACGCCGCCATCAACTGGACGCCGAACTCCAACGCGGTCATCACGGCAACCGACTCCGCCGACAACACCCTTTATTTCTGGTGGCAGTCGGCCGGTACCGCCAATTTCCATGTGCAGACCGTCACAGCTCCGGGCAGCAGTGCCACGGTCGGCACCACGCCCGCGATCACCTCCGGCTCCGACGCGGTGGTGATCAGCGACTACACCTCGGACGGCCTGTACCGCTACGCGCAGGAGTACGCCACCAAGCCTTGGAGACCTCAGCTGATCTCACCGTAACCGCGAGCCGGGAGAGGGTAACGGCGTGGGCTCGCGGCAGCTCGAACGTTTGCTCAGGCCCGCCGGTGCCTGCGCGATGAGAGCGTCAGGTGTCACTCCTGGGACTCAGCTCGAACTTTTCCACTAGTTCTACCGCCTGGCGGAGGGTGAGCCGGAATCCCTCGTCGAAGGCGATGCGGTACTCGTCATCACCCAGCGCGGCCTGCACCTCGTGCTCGTTCGCCTCGTACCCCTCGTGGTTGGAAATGACCCGTAGCGTCGAGTCGTGACCTGCCAAGAGTCGGGCCACGACTCCTCGAAGAAGGGCAGCCTGCCGAGGTGCACCAAGCGCGGTCAAGCACACCGCCTGTTCGGTCATCGGACCGAGGATATCGATCGTTGCGTGCATGCGATAGAACATGCCGATCGAGCGCCTGAGGAATTCGAATGCGCGATCGTGGTCGCCGCGGCAACGGGCTTCTTCTCCCAATACGCCGGTGACCCAAGCCACGGCGGGTTGGTCGCCCAGGTCGGTAGCGATTGCCAAAGCCCGCTCGAGGTTGGCGGTCGAGTCGACCGCCCGCCCCTCGGCGTTCTCGGTAGCCGCCCAGTTGGTCAGGGCTAGTACAAGCATCCTCCAGTTACCCGCCTGGTTGAACGCGTGGGTCGACGCTTCGAAATCCACGAACATGTTTTCGCTGTCACCGGCCGCTCGGCTAGACACCGGGTGGCTCCTGTTCCAGCTCAAGGCCCGGCGCATCAGCGCCCGGCCCAGAGTTTCAGAATCGCCGCTCTGGCGGGCCGCGGCCACGGCACCGTCAGCGAGGCGGGCGACGGCGAACGGTTCGGCGCCGAGCGCGGCCGAGGAAAGAGCCAGTCCGCTCAAGGCCAGGGAACGGAGTGTCTGGTCGCCGGCGACGTCGGCTAGCTCCAGAGCCCTCGAATGTGCTTCCCAGGCGGCTTCATGCTTGTGGTCGTAGGCGAAACAGTTGGCCAGAAGACTGGTGGCCCGACCGAAGAGAGCGGGGTCCGCGGCGGCATTCCGGCTCGTGAGTTCGACTAGCACCTCCAAACTGTCCCGTTCGCGTCGCGAGTAGAACCAGTAGTTCTGGAGGGCCACACACAGCCGCAAGGCGGCGGACGTGCCGTCCGGCTGGCGACGCAGGAATGCGAGCGCAGCCCGCAGGTTGTCGTAGTCGCGGCCGAGCGCGTGGAGTGACTGAGCCTGCTCAGGACCGGAATCCTTGTCGGCTGCGGCTTCCGCGAGGGCAAGGTAGGTCGCGGCATGCGCGGCTCTGACCCGGTTGACTGATGCATCACCCAGTTCCATAAGTCGCTGCTGCGCAAACTGGCGGACGGGTTCCAGGAACCGATAGCGGCTGTCACCGGTGGCGCCAACGTCGAGGTGCACTAGACCTTTGTCGACGAGCGAGGCGATCATCGCCGACACGGAGGATCCCTCGACCTCTTCGTCGAGCACGGCTTCACCACCCTCCAGATCCCATCCGGCCGGGAATACGGCCAACCGGGCAAGTACCGCCCGCTCGACGTCGGTCAGCAACTGCCACGACCACTGGAATGTCGCCTCAAGGGTCTGGTGGCGCGAAGGGCCGCCTCGCCGACTAACCGCGAGCAGATCGAAGCGGTGGTCGAGCCGGCGGTCTATCTCGGCCGGTGACATGGACCGCACTTGGGCGGCGGCCAGCTCGACCGCCAGCGGGATTCCCTCGAGGCGCCGGCAGATGTTCGAGATCGCGTCGGCGTTGCTGCCGCTGACTCGAAAGGCAGGATCCTGCGCCTGGGCCCGAGCTACGAACAACGCCACCGCGCCGCTGGTTTCTATGTCGGCCATGCTCGACTCCGACAGCGATGCCGGCGAGGGAGGTAGCGACAGTGACGGGACCCGCCATACCTGTTCCCCCTCCACCGCTAGGCGCTCCCGGCTCGTCACCAATAGCCGCACCGATGGACACTCCCGCCCGATCGCCTCGACCAGCTGAGCAGACGGCTCCAGAATATGCTCGCAGTTGTCGAAGACGAGCAGCATCTGGCGATCCCGCAGCGCCTCCACCAGCTCCAGTTGTCCGGAGGGATCACGAATTCCCAGGGCCAGGCCGACCGCTCCCACCAGACCGTCGGCATCGCCGACGTTCGCGAGCTCGACCAGCCAGACCCCGTCCGGACAACCTCCGACCAGGCCTCTCGCCTCCTCGACAGCCAAGCGGGTCTTACCCACTCCACCAACCCCGACGAGCGTCACCAGGCGGTGATCGGCGAGCAACCCTCGCAACTCGGCCAACTCCTGGTCCCGACCCACGAACGAACTCAAGTAGCTGGGCAGGTTGTGGCGCGACACTCGATCAGAGGCGACTGTGGTGACCGGTCCTGCGTCATCGAGTGGGGGGCGCCAGCACAGTTCCGGCTTCTGCAGGAGGACAGCCTCCTCCAGAGCCGTGATGGCCGGGCTGGGCTCTATTCCCAGCTCTTCGCCGAGCAGGCGGCGGAGGCGCTGAAACGCTCGGAGCGCGTCACTCTGCCGGTCCGAACGGTACAAGGCGAGCATGAGCGACGCCCACAGACCCTCCTGGAATGGCAGCTGTGCAACCGCTGCCTCTGCGTCGGCCACGACGCCGGCGTGATCACCCAGCTCGAGGCGGAGGTCAAGCCAGTCCTGCACAGCCGCGGCGCGCAGCCCGTCCAGGCGCGCCGCCTCGCCCGCCGCCCAACTGTACGCGGCCACGTCAGCCAGCGCCGGCCCCCGCCAGCGCTGCAGGCCTTCCTGCACCGCGCTCAGCGCGTCGAGGAGCCGACCCGCCTGACGAGCCCGTTTGGCCTCGGCCACGTCGGCCTCGAACTGCGCCGCCTCCGACTCGTGGTCGGCCAGGTCCAGCACATATCCGCCGTCTCGGTAAGAGATGCGCTCGTCGCCGATCAGCCGTCGTAGCTGGGAAAGATGCGATTGCAGGGTCGCCGCCGCCCGCTTCGGAGGTGAGCCGTCCCACGCGTCCTCTATAAGGGTTCCGGCCGGCACCACCTCGTTGGCCACCAACGCCAACCTGATCAGCAAAGCACGCCGCCGGGCGCCGGCCAAGTTGATCGCGCCTTGATCGGACATCACAGCGAGGGAGCCCAGCAAATCGATCCTCACCGGCCCCAACGTTAGCCACACGCGCTCTGCTGATCGTTCTGGTGCGACTGCAGCCGCCCTGCAGCACCGTTGCAGCGATCGAGCGCAACATGACTTCTGTGACCGACCGACGGCCGCAACCAACAGAAAGAACCAGAGAAATGTTTGAATCCAGGCACTCCAAGAGGGCCAGCGCTATGCGCGGGCATTCCCCCGCCCGAACCCGCATATCTGGCATCCGCCAGCGCCGTCTTCTACTCGTGTCGATGGTCGCGCCGGCGTTCGCGCTCGGCGGACTCGCCGCGGCGGTGACGGCCCCTACCCCGGCTTCGGCTCAGTCGACGATGGTCATCGACGGCACCGGTCTCACTCCCAACCAGGTCTACTTGTACAACGTAGGCACCGGCACGCACCTGGTGTTGTTCAACACCGATACCGAGCAGAGCCTCTCCCTCGACCCGGGCACGTACGGCTTCGACCAGTCCGGCTTCCTGTACGACTGCCAGGTGCAGGTCACCTCGACCGGCACCTGGTCGCTCGGGTCAGAATGCGCCGGCGCCTCTGCCGACGGCAACACTCTCACCCTCAGCGGTTTCGCCGTGACGGTAGCTACACCTGGCCTGTCCACCGCCGTCATCGAGAAGGCATACGGGGTGACCGTCGCATCGAACAGCTCGACCGCGATCCAGATGATGCCGATCCAGGCGGTCAACACCCAGGTAGGGCCGGGCGTCAGCCCGTGCAGCTTCACTCTCGACGACACCGGCGCGGCCGTGCTGACTGCTGGTTGCGGCAGCGGCGCCAACCTTTCCAGCGGGAACACGGTCAACTTCACCGGCTTCCCGGTCAGTATCGACGGGCGCAAGCTTTCCACTAACGAATACAGACTCGATGCCTACGGGCTCTCCAACACGGAGGTCCCCAGCGACGTGGTTCACGACTACAACCTGCTGCCCAACGCGCAGTACGAGATGCTGGTGGCCGACGGCAGCGTTACCACCTTCTACTTCGGAGTGGACAGCTCCGGTCATTGGACCTACGGCAGCACAGCGGACAAGAAGTTCCTGGGCGGGCAGGGCACCTCGAAGCTCGTGCTCAAGGGCCTCACCGTGCACGTCAACGCCACCGCCGCTCTCGGCAACACTTCGACGGGCACCTACACCCTGGGGGCCTTGACTTTCGCGGGAGGTTACGCCGACTCCACCCCGGAGAACCTGCAGCTCCTGCCGAACGCCTACGGGTGGGTCAGCTCAACCGGGTCCCCGGCGTCGTTCGACTGGACGCTCGACAACAACGGTCGGGTGGCGCTCCTTAGCCCGGCACCGGCCTGCGCCTACGGGAACAACACCACCACCCTTGTCATCGACTGCCAGGGCGCGCCGTCGGTCACCGAGGTATCCGGTGCCGCCAACCCGGTTTCGCAGGGTACGTCGTTCACCGTCACCGGCACGGAGTGCGATCGAGTGGAGAACGTGGCGGTAACGGGCTCGATCTCCTTCGTGGACGTCACGACTGGGGTCTCGTTGGGAAAGGCCACCCTCGGGGCCGACAGCGGCGCGGTCAACTGCGGCCAAGCGCAGGTGAGCGACAGTGAAACGCTGAGCCCGGGCACGTACAAGATCAAGGCAACGTACATCCCCGCTGGCACCACCGAGGTCCCGCGCAGCGCGTCGGCCACCTATAGCGAGACTGTGAACGTCGGCTCCTAGAGCGGCGGGTTGAGCGACACCTCATCACTGTCAAGAAGAGCTTCTAGCCGAATGCTCACCCATTCTGAATGCAGCGATCGGCAAGGAGCGGTAAAAGCCCCCGGTCCACGTTGACCGGGGGCTTCGCCGCGTCGAACTGTCGACCCCCGGGTCAGTCCCGTGATCCCGCCCTGGCCTAACCGAAGCGCCAAGCACCGAGCACCCACGGAGCTGAGGTTCGAGTAGCGACCCGACGTCCCGACGCTTGCCGCCCGTACGGAGGGAGCGCTCCGCAGGGACGCGGCATGACACATTGCCGAATGCCGATCAGCCTGTCTTGCCGCTGCGACCACTGAGAATGGTCACGGGGCGGTTGGACTCTGCCGTCGACGGATACCGAACGATTATTTCCGCGACTCCCGGTGGGAGTCAGCCTGCTACTAGCCGACAGGGGGTGGGATCAGGCTGTCCCTCCCCCCTGTCGGGGTTTGGTGGATCAGGGCGGGTTTGCTTATACGCCCGCTTCGAAAGTTACCGGGCTGAACGAACTGAACTCGTCGTCGGTGTACGGGGCGGAACTCCCGGTGCCATTCAGGGACACGTCACCGTTGGAATAGATACATATCGTTCCGATAGATCCGTTGACGTTGTAGATGGTCTCGCAAACCTGGTGGGTGGGCCAGTCGGCTTTGGGGAGCACGGTGACCGGGCTTCCGTCGCTGGGGTTGGTCAGACCGCCAGCGAGGTGCACGAACCCGTACTGGTCGCGGGTGACAGTCGGGTCACCGGTCGAGTAGGCGCCGCCGACCCAGCCGTTCACCAACTTGAGTTTGGTGGCTGCCAGGATCGACTGGCCGGAACGGAACGTGATACCAGCCAGGTTGGTGAAGCCGGAAACGTCCGAACCGATCGGTAGGACGTCGCCGTTCTTCTCGATGTAGAGGTAGCCGGTCGATCCGCCATTGGTGTAGGTGTTGACGTAGATGTCGGCCGGTGGCCTATCGGCGGTGGGAAGAACGAAAGCGACACTGCCAGATGCGCCGTCGGCCATCGACCCTCTGAGATGGACGATGCCTTCCGAGTCGACCGCGACGGCCGGATCCCCGGTCCCGTAGACAGAGTTCTCCGAAGTCCAGCTGTTCTTTAGCGTCACATCGGAGAAACTGAGCGGACTGCCGGCCACCGGAAACGAAACACCGTACAACCATGCGGCTTCGTTCACGTCGGAGCCGACGACTGCGACATCACCGGAAGTGCCGATAATCAGGTAGTCGTCGTCAGCAAAGTTCTCGCCTTGGATGTTGATATAGATGTCGCTGGCCGGCGCGTCGCCGGAGGGCAGCGCAAACGCCACCGAGTCGGACGAGCCGTTGTCGATCACCCCGGACAGATGGGCGATGCCGTTCCCGTCGACCGCGACAGCTGCCGACCCGTAGCCAGAGAGGTTCGTCCAACCGTTTTGCAACGTCACGTCGACCGGTGTCGGATAGTGGGCCGGCAGCGCGGCAGCGACAGCAGCCGGCAACCCAATGGCCAGTACTGGGGCCGCGACCAGCACCGCTGGAAGCCTGCGCGCCAGCCGGCGGAGCGAAACAGCCTTCATCCTGGAACTCCTTACCTTCGGGAAACGGGACCGGTAGCGGCGCTCGAACAATCCCACACATGAGCCCCAACTGCGCAGCGTAGACCCGGCTATGAGAACCTGTCCATATGAATGGCTGATCGGACGACCGCTATGGTCAACTTCTGAGTATGGTCATACTGGCCGGACGATCAGAGAGTCACTTCGGATGCCACAACTCGGACCCGATGCCTCACCCGTGACTGCTCCTCCCATGGACAGAAACTGCACGAAGGGGTCGTCATCCCTGGCGACGTTGAAGACCACGCAGCCGGCGGGACCGAGGATGAGTCGGTCAGCACGCCCTCGATTTCCTACAGGATGGGCGTCCAGGCGTTTGCGCGTGATGTCTACAGAGTCAATGTGCTCGCTCGCAGGACCCGTTCTGTGCCGTCGCGTCCTCGGCATCGCCGGGTCAATCGACACCTCGCCCGGTGTAGAGCTGGTTCATGCCGGCTCAACTCCGTTCGAGTGTGGACTCGTGGCCGTCCTGGTCTCGGCAAAAAAGCGTCGAATCTCGCCGGCCAGGCGCTTGGGTTGATCGAGCGCGATGAGCGTATAACTGTCCGGGATTTCGACCAGTTGGGTAGTTCCCAGAGCCCGGGCGAGCTTCTCGCCTTCGGCCAGTGGCATGACCCGATCCTCAGTGGCCCAGACCACTAACGGGGCTCCGCCCCAGCCCGACGAGGCGGTGTGGTGGTGACGGTCGCGTCGGTGGTGGTTTTGGGGGGGGCTGGGGTGGATCCCCGAGGAGAGGCCGCCGGTGGCGTGTCA
>Ga0302325_10012731_pt1 | contig 18014 bp, 11 predicted proteins | sample Palsa_T0_2_FD_201948 | JGI IMG/M metagenome (GOLD analysis project Ga0302325, IMG submission 201948) | Peat permafrost microbial communities from Stordalen Mire near Abisko, Sweden - Palsa_T0_2 | ecosystem: Environmental > Terrestrial > Soil > Palsa > Peat permafrost | place: Sweden: Abisko...
TCCTCAGTGTCATCCCCTTCGAGAAAACCCCCATTTTGCAGGCACTTCAGAGCGACAACTCCCAATCCGACTTAGCCGAAGTTTCCAACCAACTGATTTTGTTCGACTTATAGCCGGACAGCAGTGACTGGACTCCTTCAACACTGGCCACGCCGGTTCGATGGCGACGATTCATGCCAGCTCCGCAGTAAAGGCACTGCGTCGCTTCGGCGAGCTTGCGATGCGTTCGCATCAGCAAGCCAACCGTGACGACATCGCCGCAGAGATCGCGGACTCTGTGCAGTATGTCGTGCAGGTACAGCGGTATGCCACTGGCCGCAAAGTCAGCGAGGTAGTCGAAGTTCTCGGCTATGACCGTACAACAAAGGTCTTCGAGTTCCACCCCAAGTTCACTCGCGCGGAGAACGGAAACTCTGCGCAACTTGCACTACCTGCCGAGTGGGCACAGTTCGATTCACCGTTGCATACCCTCGCACCCATTCATCACTAAAGGAGAAAGAACATGGCACTACTTGAGATCCAGACAGTTAACAAAATCACCGCTACCATCGCTCTCGACGAGACAATCGCTCTTCGGGTGGACCAGTATGCACTCTTCATCAACGCGCCTTCAGACGAGGTCGTCTCGAAGGCGCTGGAGTATGTGTTCTCGAAGGACAAAGACTTCCTTACCTTCACTCAGTCGGCGAATGGGAAGAAGCCCGAACATCCGCTACGAATTCGGAGGCCGATGGAAGCGGCGGAGAGAGCCAAGCGCGGACGGCGCTCGACTCCACCGGCAACTACTCCCTCAACTCCAGCGGCCACTCAGGGTGTGAAGTAGTGGCTACCCTCAGCAGTCTAGCAGGGGTGGAAACGGTGCTACGCACCGGAAGCATATTGACACGCCACCTGCTCAAGCAAGATGACGTCGTCTTTCTCAAAAGGATTGTCCGAACGCCTGGCGAGCATCAGAACGCCAACGACGCGATCGCGGCCCGCGAGCGGAAGATAACACCCAACGCTGAGACCTTCCTCGATCACGCGCTCATAAAGACGTTGGCCGTCAGTATTCCCATAAATTTCAGGAACCTCTCGGACCTGTTCGAAGTTATCGATCCGGACGGTCTTGCCCTTGCGCAATACCTGACCTGAGATCGAACTATTTATCGGCACCAATGATCCCTCTCGGAACGGTCCTCTCGCGCCTGGATTGTACAAGTTAGTAACGCGTAACTCGCCACTCTCGGAGTCAGGCAGCAACAAGGCGGACACGTCGCACTGCATGATCCTGAATAGATTTGTCGAGAGCGCATCAACCACCTGCCGGAGGTCCAACCTGGATGTCACGCTGCTTGTGATCTCCAGAAGCAATCGCAGACGGTCGCGTTCATACCGCAACTTTTCTTCATTCAGGCAACGTTCAATTGCAATTCCCGCGATTTGACTGGCACTTTCGATCAATTGGAGATCGCTGGCGTCCGGGCTGCGCGCTTCACGATAATGAATGGCAAAAGTGCCAAGGATCTTGCCGTCGCTCGTGAACAAGGGCCGCGACCACACTGCTCGAATTCCAAAAGGCAAGAGCAAGTGACGATAGCGGTCCCAGATCGGGTCCAGGAGAATATCGGTCACATATACCGGCTCGCGTCGATACACGGCTGTGCCGCAAGAGCCGCCTTTCGGACCAATCGACATTGAACCTACGTGAGCGATAAAGCCAGTCAGGCTGGGCGCGGCCGCGCAATGGAGCTGGCTCCCGTCCTTGTCTGGAAGCCAGATGGTACACAATGTTCCGTCTCCCCGAGATTCAACGAGCCGCGCAATGATTGTGAGCACCTCTGCCAAAGGGGCTCCGGCGAGAATCATTCGCAAAATGTCGAACACCGATTGGGTGGAAATCGGAGCAGACAAGTTCTGTTCGTCTTTTTCGCTCAATGTGAGATGTGCCGGGGAATGAGTTGCAGACTCCATCAACTCTCTTTTCGTAGCGCCGCTCCGCAAAAAGGAGAACGCGCTGCCAACGTGCAAAGCCTATTCGTAGTGTCGAATTGGACGAGAACAATTGTCAACGCGGAATAAATCGGCCATGACGTCAAATTGCCGCCTTGCGCGTACCTGTTTACAGCCTCGGTAGCGCATTCGGCTCGGAATCAACTCTGGCTGAATTCGCCTTGCAGAAAGCGGAGACAGGGATTGGGTAAAGCGGCGGACGGACGGAGTTGTTCTTCCAGCCGAAAAGCTGTTCGATCGCAGGGCCGCAGATGCGCCCCTGGCATGGGCCCATGCCGCATCTGGTTTGCAATTTCGCATCCGTCCATGCGCTGTGCTCACTCCTTTGTGCATCGAGATCGCGATAGCGCACGTCTTCGCAGCGGCACACGATGGTGTCCGGCTGCGCCAGTGAGAGCACTTCAGGGCGCAGCGCAAAGGCGCGGTTCATGGCTTTGCCAAATGTTGCTTCCGCGTTGCGCCGTCGATAGAGACGGCCCGCGTTTTGCGTGTCACCCGCTGCCGCCAGTCCGGCCACTTCTCCCTGCAGGCGGGCTGCATCCACGCCCGCAACCCCGGTTGGTTCGCCGGCGCAGTAAACATGCGGGACCGAAGTCTGCTGATTTTCATCGACCGTTACGCCGTCCGCGCCGATGTTGCAGCCTAACAGCATAGCGACTTCCAGATTGGGCACCAGATGAAATCCGCAAGCCAGCAAATCGCAAGGCTCGGTCCAGGTGCGCGCTCCATTGCTCAGCCGAACGGCGGTCACCTCTCGATGCCCTTCGACGGCCACCGGCCAGCAACCCGTTCGGTAGGGCGATCCGAGGAGCGAGGCCCGCAGCCGGACGCCTTGCCGGAGCTTTTTCGGATGCGTAAGCAGAGATCCAAGGAAAGGCGTGAGGCGTGAGATCGACGACTGCTCGGCGATCGTTACAATTGTCGCGCCGTCCTCCTTGAGGTGAGCCGCCACTGCGAGTAACAGCGGGCCTGTTCCGGCCACGACGATCCGTTTGCCGCGGACGTTGTATCCAGAGCGCACCAGCGCCTGAAGACCGCCAGCGCCAAAGACGCCAGGCAAAGTCCAGCCTGGAAAAGGAAGAAACCGCTCGCGCGCGCCGGTGGCGAAGATCAACTTATCGCAAGTGAAGCTTTCGAGAGTCTTTGTGCTTTCCACCCACGCATCCACAATTCCAGGTCCGGACGCGTTGACTATCTGGTGTCCTGAGAAGAGTTCTGCGCCGGAAGCGGAGAACGCAGCGATCGTGCGGGCTTTCGCCGGGTCGGGATGACGATCGGGATGGATTCCGGCTCGCCAGATTTGGCCGCCCGGTTTAGGGTTGTCATCGAGCACGGCGACGCGCTTGCCGAGGGCGGCCGCAGCGGTTGCGGCCGCGAGTCCTGCCGGACCGGACCCGACGACCACAATGTCGAAGTTTCGGCTCATGGCTGCGTCTCCACCTCCATGCCATCGCGGCATGGAATCTGGCAGGAGCGCTGGTGCGGGACTCCGTCAATCACCGCGCGGCATTCGAAGCAGATGCCCATGCCGCAGAGCGCTGTGCGCGGCTCTCCCGCGACCGAGGTGCGGCAGGGCGCATTGGCAGTGAGCAGCGCTGCGGCCACGGTTGAGCCCTCCGGCATGGGAATTGAGCGGCCATTCACAACGACCAGCAGGTGACCGTGATTCAGAGGATCGGAGTCATGCATGGAGCACCGGAGCGAGACTGGGGAGATAGGGAGCGGGATCGATTGGGAACTCCTGCTGAAGGATATGGCTCAGGATCAATCGCGCCGCACCAGGCGCGTTTGTGATTCCGAGTCCCTCAAAACCCATGGCGACCAGAATCGAGGGATCGAGCGTAGGGCCAATGACGGGCAGCTTATCTGGCGTTGCTGCGCGGAAGCCAGTCCATACGCGCAATACAGAAACAGATTGTAACGATGGCAGGTATCCTACCGCGCGCTCCATCATCTTGCCGAGTATTCCCGGATCGATTTCCGAGGAGAGGTCGCCGTACTGACGGGAGGAGCCAATGAGCAACTGCCCGTTTTGCCGTGGCTGGACGTTGAAAGCCACGGAGTCCTCCGTGAGTTTGTGCGCGCTCTTGAGGTAGCCAAGCTCAACAAGCTGATGATGCACAAAACGCGGATAGCGATCGGTAATGACCAGGTGGCCCTTGCGCTTCTGCAGGTTGAGCCACGGCACGAGGGTTGTGTCCACGCCGGTGGCGATCACGATGTTGCCCGCGGCGATTCGCGTACCATCTTGCAGCGTGACCACGCCATCGGCTGCCTTGACGGGGCGGACGCCACGCAGCAGCTTTGCGGGCCGGTTTGCATTCTGGCGCAGCGCCGAGGCCAGGAAATAGGCGGTCGCCGCTGGCGGATAGATCACCGCGTCGTGAGGAACGAGCAGGGCTCCGGCGAGGCCGCTGCGAAGGTTCGGCTCAGCCTCGTGAAGCGCAGCCTCATCCAGGACTTCCGACGCGGCAGCCATAGACCCATAGGTGCGGTGTTTGGCCAGGACCTCATCCATCTCTTCGGCATCGGCCGCTACCCAGAGGGTGCCGCGCTGTTCAAACTCCACTTGCGGCGGTAACTGATTCTGGAGATCACGCCATAATTCGCGCGAGAATCTCGATAGCGCAAGCTGCGCAGGTGAGTCATCCATCACCACCAGATGGCCCATGCCGGCCGCGCTCGCAGCACCGCCGGTAACGCCCGGCTCAATGATGCCAACTCGCAGCCCGGCCGCTGCACACTCGCAGGCACACGCGGCTCCTACAATGCCTGCACCGAGAATAAGAACGTCGTAACTATCCATTCGTTGTTCAATCGCGCGAGCGAACTGCTCCTATTGCTGGCTGGTTTCGGCTTGACGCAATCTGGGTTCGGTATTTCCCCAGCGATTGTAGACCACTTTGAATACAAAAATGAAGGATAAACAAGCAATCCCTTGCGAGCTATGTTGCTATGTCTCGTTTGCCGGTCCTTAAAATAAGAAGCCGCGCCGATGCTAACTCCGGCGCGGCCAGGAGAAACGAATTACCGAGAGAGTTATCCGCGCGGCTAGGCGAGCGAATTCATCCAGACCTTCGATTCGATCTTTCTTTCCCGCCTTGGGCGCTGATTGCCGGCACTCGCCGGAGGTATGTTGGAGCCGGGAGGATTGGCTGCGGGTGCATTCGTTGCGCCCGGAGCATAGTTCACTGAAGAGTCCCCCGCGGCTTGAATATTGTGGCTGTCAAAACGGTTTGCGCGGTTCATGCGTGCGTAGTTCGGTACTGCCAGCATCGGAGTGCCATCCTGCCAGGTGCCCGTGATCGCCACCACGCCGCCAAGGAGGTCGGGACGCCACTCGGCCTTCAAAGGTGCATTGCTCAACGGCTGGTCCAAGGTGTGCTGATCGGCGTCCTCGACGTTGTAAATCAGCGGACCGTAGCGCAGAGCGATCTGGTTGTAATCGGCCTTGATGCGCGGGTCGGCTTTGATTCGCTGAGGCTCCATCGGTAGCTCAAGTTCGATCAAGTCGCCCGCCTGCCAGCGGCGTTCGATCACGGCGTAGCCCTTTTCGATACGCACAGGGACTGGATGGCCATTGACCGCCAGGCGCTTCAGACCGCTGACTGCGGGAGTCTCTGTATAGAGCTTGCTGGTGGAACGGTTGGGAACGCGGACGTGGACGGCAAAGGTCTTCGGCTCGTCCGGATGAATCGTGATCGCGACGGCTCCGCTCCACGGATAGTTAGTTTTTTGCGTAACCTGGACGTTGGTGCCGGCGATCTTGCCAACATTGACGCGGCTGCCTATGAAGAGATTTACGTGCAATGCTTCCGGTCCCTTGGTGTAACTCCAGGTGGGAACCATAAGCAGGGTACGAGGAATATTGCCGACGCAGCACGGGCAAACATGCCATGGCGTGCGCAGCGTATTGACCAGCGGATTGGTGTAGCAGAAGTTCTTGCCTTGCTGATCCACGGCGCCGAAGAGCGCGTTGTACATGGTCTGCTCGTAAAGATCCGCATAGCGAGCGTCGTGGTAGGCCAGGTTGAGCTTGTACTGAAAGAAGATCAGCCCACAGCTTGAACAGGACTCGCAGTAGGCTTCATTCCGCAGTGAGTAGTTCGGACCAAACCCCTCCGAGGTTTCGCCGCTCCCGATACCGCCGGTTAGGTAGAACTTCCGGTTCACCATGTTGTCCCACAGCGAAATCACGGCGCTTTGGTAATCGCGGTCCCCGGTTTCTGCGGCGATATCGGACATGCCGGAGTAGAAGTAGGTTGCGCGCACGGCGTGGCCGACCGCTTCATACTGGCGGATGGGCGGCAGATGGCTTTGATCGTATTCCTGACCGCCACGGCGCGAGTCGAGCAGGAACTTGGCGAGCACGATGTAGGAGTCGCCGCGTCCATTGCCTTCCATATCGTTGACGAAGCGGCCGAAGCGCACCAGCGCCTGCTCCATTTCCTGGTGGCCATCGAACCAGTCTTTCTTGCCTGGACCGATGTTGGAGACCCAGCAGTCGGCGAGCTTTTTTGCGGCGTTGTAGAGGCGCAGATCTTTACCGTCAGTGAGCGTGTAGTGGTTGATTGCAGACTCGATAAAGTAGCCGGAGACGTAGCCCTCGTGATTGCCGCGATGGTCGGGAGACCAGCGCTCCGGCCAGCGCTTGCGATCCGCCAGCGTGTAGGCCGTCTGCAAATATCCATCCGGCTCCTGCGCCGCGAGGATGATCGGAATCCACTTCTCAAGCGTGGCCTTCATCTGCTCCTGGGCGGCGATAATGTCGGCATCGCCCTGCGGGTCCACCATGAGCGCGATGCACATGGACTCGACTGTCTGATGAACCCAGGCATTGGAGAAAACATAGCCTTTGTGGCGTTCATGCGGCTCGCCGCGCAGTGCTTTGCCTGCCTCAATGAAATTGTCGAGCCCGCCCTGCCCTTGCGTCAGGTCGGTGCGCTCGCACTGAGCGGCGCAATGCGGAATCCAGCTTACGATCAGCGATTTGGCGCGTTCATTCCAAAGCGGGTTATCGATCGCGTACCGGGTGGTGTAGACGACGTTCAGCCGTTCTTTGGGAGGGCCAGGTTCGGCAAGAACGACGAGCGTGGACGAGGCATTTTCCTTGCCGTCGGCCGCCGCCAGTTTCAGTACATATTCGCCAGGCGCAGAAAAGGTAGCCGTCGTATCGGTTGTCGTCGCATCGGCAAAGATCACATGTCCGGGGCCGGCTTCTTTGCTCCACCGGACGCGGTTCTCCGGAGCAGCCACAAGCCAGTCGGCTTTTCCGGAGAGATAGGTTTTGCCATCGAGCACCACGGAGCGATCAATGCCGGCATTGACTACGGGAGGAAAGAGCGGCACTGGACCGCTGCTCAAGACCTTCCACTCCAGGATGCCGGGCGAGAGCTTTCCGTCGGAGGTCAACTCAATCCTCAGCTTGGTCGTCTTCACTTCATCGAACGCAGTGGTATTGAAGCTATTCGCGGCTGTCCCGAGTCCCTGAGGATTCGCAACTGGAACAAAATCCGAGCCATTCCAGTAAAGAATGCGATACGCAGCCGGCGCTCCAACGCCGCCGCCGTCGATCCACCAGTAGAGATCGACCTTGTTTGTCGTCACCGGCTTGGGCCACTCGTATTGCACCCACTGCGTATCGAGCTTGGGCCAGGTTCCGAAAGAGCCGCTGTTATCGTCTTTGGAGGACTCCGGAGTCAGGCCGTCGTTCAGCGCCGTGAGCTTCGTGTCTCCCGAGATGTAGAGCGAGGACGCGCTGGCAACCTTGGCCAGGTTGACGGTGGTGCTCTGGCTTTCCTGTGCCCAGCCGGTGCGCGGATGCACAGCCGACAGGAGCGCTGTGCCGGCAGCGGCGGCAAGGAAGCTTCGCCGGTTCATCTTGTCTCGTTCCGCAACCCCGGCATAAGGGGTTTCGGAGACATTTGAGCGGCTTGTGGCGTCGGCTTGCGCATTCATGTCGGCTACAGGGGTGCAATGCTTCATGATTCATCCTCTCAGGTCGCGGTAGAAAATCGTATTCTTACGGTCGATTGGCAGGGTCTGGCCCTTTGGCCACCATCTATGTATACGAAAATGTACTCGCAATTGTCGATCATCCACCGACTTCCGGGGAAAAACATTGGAAATTAACACCTTGAGGCCTGCCTGATTCGACGGTTGATTCGGGTTGGCGGCAGCCAATCCGCCTGTTTCTTGGATTTCCTCATCGGCAAAGATACTTGGGGGTTGACGATGAAGCCGACGAATGTATACAAAATAAAATACAACTAAATCGCAATTCAGCGCAATCACGAATTTTTCTGCCCTGAATGAGAATGTTGCTCCTCATCGATCGCCCATCTTCGTTCAGAGAGGTTTCCCGTGAAGGCTAACCGTAGAGAGTTCATCATTGGAGCGGCAGTTGCAGCGGCGGCGAGCGCAGCTCCGGCTGTCGCAAGTCCAGCCAGCGCTGTGCCGTTCCCCGCCAAGGCCAAACCGCTGCCGCTTGCGGCGATCCGGCTGCTGCCTTCCGATTACGCAACAGCAGTCGAGTTGGATCGCACCTACCTGCTGGACCTGAGCGCCGACCGCCTGCTGCACAACTTTCTCAAGTATGCCGGGCTACCCCCGAAGGCCGAGATCTACCGCGGCTGGGAGAGCGATACCCTCTCCGGACATACATTGGGCCATTACATGACCGCGCTGGTGTGCATGTACGAGCAGACCGGCGACGGCGAATGCCGCGTGCGGGCCGACTATATTGTCAGCGAGCTTAAGCGCGCGCAGACGGCTCGCGGAACCGGCTACGTCGGCGGACTGGGACGCAAGCGGAAAGACGGAACGATCGTCGACGGCGAGGAGATCTTCCCCGAAGTCAAGAAGGGTGAGATCCATTCCGGTGGGTTCGACCTGAATGGTTCCTGGTCGCCGCTCTATACGGTGCACAAGCTCTTTGCCGGCCTTCTGGATGTGAATGGCAGTTGGGGAAACGCGACTGCGCTCGAAATAGCGACCGGTCTGGCGGAGTACTTTGCGGGCGTCTTCGATGCGCTGGACGACGCGCAGATGCAGCAGATGCTGAACACCGAGTACGGCGGCCTGAACGAGAGTTTTGCGGAGCTCTCGGTGCGGACGGGCAATGACCGCTGGCTGAAGATCTCCGAGCGGCTCTACGATAAACGCGTGCTCGATCCTCTCGAAGCAGGTCAGGATAAGCTTGCCAACTTCCACGCCAATACGCAGGTTCCCAAGCTGGTTGGGCTTGCCCGCATTCATGAGATTACCGGCAAGCCGGAGCCGGGCAACGCGGCCCTCTTCTTCTGGACAACGGTCACCGAGCACCACAGCTACGTGATCGGCGGCAATGCCGACCGCGAATATTTCTCCGCGCCGGACACACTGGCCGCGCATATCACCGAGCAGACCTGCGAGCACTGCAACACGTACAACATGCTTAAGCTGACTCGGCACGTTTATAGCTGGGATCCGAATGGCAGTTATTTCGATTACTACGAGCGCGCGCATCTGAACCATGTGATGGCGGCGCAGAATCGGTTGAAGGGCGGCTTTACCTACATGACGCCGCTGATGACCGGCTCGCGGCGCGGCTATTCCGACCCCAAGAGCGACGAGGACTTCTGGTGCTGCGTCGGCACGGGAATGGAGAGCCACTCCAAGCACGGAGAGTCGATCTTCTGGGAAGGCGATGGCACGTTGCTGGTCAACCTCTACATTCCCGCCGAGGCGACCTGGGCCACGCGCAACGCGAAGCTGCGATTGGACACTAAATACCCCGCGCAGTCGGAATCCACCGTCACCATCAAGAGTCTGCCCAAGAGCGAGCTGTTCCCTATCGGCCTGCGCGTGCCCGCTTGGTCCGCCGGGAAGGCCGTGGTGCAGGTGAACGGCCGCAAGGTGAATCCGGCGCTGGTGAAAGGTTACGCGGTCGTGGAGCGGCGCTGGAAGGAGGGCGATTCAGTCTCGATCACATTGCAGCAGGATCTGCGGATCGAGTCCACTCCCGGCGATCCGAACACGATTGCCGTTCTGCGCGGACCGATGGTGCTTGCCGCCGATCTCAGCCCTGCCTCCGAGCACTGGAACAATCCCGATCCGGCAATGGTGGGCGACAATCTGCTGGGCGGTTTTTCGCCCACCGGCCCCGATGGCGTAACGTACAAAACGAGCGGGGTGGTGCGGCCGGCCGACCTCACCTTCGTGCCATTCTTCAGCCAGTATGACCGGCGCAGCGCGGTGTATTTCAAACGCTTCACCGAGGCTGCGTGGAAGGATGAGCAGACTGCTTATCTGGCGGAGCAGGAACATCAGCGCGATATCGCGGCTCGCTCCGTCGATGTGATGCATCTGGGCGAAATGCAGCCGGAGCGCGATCACAACCTCACTTCCGAGACCTCGTATCCGGTTGACTATCGCGGCCGTCAGGGGCGCGACGCGCGCGCTGGCGGATTCTTCGAGTTCACCATGCAGACCAAACCTGGCCCCTTGGTGCTGATGGCGACCTATTGGGGTGAAGAGCGAGGCCAGACCTTCGACATTCTGATCGATAACCAATTGCTGGCGACTCAGCAACTCAAGAACGACAAGCCCGGCAAGTTCTTCGATGTTGAGTATCCAGTGCCGGAAGCATTGACCACAGGCAAGGCGAGCGTCCGCGTACGCTTTGTTCCTCACGCACGATCTACGGCTGGTCCAGTCTTTGGTCTGCGGCTGTTTACGGCCAAGCCCGCGCCGCCTGCCTGAGACGGCAATGCTCGGCGACGCCAGACTGTGCAATTGACAGCCTGGCGTCGCGCGGCTCGTCACTATCGGGATCAAAGATTGACTGTAAGCGTTTCGCCTTGCAGCGTCACGGTTTTGGCGTCTTTTCCCACGAGTTTTACCTGGAAATGCAGCGCTTCACGGCGAGAGCTCTTCCGCCGTGTCAGCGTGAGTGTGCCTGCGGCATCCTTCCAGTCCAGGTCGATGGCGTGGAAATCGTTGTGTTCGTACGCGAAGGTAAGTCCATCGTCATCGTAGAAGGTAAAGCGGCCATCGGCTCCGGGATAAACAGTCAACGTAACGGGTTCACTGTTTGGCTCGTAGGCGTACTGCCGGACAGGTCCGCTGGGAACAATGGAACCGCCGCGAACGAGCAACGGCATACTATCCAGAGGCACATCAAAGCTAACCTCGGCCCCGCCGTGAATGCGCTCTCCATTCCAGTAATTCCACCAGTCGCCGGCCGGCAGTTGCAACGAGCGCTTGACTGCGCCTTTCTCATAAACGGGCGCGGCCAGAAGCGCAGGTCCGAACAGAAAAGCATCCACGGCGCTCCACGCCTGAGAGTCTTGAGGGAACGCAAGGCCCAGGCTGCGAATCAAAGGAAGCCCGGTCGTATGCGTCTCCCAGGCAGCGGAGTAGATATATGGCAGCAGCCGGTATCGCGTCTCAAGGAACTTCTTGCATATTGTCTCAATCGCCGCATTGTGCAGGTCCTCTTCCTTGGGCAGAAACGACTCCGCGTTCTGGCCCATCTCAGAGGGGCCATAGCTGCCCGTGTTCCAGCCCCACGGACGGCGCAACTGCCAGGTCCGGCCATGGCAGCGGAACGACGGACAAAAAGCTCCGAACTGGAACCAGCGCACAAAGAGCTCAGCCGTAAACTCCTTCGTCGGTACAAAGCCGCCAATGTCCGTACCCCAGAACGGCACGCCATTCAACCCGGCGTTGATGCCCTCCATGATCTGCGTCTCAAGCGTCTTCCAAGTCGAATTTGTATCGCCTGACCACAGCCAGCCCCAGCGCTGAATTCCTGCGTAACAATTGCGATGCAGGGCAAAAGGACGCCGGTCCGGCCGCGTCTTGCGTCCGCCTTCCCAGTACATGCGGTTGCGCACCAGCCGCGACGGCGTGGGCAGCACGTCGCCTTCATCGGGCCACCAGCCATCGACGCCCATATGCACGAACTGCTCATGCTGCCGCCAGTAGTTCGCAGCATCGCCGGGCACCTCTGCTGCCGAACCCGTGTCGCTGACGCTGCCGTGCAGATTCTCGGGTGGATTCACCACATGTAGTACGACATTGAAATGAAGATCGTGAAACTCGCGGACAATTTGCTCGGGATCGGGAAAGACAGTCTCGTTGAAGACAAACGATCCGTGCCCGGTGTTCCATCCAGACGGGCAAAAACCCGTGCCTAGATAGATCATGGTGTCGCAGGGAAGCTTCTTCTCGCGGAAGGTCTTTGCCTCGTCGATAATCTGTTGCCGGCTGTCCAGAGTGCGGTGCGACTGCTGAAATCCCAGCGTCCATTTCGCGGGCAGATGAGGGTAGCCGGTCAACTCGGCATACTCACGCAGCAACTCGGCTGGCGAATCGGCCGCCATCAGAAACAGATCCTGACCGCGGGCGACATCGCTGGGATGAAAGATGCCGCTCTCGCCGGTAAGATCGAACTGCCCGCCGGGCTCGTGAATGAAGAGGCCCCAGCCTTTTCCGAAGAGCCATGGGATGGGATTGCGCGCGCCATAGATGCGCAGATCGTCGCCCGATCCATTGCGCATGATGTCTTTGGCGCTGCGACGGTCGAGCGGATGCGTTCCCGGTCCCAGACCGTAGACGGGCCCATCGCCGTAGGAAAAGAGAATCTGGTTGACCTCCGGCCGAAAGGTCAGCGTTTGGATTTCGCCGCGCTCGGGGTGGTGTACTCCGATGCGCAAGGGAGCGGTCGCAACACGCACGGAGTAGCCATCGCCCCAGGGAATGTCCTCTGGCGCGCCGTCGTCGGTCCGTTGGGTATGCAACGGCTTCGCATACGCGCGGTCGGCGAGGCTGCCGTCGTTGTAATAAGTATCGAGAATTTCATCTACAGCAGCTACGTTGATCCGCAGCATATGGTCCGTTACGGCGATGATGGAAACCTGTGTGCCGGGCCGTCCCTTTAGCCCTGCTTCTCCGCCACTTGCTACGGATTCGGCCGCCGCGATCGTTCGCGAGAACAAGAGTGTCGCCGATGCGGCTCCGGCAGTCTGCAGGAGTTGGCGCCGCGTCATCATTGGTTGCATGGAAGGCTGATCCTCCGGAAATGTGTTGTGGGCTAGACTGAATACGTCTCAAATTGTAGCAATGTCCACGATTTTCAATACATATTTGTATACAAACCGCGGAACAATGTATAACGTTAGCACACGCAGCGTCTCTTCCTGAATGCCCATCAATGAAGCTGCGTGAATACCCGACATGGAGCGTTACATGCGCCTTGGGACGGCTGGCAAGTCTCTCACTCTTTTGGCCATGGCTGCCGGCATGATTGCGGCGCCTGCCGGTATCGCGGCGGATGCGGGAAATGAGCCGCACATGCCTGCGGTCATCGAGCAATTTACGGTCGACCGCATGTCGTTGCAGCGGACCTATGCGCTGGATATTTCGCCCGTCCGCGCCGAGCGCTTCACCAAATTCTATGCCGACGAACTCAACCTGCTGGCTTCGCTGGAATTCGACCGGCTCTCTCACGATGACCAGGTCGATTATCTGCTGCTCAAGAACCTGCTCGTCTCCCAGCAGCACCAACTCGCGATTCAGCAAAGGCAGATCAAGGAGATGGAGCCTTTGCTGCCCTTCGCGGGGATTGTCGAGAACCTGCTCGATGTCAGGCGCAAGATGCAAACGCCCGATGCGGAAAAGAACGCGGCCGCGTTAACCGAACTGGTGAAACAAATTGCAGAAGCGCGCAAGCAGCTCGATTCTCATACGCATGAAGGTGGCGGGGATGGATCGGCTGCTACTCACAAGATCGATCCAGTTGTGGCCAATCGCGCCGTCAACGCCACCCGCCAGCTCAGCGCCTCGCTCAAGGATTGGTTCGATCAATACAACGGCTACGATCCCCTCTTCACCTGGTGGGTCGATCAGCCATACAAAGATGCCGACAAGGCGCTGACCGCCTATAGCGCGTTCCTCAAGGAGAAACTGATTGGCATCGCGCCGGACGATAAGACGACCATCATCGGCGATCCGGTTGGCCGCGACGCGTTGCTCGCCGATTTGCAGGACAACCTGATCGCGTACACGCCGGAAGAGCTGATTGCCATTGCGCAGACAGAGTACGACTGGTGCATGAAGGAGATGCTGAAGGCCTCGCATGAGATGGGCTACGGCGACAACTGGCATGACGCTGTCGAGAAGGTCAAGAGCATGCATGTCGCGCCCGGAGAGCAGCCAGAGCTGATTCGCAAGCTCGTCGTTGAAGGCAGCGACTTTGTGAAGAAGAACGACCTGGTCACGGTGCCTCCATTGGCCGATGAAACGTGGCGCATGATCATGATGACGCCGGAGCGGCAGCTCGTGAACCCGTTCTTTACGGGTGGCAACGAGATCAGCGTGTCTTTTCCGACGGACACCATGACTTTCGATCAGCGCGAGATGAGCATGAAGGGCAACAACATCCCGTTCGCGCATGCTACCGCCTTTCACGAGATGATCCCCGGGCATTTCCTCCAGTTCTACATGTCGGCCCGCTATCGCACTTATCGCCGCGTCTTTTCTACTCCATTTTGGGGAGAAGGCAATGCGTTCTACTGGGAGATGGTTTTCTGGGACAAGGGCTTCGATCGCACACCGGAAGAGCGCGTAGGCGCGCTGGTCTGGCGTATGCATCGCTCCGCGCGCGTCCTCTTCACGATGAACTTTCACCTGGGCAAATGGACGCCGCAGCAATGCGTGAAGTTCCTCATCGACGCCGTCGGCTTTGAGCCGGACAATGCAACCGCCGAAGTTCGGCGTTCCTTTGACGGCTCGGTGGGTCCGCTATATCAATGCGCGTACCTGATGGGTGCGTTGCAGTTCCGCGCCTTGCGCCATGAACTCGTCGACTCGGGAAAGATGACCGAGAAACAGTTCCACGACGCAATTCTGCATGAAAACGAAATGCCGATCGAGATGCTGCGAGACGATCTCGAAAAGCTGAAACTGACTCGCGATTACACGACGAATTGGACCTACTACGGCCCTCATCCAGCGCATCCATAAACAAGCACAGCCGAACGTTCTGGCTCATCTTTTTTCGAGGGGAACGATCTTGGACAGACGACGATTTTTGCAGTCAATGGCGGCCAGTGCAGCCGCAGTGAATGGTCTCGGCGCAATAGCCGAGCCTGCCTTCTTTGCCAATCAAGACATACCCGTAAAGGGCAAGATACCCGCTGGACAGGCCTCCGTGGATGGTCATACGCAGATATGCACCTTCACACGGTCAGATGAAAAGTGGACGGTGTACGAAGATCTGCGCAGCCGAGATGGTGTCTTCACCTTTGTTTCTTCAAAAGGCTACGCGCGCGTCCTGACCAAGAGCGCCGAGGCGACTTTCGCCAACGAAGGCCCGCAGCATCTGGGGCTCGATCTCAAGGATATTGGAATGTCCGGCGCCGATCTTCTCGCGGATAAGCTGCTCGCTCACGGCGATCCAAAAGAAGAAGACGTAAGAGCGGCAGCGCCGCCGATGAACTCGACGCATGGCCGCAATCCTAACGCACGCGCGGGCTGGAACACCTTTGTCGGCACGCGCGAGTGCAGCGATACGATGCCGGTTTATCCCACGGGCAATACTCGCACTTACCATCCAGTGCAGTACTTCAAAGAGATTACACAGGAGCGCGCCAACCAGCGATGGGAAGGCCTCATTGGCGGCTGGATGCCGGCAGTTCGCAAGGTGATGCCCGGAGACAACGGATCGCATTATGAAGCGATTGTCTTTGGCGATGTGGCGGCGAAAGACCGCTTCATCGTGCAGACCTGGCATCGCACCGTGCATGTGGAAGACGGAAAGATCGCGAAGGCCGAGTATGGCTATAGCTACCCGGCGTATACAAGCAGACGTCAGCCTCCGTCAGACGAGGAGTTCTTCGCGGCAATGCTTGAGTTCGCCGAATATTGGGAGCGGTTGATGGCGGACATGGCCGAGATCACGCTACCCGATGCGAGCTGGAGCAACATGGCTCGCTACGCATTCGTGAAGGAACAGATGGTTCGTCCCGGCGGAACGTATCCGAAGTATGGCGCGGTGGATCGCGATTATTATGGACCGGAGTACGACGGCTTCCAGGACATCTTCACGATGTCCTTTTACGCCAACATGGAGTGCGGACGGCTGGATATGGCGCGGGCTGTATTCGACGGCTACTTCACTGACTTCACCGACGCCAAAGGCATGATCAATATGCGAGGCCCAGAGACGGCGCAATTCGGCCTCACGCTGTTTCTGATTGCGCAATATTACGGTTTGTCCGGGGACCGAGCGTTGCTGTCGAAACACCGGGAAAAGATCGAAGCAACAGCGACACTGCTCGCTGAGTTGCAGGATGAAGCACTGAAACTTCCAGCAACGGATCGCGGCTATGGTTTGATTCACGGCTGGTGCGAGTCGGATTCCTGTCTCGCTCCCAATCCTGAAGTCTGGAACAAGCCTTACTACGCGAACAGCGCCTTTACCGTGCGCGGCTGGCGCGAGATCGCCGCGGTATGGCGCAAGACTGGACTTCCACGCGGCGAGGCGCTGGCGGCAGATTGGGAGCAGCGCGCCGATCGGTTGCAGAAGCGGCTGCTGGAGAGCCTTGAAGCCAACACCAGGCGCGACATATCTCCGCCATACGTACCGCTCCTGCCAGGCTCTCGCGATACCTTCCGCGAATCGATGGCGAAAGATCATCCCAGCGAGCAGCAATGGCCGCATCGCTGCTATGCGGAGTTTGTGCAGGCCAACGCTCTTCCTCCTGCGCAGGCCAACGCGGTCATCGATACGATGCGTGCCTACGGCGCGACGACCCTGGGAGTGGTGGCCAACGTTGGACGGCCGGAACCCGATGACCGGGCCATCCTGGGGTTTGTGTCGTATGGATACGCGCAGGCGCTGCTACGGCTGGACCGCGTAGAAGAATACATTCTCTGCCTCTACGCGCATCGCTACCACGCCCATTCGCGCGGCAGTTGGACTGCGGGCGAAGTGACCGGCATCACCGGCGGAGGCGCGATCTTCTGCATTCCCGCGCAGCAGACGATCCCTCTGCTGCTTCGATGGATGCTGGTCTTTGAAGACAGTGACGCTCAGGTACTGCACTTCGGCAAGGCCATCCCGAAAGAGTGGATCGCCACTGGCAAACCCATAGCGATTGAGAATGCGCCCACGCGATATGGGCGTGTCAGTTATCGTCTGGAAGCGCGCGGCTCAGGTGCGCTTCGCGCCACGGTGCAACTATCCGCCAGTAAAATTCAGCCGAAGGAACTGCATGTACGCTTTCGCATACCGAGCGGCAAGACGCTCAGCGATGTCACCGTCAATGGGAAGAAAGCTTCTTTTGACGGGCAGCAACATGAGACGGTCGTGATTGCGCCGAACGGGGAGCGCAACTTTGAAGTTGTCTCTCAACTTGCATGAACCTGGCTGCGAGCAGCTCTCGCAAAATAGAATGGCAATCAAGTCCAGTTGGTCTTGCCGAATACTAGTGCTTCGAGGGTAAAGGTTGATCACAACAGAAGGACGTTCCGCAGAACGAGAAGAGAAACCAGCCGGCGAATTTCATCACGCGCTCGGCCTGTTCGATTCCGTGATGATCGTCGCCGGCATCATGGTCGGATCGGGCATCTTCATTGTCAGCGCGGAGATTTCGCGGCAGGTGGGTTCAGCCGGATGGCTGCTCGTTGCGTGGCTGATTACCGGCGTTCTCACCGTCTCTGCGGCTCTCAGCTACGGCGAGCTTGCCGCCATGATGCCTGCCGCGGGCGGCATGTACATCTACCTGCGTGATATCTATTCTTCGCAGATCGCGTTCCTCTATGGATGGACATTGCTGACGGTCATTCAGACCGGAACGATCGCCGCGGTAGCCATTGCCTTTGCCCGCTTTACTGGTGTGGTTCTGCCGGCGATCAGCGAATCGCATTATCTAGTCGCGCCCGTGAAGGTGCTGCCTGGATACGCAATTTCGCTCTCGACCGCGCAGGCCCTGGCATTGTTCATCATTTTGCTGGTGGCCGTTGTGAACTGTTAC
>Ga0302325_10012732_pt1 | contig 18014 bp, 18 predicted proteins | sample Palsa_T0_2_FD_201948 | JGI IMG/M metagenome (GOLD analysis project Ga0302325, IMG submission 201948) | Peat permafrost microbial communities from Stordalen Mire near Abisko, Sweden - Palsa_T0_2 | ecosystem: Environmental > Terrestrial > Soil > Palsa > Peat permafrost | place: Sweden: Abisko...
TGAGAAATTCCTCATTAGCCGTGACGGCCGGGTACTGAAGCGCTACCCTCCCGAAACCAAGCCTGAGGATAAGGGCGTGATGCAGGACATTGCTGACGCGCTCGACTGAGGCGCGCTGTAGGGGGGTTCCATGCAGACGGTACAGCACTTGCTCGAAGGAAAGGAGCGGGCGGTCTACGCGGTCGATCCGCAGGCCCCCGTGCTCGAGGCCATCAGGCTCATGGCACAGCATCACGTGGGCGCGCTCCTCGTGATGCAGAACGGCGAGACCATGGGAATCATTTCCGAGCGTGACTACGCACGCAAAGTGATCCTTCTCGGACGCTCCTCCGCGGACACTCCGGTGCGGGAGATCATGAGCTCGCCGGTCATCACGGTGAATCTCTTGAATACGCTCGATGAATGCATGCGTCTCGTCACCCAGCGGCGCGTGCGCCACCTGCCGGTGGTCGATGACGGCCGCGTGATTGGCATGGTATCGATCGGAGATCTCGTGAAAGCTGTCATCGAAGAGCAGCAGCACACGATCGAGCAGCTCGAAAGCTATATCCACAGTTGATGTCCCTGCGGCTTCTCATCATCGGCACGGCCGCGCTGTCGATAGGCCTGTCGTGCGCCAGCGTCGCTGATGAAGCCCCCGCGACCGAGCTTACCGGCTCGCCCGCCGCCGACATCCGCTGGCCATGGCTCATTGGCGAGCAATACACCTTCATCGTGCAGAACCAGTCATCACTGCACTCGCCGTACCAGGGTCCTTTGAGCCTCAAGCCCAATGGCGATACCCAGCCGACCGACACGATCGGATTTTATGGCGGCTGGGCGATCACGAACTGGGCGCAGCTGTACCTCGATACCGAAAAGTTCATGGGTGCGGGCGTCAGCAACGCGACGGGATTGGGCGGACTTACCAACGGCGACGTGGTGCGCGAAGGCGCGAACAGTCTGCCCAAGAGATTCTATATCGCACGCGTCTTTCTGCGCTTCATGCTGCCGCTCGGCCCGCAGCTTGCAAAGTTTGACGCTGCGCAGGATCAGATTGCGGGCACCGAGGCGACCACGCGTCTTGAGTTCAAGGTCGGCAGAGTGGCCGTGAATGACGATTTCGACAAGAACCGCTATGCGGCCAATGCGCGCACCGAGTTTTTGAACTGGTCGCTGTGGGACAACACCGCCTGGGATTACGCCGCCGACACGCGCGGCTACACCGACGGATTCGTGATCGGCTACATCAGTCCCCTCTGGTCGCTCAAGTTTGGCGAGTACCTGATGCCGCAGCATGCCAATGGGCAGCCGCTCGAGGAGTCCTTCAGTCGCGCACACGGAGATAACCTCGAATTGACGCTCGCGCCGGGCAGTTCCGGCACGGTGGTGCGGTTCCTCGCCTATGAAAACACCGCGCGCATGGGTATTTACGAAGATGCAATCGCGTTCGCGGCTGAGCGCGGCACGAGACCCAACATCGTGGCGGACGATGCCGAGGGACGTAAGAAGTATGGTTTCGGGATAAACGGCGAGCAGCCGCTCGCAGACGACGGCGACACCGGCGTCTTCGCGCGCCTGGGCTGGAATGATGGCAAGACGGAGAGCTTTGCCTTCACAGAGGTTGATCGCCTCGTAAGCTTCGGCGGTCAACTATCGGGCGCGCACTGGGGTCGCACGACCGACCAGGTGGGCGCGGCAGTTGTAATTGAGGGTCTTTCGGCGCCGCACCGCGAGTACCTCGCGGCCGGCGGCGCAGGATTTCTGCTCGACGACGGACGCCTGAATTACGCCCACGAACAAATCCTTGAAACCTATTACCGCCTGCAGCTGCCATGGCAATGGGCGCGTCTGCAGTTGTCTCCGGATATTCAGTACATCAGAAATCCGGGCTTCAACGCCGACCGCGGTCCTGTATGGTTCTTTGGCCTGCGTTTTCACGCTGAACACTAGCGGCCTGAAGCCAGAGGTCGGCGCAATCGAAGCGGAAATAGACCCAGGAGCTTTGGGTGATGCGCTTGTGATCCTTCGTCAGGTGGACGTCTCTGCGGTTGCCTTACTCCGTTTCGGAAAGGCTTTGACGAGGATGCGGACGTGCAGTGCGCGATGCCCGCTGAGAGCCGTCGACGGGCACGCTGAGGTGCTCGACGGTAGTTTTTAAGCGCTGCGCGATTGCGACGGCAATCACAGAGCGATGGCACTCGGACACAGACCCATTCGCCTGACGCTGCCCGCTCAAGAATTACTTGCGCCAGAAAGTCGGCGTGAAGAGCACCAGCACGCTGAAGATCTCAAGCCGTCCGAGCAGCATCGCGAACGTGCAGATCCAGGTCTGAAGGTCCGTGAGGCTCTGATAGGTCTTGAAGGGACCGACGACGCCCAAGCCCGGGCCCGTATTGTTGATGCAGGCGATGATCGCGCCGAAGGCCGAGTCAAAATCAAGGCCGGTCAGGAGGAGCGCAAAGGTCAAGAATGCCACGGTCATGAAATATAGAAAGATGAACGCGAGGATCGAGGCTGCAACGCGATCCGCGACCGGCTTGCCGCCCACGCGCACCGGAGCGACGGCGCTCGGATGCACGAGGAGCGTGAGCTCGCGCAGCGCCTGACGCGAGAGCACGAGCGTGCGGAACATCTTGATGCCGCCGCCTATGGAACCCGTGCTGCACACGATGCAGGACAGGAACAAGAGCCAGATCGGCGCGAATACCGGCCAGCGCGTGTAGTCCTGGGAAACAAAGCCGGTGGTCGTCGCAAGCGACACCACGTGAAAGGCCGAGTAGCGCAGTGACGTCAGGAAGTCAGGGTAGACGCCGTTCCAGGTGAGAAGCGCCGTGATGCCGACGATGCTGACCGTCAGAAGGAGGAAGATCGCGCGCGCCTCCGGATTCTGAAAATAGGGCTTGAAGGTCAGGCGCCGCAGCGCGGCGAAATGACAGGCGAAGTTGAGGGAGGCGATCAGCATGAGGACGATCAGCACGAATTCGACCGAGGCGGAATGAAAGTAGGCGATGTTGGCATCGTGGGTCGAGAAGCCGCCGAGCGCCACGCCCGAGAATGCATGACAGATCGCATCGAACCAGGTCATGCCGCAGGCTCGCAGCGCAATGATTCCGGCGATCGTGATGAAGGTGTAGGCGAACCAGAGCGAGCGCGCGGTCTGGGTGATGCGCGGTGTCAGCCGCTCCTCTTTAACCGGCCCGGGTGAGTCGCCGCGGTACAGCTGCATGCCGCCGACGCCCAGGAGCGGCAGGATCGCAATCGCAAGCACGATGATCCCGAGGCCCCCGTACCAGTGCAGCGCATGACGCCACAGATTGATGGCCGGCGGCAGCGTATCCAGGCCCTTCAAAACGGTGGCGCCGGTCGTCGTGAGTCCCGACATGGTCTCGAAGAACGCATCGGTGAAGGACAGGCCCGGCAATGCGAGCAGCAACGGGATGGATGCCGACGCCGACATCAGGATCCAGCCTAGCGTCACGAGCAGAAAGCCATCGCGGGGCTTCAGCTCCCGCGCGTGGCTGCGCGTACACGCTGCGATGAGAAGCCCAAAGCCTGCGCTTGCGACCGCCGCGATGACGAAGTCCGTCGCCGTGCCATCGCCCGTCAGCCAGGAGGTGATGATGGGCAGCACGAAGCCTGCGCCAAATACCGCGAGCATCAATCCCAGGACGTGTGCGACCCGCAGCAAGCGCGCGAGGTCCTAGCGCGCAGCGCCCATGAAGAGCCGCTCGACCGCCTCGACGTGGCGGCGGTCGGACAGGAACACGATGACGTGGTCGTCGCACTGCACGCAGGTGTCGTGGTGCGCCATGATGACCTTCTCGCCGCGCACGATCGCGCCGATCGACGCACCGTCGGGCAGGTTGATTTCCTCGACGCGTTTTCCCACCACTCGCGAGCTGCGGTCATCCCCGTGCACGATGGCTTCGAGCGCCTCGGCCGCACCGCGCCGGAGCGAGTGCACGCGCACCACATCACCGCGGCGCACGTGCGCGAGGAGCGAGCCGATGGTGATGGTCTGCGGCGAGATCGCGACGTCGATGCTGCCGCTTTCGATGAGCTCGGCATAGGAGGGCTTGTTGATGAGCGCCATGACTTTGCGGGCGCCTAAGCGTTTGGCAAGCATCGCCGAGAGGATGTTCGCTTCCTCGGAATTCGTGAGCGCTGCGAACACATCAGTGCCGTCGATGTTCTCTTCGATGAGCAGTTCCTCATCCGCGGCGTCGCCGTTCAGCACGATCGTGTTCTCGAGGAGCTCGGAGATGCGCCGCGCGCGTTTGGCATCGCGCTCGATGATCTTCACCTGATTGGTCTTCTCGAGCGTCTTCGCAAGCCTGAAGCCGATATTGCCGCCGCCGGCGATGACGATGCGCCGCACCGGGTGCTCCTCCTTCCGCATTTCGCTCATGACGCGGCGAATGTCATCGCGCGCCGCGAGAAAAAACACCTCATCGCCCTTTTCGACCACGGTATCCCCGCCCGGCGTGATGCTGCGCCCGGCGCGATAAATCGCGACGATGCGCGCCTCGATGTCGCGCACGTGCTCGCGCAGCGCGCGCAGCTGCTGCCCGACGAGCAGGCCGCCCTCGTGGGCGCGCACTGCGACCAGGCGCACCTTGCCGTCGGCGAAATCGAGCACCTGCAGCGCGCCCGGATATTGGATAAGACGTTCGACATACTCGGTGACGAGCTGCTCGGGGCTGATGAAGACATCGACCGGCAGCGCTTCGTCGCTGAAGAGCTCCGGACGGCTCGTGTATTCGGCCGCGCGGATGCGCGCGATCTTGGTCGGCGTGCGGTAGAGCGTAAAGGCCACTTCGCAGGCCATCATGTTGACCTCATCGCTGCTCGTGAGCGCAATGATGATGTCCGCCTCGGCGGCGCCCGCCGCTTCAAGCACGGAGGGATAGGAGCCGTTGCCCGCCACCGTGCGCACGTCGAGCCGGTCCTGCAGATCGCGCAGGATGTCCTCGTCCGTATCGATGACGGTGACCTCGTTCGCCTCCTCGCGGGAGAGATGATAGGCCGCGGTGCGGCCCACCTGGCCTGCGCCCAGAATCACGATCTTCAACGCATCGTCTCCAGGTTCGCGTACTGAACCATGAGCCACTTCGTGCCCTGTTTCTCGAAGCTCACCTGCACGCGCGCGTGCGCGCCATTGCCTTCGACCGTGAGGATCACGCCCTCGCCGAACTTGCCGTGGCGCACGCGCGCCCCTAAGCGCACGCCGGGCATCGCGGGCTCCTCATTGCGGAAGCGCCCCACGGTGAGCGGCCGCGACAGCTGCATGCGCGGCCGCACCTCTTCGACGAGCTCCTCGGGGATTTCCTTGATGAAGCGCGACGGCTGCGCGTAGCTGTCGCTGCCGTGCAGGCGGCGCTGCTCGGCGTAGGTCAGATACAGTTGCCGCTGCGCGCGCGTGATGCCGACATAGCACAGGCGCCGCTCCTCTTCCAGACCATCAAGATCGGTGAGCGAGCGCTGATGCGGGAAGAGCCCATCTTCCATGCCGCAGAGAAACACCACCGGAAATTCCAGGCCCTTGGCCGAATGCAGGGTCATCATCTGTACGCAGTCCTCCCAGGCCTCCGCCTGGCCCTCGCCCGATTCGAGCACGGCGTGGGAGAGAAAGGATTGCAGCGGCGGCAGGCCATCCTCCGCACCGTCGGGCTCGAAGCCGCGCGCGGCGCTCACAAGCTCGAGCAGGTTCTCAACGCGAGCCTCGCCGCGCTCGGCCTTTTCGCGCTTGTGATGCTCCAAGAGGCCGCTACCGGCCAACATGTGATCCACCTGTTCGTGCAGCGGGCGCCCCGCGAACTCGCGGCTCAAGCGCTCGACGAGCGCCATGAATCCCTGCAGGGCGGCGGCGGCTTTGGAGCCGAGCGCCTGCGCCTGCAAAGTGGCTGCCGCATCCCAGAGCGATACGCCCGCGCTCTTCGCCTGCTCGCGGATGATCTCCAGGCTCTTGGCACCGATGCCGCGCGTCGGCAGGTTCACGACGCGCTCGAAGGAGGCATCATCGGCCCGATTGGCGATGAGGCGCAGGTATGCGAGCGCATCCTTGATTTCAGCGCGCTCGAAGAAGCGCAGGCCCCCGTAGACGCGGTAGGGCATGCGCGCGGACAAGAGCGCCTCTTCCAGAACGCGAGATTGCGCGTTCGAGCGATACAGAATGGCGACGCCGCGGCGCTCGCCGCCCGTGTGGGTCCAGTCGCGGATGCGCTGCACGATGAAGTCCGCTTCATCGCGCTCGTTGAAGGCGGAATAGACGCGGATCTTTTCGCCCTCTTCGCCGCTCGTCCAGAGATTCTTGCCGAGGCGGCCGGAGTTGATGGCGATCAGCGCGTTCGCGGCGGCGAGGATCGCACCCGTCGAGCGGTAATTCTGCTCGAGTCGATGCAGCACGGCGCCGGGAAAGTCGCGCTGGAACTGCTGCACGTTCTCCACCCGCGCGCCGCGCCAGCGATAGATCGACTGGTCATCGTCAAACACGGCGAACGGATAGCCCTCGGGGCCTGCCAGCATTTTCATCCAGCCGTACTGGATGGCGTTCGTGTCCTGAAACTCATCGATCAGCACGTGGCGAAAGCGCCGCCGGTAATGCGCGAGGAGCTCGGGCTGATCGCGCCACAGCTCAAAGGCGCGCAGCAAGAGCTCGGCGAAATCGACGACCCCATTCCTCGCGCAGGCCGCCTCGTACTCGCCGTAGAGCCTGATGAGCTCGCGGCGTGTCGGATCGCCGCCGTCCTTCAGATCCTGCGGCCGGCGTCCCTCATCCTTGTTGGAATTGATGAACCACTGCACCTCGCGCGGCACCCAGCGGGCCTCATCCAGGTTCTGCGCCTTGATGATCTTGCGGATGAGGCGCTGCTGGTCCTCGGAGTCCAGGATCTGGAAGCTCTGCGGCAGACCCGCCTCGCGCCAGTGCAGTCGCAGCAGCCGATGGGCGATGCCGTGGAAGGTGCCGATCCACAGGGCCGGCCCCGGCATCCCTAAGAGCGCCTCGATGCGGCCGCGCATTTCCCCCGCCGCCTTGTTGGTGAACGTGACCGCGAGGATGCCCTGCGGGGAGGCACCTTCGACCTGGATCAGCCACGCCACCCGGTGGGTGAGCACGCGAGTCTTGCCGCTGCCGGCGCCCGCCAGCACGAGCGCCGCGCCAAGCGGGGCCGTGACCGCGGCGCGCTGGGCATCGTTGAGCGGGTCGAGGAGAGGGGAGACATCCATTGAACCGGCAATTGTAACCGCATCGGTCGAAATCAAGGTCAGGAAGGCTCCTCGTCAGTCGCTCCAATGCGCTCCTTCGCGAAGTACAGGAGCGCGATGATGAGGCTTAAGAGCACGGGGCCCAGAATGAGGCCGATGAAGCCGAAGGCCACCACGCCGCCGACGACGCCGACGAACACGGTGAGTGCCGATACGGCGGCGTGCCGCTGCGTCAGAATGGGGCGCAGCACGTTGTCGAGGAGCGCGATCCCCAAGCCCCAGATCCCCAGGAACACCGCCGCGCCCCAGCGGCCGATGACCGCAAGATACAGGACCGCGGGCACGATCACGAAGCCCGTGCCGGCCCCGGGCAGGAGCGCTGCAAGCGCGGCGAGCACGCCAAACACGACCTGCGCGGGCAGGCCCACGATCCGAAAGCCGATGGCGACGAGCGCGCCCTGCGCAAGCGCCGTCAGCGAGTGGCCATAGACGACTGCGCGCGTCACATCCGACAGGTAGCGCGTGAGCCGCTCGCGCCGTTTGGACTCGAGCGGCACGAGCCCCATGAGATAGGCGAGCATGGCCCGGCCGTCGCGCAGCAGAAAAAAGAGCAGAAACACCATGAGCGCGAAGCCGACGAGCGTGCCGAAGACCTCGAGCGCCACATCCCCGCCGACCGAGGCTGCGGATTTCAGGATCGACTGCAGGTCGCTTACGAGCCAGGCCTGCACCTGCTCGGCCGTGACCGACACGTCCACGTCGATAAAGTGCAGCAGCGGCCCCAGCACCGGATAGTGATCCAGGTGCTCACGGATCGCAGGATACGAAGGGATCGACTGGGTGCGCAGGAAAGCGATGAGGTTTCCGACCTGTTTGGCGAATATCACACCCAGCACCGACAGCGGCGCGATGAGCAGTATTGGCGTCAGAATCGTGATGATTCCCGCGGACCAGTTGGCGCGGCCGCCCAGGCGGCGCGTGAGCCGCTCATGCACAGGCTGCAGAAAGAAGGCGAGGAACGCCGCCCAGCCGAGCGGTCCCCAAAAGGGCGCGAGCATCCTGAGGAGCAGGTAGCCCAGAATAGCTACCGTCGCGATCGCAAAGCTGCGCCGGTAAAAGGGAGAATACATGACTGCCACACCCGCGCAGGCCCGGGGGCGTGAGGGTACATCACACTTAAGCCGCCGTGTTTGAGTACTTACCCCGGATGCGCTTGGCCTCGGGCGCGCCCTTGTGTTTGAACTTCGAGGAATGATGCCATGCTGACGCTCTACGATTATCTCGACTCCGGCAACGGCTACAAGATTCGCCTGCTGCTCGCGCTCCTGAACGAGCCGTATCGCTGGGTGGAAGTCGACATCATCGCGGGCGCCACGCGCACCCCTGAATTCCTCGCTAAAAACCCCAACGGCCGGATCCCGACTTTAGAGCTTGCGGACGGCAGCTTCTTGGCCGAGTCGAATGCGATCCTGTGGTATCTCGCCGAGGGCTCGGCGTTCATCCCCAACGAGCGCCTGGCGCGCGCCCAGGTGCTGCAGTGGATGTTCTTTGAGCAATATAGCCACGAGCCGTACGTCGCAACGCCGCGCTTCATCGTGAAGCATTTCCCCGCCGATTCGCCGCGCCGCGCGGAACTGCCGGCGCGGCTTGTTCTCGGGCGCGCAGCGCTTGCCGTCATGGAGGCGCACCTGCAGAGGAATCGCTACTTTGCGGCCGGCCGCTACACGATCGCCGACATCGCGCTCTACGCCTACACGCACGTGGCGCATGAGGGCGGGCTTGATCTGGCACCGTATGAGGCCGTTGACGCCTGGCTTGCCCGCGTGGCCAAGTACGACCGGCACGTGCTGCTCACGCGCCGCCCGTAAGACTCACCACTTGTTACGCAGCTCACGCAGTTTCAGAAACACCGTGCGCGCATCAGGATGCGCGCCCAAGTCGGGGAAGGACACCCGCAGACGCGCGATGACTTCCGGGTTCTGCAGGCGGAAGAAGGTATTGATGCGCTTCTCCTCGCCCAGAGTCGTGACGACGGCGTCCGCCGGGTCCTGCGCGCGCGCGCGTGCAAGAAGCGACGCGGCTTCCGCGTTACCAGGTTCGCGATCGAGCGTGAATTCGAGGTTCCTGACGAGATACTCGTGGCCCGGGTAGACACGCGTGGCATTGGGCAGGCGTGCCAGGTGACCGATGAAAGTTTCGTACAGAAGCTCCGGCTGTCCGCCGTGGTGACAGTTGCCGGCGCCGGCATTGAAGAGCGTGTCGCCTGAGAAGAGCGCCGGCGCATCCCCGTGGGCGAGCGCGCAGATGTGCGCCAGCGTGTGGCCCGGCGTGTCGAGGCACTCAAGTTCGACGCTCTTGCCGATGCGGATGATGTCGCCCGCCGCGAGCCCAACATCCACCCCGCCGATGCGCTTCGCGGCCGCGGCGTGCGCGAGCACGCGCGCCTGGGTGGCTGCGACGAGACCTGCATTGCCGCCGATGTGATCGCGGTGCTCGTGGGTATTTAGGATCTGCCGGATCTGCCAGCCCTGCGCCTGCGCCACGGCCAGGCACCGCTGCCAGTCGAGCGGATCCACTGCGAGGGCTTCGCCGGTTTCCGTGCAGGCGATGAGATAGTGGAAGTTGCGAAACGCGTTCCCGGTCCAGATGCGATCGATCAGCATGGTTCTACCGTACCTGCAATCTGCAGGCCATAATAGGGCGGAATTCGGGAGCAAGCGGCTGTGAGGCACACATTTCTATTTGAGCCTGCCGTCTGGAGCGTGAGCGGCACCTTCTGGGCCGGTGACCGCCGGCCGATCGATGCGCAAGGCCGCATCGAGATCGCCCATCGGCAGAGCTGCTGGCTCCTCGGCGGCTCGATGAAGGTCCTAAGCTCGCCGCCGGTCGAGTTCGTCAGCGCCTACTCGATCGAGCTTCCGGGGCGGGATGCGAGCACGCTCAAATGGACCGCCGAGAACGCGATGCTCGGCAAGCTTCTGGGGGTATTTTCCGTCGTCGGTACGTCGATCCTGTCGATCTTTCACTCGACCGACGGCGCCTACCAGGGCACCGAGCACCTCGCGCAGGTGGACACCGACAGCTATCGCGCCTGCGCCATGCTGCTCTTCAACGACCGCAAATTATCCTCGTGGCAGGTGCTGCTGACGCGCGAGAAGTAGACGCATAGAGGTGCGCTAGATGTGGGCCTGCGTCGTCGGCAGGTAGTGGTCGATGAGGAGCGCCGCGAAGAGCCACATCAAATAGGTGATCGAGAATCTGAACACCCGCATCGGCAGGTCCTCGCGCGCGGTGATTTTAAGGACGAGCGCGTGATACAGGAACATCGCATTTAAGACGAGCGCGGCCGCAAGGTAGATGACGCCGCTCATGCGCGTCAGAAACGGCAGGAGCGTCACGACTACCAGCAGCACCGTGTACAGGAGCACATGCAGACGCGTGAACTCGACGCCATGGGTGACGGGCAGCATCGGGATGCCGGCGCGCGCGTACTCGTCGCGCCGCGCGATCGCGAGCGCCCAGAAATGCGGCGGCGTCCAGGCGAAAATGATCAGAAACAGCAGGAGCGCGTTCGGATCGACGTGACCGGTCACGGCCGTCCAGCCGAGCACCGGCGGAGCCGCTCCCGCCGCTCCGCCGATGACGATGTTCTGTGAGGTCGCCCGCTTCAGCCACACCGTGTAGACGACCGCATAACCGATGAGCGAGGCGAAGGTGAGGAGCGCCGTCAGCAGATTGACCTTGAAGCCGAGGATCGACATGGCGGTGACGCCGAGGATCGCGGCAAACACGAGCGCGCGCCTTTCGGAGAGGCGTCCCGTCGGCAGCGGACGCGCGCGCGTGCGTCCCATCTGCCCATCGATGCGGCGGTCGAGCACGTGATTGATCGTGGCCGCGCAGGCGGAGGCGCAGGCGATGCCGAGATTCCCCCATACGAGCGCATCGAACGGCGGCAACCCGGGGCTTGCAAGCAGGGTGCCGACGATGGCCGTGAAGACGATGAGCGACACCACCCTGGGCTTCGTGAGCTCAAGATAGTTACGCCACGCGGCGCGTGGCGCCGGCAGGGTTTCAGACCGGGTGGCCAAGGTTCTTGTTCGGCAAGCTGTCCGCGAGCAGGCAAGGAGGGTAACAGATCGTCATGCGCCGGACCCTGCAGGCGCGGCCGGCGGCGGCCCGAGTGTCTTGTAGAGGGCAAGGGTTGCAACGAGGAGACAGGCCGCCGCGGCGTTATGGGCGGTCGCCAGCCACAGCGGGAAACCCTCGACGACCATCGAGACCGCGATGCCAAGCTGCAGGGCGAGAAATGTGAGAACGAGCCAGGCGGCGCGGCGCGCGGCGCTTGCGACCGGTTTTCGCAAGGTGAAGTACGTCGCGAGCACGAGCATCAGTGTGGCAGCGCAAGCACCCAGCCGATGGGTCATCTGGATGGCCGCGCGCGCCGGCGCATCGAGAAGACCGCCCTCGTAACTTGTGGTCGTCCCGGGCCAGAGCACGAATGCGTCCTTGAAGTCGGTCGGTGGCCACCACGCGTTCTGGCAGGTGGGAAAATCGGGACAGGCGGTCGCGGCGTAATGGCTGCTGGTCCAGCCGCCGAGCGCAATCTGCAACGCGAGCACCACCAGCGCGGCAAGTGTCAGCCGCCGCACAAACGGCGCTGCAGGCGCGACCTTCGTGGCAGTGCCGAGCACCAGCCAGGCGAGGAGCGCCAGCGTCGTCATGCCAAAGAGCAGGTGCAACGTCACGATGAGCGGCGTCAATCTCAAGGTGACGGTGAGCATCCCCAGGCTCGCCTGCAAAAAAAGAATGGCCACGAGGAATGCGGCGTAGCCCACGCCGATGATGCGCTGCCGTCGCGTCACGATCGCGATGAGGCCGATGGCGATGATGATGAGACCGAGGGTCCCCGCCGCGTAGCGGTGAATCATCTCGCGCCAGGCTTTGCCCGTATCGGGTGTCACCTGCGCAGTTGCCGACTGCGCAATATCAAGCGGCGTCGCGCGTCCGTAGCAGCCGGGCCAGTCGGGGCAGCCGAGTCCCGCGGCCGTCAGACGCACATAGGCGCCCAGCACGACGACCACGAGGCACAGGGCAAAGCCTGTCAGAGCGAGGCGGCGCAGTAACACGGCGGCGCGCATGGTCAACCGATGTGCGAAAGCTTCAGGAGCGCCACGAGATCCTCGTGCAGACCTTTGGGGTTCGCGCGGGTGTCAAAACGCATCATGAGATTGCCGAGCGGATCAACGATGAAGAGCGCGTGCGCGCGCTCATCACGCGGAAATTGCCGCAGCAGCGGCGCCGCACGATCCGCGCTCGCATCGATGACGATGAGACCTGGATAGTCGCGCTCGAGCATTTGCTTGGCACAGCAGTTGGTACTGGCGAGGAACACGCGTCTGACGCGCTGCATATCGTTGTTGAGCGCAAGCTGCGTCTGGCGCATGACGTACAGCGCGCTCTTGCAGTCGTCATCGCAGGCGCCATCGCCCACGTAGACGAGCGACCATCGTTGCGTGAACGCATCGGCGCGCAAGATCGGGCTGTCGCGCGGCAAGGCGCGCGCCGGCAGGATGAGCTCGCCGTGATTGGTGCGGCCTGCCGGACGCCAGCTGGTGCCGTAGTAGACGAGGAACGCCAGCACGAGCGGGATCAGAAAAAGCCCCGCCAGGATCGCAACCGTGCGCAGGTTGCGGGCGCGAATGTCCTCAGGCGAGGCTTTCATGCCGCCGTCCGCGCGCGCCGCACTGCCAGCACGATCCACACCACGATGAGCGTGAACGCGAACGCCCACCATTGGATGGCATAGGCAAAGTGCCGCGCCGGTGGAAGTCCCGGAGGCTGCCAGTCACGCACGTAGCCAGCGGCTGTGCCCGGATCAAGGAGCAGCATGCGCTGCTCGAGCGGCTTGCCGAAGGCTGCCGTTAATTCCGCCACGCGCGGGTAGCTCGTAAGCTTCGGCCAGCTGCCGTCGCTGCTCGGGGCTGCGTGTCCGAAGGCGAGCCCGGAACTGGGGAGCTCATCGATTCTTCCGCCGACCGTCACGTTCGCTGCCGGCGCGAACGAGATATCCGGCAGTACGGATCTCTTGCCGGTAAAGGCGACCCAGCCGCGATCCACGAGCAGCACGCGTCCATCGGTAAGCTTGAACGGCGTAAGCACCTCGTAGCCGGGCGCGCCTTCATGAGCGCGATTGTCGAGCAGAAACTGACGCTCCGGAAGAAAGTGCCCGGTGATGCGAAGGTGTGCATAGCGCGCGACGTCATGCAGCTGCTTGGGTCCGAGCGGCTCTGCGGCATCGGCGCCACGCGCAAACGCATCCCAGGCCTGGGTGCGCAGCTCGCCACGGTGCCATTGCCAGCGGCCGAGATACGTAAACGCAATGCACAGCGCAACGGTGAGGAGAGTCAGTGGCCATGGCGGGGCTTTGAGCCGTGAACGGGAGCGCTGGGGTAAGATCATGGCCGCATGCAGTCCCTGATCCCCATCCTCATCATCGTCGCTTTGATTGCGATCGTCGCAAGCTTAGGTTCGGCGCTCGTGCATCTTACGCGCGGCGAGGGCGACTCGCAGAAGCTCGTGCGCGCACTCACCTGGCGGATCGGATTATCGATCGCGCTCTTCTTGCTCCTGATGCTCGCGTGGTACACCGGTCTTATCCAGCCCCACGGCGTGGATCCGATGCAGCTGCGCTGAGCGCTGCCTAGAGCCAATAGACGAAGATAAACAGGCCCAGCCAGACGACGTCGACGAAGTGCCAGTACCAGGCGACGGCTTCAAAGGCAAAATGGTGCTTGGGCGTGAAATGCCCGCGCAGCACCCGCAGCCAGATGACCGTCAGCATGATCGCCCCGATCGTCACGTGCAGACCGTGAAAGCCGGTCAGCATGAAGAAAGTCGAGCCGTACACGCCGGTCGAAAGCCTCAGGCCCAGATCCTTATAGGCCTCGCCGTACTCATGCGCCTGCAGGCTCACGAAGGTGAAGCCGAGCAGAAACGTGAGCGCGAGAAACACGGTGAGCACGTTGCGCTTGCCGGCGCGCAGCGCGTGGTGCGCAATCGTCACCGTAAGGCCGCTCGTCAGCAAAATGGCGGTGTTGATCGCCGGCACGCCGAAGGCGGGAATGACGTTGAAGGTCGAATCCGCGCGGCCGCCGACATGCGCAGGTCCATTCGTCGGCCAGTGGCTCTCAAATCCCGGCCACAGCACGATGTTGTTGAAGATCTTCACGCCCTGGCCGCCCAACCACGGCACCGCGAGCACGCGCGCGTAGAAGAGTGCGCCAAAGAATGCGGCGAAGAACATCACCTCGGAGAAGATGAACCACATCATGCCCATGCGGAATGAGCGGTCCACCTGCGCGTTGAAGGTGCCGTGCTGGCTCTCATCGATGACGGTGGAGAACCAGCCCGCGAACATGAAAGTCACGAGCGCAGCCCCGGGCAGGAACGACCAGGCTCCGGTGAAATCGTTCAAATAGCCGATGGCCCCCAGCATCATCGTGAAGAGCGCGATGGCGCCGACGATCGGCCAGTGGCTGGGCGAGGGGATGTAGTACTTGCCGGAGTCGGTGGGTGCGTGCGCGAGTGCCATGTCAATTCCTGCTGTTGGTCTGGCCCGCAATCAGCTTCGGGCCGACGTGCGTTGAATCGTCATAAAACATGTACGACAAGGTGATGCGGTCGAGATAGCTCGGCAGCGAAGGGTCGACGATGAAGCGCACCGGCATGGTGCGGCTCTCGCCTTCCGCGAATTTCTGCGGGGAGAAGCAGAAGCATTCGGTCTTGTGAAAGTAGGCCGCGGCCTTCGACGGGGAAATGTTGGGCACGGCCTGCGCGATGATGGCGTGGCCGGTGAGGTTCTGCGCGAAGTACTCCGCGGAGTAGAGCTTGCCCGGGTGAATCTTGATTGAATGTGTGATCGGGTGGAACACCCAGTTGCCGATCTCGGGCTGCTCGGCCATGAAGTCGATCGTGATCGTGCGGTTGAGATCCGGCGCTTCGACGGCGACCGCGCGCCGCGCGAGGGTCGTCTGATCACCGAGCCCCGTGATGGAACAAAGCACGTTGTAGAACGGCACCAGGGCATAGCCGAACGCAAAGCTGCCGAAAGCGATGCCGAGAAGCTTGATCGCAAGCCTGCGGTGCGGCCGCTGCGGTGCCGGTGGCTTCATGGCCAGCCACGCACGAGCGCCATCACGACGTAGGCAAGATAAAACGCAAGCGCGATGCCGCCATAGAGCATGGCCGAGCGCCGGATGCGCTTCTTGCGCTCTGCCTCAATATCGCTCGGTGTGCCGCTGGTTCGCATCGCAGGGCTCAATGCACGCTCGCCTGCGCGATCATGGCTTCCGTCGGCGGCGTCTCCCAGGAATGGAACGGCGGCGGCGAGGGCAGCTCCCACTCCAGTCCATGCGCCCCTTCCCAGGCGCGGTTGCCGATCGGCGTGCCGTGCTTGATGCACTTCCAGATGAGATACGGGAAAAGAAACTGCGAGAGGCCAAAGCCAAAGCCGCCGATCGAGGACACCATGTTCCAGTCGGTGAACTGCACCGCGTAGTCGGGAATGCGGCGCGGCATGCCGGCAAGGCCCAGGAAATGCTGCGGGAAGAAGAGCACGTTCACGAAGATCGCGGACAGCCAGAAGTGCCACGTCCCAAGCTTCAGGTCGTACATCTTGCCGGTCCACTTCGGCAGCCAGTAGTACACCCCGGCCATGATGGCGAAGATCGTGCCGGGCACGAGCACGTAATGGAAATGCGCAACGACGAAATAGGTGTCCTGGTACTGGAAGTCGGCGGGCACGATCGCGAGCATCACGCCCGAGAAGCCGCCGATCGAAAACAGAAACAGGAACGAGATTGCAAACAGCATGGGCGGCTCAAAGGTGATGGAGCCCTTCCACAAGGTCGCGCACCAGTTGAACACCTTCACGCCGGTCGGAATCGCAATCAGCATGGTCGTCAGCATGAAGAAGAGCTGGCCTGCGAGCGGCATGCCGACCGTGAACATGTGATGCGCCCACACGATGAAGGACAGGAAGGCGATCGAGGCGATCGCGTACACCATGGCCTCGTAGCCGAAGATCGGCTTGCGCGCGAACGTCGGAATGATTTCCGAGACGATGCCGAAGGCCGGCAGGATGAGGATGTACACCTCCGGGTGGCCGAAGAACCAGAAGATGTGCTGGAACATCACCGGATCCCCGCCGCCTGCGGCGGTGAAGAAGGTCGTGCCGAAGAAATGATCGGTAAGGAGCATGGTGACGGCGCCCGCGAGCACCGGCATCACGGCGATGAGGAGGTAGGCCGTGATGAGCCAGGACCACACGAACAGCGGCATGCGCAAGAGCGTCATGCCCGGTGCGCGCATGTTGAGGATCGTGACGATCACGTTCATCGAGCCCAGGATCGAGGACGCGCCCATGAGATGGATCGCGAAGATCGTCATCGGGAAACCGGCGCCACCTTGCAGCATGAGCGGCGGATACATGGTCCAGCCGCCCGCCGGTGCGCCGCCGGGCACGAAGAAGGTCGACAGCAGGATGAGGAACGCGAAGGGCAGGATCCAGAAGCTGAAATTATTGAGCCGCGGCAGCGCCATGTCAGGCGCGCCGACCTGCATCGGGATCTGCCAGTTGGCAAGTCCCGTCCACGCCGGCATGACCGCGCCGAAGATCATGATGAGCGCGTGCATGGTGGTGAGGGAGTTGAAGAACAGCGGATCGAAGAACTGCAGTCCGGGCTTGAAGAGTTCCAGGCGGATCAGCATCGCCATCGTGCCGCCCACAAAGAACATGATGCCGGCGAACACGAGATACATCGTGCCGATATCTTTGTGGTTGGTGGCGTAGACCCAGCGCCGCCAGCCGTGCGGCTTATGGTCATCGTGCGCTGCGTGAGCGTCGTGCGCGACAGCGCCGTGTACTGCGGAGTAGGCCATGATCGTGATGTCTCCGTTCAGCCCGCGGGCGGTGTCGCCGCGGGCGCATTCGCGGCAGCGGCCTGCTTCTGCTGCGCCGCCGTCGTCTTGAGCCAGGTGCTGAAATCTTCCTTGCTGCGTACGTCGACCACGATTGGCATGAAGCCATGATCGCGTCCGCAAAGTTCGACGCACTGGCCGCGGTAGACGCCGACCTTGTCGGTATCCACGTTGAACCAGAGCTCATTGATGAAGCCGGGGATCGCATCCTTCTTCAGTCCGAAGGCCGGCACCCACCAGGAATGGATGACGTCGGCGCCGGTAATGAGGAGGCGCACTTTGACGCCCGCCGGCACGATAAGCGGATGATCGACGTTCAGGAGGTAGTGTGGCACCGTCGTCACATCGATGCCCGACAACAGCTGCCGCGCGGCATCGCTCTGCCGGTCGAGACGCGAGTAGAAGTTGACGCCGTCGTCCAGGTAGTCGTAATTCCAGCCCCACTGGAAACCGGTCACCTTGATCGTGAGCTCCGTGTTTCTCGTGTCCTCGATGTCGACCAGTGTGCGCGCCGCGGGGACCGCCATGGCGATGAGGATGAAGACCGGAATCAGCGTCCAGATGATCTCCACCTTCGTGTTGTGCACGAGGCTCGTATCGGCGACCGCCCCCTTCGATTTACGAAATGCGATGAGCGACCAGATCATCCAGCCGAACACGACGACGGCAATGGCGACGCAGATCCAGAACACCTCCATGTGCAGGTCGTAGATCTTGCGGCTGATATCGGTCACGCCCGGCGTCATGTTGAGCAGGCCCCAGCCGGATTCGGCGTGGACTTGCGCCGCGGCGGGCAACAGAGCGGCTGCGGCGAATTTCGAACGAGCGTTGCGGATCATCATTGCGAC
>Ga0302325_10012734_pt1 | contig 18012 bp, 19 predicted proteins | sample Palsa_T0_2_FD_201948 | JGI IMG/M metagenome (GOLD analysis project Ga0302325, IMG submission 201948) | Peat permafrost microbial communities from Stordalen Mire near Abisko, Sweden - Palsa_T0_2 | ecosystem: Environmental > Terrestrial > Soil > Palsa > Peat permafrost | place: Sweden: Abisko...
AGGCGCGCGTCGAACCCGCCGTCCCGGTGACGCACGAAGGCGAACTCAAACGCGGCACGCGCGACATGCTGCTGGCACTTGGGCCCCAGAAGTTCGCGCAATGGATGAAGGACGAGCGCCGCGTCCTGATGACGGACACGACGTTCCGCGACGCGCATCAGTCCTTGCTCGCCACGCGCGTGCGCACGCGCGATATTTTGCGTATCGCACCAGCCTATGCCGAGTTGCTGCCCGAGCTGTTCTCCATCGAATGTTGGGGTGGCGCGACGTTCGACGTCGCGATGCGTTTCCTCAAGGAGAACCCGTGGTGGCGGCTGCGTGCGATCCGCGACGCGGTGCCGAACATCTTGTTGCAGATGCTGCTGCGCGGAGCGAATGCGGTCGGGTACACGAGTTATCCCAATAACGTCGTTCGCTACTTCATCGGGCAAGCGGCCGAAGCCGGCGTCGACGTGTTCCGCGTGTTCGACTCGCTCAACTGGGTCGAGAACATGCGCGTCTCGATCGAAGCGATCATCGAGAGCGGTAAGCTGTGCGAGGCGACGATGTGCTACACGGGCGACATCCTCGATCCGAACCGTCCGAAATACGATCTCGCCTATTACGTCGCGCTCGCTAAAGAACTCGAAGCGACGGGCGCCCACATCCTGGGCGTCAAGGACATGGCCGGCCTCGTCAAGCCCGAGGCCGCGCGGCGCCTCTTCTCGGCGCTCAAGAGCGAGATCGGCATCCCGATTCACTTCCACACGCACGATACGAGCGGAAACAGCGGTGCGAGCGTGCTCGCAGCAATCGAGGCCGGCGTCGATGCGGTCGACGGCGCGGTCGATGCGATGAGCGGGCTCACCTCGCAACCCAATCTCGGTACGATCGCCGCAGCATTACGGTACGGGCCACGCGACACGGGTCTCGACGGCGCGGCGATCTCCGAGATCTCCGACTACTGGGAGGCCGTACGGCGCTTCTACCGCCCCTTCGAGAGCGATATGCGCGCCGGAACCTCGGACGTGTACGTGCACGAAATGCCGGGCGGCCAGTATACGAATCTGCGCGAGCAAGCGCAATCGATGCGCTTGGGCGAGCGGTGGCATGAGGTTACGAAGACCTACGCCGCCGTCAATCGGATGTTCGGCGACATCGTCAAGGTCACGCCGTCGTCGAAGGTCGTCGGCGACATGGCGCTCTTCATGGTCGCGGGCGAGCTGACGCCCGAGCAAGTAGAAGATCCCGATTTCGAGATCGCGTTTCCGCAGTCGGTCGTCGAGTTTTTCCACGGCGACCTCGGCCGGCCGCCGGGTGGCTTCCCCGAAGCGCTCCAAAAGAAAGTGCTCAAAGGTGCCGCGCCGCTCACCGAGCCGCCGGGCCTATCGCTCCCGCCGCTCGATCTGGCAGCGGCTCGCGCGGATGCCGAACGGCTTGCCGAGCGCGAAATCAGCGATACGGATTTCGCGTCGTACCTCATGTATCCGGCGGTGTTCGTCGAGTTCGCAAAACATCAAGCGAGTTACGGCAACGTCGACAATCTCGAGACGCCCGTATTTTTCTACGGGATGCACGTCGGTCAGGAAGTCGCAATCGAGATCGATCGCGGGAAGACGCTCTTCGTTCGCTACGCGGCGCTCGGCGAGCCGGATGAAAACGGCCACCGCATCGTGTACTTCGAACTCAACGGTCAGCCGCGAACGGTCTCCGTGCTCGACACGAGCCTCGTCGGCATCAAAGCCGCCGCACGCAAGGCGGAGCCCGGCAACCCGCACCAAATCGGTGCCCCGATGCCGGGCCAAATCGTCAAGGTTACGACGTCTGCGGGCCGCACCGTCGGCAAGGGCGATGCGTTGCTCACGATCGAGGCGATGAAGATGCAGACGATCCTGCACTCGCCCGCGAGCGGCAAGGTTGCCGCCGTGCTTGCGCCGGTCGGGGCGCGCGTCGGAGCCGGCGACCTGCTCGTCGAACTCGAGTAGCTTCGTTCGTGGGCATTCTGGAACGCCGTTCGTTCATCGCGCTCGGCGCGGGATATACAGCGGCCGTTTGCGCGGGGAGAGCGGACGCATCCGGATCGCGGATCGCGCCGATCGCATTTGTACCGCTCGACGATCGCCCGGTGACGTTGCAGCTGCCGATCATGCTCGGGCAGATTGCGGGTCAACCCCTCGTCACGCCGTCGCGGGCGAGCGTCGGGCGCTATCTCACTCCCGGCGACCCGGACGCAATCGGCCGATGGCTGCGCAGCGATGCGACGCGCGGCGTGTCCGCGCTCGTCGCATCGACGGACATGGTCGCGTACGGTGGACTCGTCGCGTCGCGCATTCCGGGCGTTTCGACCTCCGACGGGTACGTGCGCCTACGCGCGCTCGCGCGACTCAAAGGCGATCAGCCGATCCCGTTCGTCGGCGTCTTCGGAACGATCATGCGGCTCGCGCCGACGGGCGTGCCGCCGATCGGGCAGGCGACGGGCTATTACGCGACCGGCGCAACCGTCGACGCGATCCAAGCGTACGCGAATCTTCCCGATCCCCCCACGGCGGCCGCGGACGTTGAGAAAGCGCAGCATCTCCGCCAAATGATCGGTCCGAAGATTTTGGGCACGTATCTCGCGACGCGCACGCGCAATCTCGACGTTGACGAGTGGGCGTTGCAGCTCGCAGCCGAAGGCGGATTCGACCGTATCGTGATCGGACAAGACGACGCGGGTCCGCAAGGATTGCATCTGAAGGATGTTGCCGCGCTCAAGGGACTGGTCGAGCGTAACGGCATCGGCGACCGCGCATCGATCGAACCCGGTGCCGACGAACTTGGGATGGTGATGCTCGCGCGCGTCTTCGCGCGCAACGTCCGTTGGACTCCGACCGTGCGCGTCGACTATTCGCGGCCCGATGGCGGCACGGTGATCGATCGGCTCGAGTACGTGCCGATCGATACGACGATTAGTCAGGTCATCGCCGCATGCGGCGCGCGCCGCGTGGCGGGAGAGGCGGACATCGCGCTCTACGTGCGCGTCGCCGGAACGGCCCCCGCCGACGAGCAGGCGTTCGAAGACCGCATGGTCGCGCACGTGGTAGGCGGCCGCAGCGTCGCGGTCGCGGACTTGACGTTCCTGAGCGGAGAGCCGGGGCCCGAACAGCGCGAGCTCGCGGATTCTCTGGTGATGCGCGGCGTCGCGGCCAAGATCGACGCCTTCGCGTCGTGGAACACGGACGCCAACACGATCGGCACGGCGATTCCAGCGGCGATCGCGGCGGGCGCCGGGCGACGCGCCGGGACGTTCGATGCGCGCGCGCAGGCGCAGTTCCTCCTCGATCGCTACGTCGACGACTACGCCTACCACCAGTTCGTCCGCCCGCAGCTCAACGATCTTTTGCGCGCGCAAGGCGTCGATACGACGCTGTTACTGCCGGACGTCGCGCGCGATGCCGCAAGCGAAGCCCGCGCGGCCCTTTGGCCCTTCGCCCTCGACCTCCTCGCGACGATCTATCCGCAATATAAAGACGGCGGTCTCACGATTACCTTACCGTGGGACCGCACCTTCGAGACGCAGATCGACGTGCGTTTGCAGAGCCCGGCGTAGCCGCGGCCGTCGCCGAAGTTACGGCGCGGCGCTGGAGAAGACGTAGTCGGAAAAGTGCTCGAACGCGGCAACGTCGAGCCAGCTCATCCAACCGCTGCCCTTGACGCTCACATCGAGGGCCGAGGGCATATAGAAGCCGGCGACTGCAGTGTAACGCTGCACGACGCGCACGGCAACGGTTTCGTCCGTGTTGCCGCCGCTCGCGGCAATCGGTGCGTGCGTCTGCGGGTCGACGAAGAGGACGCCGAAGTCGCCGTCGTCTTCGTCGTGGCTGCAGGTTTCGTGCAGCCCCAGAGCTTCTACGGGGCGGTTTTCGAAGGTCTCTTGGCGCGCCGATGTCGGGCTGTAACAGGCCGGATCGAACGGTGGCTTCTCGACGACGTCCCGGTTGTAGTCTTCTTTGGAGTTCGCGCCGATCTGAATGCTGGGCGGCTTGCCGCGCACGACTGTGCCGTCTTTCGTGCGCACGACGATCGTTTGGTCCTCGTCCTTTGCGAACGGCCCGGCCCCGGCGTGCGATACGACGCGGTACGACACGTATGCGGGCAACGTGCGACTCAGTGCGAGTTTGGCGGCCGCGTAATCGGCAGCTGCGTCCATGGCGAGGTCCTCCGGGCTCTTATATGGCCGCGGCAGGACGGTGTTTCAGGGGGAAGGCTCGCAGAGCTCCGTGAGGACCCCACCGGTGCTCTTAGGGTGCAGGAACGCGATCGTGTTCCCATGTGCGCCGCGCCGCGGCACCTCGTCGATGAGCCGCACCCCGGCCGCCTTGAGGCGCGCGAGCTCGGCTGTAACGTCGCCGACCCGATACGCCAGGTGATGCATTCGCGTCGCCGCGTCGCCGCGGAACTTCGCGATCGGTGAGTTTTCGTCGAGCGGGCGCAGCAGCTCGATGATCGACTCGCCCGTCTGGATACCGACTGCCTCCACGCCTTGGTCGGCGATCGTTTCGCGGTAGGCTTGCGCGAAACCGAGCGTCTGCGTATAGAACGCGATAGTCGCCTCCAAGTCCGCGACGACGATTGCGACGTGGTCGATCGTCCAGCCATTCATGCAATCGCCTCCGCGACATGTTTTCCAAAAACGCCCCGCAGCTCGTCGCAGATCTCGCCGATCGTCGCGCCGGCATCAACCGCTTCGACGAAGTGCGGCATGAGGTTGTCGCTTCCGGCGGCGGCTGCTCGCACGTCCTCGAGCCGTGCGCGGACGGCGTCTGCGTCGCGCTCGGCGCGATACCGGTTCAGGCGCTCGACTTGCTCGCGTTCGATGGAGGCATCGATGCGCTGTAGTTCGATCGGCGCTTCACCGTTCGACTCCACAAATGCGTTGACGCCAACGACAACCGCTTCGCCGCGCTCGATCGCTTGTTGCGCGCGATAGGAAGATTCCGCGATCCGCGCTTGCATCCAGCCGCTTTCGATCGAAGCGACCGCTCCGCCAAGATCGTCGACCTCCGCGATCAACGCTTCGGCGCGCTGGAGAACCTGGGCCGTCAGCGATTCGACGTAGTACGAACCGGCGAGGGGATCGGTGACGCTCGGGACCCCGCTCTCGTAGCCGATAATCTGCTGCGTACGGAGGGCTACGCGCGCAGCCGCCGCAGTCGGTAATGCGAGTGCTTCGTCCTTTCCGTTGGTGTGCAGCGACTGCGTTCCCCCGAGCACGGCGGCGAGCGCCTGCAGCGTCACGCGCACGACGTTGTTGTCGGGCTCCTGTGCGGTCAGGGTCGATCCGCCCGTCTGAGTGTGGAAGCGCAGCATCTGCGAGCGCGGATCGGTCGAGCCGAATTCGTCGCGCACGATACGCGCCCAAATCGAACGCGCCGCGCGATACTTCGCGATCTCTTCAAAGAAATCGTTGTGCGCGTTCCAGAAGAACGAGATGCGCGGCGCGACCGTATCGATCGCGAGTCCCGCGGCTTGCGCGGCGCGCAGGTACGCCTTCGCGTTCGAAAGCGTGAACGCGACCTCTTCGACCGCGGTCGAACCCGCCTCGCGGATGTGGTAGCCTGAGATCGAGATTGTATTCCATTGCGGAACTTCGCTCGCGCAGTAGGCCATCACGTCGGTCACGAGCCGCATCGAGGGCTTGGGCGGGAAAATGTAGGTTCCGCGGGCGACGTACTCTTTGAGGACGTCGTTTTGAATCGTCCCGCCGAGCTTCGCAAACGGAATGCCGCGCCGCCGTGCGACCGCTAGTACCATCGCAAGCAGGATGGAGGCGGGCGAGTTGATCGTCATCGAGACGGTCACTTCGTCGAGGGGAATATCTTCGAACAGCGTCTCCACGTCGCGCACGTGATCGATCGCGACGCCGACCTTGCCGACCTCGCCGCGCGCGAGCGGTGCGTCCGAATCGTAGCCAAGCTGCGTCGGCAGGTCGAAGGCAACCGAAAGCCCCGTCGTCCCGCGTTCGAGCAGATAGCGGTAGCGCGCGTTCGACTCGGCAGCCGTCGCGAACCCGGCATACTGCCGCATGGTCCACAGCCGCGAACGATAGCCGTCGGCGCGGATCCCGCACAAATACGGAAATTCGCCCGGCGCCGCGGTGCCGAGGACGGGCGACGCCTCGGCCGCGTCTTCTTCGGTGTAGAAGGGCTCGAGCGGTATGCCGCTCGCGTTCTCTGCGCGCTCCGTCCGGCGCCCGTTCCGCGTCATGCTCTGAGGCTTCTGGTCCAAATACCGCAAGCCCCGCGCCCTGGCCGAACACTTCTCCCATTCGTCACGTCCGCGCCGTGGAGGCTAGCGGGATGCATCGAGTTGCGCGATCAGTTTCTTGGGTGCGATCAGGCGATAGCTTTCCTCGATCCACTCGAGCGCGATCGCGGTGGGTGGCGTCCCGCGCCGGATGGGGATCGTGACCCAGCCGGCTTTCCCCAGGTTGTAGCCGGTCGGGGCGGCGCCCGGGATGCTCATCGCTGCCGGGTGCGCGCCCGCGAGCTTGATGGTGATGTGCGGCTGCTTTGCGTTCGGATCGCCCATGAAGATGAAGATCTTCTTCCCGACCTTGACGCAATGGTCGCCCCACGGCATGTCGTCGTACGCGCCGGGCAAACTCGCGGCGAAGCTGTGGAGCTTTTCCCAAGTTGCATTTTGCGCCGCCATAGCAATCATCCTAACATCCGTCACGGCGCAAGCCAACCCGGCGTTCCGAGGACATGTACAACGCTCAAGTTTCCGTTGATGACTCGATGGTCCGCCAGTGGGCTTGGCTGATCGCATTCGTCGTGTCGGCCGTGTTCCTGTATTTCGGCCGGGGGCGCGGTGCTGCGTTCTTCCGGTTCAACCGGCCCAGCCTCGTCGCCGTCGCTGCCGTGCTAGCCGCCGCGGCGATCGCGCCCGCGGGACTCGGGCGCGTGCAACCCGGCGCACGCGGCGTCGTGCTGCGCTTCGGCGCGCCGACCGGCCGCGTCGCCGGGGAGGGCATCTACTACGTCATCCCGATCGCGGAACGCGTCGTACAGGTCAACACGCAAATCAACACGGTTCACTTCGATCGGGCGCAAGCGACGACGCATGATTTGGAGCCGGTGTACGCGGATCTCGCTGCGAGTTTCCACGTCGATCCGAGCCACGTGATCGACGTCTATAGCCTGTTGCGCAATAACTACGCGCAGCGCATCGTCACGCCGGCTGTCGAGGACGCTTGGAAGGCGACGGCTGCCTCGTATACGGCAAGCGATATCATCGACCAGCGCGAAGCGGTCCAGAAAGACTTCGCGAACGGCGTTCGCTCGCGGCTGCAGAAGTTCGGGCTCTCGCTCGACGCGCTCGCCACGACGCGCTTCAACTTCTCGTACGTCTACGCGCAAGCCGCACAGCAAAAGGTCGCGTCGATCCAGCGCACGCTCGAAGCGCAGCAAGAACTGCAGCGCATCAAGTTCGAGTCCCAGCAGAGCGTCGTTCGCGCAAAGAGCGAAGTCGAGGCGCTCAAACTCCAACGCAACATTCCGATGAACCAACTGATCCGCATGCGCGAAATCGACCTCCAGCGCCGCGCCATCGAAAAGTGGGACGGCCATCTCCCCGCCCAGACCGGCTCCGTGCCGTTCCTCGGGAATACGCTGCAGCCGCGCCAAGACTAAGCCGCGAAACATTTTTGGCGCGCGAAACGTGATAGTGCACGGACGGGCAACGCCCGTCGACAGAGAGTACACCGTGCATACACATCCCGCCTCAACCGCCACATTTGGCCGCCATCTCTCGAGCTTGCGCACGCGGCGAAGCGCGGTCCGGGCCGCGGTTGTCGCGATGTGGGCCTACGCGGTGCTCTGGCCGATCGCCGCGATCGCGTTGCTCGCATCAATATTCTTCGACGAGCAGATATCGACGCTCGGGCTCGCCGGCTCCGTGATCGGCGTGCTGGTTGGAACCGGACTGAACGCGGTGATCGATAGCTGGCTGCTCTCGAGCGAGCCGTGGTGGAAAATCGCCCAGCTCTAGACTCAGTAGACCTTAGCGAGCGTCAACGGCGGCTCTTAGGGGCCGTCGTGCGCGGCGCTAGCACGACCGAGAACGTATAGGCGCCCGGACCTTCGCAGGCTTTATAGCGTTTGGCGAGCGCGACGAGCTCGCGTTGCAGCTGTTTCGCCTGATCTGCCGAGAGACGCAGATCGTCCGAATAGAAATTAAGGTATGCCGGCCCGCCCTCTGCGAGTAATTCGGGCGTCCGTCCGCCGGCGAAATCGGGCCGCACGACGAGGCGGCCTCGCCGGTCGCAGTAGATGAGCGTGCCCCAATCGGCGCCGCTCCGCTCGAGCGTGCGGGCCGCCGCCGCGGTGAGGCCACGCACCTGATCGTCGACGCGCGCCGCAACGAGCTCGCGGACAACCTCGTCCGGAAGACGTTCGCCTTGCGCTGCGTAGGGGATGAAAAATGCGCCCGACGTCGCCGCGTACAGTTTGCACGCCCGGCCGCCGCGGCGTTCGCTGCCCACGACCCGCACGAGACCGAGCTCGATCAGACGATCGGCCGTGCGCCAAGCGGTATTCAGCGGAAGGTCGAGCTGTTCGGCGACGGTGCTCAACGTCAGCGGACGATCGAGCAATGCACCGACGAAGCGCAGCACGCCTGGCTTGCGAAGAGCGCGCGCGGCATCCGTGTTGTCGATGCGGCCGATCGAGGTTCCAATCGCGACTTTCATCGGAAGCAGCGTAGCGCATATGCTCGATCGCGACAATGCAAAACCGTTGGGCTCTCAATGCGGCGACGGCGCTACGGGTAACCGGGGCGGTGTATGCGGCAGCAATCATCGCGCATGGCGCAGACCACCTGCGGCGCGGGCTCGACGCGGTGACACCTGAGGTGTTTTGGGCCGGTATCGCCGGCGCGTTCCTCGCCGGCATTGCGATCGCCGCGGCCCTCGTCGCCGGCCGCTCCGCGGGCGCCCTCGCGGTTGTCGTCGGGCTGCCGAGTGCGCTCGGGATTGCGGCGGTACACCTCTTGCCCGGCTGGGGACCGTTCAGCGACTCGTTTTGGAAGCCAGGGACCGCGGCGGCGTCGTGGGCCGCGGTGTCGTTCGAAATCATCGCGGCGCTTGCGTTCGCGACTGCGGGCGTCACGTGCATGCGCGCATCGAGCGAAGAGCGCCGCGGGGAGACGGTATCGTCCGAGCTCACGCAAGCGTCCGTGACGCTGCCTCCGCGCTGAGGTTAGCCGTGGTGGATAGCGGTCGCGAGGAGCGCCGTGGCGATCAGGCTGCTCGAGAGCAGGGTCGCGGCGGACGATGAAGGTGGCGAGCGGCTGAGGTGCGGCCTGGGCTTCGGAGGCGAACGCGCGGGCGGATTCGTTGATTGCGGGAAGATTCGATCGGGGCCGTTGCGCCCCGTGGACGATGAGCTCTCGGGCCGCCCGCGGGGAACTGCGGCGTACGGCAGCCGCGGCAAACGCGGTGCGCTCGCCGGGCGAGAGCCCGAGCGCCTCCGCGAGCAACGCGACGCTCTGCCGCCGGTCGCCCCGTTCGAGCGCGCTGATCCCGTTGACGCTCATCCGAGCACGTTCGGCGAGCGTTTCTTGGGAGAGAGGCCCGCAGCAAGGCGACTGCGGCGAAGCAGTGTGCCGAACTCCGAAGAGCCGGGAAGCTTCTCGTCGTTCACGGGCGCAGGTTTCGCCTTCGCTCCCGCGTCCTTCCTCGACCGGCTGCTTAGCGGGTCGAAACCTCCGAGCACTCGCGGCGCGGGATGAAACGAATCTGCCACCGTCTTTTCAGACCTGCGAAATTTGGCCTTGCGTATCCGGTGCCCGCGCTGCGACGATAAAGATGACGGCAAGGGCCAGGCTGAGCGGCATCGGGCCGACGATCTTAATCGTTGCGGGAAGCTGGCCGCGTAGGATTTCGATGGCGGGGAGCAATGCTGCGAAAAGCTGATCGAGCGCGACGACCCACAGCAGTGGCCGAAAGCGCGTCAGGTTGCAGAGAATTGCGACGTAGACAAACGTCATCACGATGAGTTCGCCGCCGCCGAGGAACGCAAACACCGGATCGTGATTGGGGATATCGAACAGCGGGCCCGTCGCTGCGGGGAAAAGCATCGAAACGACGCCGACGAACCCATCGATCGCCGCGCCGAGGGCGAGCGCTGGACGCAGAATCTTCGCAATCATGTGAGGGTCACGAGCGGCGCATTCGCCTCGACGGTGCTCCCCACACTTGCAACGACGGCGGCGACGGCTCCGGCACGATGGGCGCGGATTTCGTTCATCATTTTCATCGCCTCGATCACCGCGACGACCTGACCTTCGCGGACCTCATCCCCGGCAGAAACGGAGACTTCGACGACCACGCCGTGCATCGGCGAGACGACGTCGTTGCCGCTCGACGCACGGCCGTTGCGGCCGCGCGCGGCGCTCGGCTTCGGCGCGGCTTTTCGCGCGCCGGTGCTCGATCGGCCGCCGCCGGGCAGCGCGTCGACGATGCGGACGGCAAAGAGCTTGTCGTTGACTTCGACGCGGATAACGTCGTTCGCAACCGCGTCCGCAGACACGCCCGCACCTGCAAGGGCGGCCGAGGATCCCGGCGGCGTCCACGTTGCGGCGAACGACTCGAGCGTGGCCGTGCCGTAGTCGCCGCGAACCACCGCATCGCTGTCGTTGAGCGCTCGCAGAAATGCGAGCGTCGTTGGGACGCCCACGATCCGGTATTCGTCGATCGCGCGGCGGAGGCGCGCGCGTGCCGCGTCTCGATTGGGCGCCCACACGATGAGCTTCGCGATCATCGAATCGTAGTCGGCCGAGATCGTCGTCCCCGCGACGGCGGCGGCGTCCACGCGAACGCCCAAGCCCGCGGGCTCGCGGTATGCGGCGATCGTCCCCGGGGCTGGGCGAAAGTTCTGGGCGGGGTCCTCGGCATTGACGCGGACCTCGATCGCGTGGCCGCGGAAAGCGATGTCGGATTGCGTGTAGCCGAGGGGTTCGCCCGCGGCGACGCGGAGCTGTTCGGCGATTAGGTCGAGGCCGCTCGTCATCTCACTGATCGTGTGCTCGACTTGAATGCGCGTGTTCATCTCGAGGAAGAAGAACTCGTTACCCGAGACCAGCGTCTCGATCGTACCGACGCTGTCGTAGGCGATCGCTTGCGCAGCGCGGATGCCGGCCGCCCGCAGCCGTTCGCGCACGCGCTCGGAGACGAGTGCTGGGGTTTCCTCGTAGAGCTTCTGGTGACGCCGCTGCAGCGAACAGTCGCGTTCGCCGACGTGGACGACGTTGCCATGCTTATCGGCGAGAATCTGCAGCTCGACGTGTTTGGGGTTGTCGAGATAGCGCTCGACGTAGATCGTCGGGTTCTTGAAATACGCCTCGGCTTCACGCTGCGCGGTTGCGAACGCGCTCGTGATCTCGTCCCGCGTGCGCGCCACCTTCAATCCCTTACCGCCGCCGCCGCCGGAGGCTTTGAGGGCGAGGGGGAGACCGAATTCATCCGCCGCGCGCAACGCGTCCTCGGCGTCGGCGAGCGGTGTCGTGGCGCCGGGTACCACCGGAACGCCGGCCGCAACCATGGCCTGGCGCGCGCGGATCTTGTCGCCCATCGCGTCGATGGCATCCGCATGCGGACCGACCCACGTGAGCCCCGCAGCCACGACCGCGCGCGCGAACGTCGCGTTCTCGGCGAGAAAACCATATCCCGGATGGACGCTATCGGCGCCGGAACGCCGTGCGATGTCGAGCAGCTTCTCGACGTTGAGGTAGCTCTGCGCGGGCGCCGCCGGGCCAAGCAGATACGCCTCGTCTGCGTAGCCGACGTGCAGCGCCGAGCGATCTGGTTCGGAATACACCGCGACCGTCGCGATGCCGAGTTCGCGGGCGGTGCGCATGATTCGAAGCGCGATCTCACCGCGGTTCGCGACGAGGAGTTTCTTCACACATTCTCGGCTTCGTAGTCGCGCATGGCCAGTCGCCAGCGCGACGGCTTCGCCGGTTGCTCTTTGCTCGCGCCGGCTTCGTACACGGCGGATAAGACCGCGAGGATCGCGGCAAGCTCGTCCGGCCCGGGCACCGGACGGGCGATGATCGCTTCGGGCTTCATCCCGCGGACGCCGGCTCCGGATACATGCCCATCGCGTGATAACCGGCGTCGACGAAGTGCACGTCGGACGTGACCGCGAGCGAAAGGTCGGATGCGAGATATACTGCCGTATGTCCGACGTCTTCCGGTGTCACGTTACGGCGCAGCGGAGCGGCGGCCGCGACTTTATCGAGCATCTTCTTAAAGTCGCGAACTTGGCGCGAGCTCGCCGTGCTGATCGGGCCCGCCGAGATCGCGTTGACGCGAATGCCGCGGTCGCCGAGATCGTAGGACAGATAGCGCACGATCGACTCGAGGGCGGCCTTCACGATACCGGCGATGTTATAGTTCGGGACGATCGTCGTCGAACCGAAATAGGTGATCGCCATGATGCTGCCGCCGTCCGCGAGCACGTCGATGAGCGCGTTCGTGAGCGCGATCAGCGAGAAGGCCGAGATATCGGTCGCGAGCGCGAAGCCCGAGCGCGAAGTCACGTAGACCTTGCCCGCGAGGTCTTCTTTGTTGACGAAGGCGATCGAGTGTACGAGCGTGTCGATCTTTCCGTGATCGCGTTCGATCTGCGCCGCGAGCCCGGCAAGCGAGGCATCGGAACTCACGTCGCAGGGATACGACGTCCCGCCGAGCTCGGCCGCGAGCTTCTCGACCTCGCCTTGCACGCGGTCCCCCTGGTAGGTCAGGACGATCTTCGCGCCGTGCTCGTGCAATTGGCGCGCGATCCCGGTCGCAATACTCCACCGGTTGGCGACGCCCGTAACGAGGGCCGTCTTACCATCTAATAATCCCACGCTAGCAATAAACGACCTCGGCCCGGCGTTGCCCTTCCCGCGCGGGGCCGGCAACTAAAGGGGGATGTTGCCGTGCTTGCGCTTGGGGCGTTCGACGCGCTTGTCGGCCAACATCGAAAGTGCGCGCGAAACGGCGGCGCGGGTGCGGCTGGCTTCGATGACGTCGTCGACGTACCCGCGACTTGCCGCGATGTACGGGTTAGCGAAACGCCGCTCGTAGTCGGCGATCAGTTCGAGTTCCTTGGCGGCCGGGTCGCTCGCATCCGCGATCTCGCGCCGGAAGATCGTCTTGACGGCGCCGGCCGCCCCCATGACAGCGATCTCGGCGGTCGGCCACGCGATGTTGTAGTCGGCTCGGATGTGCTTGGAGGCCATGACGTCGTACGCGCCGCCGTACGCCTTGCGCGTGATGCAAGTGATCTTCGGCACCGTCGCTTCGGCGAACGCGTAGAGCAGCTTCGCACCGTGCTTGATGATCCCGCCATACTCTTGCGCCGTTCCGGGCAAGAAGCCCGGGACGTCGACGAACGTGAGTAACGGGATATTGAAGGCATCGCAAAAGCGCACGAAGCGCGCGCCCTTGATCGAGGACGCAATGTCGAGCACGCCCGCCATCACTTTGGGCTGGTTCGCGACGATGCCGATGGTCGAGCCGTCGATGCGTCCGAAGCCGATGACGATGTTCGGCGCGTAGAGTTCGGCGATCTCGAAGAAGTCGCCGTCATCCACGATGGCGCCGATCGCGTCCTTGATATCGTACGGTTTGTTCGGCGCATCCGGGATGAGGTCGTCGAGCTCGGGGCACAGCCGCAGCGGATCGTCGTCGGATGCATATCTCGGCGCGTCATCGAGATTGTTCTGCGGAAGAAATGAGAGCAGGCGCTGCGCTTGTTCGTTCATCTCGTCTTCGTCGGCCGCGATGAGGTCGGTGACACCGCTTTTGGTGGCGTGCGTGTAGGCGCCGCCGAGTTCTTCGAACGTTACGTCTTCGCCGGTCACCGTCTTGATGATCTCGGGTCCGGTGATGAACATTTGCGCGATCTTTTCGACCATGATCGTAAAGTCGGTGATCGCGGGCGAGTAGACCGCACCTCCGGCGCAGGGCCCCGCGATGAGCGAAAGCTGCGGCACGACGCCGCTCGCCTGTACGTTCCGCCAGAAAATCTCGGCGTAACCGCCGAGACTGACGACGCCTTCCTGAATGCGTGCGCCCCCGGAATCGTTGATACCGATCATGGGCGAGCCGGTCTTGACCGCGAGGTCCATGACCTTGCAGATTTTTTCGGCGAACACTTCGCCGAGCGATCCGCCGAGCACGGTAAAGTCTTGCGAGAACAGGAAGACCTGACGCCCTCCGATCGTCGCGCGCCCCGTCACGACGCCGTCGCCGAGAAACTCGCGCTCGTCGAGGCCAAACGCCGTCGAACGATGGACCGCGAACATGTCGAGTTCGACGAACGACTCGGGGTCGACCAGTGCTTCGACCCGTTCGCGCGCCGTGCGTTTGCCACGCGCGTGTTGGCGATCGTTCGCGCCTTTGCCGGCAGGCTCCAGGGCCGCTTCTCGCCGGCGTTCGAGGCCGGCGATCTTTGCGTGGTGAGCCGAGGTCTCGTCGATCATCGCCGCAAGTTTTAAGATCGGAGCGGGCCGTTCCCGTCCCGCGAGCCGAGCGGGCGTCAGAGCGTCAACATGAGTCCGTCTTCTGCGACGGCAAACCCGTGGGTCTCGGCTTCGGTATACGCGGCGGATGCGGGATCGACCAAGGGGTTCGTGTTGTTGAGGTGCGCGTATATCACGCGCGTGCCGCGCGCTTCGGACGCGAGCAGCGCGAGCGATCCATCCGCGCCGCCGGCCGGCAAGTGGCCGAGCCGTCGCGCCGCTTTACCGTCTACTCCGAAGTCCGCTAGTTCGTCGTCAGCGTAGAACGAGCCGTCGATGAAGGCGACGTCGGCTGAGGCGAGCGCATTGCGCAGCACGGGGTCGACGGCCGCGAAGACGGGAGCGGCTAGAAGGCGGCCGCCGGTCTCGCGGTCCGCGACGGCGATTGCAACGACGGCGCCCGGAGCCTCCATGCGCCCGGCGTAGCCCGGTGTCGTACCGGCGACCGCGATGGCGCTCACGCTCAAACGATCGTCGAGTGCGTGCGACTGGCCGTCCAGGAACGTCTCCCAACGATGCGGCGGCATTGCAAACGGTGCGAACGCAACCTGCTCGAGGGCGAGCGAGCGAACGACCGCGCTCGACCAGATCGTGAAGCCGCGCGCGCCCGATTGACGTAGAACCGCGAGGCCGCCCATATGATCGACGTTCGCGTCGGTGAGCAAGATGCCCGCGATCGGAGAACCGCGCAGCGCACGCGGCTGCAGCGGTTCGAATGCTTCGATCTGTTGCGCGATATCCGGCGACACGTTGATCAGCCACCACGCTTCACCGTCGGATGACACGGCGAACGAGGATTGCGTTCGGCGCGGGATGCGACCGGCGCGCGCGCTTGCGCAGTGCGGGCAGCCGCAATTCCATTGCGGCACGCCGCCACCGGCCGCCGACCCAAGAACGCGAACGATCACGCGCTCGGGATACTCGAAGCTTCGTGCTGAGCGGGCGTAGCAGCGGTAAACCGGCGCGGAACGGGCAGCGCCTCGGGGACGGGGCCGCCCCCGCGCAGCGCGACGACGAGGTCGTGGTGCGGGCTTTTCGAGCACGCGGGATCCGTCGCGCCGGCGTCGCCCGCGAGCAAGAACGCTTGGCAGCGGCAGCCTCCGAAGTCGCGCTCGCGCCGGTCGCACGAACGGCATGGGTCGGGCATCCAATCCGTGCCGCGATAGGCCTGGAACGCCGCCGAATCGCGCCAGGCATCGGCGAGCGATCCGTCGCGGACCGTCGGAAACGCGAGCGTCGCGATCGCAGCCGCGGCGGGACAGGGGAGAATGCGTCCGTCCGGCGTCACCGTGAGCGCGACTTGCGCCCACCCGTGCATGCACGGCTTGGGAAATTCTTCGAAATAGTCGGGCAGGACGTAGACGATTTCCATCTTGCCGCGCAAGCGGTCGCGCGCCGCGGTAACGATCGTCGCACTGCGCTCGACTTGTTCGCGCGTTGGAATCAGCGCGCCGCGATTTTTGTACGCCCAGCCGTAGAACTGCACGTTGGCAAGCTCGAGTTTGCGAATGCCCTCGCGTTCGGCAAATGCGATCACCTCGGGCAACGCATCGTGATTGAGGCGATGCAGCACGCAGTTCAGGGTTAGCGCGACGTCGCGCGTCGCAACTAAGCGCAGCGCTTCGAGCTTGCGCTCGTGGACGTCCGTTCCCGCGATCGCGAATGCCGATTCGCGCTCCGGCGCCTGAATGCTGATCTGCACGTGCGCGAGCCCGGCTGCAAGCAACTCGTCGAGATACCGTGCGTCTAGGAACGTGCCTTGCGTGATCAAGTTCGTATACGCACCGTGCGCCGTGGATCGCTCGACCATTCGCAGCAGATCCGCACGCCGCAACGTCGGCTCGCCGCCGGAGAAACCGATCTGCAGTATACCAAGCTGCGCGGCTTCGTCGAGCACGCGCAGCCACGTATCGACGTCGAGATCGTCGCGCGGATTGCCGAGGTCGAGCGGGTTGTAACAGTACGGGCACTGCAGGTTGCAGCGATACGTCAGTTCGCACAGCAGCGATCGCGGATTCGGGGTCACGTCGTCACGAAGCCGCGTTCGACGAAGTCGTCGAGGAGGGTCCGCACGTCGCTCCCGAGTTCCGAAGGCGGGGCCTCGAAGCGTTCCGCCAACAGTTGTGCAATGGCGTCGGCATCGCGCGTGCCGTCGAGCAGTTCGAGCGTCGCCGCCGCCGAGACGTTGAGCGACACGATCCCCTCGGGAATCAAGAGCACGGGCTCCCCGTCTGCGCTGGTCTGCAAGCGGACGCCACGCGCCAACCGGTAGCTCACGCGCGTGCGGCGTCGAGCGCCGTCGCGTCCATGATGCACCACAGCACGTCGCACTTGAAGCGCAGCGCTGCAACGCAGGCGTCCTGCTGTTCGGGCGTTCTCGCTTCGGCGGTCACCCACGACAGCGCGAGATCGGCATCGCGCGGCGCGGAGACCGCTCGATCGTCGAAGTATGCCAGTGCGGCCGGATCGATCCAGGGATAATTCGCGACGATCGCCTTGACGCGGGCGGCCATCACCGGCGGCCCGAACAGCTCCGTCAGCGATGAGGCTACCGCCTCGAGCCACGGCTTGCGCCGTGCGAAATCGACGTATGCATCGACGGCGAAGCGCGTGCCCGGCGCAACGCGCGTTTCGGAGACGACCTCGGCTTCGTTCAGGCCTACGGCCCGCGCGAGTGCGAGCCACTTCTCGGTGCCGCCGCCGCCTTGCTCTGCCGTGCCGTCGTGGTCGACGATCCGCACGATCCAGGCGCGACGGTGGTCCCGGGTTGGTAATCCGGCCAGCACGTAAGCGTCCTTGATCGGGATGGCTTTCTGATAGTAGTACCGGTTCGCCACCCAAGCACGAACCTCGCCGCGGGAGAGTTCTCCTGCGACGAGGCGCCGATGAAACGGATGCTTGTCGTGGTACCGCTGCTCGCCCACGTCACGCAGGCGGGCGATAAACGCCTCAGCCGGAGCGGCGGTGACCACGAGGGTCGAGATTAGGCTTGCGTACCGAGATACATCGTCACTTCGAAACCGGTCGAGGTGACCTCGTAGGACGGGCGCTGCCAGGTGATCTTCTGCATTGGACTGACCCTCCGGACTGGTGGCTATGAGACGCTATCGTACCGGTAAAACCGGCTACCCTCAAGTATACGAAAGTATCGCCGGCGCCCTGCCGCCGGGGTCCACTTCGGGGACCAGAAGAGATTCGCCGCCCCGACGTCAACAAGCGAAAAACGAACTCTTTTCACTCGGAACACCGAGCATTGGGCCCGGGAGCCCGGGCCCGGGGGGATCGGGGGGCCTCGCCGCCCCGATCTTCGGGGGGGATCGGGGGGCCTCGCCGCCCCGATCTTCGGGGGGGATCGGGGGGCCTCGCCGCCCCGATCTTACTGTAAGCGGGCCCACGGCGCCCGGCACCAGGCCCGGCCATACTGCAACCATACAATAACCGCATTTTTGTGCGGCTTAAGGAGCATTCTTGATGACATTA
>Ga0302325_10012736_pt1 | contig 18010 bp, 14 predicted proteins | sample Palsa_T0_2_FD_201948 | JGI IMG/M metagenome (GOLD analysis project Ga0302325, IMG submission 201948) | Peat permafrost microbial communities from Stordalen Mire near Abisko, Sweden - Palsa_T0_2 | ecosystem: Environmental > Terrestrial > Soil > Palsa > Peat permafrost | place: Sweden: Abisko...
AGCCCGCGCTTGCGGCGTCGTTCGCGTGGATCGTCGTCGTCTGGTGGTTCGGCGAGGCCTTCGGGATGCTCTTCATGAACATGGCCAACCCGCTCACCGGTGCACCCGGCGGCGTCCTGCTCTACGGCCTCATCGGCCTCATCGTCTGGCCCAACGACCGTCGCGGCGGGTTGCTCGGCGAGCGAGGGTCGAGGATCATGTGGGCCGCGTTGTGGATCGTGATGGGATGGCTGTGGCTGCTCGCCCCCAACAGCAGCGCAAACGCGACACACGACGCGATCGCAGCCGCGCCGTCAGGCATGAGCTGGCTCAACAGGCTGCTCAGCAGCGCGGCCAACATCGCGCAAGGCAACGGCTTCCTGATCGCGCTCATCCTCGCGATCACCTCGGTCGTGATCGGGGTCGCCGTCGGGATCGACTGGCAAGCCCGGACGTTCCTCTGGCTCGCGATCTACCTGGACATCGTCTACTGGGTGTTCGGCCAGGGACTCGGGGGCATCGCGACAGGGTCGGCCACCGACCCCAACGCCGGACCGCTCTTCGTCCTGCTCGCCTGCGCCGTCTACACGACGCTCCCGAGCCCCTCCGGCCAACCGACAGCGCGCACCTGAACTCCGCCGCCTAGCGCCGCCGCCCGGTCGCCGCCGCCGCGCCTCGGCCCGTGTCCCCGCAACGCGGGAACCGGGCCGACACGGCGGTGGCCAGCCCGCGGAAGGTCATGGCCACGGCGTCGGGCCGCTCGGCTCGCGACGTCGGGCGAGGTCGCGGGTGGGTCGTCGAGCCGCTCGCAGGCCGCCGCGGCGCGCGCCCGCCTCGGCGGCCTCGCGCTGGGCCCGCGCGCGCAGTGCCGGCGACGGCTCGGTACCGCAGTCGCAGGGCTCGGGCGCGACCTGTACGGGTTAACCCTCGACCGCACCCGCTCCGACATCACACCCGGTACGACATCACACCCGGTACGACATCACACCCGGTACGACATCAAACGTGGACTACTCGTACTGCAGCGCGTTCAGGATGTTGAGGCGCGAGGCGCGACGGGCGGGGAAGATCGCGGCCAGGAGGCCGACGAGGATCGCGGCCAGCACGAAGACGACGATCGTCCCCCACGGCACCGAGAACGGGATGCCTTTGAGGACGTGGCCGAAGAGCGCCGCGAGCCCGACCCCGATCGGGATCCCGAGCGTCGCCCCGAGCAGGGCCGTGACGACCGCCTCGTGGCGGATCATCCGTCGCGTCTGGCGCCGGGTCATCCCGACGGCCCGGAGCATGCCGAGCTCACGCGTCCGCTCGAAGACGGTGAGCACGAGCGTGTTCACGATCCCGAAGAGGCTGACGATGATCGAGAGGCCGAGCAGGATGTAGAGCAGGTCGAGGATTCCGTTGACCCCCTGCTCCTGGGAGTTGATGAACTGATGCTCGGTCTGGATCTTCGCGTCGGGAAACGAGCTCAGCACCTTGTTCAGCCGCGCGGTGTTCGCCGTGCTGACCCCGCCCGGCGTCGCGATGAGCGCGAAGACGTTCTGCGGGTTGGCGTAGAGCGAGTCGAAGGTGCGTGAGGAGATCGACACCGTGCCCAGCGGATCCTCCGCCTCCGGGGGTGAGAAGACGGCGCTCACGGTGAGCTTGATCGTGCGGCCGGCGGGCGTCTCGAGTTCGATCGGCGACCCGACGACGAGGTGATGGGATTTGGCAAAACCCGTGTCGATGATCGCACCGTCTCGGCCCAGCGTCGCCATCGAGGCGTTCGTCCCGTGCTTCCAGCGAAGCAGCAGCAGGCTGGAGAGCCCCGGGTCGAGGCCGGCAACCTGGATCGTCTGACCGAACGCACGGCCGTCACCGGCTCGCTCGCCCGCGACGACGGTCGCGACACCCGCCTTGCGCAGCGCGTCTGCCGAGGAGATCGAGGTGGGGGTGAACCCGTTCTCGGAGGTGAGCACGTAGTCGCCACGAAACTCGCTGGTCACCGAGCCCACGACCGAGGCCCTGAGCCCCTGGGCGAGCACCGCCACGGCCGTGACCAGCGCGAGCCCGATCATCAGCGCCGCGGCGGTGGAGGCGGTGCGCGCCGGGTTGCGCATCGCGTTCGAACGGGCGAGCGACCCCGCGACCCCGCCGATCCGGGTCGCGGGCCAGCCGAGCACGAACGCGAGGGGGCGCGCGATGCTGGGCGCGACCATCGCCACGCCCACGAACAGGCCGAGCACCCCGACCCCGGCGAACAGGAAGCGGACACCCGTCGCGAGCGCGTCGACGAACCCTCCGATGCAGAGAAGCGCGAGGGCGAGCGCGCAGACGACGAGCGCGACGGCCGGGCCGAAGCGCGCCAGACGCGATGGCGGAAGCACCGCGCCCTCTCGCACGGCCGCGATCGGCGGGACGCGCGTCGCCCGAAGCGCCGGCCAGAGGCTCGCGACCAGCGTCACGATCGTCCCGGCGGCGAGCGAGACGATCACGGTCCGGGTCGCGAACACGAGCGCCGTCACGGGAACGGTGACGCCAGCCGCCCTGAACAGCGCCTCCAAGCCCTTGGCGAGCCCCAGCCCGACGAAGAGCCCGATCGTCGAGGCGAACAGACCAGTCACGAATCCCTCGAGCACCACGGCCCAGCGCACCTGCCGCGAGGAGGCGCCCATCGTGCGCAGCGTCGCGAACTCCCGCGCCCGTTGCGCGACCGTGATCGAGAGCGTGTTCGCGATCACGAACGAGCCGACGAAGAGGGCGATACCGCCGAATGCGAGCAGGACGTAACGAACGATGCTGAGAATCGAGCCGAAGTTGTTGACACTTGCCTGCGTCTGCTGCTGGCCCGTGCGCACCTGGGTGTGCGGCGGCAGCACCGACTGGATCTGGGAGAGCAGCTTCGCGTTCGACACCCCCGGTTTCGCCGCGACGTCGATCTCATCGAGCTCGCCCGGCTTGTCGAAGAGCTTCTGTGCGGTCGCGAGGTCGAAGATCGCGATCGTCGCGCCGCCGAGCGAGGTCGAATTCCCGTAGTCGGCGACGCCCGAGAGCGTGTAACGGTGCTCGCTCCCACCGCTGACGATCACGCCCACTCGGTCGCCGACCCTGACGTGCAGGGAGTCTGCGGTGTTCGCGTCCATGGCGACCTCGTCGGAGCTCGAGGGCCAGCTGCCGGCGACGAGCTTGAGCGGGTTGAAACGCTGGTCGCCGTCGGGGTCGACACTGAAGCCGAGGCCGGGTGCGCCCCCGTGCGCCACGACCTTCCCGTTCGCGCCGACGAACTGCGCGGCCGCCTCGACCCCGCCCGCCGCCGCGGCGACGCCGGGAAGCTTCTCGATCCGCGTGAGCGTCGAGGCAGGGAAGGACGGCGCGTCGGCGGAGCCGCCGAAGACGGCCTTCCCCGTCACGACCGCGTTGGAGTTCGTGTACGCGACGGCGAAGATCGCGTGGAAGCCCGCGTTGATCGTGTCGGTGAGGACGAAGGTGCCGCTCACCATCGCGACCCCCATCACGACCGCGAGCGAGGTCAGCAGCAGCCGGAGCTTGCGACCCAGAAGATCCTTGAGCGTGACCCGGATCACGTCGGGGCGAGCGTGTCGAGCTCGTTCATCGTCTTCAGGATCTCCGCCTCGGACGCGCCCCGGCTGTCGAGTACGATCCGCCCGTCGAGCAGGTAGACGATCCGTGCGGCGACCGCAGCCGCGCGCGGGTCGTGCGTGACCATCACGATCGTCTGGCCGTAGGCGGCCGTCATGTCGCGCAGCAGCGCGAGGATCTCGGCGCTCGACTTCGTGTCGAGGTTGCCGGTCGGCTCGTCGGCGAACACCACGGTCGGCTTCGCGACGAGCGAGCGCGCCACCGCGACACGCTGCTGCTGGCCTCCCGAGAGCTCCGCCGGCCGGTGCTTGAGCCGATCGGCGAGGCCGACCTTGGTCGTCAGCTCGTCGAACCACGCCTGGTCGACCTTCTGTCCCGCGACCGACAGCGGCAGCTTGATGTTCTCCTCCGCGGTCAGCATCGGGAGCAGGTTGTAGAACTGGAAGACGAAGCCGATGTGCTTGCGGCGAAGATGGGTGAGCGCGTTGTCGTCCATCGAGGTGATCGACTCCCCCGCGATCGTCACCGTGCCGCTCGTGGGCTTGTCGAGACCCGCGAGGATGTGCATCAGCGTCGACTTGCCCGAGCCCGACGGGCCCATCACGGCGGTCAGCTCGGCCGGCTCGATCTCGAGCGAGACACCGCGCAAGGCTTCGACCGCCGTGTCGCCCTCGCCAAAGCGGCGGGTGAGATCGACGGCGCTGACGACGGCCCCCGCGGCGTTCATCGCCCGAGCCTAGCCGACGGCCCCGGTCGGCCCGCGCGACGCGCTCGGCCCGCGCGTCACGTGGCCCGCAGCCGTGTGCGACCGACGAGTCAGTGGTTTCCCGCCACCGCGATCCGCGCGCACTCCGAAGCCCTGCCGCCGCGGGCGGGAGACACGCGTTTCATGAGCCGGACCCGCGAGCGCGAGGGAAGGTGTCGAGAATGAGCACGATTGTCGTCGGAGTCGACGGCTCCAGGGGCTCGCTGGATGCGGTGCGGTTGGCCATCGACGAGGCGCGTATCCGCGACGCCGAGGCAGAGGCGGTCGGCGCGTGGCACCTCCCGTCGTGTGCATACGGCGCCGGCTGGTCGGTTCCCGTCGAGCTGGACAGCTTCCGCGAGACCGCGCAGTCGGCGCTCGAGCAGAGCCTCGTGGATGTTGGCGGCGCCGATTCCGGCGACGGTCACCGCGGTTCTCGCTGAGGGGCAGGCCGCCGAGGTCCTCTGCCGCGAGGCCCGCGGCGCCGACCTGTCGGTCGTCGGCTCGCGCGGGCTCGGCGGCTTCGCAGGCCTCCTGCTCGGGTCGGTGAGTCAGCGGTGCACGCAGCACGCGTCCTGCCCGGTGCTCGTCGTCCCCGCCACAGCGAGGGACTGAGGAGGCGCCACGGACTCCGGGCACCGCCGCGCTCGCGGGCCGGAGGGAGCCGGTCGGCCCCGATCCTGCTGCGGGTTTCTGCGCGTATGCGCGCGCTGCGCGCGGGTCAGGAGGAGCGGGGCAGCTCGATCAGGATGGTCGTGCCGGCGCCCGGTCGGGATTGGATCTCGAGCCGCCCCGCGAGCAGCGTCGCCCGTTCGCGCATCCCGACCAGGCCGAGCGCGCCCTCGCGAACGGCGTCGGGAGTGAAGCCCGCACCGTCGTCCTCGATGATGGTACGAACCGAGCCCGCGCGCGCGACGACCACGACGCTCACCGAGCCCGCCTGCGCGTGCTTGACCACATTGGCGAGCGCCTCCTGGACGATGCGGTAGATGGCTGTCTCCTGGTCGCGCGTCAGCTCGCGACGGTCGAGGGTGACGTTGAGCTGCACGTCGAGGTCACTTCGCTCCGAAACGAGACGCGTCAGGCGTTCGAGCGCCGCTTCGAGGCCGAAGTCGTCGAGCGCGGCCGGCCGCAGCTCGGTCGTGAGACTGCGGACGTTGTCGAGGGCCGAGGAGACGAGCGTGCGGATGAGCGCGAGCGGCCCCTCGCCGAGCTGCCGCTCGAGCGGCTTCAGGCCGAGCAGGATCGAGGTGAGCGCCTGGCCGGTCTCGTCGTGGAGTTCACGCGCGAGCCGGGTTCGTTCGATCTCCTGGCCCTCGAGCAGGGCGCGCACGGCTTCCCGCCCGACACGCTGAGAGAGGTCGATCGCGACCGCCGCGCGGCTCGCGAACGCCTGCGCGATCCGCATGTCCGCGTCGGAGAAGCGGTGGTCGAGCCCGCGCTTGTCGTAGGCGACGATCACGCCGGCGGCCCGGTCGCCCACCAGCAGCGGCACATACAGGGCCGCGGACGCCTCGACCAGCCGCGGCACGCTCTGGTCGACCTCCGGATCGTCGATCACCGAGTCGATCCGCTCGCTCCGCCTCCGTGTCAGCGTGCGGCCGCTCTTGGAGCGCCCGAGCTCGAGCGTGCGCCCGAGCAGCGCGGCGGCGTGGTCGCCGCTCGCCGCGGCGACCGTCAGCGAGACGCCGTCGCTCGCCGGAACCTGGATCATCACGACGCGCGCGTCGAGCAGCTCGCAGAGACGTGACGCGGCCAGGTCGAAGAGCTGCGGGAGGTCGGTCTGCGTCGCCAGCGCCTCGGAGACCTCGTTCAGCGACTCGAGCTGCCGTGACCACAGCCGCGCCGACTCGTACAGGCGCGCGTTCTCGATCGCCACCGCGGCCTGCGCCGCGAGCAGACGGACGATGTCCTCGTCCTCGCCGCTGAACTCCTCGCCGCCCGCCTTCTCCGTCAGGTAGAGATTCCCGAACGAGGCGCCGCGCAGCAGGATCGGGACACCGAGAAAGGACGCCATCGGCGGGTGGCCAGGCGGGAAGCCGACCGAGCGAGGGTCGGCCGCGAGGTCGCGCAGGCGAAGCGGCGCACGCTCCCGGATCGGCACGCCGAGCACCCCGCGCCCCCGGGGCAGCTCCCCGATCAGCGCGATCTGCTCGGGCGCGATACCGACCGTGATGAACTCGTCCAGCGCCGTGCCCGCACGGTCGATGACACCGAGTGCCCCGTAGCCTGCACCGGTCAACCCGACCGCTGTCTCGACCAGCCGCCGCAGCAGCCCGGCCAGCGTCAGCTCGGACTGGAGCAGGATCCCGGTCGCGAGAAGCGCACGCAGACGATCGTTCTCTCCGACCGGTCCCGGCGGCTCCATCAACGTGAACGACTCCAATCCCCAGCACCGATGGCGGGATGGCGAAGTATCGACCGCTTGCCGACAGATTAGCCTGGATTACCGGGTGCGCCGAGCGCTCGAGGTGATGTCTGAGTTGACCTGATCCGCCATGAGCTCGTCGTCGCCAGCGGGTGCGCGTCCCGTCCGGGGAGCTGCCAGGAGGCCCGGTCGCGGGCTGGCGGCTCGGTCTGGGAACGGGCCGGGTCGGAGCCCAGCGTCAAAAGCCCTTCTGGTGGAGCGACCAGGTGGTCTGCAGCATGACGCGAAGCCGGCCGCGTCGTTCGAGGCCTGCCTGCGGGCGGGGAGAGGAGGAGCCGAGCCCAGCCGGTGCGGGCGAAGGCCGCGCCAGGTGGCGAGCCTGGAAGCGCAGCCGCGAAGCACCTCCCGGCGTGAGGGGCTCAGGTTGCCGCGCGACGCGCCTCCCCGCGTCCGCATACGGAAAAACACGCGCGCCGCCGTTGGAGGCGCCCGCCCGGCATCATCGGTCGATCACCGCGACCCGACAGGAGTGAAGGCGACCGAGGTAGGCGGGGCGCTCGACGCGGTGAGGCTCGACGCTCGGCGGTTTCAGTGGGAGCGACGGGGAGGTTCGGTCTCGTCATGGAGGAGCCCGTTTGCGAGCGCGTAGCTGACGAGTTCGGCGCGGCTGCCGAGTCGGAGCTTTTGCATCACGTGGGCGCGGTGGGTTTCGGCGGTGCGGACGGAGATGAAGAGTTTCTGGGCGATCTCCTGGTTTGTGTGGCCGTGGGCGAGCAGGGTGAGGATTTCGCGTTCGCGTTCGGAGAGCGGGTCGGCGTCGGCTCGGCGTTGTTGGTCGCTGTCGGCGGCGATGAGGCGGGCGCCGAGTTCGGGGTGGACGTAGCGGCCCCCCGCGGCGACGTCTCGGATGGCCTGTACGACCTCGGCGTCGGCGGCTTCCTTGAGGATGTATCCGCTTGCCCCGGCCGCGAACGCTTCACGGACGTAGTGCGGGTCGTCATGCATGGAGAGCACGAGCACCCTGACCTCCGCACGCTCGTGGAGGAGCTTGGGGACGCCTTCGAGCCCGCTCTCGCCGGGCATGACGATGTCCATGAGGACGAGGTCTGGGCTCGCCGAGCGGAGCTCGAAGATCGCGTCGCGGACGTTGCCGGCCTCGCCGACCGTCTCCATGTCCTGCTCGGCGTCGATGAGCAGGCGCAGGCCGGCGCGCACGACCGCGTGGTCGTCGACGATCAGGACCCGGATGCTCATCGACGTGGCACCTCGACGCCGAGGGTCGCGCCGGCGCCCTGGCCGGATTCGATGCGGGGCTGCCCGTCGAGGAGCTCGACGCGCTCGCGCACGGCCTGGATGCCGGGGCGCGTGCCGGGCTCGTCGAGCTCGAATCCTCGCCCGTCGTCTTCGATCACGGCGACCACGCTGCCCATTGTGACGCGTGAGAAGGATGCTGACCTCGCGTGCGCGTGGGTGCCTGACGACGTCGGTGAGGGCTTCCGGCACGGTGCGGTCGAGGCTCCTGGCCGCATCGGCCGGGAGCCGCCCGTCGCCGAGGCCGGCCGCGAGGTCGATCCTGATCCCCGTCGCTCGCTCCCTGTTCCCGCCTGCCGTTCGGTCGCGGCGCGGAGGCCAACGCCGAGGAGCCGCCGGGCGCGCCGATCGGCGGCGGATCGACGCCGTGCACGCCGACTTGGCCTGTGTGGCATGGTGCAGACATCAGCACGTCGCCGCAGCCGCGAGTCCGCTTCCCGAACCCGGGGGGTGCCTCGCCGGGCGGGTCTCCTCCCGCGGCCAAGCCGCGCCCTCGCCTGAGCTGGCAGCTGCTCGCGTTCGTCGTGGGGTTGTTCATCATCAACGTCTGGTTCGGGTCTCGTGCAACGCAGGCTCCGACGCGGATCCGCGTTCCCTACAGCCCGTTCTTTCTGCAGCAGGTCTCCGGCGGGAACGTGACCTCGATCAGCTCGAAGGGAACGGCGATCCAGGGCGTCTTCCGGCGCCAGGAGACCTACGCCGGCTCGAAGGCGACGACCCGGTTCGAGACCGAGATTCCCGCGTTCGCCGACACAGACCAGCTCTCGGCGCTGCTGCAGAGCAAGGGCGTCGTCGTGAATGCGCAGCCGCTCTCGACGAGCGGCCCCTGGTGGGAGGAGGTGCTCGTGAGCTTCGGGCCGACGCTGCTGTTCCTCGGCCTCCTGTTCTGGCTGATGCGTCGCGCCGGAAATGCGCAGGGGATTCTCGGCTCGTTCGGTCGCTCGCGGGCGCGCCGCTACGAGCCGGCCGGCGAGCGGGTGACCTTCGCGGATGTGGCCGGTATCGACGAGGCGAAGGCTGAGCTCTCCGAGGTCGTCGACTTTCTCCGTCACCCCGAGAAGTACCTGCGGCTCGGCGGCCGGATCCCGCACGGTGTGCTCCTCAGCGGTCCGCCCGGGACGGGCAAGACGCTCCTGGCACGCGCGGTCGCCGGCGAGGCGAACGTGCCCTTCTTCTCGATGGCCGCATCGGAGTTCGTCGAGGCGATCGTCGGCATCGGAGCCGCGCGCGTCCGCGATCTGTTCGTGCAGGCCAAGGAGTCGGCTCCGGCGATCGTCTTCATCGACGAGCTCGACGCGATCGGCCGCTCGCGAACGTCCGGTATCGCGGGCTTCAGCGGTGGCAACGACGAGCGCGAGCAGACGCTGAACCAGATCCTGACCGAGATGGACGGCTTCGACTCATCGACCGGGGTGATCGTGATCGCGGCGACCAATCGGCCGGACGTGCTCGACCAGGCGCTGCTGCGGCCGGGCCGGTTCGACCGCCGCGTGAGCGTGCAGCCGCCCGATCGCAAGGGCCGCGAACGGATCCTCGAGGTGCACACGCGCTCCATGCCGCTCGGCCCCGACGTTCAACTCGGCCGGATCGCCGCGACCACCCCGGGCATGGTGGGCGCCGATCTCGCGAACCTCGTCAACGAGGCGGCGCTGCTCGCGGCGCGCCGCAATCACGACGAGGTCATGGAGGCCGACTTCACCGATGCGCTCGAGCGGATCATCCTCGGTGCGGAGCGGCAGGTGATGATGAGCGCCGCGGACAAGCGCCGAACCGCCTACCACGAGGGCGGCCACGCGATCGTCGGCATGCTGACCGAGGGCGCCGACCCGGTGCGCAAGATATCGATCATCCCGCGCGGGATCTCCCTCGGCGTGACGTTCTCGGCCCCCGATGCGGACCGCTTCAGCTATGAGCAGCGCGAGCTCGTCGCGAAGATCAAGGTCGCGCTCGGCGGTCGCGCCGCCGAGGAACTGGTCTACGGCGAACCCACCACCGGCGCCGAGTCCGACATCCAGCAGCTGACCGACCTCGCCCGACAGATGGTGGGCCGCTGGGGCATGAGCAAGACGATCGGGCCGCTCGCGGTCCTGCCCGCAGAAGGCCGCGGCCCGCTGTTCCCGGGCGCAACGGAGATATCGGGTCGCACGCAGGAGCAGCTCGACGAGGAGGTGCGACGGATCGTCGAGGATGCCCACAGGGACGTCCTCGCCTTGCTCGCCGACAACCGCGGCAGGCTCGACTCGCTCGCTGCGGCGCTCCTGGAGCACGAAACACTCGACGAGAACGACGCCTACGCCGCTGCGGGCGTCGAGCACGCAGCCGACGGCGATACGCGCGAGCTCGACGCTGCTGCAGCCGGCGCGACGGGGCCAACGCGCGACCTCAACGGCAAGCCCGACCCCGGCGCTGCCCCGGCGAGCTGACCGCGGGGGCGCTGGGGTCGAACGTCGCCCGGCCGACGCACGCCCGGCTCCCGCGCGCGGAGCCGCGGCGCCGCCCCGAAGCGTCGGCGCTGCCGATGCGGAGCGGTCTCCTCTCCGGGTCGCCCGGGGAGCGAGCTCGCTTCTCCGATGGTCGTGGCGCGTGACGGTGGTCGGCGGGAGCGTCTCGAGCCTGGAGCCGACGCAGCATCGGCGGCGGCGTTCCAGCTGGCGCGGGCAGCCGTATCAGCCGGTTTGAAAGCGAAGAGCGGCTCTTCCCAGCAGCCGCCGCGTCGCGAAGGTGCGGCGGGTGTCGCTGCAGCTCGCCTCTGCACCCCGAGCTCTCGCCTCAGGCTGCTGCTCGCGAGCACCTCGGGGAACCCGGCGCGAGCCGAGCGCCTAGGTGTGGGCGCCCGGATGGCCTGCGGCGGGGGGCCAGGGACCGAGTGGCTTGCCGATCTCCCAGCGGTGGCCGAACGGATCGTCGATTCGTCCCAGGCGCCATCCGTGCTCCTCGCGTACGGGATCGATCTCCGACGCTCCGGCGGCGACGGCTCGTTCGAGCACCGATTCCGGGTCATCGACGATCAGCAGCATCCTCGCGGTTGCCCCGCCGACCGATTCGGGGCTGAAGTTTCCGTGTGACGGCGACTCGTCCTCGACCCAGAAGCTCGCGTTCCCGACCACGAGTTGAGCGACCAGCTCCTCGAGATCGGCGCTGCCGCCGAAGCGGAACACCTCGACCGCGGCGAACGCGGCCTTGTAGAAGTCCACTGCGGCCCGCCCGTTCCTCACCGAGAGCTGGGCCTGGACGTTCGGCTGCGGGGACGTCTGCTCCTCACCCGTCACGATCCGGCCCTTTCCCTCGCGGCGGAGAGGTCGGAGCGATCCCCCCGGGGCCCAGGGCGATGCGCTTCACGGCGCACACGCGCGCGTGCGCGGTCGGCCGTCGATCGGCGTTCGCCCGCGTCCCACGCATGCGCTCGAGCGGCGCGAGCCGTTCGGCACGCCGCAGATGTGAGCCGGCCGCACCGGTCGCGTCGAGGGACGCCGTTCGCCCTGCCTCGCCGATCCCACCCGCCTGAGCGCCGCCGATCCGGGTCGGCGGCGTACCCGATCGCCCGGGCACAGCGGAGACCCGCCAGCCCGAGGGTACGGCCCGGGACCGGAGCCGCCAGACCGACGCACCCGCATCGGGGGCGGCCGAACTCGATCCCCCTCCTCTCCGCGACGGGGTCGGGTTCGAGCCCGCGTGCTCCCCGGGCAGGCGACCCGCTCATGAGCGCTCCCGGATGAGCTCCGGCCCGAGCGTCGCGCGAGCGGTGTCCCCGCCTGCCGCCCGGCCGCGGGTGTTCGCCAGCGACCGTCTGAGCGAGCCGACCTGCAAGCGGAGCGCGCCGAGGGCGCCCGCCGGCTGCTCGTCGTGACCGCTGAGCGCCGCGTAGATGAACCGGTCTGCCGCGGCGGCGCTCCGCGCGGCCGCCGCGGCAAGCGGCGCGGCGCGGGGCGGCTCGCGCCCGACGAGGCGCCGAGCGCGTCCATGGATCCTGACCGGTCGGAGGGCGTCCTCGAGGCCGGTTCGGCGGCGGTCGAGGGCGCGCGCCTGCACGACGACGTGGTCGGCGGCGGCGCCGTCTGCGAGCGATGCGAGCAGCTCGCTGAGCGCAGCGAGCGTTTCGGCGACGCGCCGGCGGATGATTGCCTCGGTCGGAATCGGGAACACAAGGTAGCTCGGCAGGATGACGCAGGCCGCGCCGATCACGTTCTCGACGAGTCGCTCGCCGAGCAGCTGCGGTCCGTGCTCGCCGTAGACGCCGTAGAGGAGTGCGAGGGCTGCGGTCAGGCAGAACGCGTAGAGGGCGTAGGTCGACGGGCGCAGCAGCGAGCCGGTGACCACGAGGCAGAGGATCAGGGCGACAGCGAGGGGGCGGTCCGACCCTACCGCCCCCGCGAACAGCGTCGCAGCCGCCGTTCCGCCGAGTGCGCCGAGCAGGCGCTCGCCGCCCCGCAGCAGCACCTCACCACGCGAGCGCAGGCCGCCCGAAATCGCGAGCACCGACACGGCCGCCCAGCTCCAGCGGTCGGGATAGAGGGTCTGCGCGATCACGAGGGCGAGCGCGAGCGCGAGTCCCGAGTGGAGCGCGATGCGGGTCGTCGCCCGCGGTCGGAGCCCGCTTCGCCGCGCCGCCGTCATTTCGTGGATCTCCGCTCCGATGGTGTCGAAGCGCGTGGTCGCGGCCGTCTGACCGAGGCGCTGGAGTGTCGCCTCGAGCTCTCCGGGTGGGGCGGTCGTGGCGAGTTCCGCCTCGAGCAGCGCACGCCTGAGCGGCGCGGCGCAGGGCCGGGCCTGCGCCGCGATGCGCGAGTCGAGCTCTGCGCCGATGCGCCGCAGCGCGTGCGCATCGGCGCGGACGAGCCGTGGGAAGTCCTCGAGCGCCGCGCGCAGCGCCCACACGGCCGCGACCCGCGCGAGCAACCTGCCCGCGACGAGGACGCACAGCCCGGAGAGCAGCGAGAGCAGCAGGTACCAGCCGAGATCGGACCCGCTCCCGCCCTCGGGGAGCGGCGTGACGAAGAGCGTGACGACCGGCAAACCGAGCAGTCGGCCGACGCGTGCGACCGCGGTGGGCCCGCTCCGCGTCGCGAACGAGCCGGACAGCGCGACGACGACGAGCACGTCGCCGACGGCACGGTCGTCGCGCATCACCTCGCCGAGGAGCGCGGTGACGCCGGCGAGCACCGGCAGCGCTGCGAGTGTCACGAGCCAGCTCCGTGAGGACGCGGCGGGAGGTCGGCGCGAGACCTGCATCGAGACGACGACCGCGAACACGATCAGCCGGCTGGGCAGGCCCAACCCCAGCACGATCGGCGCACTCACGGCGAACGCCAGCAGGACGGCGAGGCCGGAAGCCCCGCCGGACGCCGCCGCGACTAGTACGCTATTGCGAATTAACTTCCGCACCAAACAGGGAAATATGGTACTTACAAGCGGTGTATCGTCGGACGTTTCAGCACTGCGTCGCAGCGCGATGCGCCTGACGCGTCGGCTACGCCGCGAACGTCCGCCCGGCGCACTCGCGAGCGCGAAGCTGAGCGTGCTGGGCGAGCTCCACCGGCAGGGGGAGCAGACGCCACAGCAACTCGCCGCCGCCGACAGGGTCCAACCCCAATCGCTGACGCGAACGCTCGCCGCGCTCGAGCGCGACGGACTCGTGTACCGACGGCGTGACGCACGCGACCGTCGCCGCTCGTGGATCGGCCTCACCGGCGAGGGCTTCGACGCGCTCAGCGGCGACATGGCCGAGCGCGATCGCTGGCTCGACCTCCAGATCCAACGTCTTTCCCCCGCCGAGCGGGCCGTCCTCGCGCTCGCTGCCGAGCTGATGGACAGGCTCGCAGACGACGGCTGACGAGCCATGCGGCGCCCTCAACGACATGTCCGGCGGCATCGAGTGCGGAGGCGCGATCGACGATATGCGCGATCGACGATATGAACGACTCGACGTCAACGACGCCGACATGGGCGAGCAGATGAACGACAACGCGGGCGAGGCGCCCTTCCCGACGCACGCCTCCGGCCAGAATCCCTCCTCGCTGGCTTGGTGGCGCTCGCCCGCGGATCAGCCGTTCTGGGCGCGGCCCGCGCTTCTGTTCTTGACCGCGCTCGCGGGCGTTCTCTATTCGTGGGATGCCACCGGGAACCTCGAGATCTACTACGCCGCGGCTGTGCGCAGCATGTCGATGAGCTGGCACGACTTCTTCTTCGCCGCCTTCGACCCCGCGGGAACCGTCACCCTCGACAAGCTGCCCGGTGCGTTCTGGATACAGGCCCTTTCGGTTCGCCTGTTCGGCGTGCATGCGTGGGCGATCATCGCTCCCCAGATCGTGGAGGGGATGGCGAGTGTCCTCGTCCTCCATCGCGTCGTTCGCCGGCTGGCCGGACCCCTCGCCGGCATCGTCGCCGCTCTCGTCCTCGTGCTCTCCCCCGCGACGGTTGCCCTCGACCGCGGGAACATCTCCGACACGCTGATGGTGCTCCTGCTGCTCCTGGCGGCCGACGCGACCGTCAGCGCGATCGTCTCCGGCCGAATGCGGAGCCTCCTCCTCGCCGGGAGCTTCGTCGGCCTCGCCTTCCAGGCCAAGATGGTGGAGGCATGGCTTGTGCTGCCGGCGCTCGCTCTCGCCTACCTGCTCGTCGGCCCGGGCGGGCGGGGCAGCAGGCTGGTTCGCGTTGGCGGTGCTGGACTCGTCGTGGGTGCGGTGTCCGTCAGCTGGATGGTGGTGGTCGCACTCTGGCCCGCGGGCGGGCGGCCGTACGTCGACGGCAGCAGCGGAAACTCGATCTTCGCCCAGGTCTTCGTCTACAACGGCCTGGGCCGGGTCGATCAGCCCTCACCCAATCAGCTGCTCACCAGGGCGATCGGTCTGCCGCTGGGCTCGGCTCCGGCCGGCTGGAGCCGTCTGCTCGCCGGGGCCGACGGTCGCGACACCGGCTGGCTGATCCCCGCCGCGCTGCTCGTGCTCACCGTCTGCCTCGTCACGAGCGTGCGGGAGAGGAACGAACACCTCCTCGCCGCCAGCGTCCTCTGGGGGGTGTGGCTGGTCGTGCTCTTCATCGCGTTCAGCGCCAGCTCGACGATCAACGTCTACTACACCGCGGCGCTCTCGCCTGCGATCGCCGCGCTGCTGGGCACGGGTCTGGCTCTCGCCTGGGAGCGCCGGGTCGACCTGGCCGCTCGACTCGCCCTCGCCGCGGCGGTGGCTGTCAGCTGCGTCTACGCGGTGTGGCTCCTGCCCGGCAGTGGGGTCGGCCTCGTTCCCGGCCTGCCCGAGGCGGCGGCCGTGCTCGGCCTCGTCGCGATCGCGGCGCTGCCCCTCCGCGCCCGGCCCCTGGCTCGAGCGGGCGCCTTCGTCCTCGCCGCCGCCGGAATCATGGCGGTTCCCGCCGTGGCGTCGATCGCGATCGCGGCCGAGGGCTTCGGGCCGTTCGATACGCCCTTCGAGCCGGCGGCCTCCTCGACCTACGCTCGAGCACTGGGCGCTTTGCCAAGGCAGGTGAAGGCCCTTCTTCCGCGTCTCGAGCAGGCGAACGCCGGCGTGCCGGATCTGCTCGCGACTCAGACCTCGGCGGTCGCCGCCCCCTTCATCTACGACAGCGGGAGGGAGGTGCTCCCGATCGGGGGCTACACCGGGACGATCCCCGAGCCGTCACTCGCTGCGCTGATGGCCATGCTCTCCGCCGGGGATTTCCACACCGTCGTCCAGGCGCCGAAGGTCAGCGATCCGCGACTCGCGTGGGTCGCCCGCACCTGTCTGACCATCGACCCCGGCACCGGACCGACGACCGCCGCCGGTGCTCTGCGCTTCGCCGTCTACTACTGCGGGCGCCTCCCGCTGCCGGGCGGCGGCTCTCACCGTCGCTGAGTCCGCGGACGACATCATGCAGCGTCCTCGTCGGTGGCCGCGCGCGGCCTGCAACCGTGGTGGGAATCAAACTCGGCCCCGGGGCGCCGTGTTCCCGCATCGGCCGACGCGACGCCGCGCCGCGCCGCGGGTGCTCCGGACGCTGCTCGCCGACCCCAGCCGCAGCGCCGGGGACCTCGAGTCGCTCGCGCGGCCTGTCTGCCCGGCTCGCTCGCGTCCGCGGGTCGAGCACGCAAGCGACCGCTCGTCACCGCCATCGGCCCGGCGAGCTCCCGATCCGCCGGCTCGTCCCGATCCGAGCCGCGAACGAAACGGGGCCGAGCGACGGAATCGCGGCCGCGGCTACCATTGCACCGGTGACGATCTTTGCCGGGCTTACGGCGCTCTCGGGTTCAGCGATCGTTGAGAGCGATCTCGAGGGGCGCGCCGTGCTCGTGGTGAACGTCGCCTCCCGTTGCGGGTACACCCCGCAGTACGCCGCCCTCGAGCGGCTGCAACAGCGCTACGGCGACCGGGGCTTCACGGTGTTGGGCGTGCCCTGCAACCAGTTCGGCGCGCAGGAGCCCGGGGGCGCGGAGGAGATTCGGGCGTTCTGCTCGACCACGTATGGCGTGAGCTTCCCGATGACCGAGAAGCTCGAGGTCAACGGCCCCGCGCGTCACGCGCTCTACGCGGCCTTGAGCGCCACCCCGGATTCGTCCGGCGAGGCGGGCGAGGTCGCGTGGAACTTCGAGAAGTTCCTCGTATCGGCCGACGGCTCCCCGGTCGCGCGCTTCCGGCCCGCGGTCGAGCCGGAGTCGCCGGAGCTCGCTGCGGCGATCGAGTCGGCCCTTCCCACCTGAGCTCCGGGGGTCCGGGGCTGCGACCCGCGGTCATCGATGTGGCGGGGCGAACGGTCAGACGGACGCCTCACCGTCCGAGAGGTGGGCGCTCCAACGCTCCTCGATGCGTCCGAGTCGCCAGACCGCGAGCGCGATCGCCCAGGTCGCGACGAACATCCCGACGATGACGAAGCCGAGCAGATTGATGTTGATGTTTTCGAACCAGTCCCAGAACGAGCCGGAGAGGTCGAGCTCCGAGGCGAGAAGGCCGCCGATCTCGATCGTCCCGATGACGAGCGCGACCGCGACCGAGAGGCCGGTGATCGTGAGGTTGTAGAACACCTTGCGGACGGGCTTGGAGAACGCCCAGCCGTAGGCGAAGTTCATGAACGAGCCGTCGATCGAGTCGAGCAGCGACATGCCGGCTGCGAACAGGATGGGGAGGACGAGGATCGCGTACCAGGGAAGCCCGGCGCCGGCAGCGCCGCCAGCGAGCACGAGCAGTGCGACCTCGGTGGCGGTGTCGAACCCGAGGCCGAAGAGCGCGCCGATCGGGTACATCTGCTCGGGCCTGCTGACCGTCTTTGTGAGGCCGCCGAAGAAGCGGTTCATGAAGCCGCGGCTGTTGAGCTGCTGCTCGAGCGCCTCCTCGTCGTAGGTGCCGCTCTTCATCTCACGGAAGACCCTGATGATCCCGACGAGGATGATGATGTTGAGCGCCGCGATGACGTAGAGGAACGTTCCGGAGACGAGCGTCCCGATCCAGCTCGTCACCTGATGCAGCCCGGAGTTGTCGTTCTTGACCGGCCCCGCGAGCGACCTGACCCCGACCGAGAGCAGAAACGCGAGCGCGAACACGATCGTCGAGTGCCCGAGCGAGAACCAGAACCCCACGCTGAGCGGCCGCTTGCCCTCCGACATCAGCTTCCGCGTCGTGTTGTCGATCGCCGAGATGTGGTCCGCGTCGAAGGCGTGCCGGAGCCCCAGCGTGTACGCCGTCACGCCGATGCCGACCGTGTAGGCGCCCGCGCTTCCGACGGAGTAGTGATGCGGAACGACAAGCGCGATCAGCATCACGAACCCGAGTACGTGGAGCCCGCCGACGACCAGGACCATCATCAGCAGCGTCAACCGCTGCCTCCTGTCCAGCGAAGCCCAGAACGCGCGCAGACCCTGCCGCCGTGCTACCCGACCCGCCACCGCTTCCATCTCGCGCCTCCTCTCTCGACGCCGTCAGTGCCGGCGCGCCGGCCGTGACTGCGAAAGGTCAGTACCCAGCGCACCCGCTGTTGCGAACCATTCGTGATTGAACGGCGAACGGTTCGATGACATCGGCACCCGGGCGCCGAGCGCAGCCGCCGCC
>Ga0302325_10012737_pt1 | contig 18010 bp, 17 predicted proteins | sample Palsa_T0_2_FD_201948 | JGI IMG/M metagenome (GOLD analysis project Ga0302325, IMG submission 201948) | Peat permafrost microbial communities from Stordalen Mire near Abisko, Sweden - Palsa_T0_2 | ecosystem: Environmental > Terrestrial > Soil > Palsa > Peat permafrost | place: Sweden: Abisko...
CCCCTTTCCCCTCCCTCCAAACCCAACTCCCTCCCCTCAAACCAACCACAACATCAAATCAAATCAAAGCAAAGAACAAAAACAAGAGCAAGAGAAAAGAAGAGAAGAAAAAAGATAAGAGAAGAGGAATAAATACTGACGTAGAAGGGAACAACAGACGCATCCAAAACCCCACCCTCCCGCTTCCAACAGCGCAAAGGAAGCGTCTACGCCACGCCCGGCAGCCGCGACGGCCACGTCGACAAGAACTACGAGCGCGACGCCGCGTACCACGCCAAGCTCGCCGAGAAGGGCTGGAGCAAGGGCGCTGCGAAGAGGAGGGGGAGCAAGGGTGGTGCGGAGGAGAAGTGAGGTTCCCCCTTCTTACTCTGGGGAGCTGGGGGTGGGGAGGGAGTGTACGATGGAGATTGTTTTTGTTTCTTTTTTGAATACGGGGAGGATTTGGGAGGGGTTGGTTGGGAACGGGATACCTAGGAGGCAGGGTGGGAATGCGAAGGGGCTCGGAATACGGAGCAAGGTTCACTTTGCTTTCACAAGCAGCAAGCGTTTCTCGTACATTCTTCGTTTCTTCAATCAAGAGTTATGATTTCCTTTCATGCTCTTCCTTTTCCTCTGTAACATACAAAAAAAAAACCAGCGTGAATTGCTTTGCCTTCCCGTTTCAATCGATTCGCGACCAGCCCCTACGCCATCCTATGCATGAGTGAGCCGAACGAGTCCCTATATGCACATATTCCAAACTCCGGAAAGAATCCACCACCCAATACCTAGTCGTCGTCCATACCATCGACATCAATTGCATCCGGGTTAGCGGCAAGGACTGCCTGCTCTTTGATGTTGCCTCCTTGTGGGCCCGTGCTGGCTGCTACGAAGCCGACGGGAGCTCTAGCCTCGCGCTCTAATGCGGCCATAGCGTCTGCCGTCTCATCGTCGCCCTCTCCTTCTGGTTGAGCTTGACTGCGAGCAAGTGCTTGAGAAGCAATGAAGTTGACGTCTGTGTTGTACTGCGCTTGGACGCTTCGCTTGATACGCAGCATTTCCTTGAAGGTATCTTCGTTGCCATGTTGGACTTCGAAGGCTTCCCACTTCTGCCAGAATGACGGGCTGGTTCGAGGATCGCAGAATTGTGAGGCGTGGCCGTAGATGGCTCTTGCGCGGTCGATTTCTCCAAGGCGTTTCTCCATGTCGGCGAACTTGAGACACATGTCTCTTGCATCCTTATCGGGTAGTGCTGCAATTGCTCGCTCATAGATTGGTCTCGTTGATGGGAGGCCGAAGTTTGAGGCCGATTTAGTGATATAGAAGTTGAACATATCCGCTCGGTCTTCATCTGAGACTGCTCGAGTGGCTCTCTCGTAGATTCGCATTGCATGTCTTGCCAGCCCTCTCTCTTCTTCGAGATTACCATACATCAAGTACAGGACTTTCGCGAACTTCGGAGGACAGCCTTCAACAGCTTGTTCGAACAGATCTCGCAGTCGCTCGATGCCAATCTTTCGATCGACAGCTTTGGTCAGGTACAAGTTCCATAGCTCGAATGCCACTGGGTAGCTGAAGAGATCAAGACCTCTCTCGTAGATCTTGAAAGACTCTTCAAAATACTTGTTCTCTTCAAGGAGGTTGGCATAGTTGACCACAGTCTGTGGCGTGGCAATTCGAAGTTCGAAGATCCTCTCATAGATCTTCTTGGTCTCCTCAAGAGTGCTGACACTCTCAACAAGATCAACATAGAAACTCCACAGCTTCCAGCTCTTGTGGACTCGTTGTTGTGGCGACAGGGTCTCGTCAAAATAATCGACAGTTGATCTTTTTGGTGCTTGAACGGCCTTAGCCATAATCTTCACAGCTTCTTCAAAGTTGTCGTTTCTCAACTCCATCTCTGCCCATTCAATCCACATATCAGCAAGCTCCGCGACTGATTTAAAAGGCACCTTGACCGCCTTCTCCATAATGACCCTTGCATTTCGGAGGTCGCCGCCTTTCTCATAGAATTTGGCATAATTGGTCCACAATTCGTGGAACCGGCCCACGGCTTTCTTTGGTTGGACAGCAGCAATTGCATCCGTGTATGCTTGAACCACTTCTTGCTTGTTATCACCCCATAATCCGATGCGAACGTTCCATTCTGATACATTATTAGGATTTTGCCGAAGAAGGACGTCATTAATCAGGAATGGTCGGCGATCCATCAACTGCTCGAATCGCATCATTCGGATGTCCAAGTCGAAGTCGGCATTTTCGTCTACCATTCTTTTCTCCGATCGTGCTGCGGCATCTTCCATCAAAGATCCTGTGATAGCCTCCTCGAATTCGACGTACGAGTCGAAGATGAGGGTGAAATCTCGCACTGTCATGACAGTTGTGATTCCTTCTTCAAAGACATCTCTGGCCCTTTCGAAATTGCCCCTTGTGATCCAGTATGTCGCCAAACCAGACCACAGCTTGCCCCTCTGATCCGCAAATCGGTCGATACCACTGCGAATGATTCGTTCGACATCGATTCCAACCTCGTCCCCGGTCTCAACCTCCTTCGCGTGCTCCACAAGCAGATCAACCATCTCGCTCCAAAGTTGATAATGTCCTTTGCCGTTCTTGCTCCGGAACTTCGGATTATTCAGAATATCCATATATTTCTTGACGGCTTCCGTGTAATGTCTCATCTCAATCAACAGCTCGATGAAGTCCTCTGCATCTTCAGGATGGATCTGCATATATCGTCGCCATATCGTGACTGCGGTCTGTCCCGACGCTGAATTGGCAAAGGGGCGGTACAGCGCCCATATGCGATTGTGCTGAGTAATTGGCAAAGCTCGAAGCGCTCGATCAAATGTTCGTCTGGTGAGAGTGACAATCGGTTGGAGTAAGAGGAATGTGAGGTACATCTCCCATATTTTAGGCATCTTGTTGAGGAGGATAAGAGCTCGTTCGAAGAGAGCGTTGACTTTCGCATACTCGGAAGCAAAGATGGCCGGATTTAACTTTCCTAAATGTTTCGTTCTGAGGGTTAAGTACTACTTGAAGTTAGAAAGTGATCCAACGAAGTAGAGAATATAGGAACACACCATCTTCCAAAGCTTGTAGGATCGTGGGAGCTGCAGGCAAGCTCTTTCAAGCACAAAAGCCTGCTCTTGAAGAGTGCCATGGTGGAACTTGAACTCGATGTAGGCTAACCAAGGCTTCGTAGTTCCGGGATCTCGTAGGATATCTTGCTCATAGATTGTATCTTCTTCGGACTAGTAGTTTATCAGCTTTAAGAATATGTGCCGGAATCAGTCTGCTTACAATGAGATATAGGTCTGCTTTTGCTCGCGATAGCTTCGACTTCGAGACGCTGGGAGCAGCCATTGTGGGCAGCAGCTCACCAGGCATTCTCTGCCTGATTATCGATCCTGCGAACAGACCCCGAAAGAATACAACTGGCGAACAAAAGGAGGAGTGTACCACACTGTCGCGTCTCCCACGTCGCGGAAGCAGTTTGGAAATTCATGCGCTTACTACTTTAGCCTTGTGGCCTGATGAAAGTCGCAAGGCCGCAACTGTTAGCTTCCCTGTCAGTCGACGTAGTGAGCAAGCTTCAGCAGCTTCTTATCGCCAGCGACCTCGAGAAGCACGTTCTCGCTCACGACTTGAAGAATTTCACTAAGACCGTCAATTTTACGACCTCGGTCAATGAGAATCACGATCAATTTCCTTCAACGATCCTGACGTGAACCAGAAATTTTGTCAACATGTCTGGAACTGGGGTAATACATGCGAAGCTCTCCTTGATGCAGCCTGTGCTGACCTCTAAAAGAACCGCGAAGCTGTCTTCCCAACCCGGCAGTCGCTGGGATTGATGAAGGCTAAGTTGAAGGGTGCTCAGACTGGTCATGATCTGTTGAAGAGAAAGAGTGAAGCTCTCACAAAGTATGCTTATCCTTCCCTAGTTCCCAACGCAAGCTAACAATCAACAGACGTTTCCGAGGTATTTAGCAATATTACACCCCATTGTCAACCCAATTCTCACCTAGTTTCAGAAATTACGAGACGAATCGATGAAGCGAAACGCAAGATGGGTCGAGTGATGCAAATTGCAGCCTTCTCCCTAGCAGAAGTCACATATGCAGTCGGAGGAGATATCGGATATCAGGTCCAAGAATCGGCAAAGTCAGCACGATTCCGAGTACGAACGAAGCAAGAGAACGTTTCTGGTGTGTTCTTACCGGCATTCGAGAGCTATATCACCGAAGGAAACAACGACTTTGGCCTGACGGGTCTTGGAAAGGGTGGACAACAGGTCCAAAGATGCAGAGAGACATACGCTAGAGCTGTCGAGACATTGGTCGAGCTTGCGAGTCTGCAGGTATGATATCAATGTAACTGAGGGTGGAACGCTCGCTGATCAGGTAGACTGCATTTGTTATTTTGGACGAAGTCATCAAGGTCGTGAATAGGAGAGGTATGATTTCCACATCCCTATTATATATTCTGATGCTAACGATTACAGTAAACGCCATGTTAGTATTCTACAAGAAGGATCTTGGCTCATATTAATTCAAATCAGCGAACATGTCATCATCCCAAGGACGGAGAACACCATCAAGTGTATGGCTACTGCTCTTAAATCCTCAACGCGGGCTAATCCTGGTTAGATATCAACTCGGAATTGGATGAATTGGACAGAGAAGAATTCTTCAGATTAAAGAAGGCAAGTCTTGAACCTGGCCCAATAAATGCCTAGCTAACTAGAGCAATAGGTTCAAAATAAGAAACAAAGAGATACAGCTGCACAAGATGCGGAGATGAAATTGAAGAAAGAGGCTGCAGCTAAGGCAGATAGCGATAAGGAGAACGAGGAGGCTGTGACGACGAACCCTGATATATTGGGCGAGCAAGAAGATCAAGATGTTATCTTCTAGGCCTGTACCGTATAAATTACGCATTTCCCAAAGTATTTCACCAGGTTGCATGTAGTATTAGCAGGTACATCAGTCAAAGCATTCTCAATTGCTGCTTTTTAATACCGAGCCAAGCTCTATAGTACACTTGTACCAAGCCTATTGTCTTTGATACGTGACCTTCATGACCTGTGATCCATCACCTAAAGCCATACCAGCCGTATTCTCCTTCGCGCTTATAGCTCCCGTCTCAGTCTCGTACTCAATGAACGCAATTCCTCTTCTTCCAGGTACCAACCGAACTTCTCTGAAACCTTCGAATCTACCAAATATTGCCGTCAATGCATCGATATCATATTCTTCGGGCAGATTCTGCACGAACAAAATCTTGTTCGGAGGCAGATATTCGTCCGGAATAACAGCCGCAGCACCTGCATTCGTAGACTTGAGACCAGCACCCCTGGACGCCTTAACAGGACGAGCATTGGCATCTGGCACCACACCCGCAGCAGCAGAGCGCTTCAATCTCTTCTGCTCTTCCGCTGCCTCAGCCGCCTTCTTCTTGTCTGCAAGCACAGGTCAGCACCTTCCCACAGCAGCACCAAAATGTAGGAGCCAAGGATACCTTTCTCAGCCAACCGTCTCCGCTTATGACTCTCAAACTCCTCCTCATCGCCAGTCCTCTTCACAGAAGCATCGCTTCTCGTCCGAGCAAATGCTAATTGCATCGGCTTATCAAAAAGCTCGAAACCCTGCACCTCCTCGATCGCCTTCTGCGCGCTCTCTACACTGTCGAATACGATAAACGCTTGGCCTTTTGCCTTCAAGTTCGTCTTTGCGACGATGTCGATGATCTCGCCATACTCGGAGAAGAGCTCGGTGAGCGCTTCTTTCAGTTGGGGAATTTTGATGTGCTCTTCGAGGTTGCGGACGTAGACGCTGGGGGACACGGTTAGTGGGGAGGCAAAGAGTGCGGGTACGTGTCGGAGTACAATGACACGTACGTTGCGCTTGGTGGGGGACCACCGGCGAGGGCAGACATGATGGATGTCTCTTAGTGTTGTTGGTTTTGGGGGAGGAAGTTTGAGGTGGAGGGTGCGAGATATTCAGCCTTGAGCTTGGCGAGATTTTTGCCGTCTCAAAAGTGCCGAATTTAGCGTGCAGGCTGCCAATTTAGTGCCCTCGAGCGTAAGAGATAGCACATAGCCCTTAAAATTTCAGGTACTTAAAGCCTGAGGCGCCCCGTATCTTAGGGAGCAACCCGGTTGCAACAGGGCTGTCCGTACTCACCTGAATAGTATTTAGGAACTCCTTGAACTCATTGTGTAACTACGGATAGAGCGTATTACAGGACTGCCTAGTTCCCATCACGTTCACCAAGGCTCTGGTCGTCCGATGTTCTTGCAGTGTGCCTTCCTACCTCTCACACATTCGTCGTAGCTCTCATTGTCAGAACATTCTTCGTGTGATCTCTTATTTGTGCTATGCATACCACGAGTACTATCAGCATCGGCCAGTGCCAATGTGCTTTCTGACTCTCGTCCTCCAGCGCAGAGTTGTAGCACATTTGTAACAGGTGGTTGGATGGTCAATTTCGCCGCCTTGGCAAGTTCTAGCTCTTCCAGAAGAGCCTGCACATCGTCCTGGTGATCAGGTAGTTCAATTTGTAATATAACATCAGAAAGCGGAGAACCGCGGCTTGTAGCGTGAGGGTATACTTTATACTTAAGGAGGGGTTCTGCGATACGGACATACGCAAGAGTGTTAGAAGGTTCTGGAGGACGAGAGCTATCCTTCGTGGATAAGAAACCTATCGTGTTCCTCCAAGGAGTTGAAGAAGACGGGAGCGTATCCCTCCAAGGGATTGAAGACAGGGGCTTGTCCCTCCAAGAAGTTGAAGATAGGGAGAAATATTCATTCGGCGAGGCGCCAAGTCGCAGAAGCAGAGATGCTCTCTCTATGGTTGGAAATGACAGTACCACGCCGGCGCTCTTTTCTAGAAGTAGAAGGTAAAGTAGGTAGGAAAATTCGTGAGTCGTCAATCTATGCTCTGAGATCTTTGCTTCCACAAAGTGCCGTAGATTGAATAACGTGGCAAGAGTGATGGTAGAGGTGAAACTTACACCAGAAGCAACTTCTTCTCAGCTCAAATCCACTGTCTCGTAGGCACGTAGGTCTTTGTCCATGATATCAAACAACTCGAATTGAGACTTGCGGGCCGAGACTATAGTTTTTCGAGTCGATCGACAAGCTCTTCAGCAATCTTTGCGGATTCATCGCAAATTCGCTCGAAACTATATTGCTCGAAACTTTCTTCCTCGTTTGAAGGGCCGATATTCTGTACTAGAAGGTAATGTCGAACTTTGAGATAAACGACCTCATTTGTCGAATGATGTTCTCCAGATCATCATTCCGAGCCAGCGATCCTTTCCCAGAATTGTAAGATTACATGTCCCAGCCATCCTTGAAGACTGTGCTACCAAAATCCATAAACTGGACAATCGTCCCGGCAAGAGACAAGACTACTAGAGGATCCATTTCTAGTGCTTAGGCTGAAGGCTCATTTCGTCATGGAGTCGAGTGATGCATTTTCTTCTTAAAGTGCACAAATATAAAACGGGGTTGTCAATTGTTACACGCTAATCAAGTCCAAAAGCTTTTGTTAAATTCCAAAACGCGCTAGCTGTCCCAAAGTCGCGCCATCGCGATTCGCGTCATCCTCCTTCACATCGTTACTCACAGCCTAAGCGGTTCTGCGGCATTGCTCTCTATGAACAAGGTTCAAAGCTTTCCCATCACGGAATCCAAGTCTTCAAAAGACCAATTATTTACATATCCCAATGCTTTGTCTTGTTTCGCAAAATTTCCTCCTCCCTGCCACTGCTCACATGGTTTTCGCGACGGTGTGCACACCAAGTCCCGTGGCGTAATGGGTGCAACACCTTGAGACATAGAGCTCGACGGGGTGGATCCTAGGCTTGGTGTTCTGAGGCTGCTTGAAGGAGTTTGAAAGTACGCGTTGCTGGAGACTGAGCCATTGTTCATATCCGAATTGAAAATAGGCCCTTGATGAGGGGTTCTGAAAGCTGCTTCCTCTATAGGAAGGTACGCCAATGGATCTTGGTTGAAGCCGAGCATAAGTTCAGAGGGTGTGGAGGTGTGGCTTGTTATCAATGGAGAAACGAAAGGGTCGTCTAAGCCTTGGATCATCTCCTGGTTGAAGTCAAAGTCGAGATTGAACTCGGCATCCATTATGTTGTCGTAGTTTTCACTAGCTGGAAACTGAAAGCCCTCGAATAGGTTGTCTTGAAGCTGGTGGTTTGTCGTCTCACCAAGTGGTGTGGTGGTCGGTGGCAAGTGCATGCTGGGACATGTTTCGCCAAATTTGGCACTAAATGAGTCCAACCGCTTGGTCTCAACGAATCCCGGAGATGTTTCTTCGACTCTGTACCTTGGAAGATTTCTGTGGGAAGGTGTGGATGGAGAGTGCTGAGTAGACCATGACAGTGCATGCTCTGAGGCCGAATCAGCGTCAGCGTTTCCATCATCAAATTGTTTTTTAGGCCTCGGGGTTTGACTTCGTTGAGGATGCTGTATGATCTCTTGTGGAGCAAGCACTGGCCATGGTTCATTCTCTCCTCTCAACCTCAATCTTCTATTCCTTGGTACAGGATTTTGGATATCTTCTTTACTCGAGCGATGAATGGTTTTAATGTCACGGTCAGACTTTGGTCGAAGAGGCATGTTCTGGTCTTTGGTGCCGAGCACAATCTTACGCTTTGGTGATGTCGTGGAAGTAGGAGAGACAGGGCTTTGATCCTTGAAGATGTGTGTGTTCTTGCTAAGGTCCGACAGAATTTGGTTTACTTCCTCTATTCGATCTGCTTGCCAGTCGGAATCAAAGACATCACTTCGACCAACGATGGTTGATGAGTCGTGGGAGCTTTGGGGAGATCCTCCAGTGGTAGTAACGTCATCAGTTTGTGGTGTACTGGTGGTGTGTCCATTTGCGTGTTGACTTCCCGCCGACTGCTTTTGCGCAGACTCCCAAGACTCGACGAAGCGAGCGAACTGCTCGACGTGACTTTGAGCCACCTTCAAGTATTCCTTTGCAGCTTTGACACACCCCTCCAGCCCCATGATATCTCCGCCTAACTCATTGCTCCCATTGTTTGTATGAGTTGACAAGTTGTCGTCCCTAGGAGATGGCAGGGATATCGATGCCGCATCAGTCGACGACTGAGGGGTTCCGCCGACAGTTGATTTATGCTGAGCAGGAGAGCACTGATTGAATTAGTATGTTCACATGGAAAGGTTGACAGAGGAAGACCTACTCTGACTTTTTTCTCTCGACATTTTGCACATGCGCCACTTCTTCGGGTCTCGGCGACCTCGAGTCTTCTCTGCGGATCATAACGCCTGCGGTTTCGTGATGGCGTTGGTCGTGAATTTAATTTTGCATTCGAGTTTGATTTGATCTTTCTGGTCTTTGGAGTGCGAGGCTCCATAACAGGTGGGTAAGGGTCCATTGTGAGGTACGGTATGACGGTGCTGGTGCCGGTCTGGATTTGCTTGCGTCCGATGAATTATTGAGGTGCACACCTCGCAAGAACAAAAAGTGTTGCAGTCTAGGATGCCTATAGGTGTGGGCTCTCAGAAATGTCGAAGGAAAGTGATGGACGAATGCTGGTGGGAATCGCTTATATTTCTTCACCGAGCCCGATTACCTTGTTCAAGTCAAGTGGCCGCACTGTTTACTTTGCAACTCAACACAGCAACGGGTTTCGGATTGTTGCCAATTGCCCAAGAGTTGCCTAGCTTGCGGTGCTGCTTTCACTGTCGTGCATCATGGCGCATGCAGGTGGCTCAGCTTTTCTGTCCAATGCCCTGCTATCAGGCCAATAACCACCCTTGACGGCCCATCATCATGACGAACGCCACACCCCGACTGGATGAACAAACGGAGATCAAGTCGTATTTGGTGATTGATCCTGGTCATATTCCTACATAAGCACCACAACAACAAACTACATATCAACCAAATCCAATTCTTACACCGCTGGTTGGTGGCGATGGCCATGCGCGCACGACAGGTATCCCAGGAACCCTGCCTTCCTCTAGATGACCCTGTTTGGTAACGAAATAAGTCAACATGTCCTTCATCGGCCTTCAAGAAGCGCGCGCACATGCCACAGCCTTACGGATGGAAATGCTGACTCAGAACTTCAGAAGAAAAGGACACCATGTGGTATCTCACAGGCTTCCCGCCTGTGGCAAAAATATCTTCCCTCAGCCTTACCCACCTGATAATGATAAGGAGGTGTGTCAAAAACTTGTTTTCCCCTCAGCCTTATCAATCCTGACTTTGGTCTTGAGCTAGGATCTTCGGCATGTCAAACGTGTGTTATTTGACCAAGCACTTGATCAACACATCTATATGTCTGGAATTCGGAACCTGTGCACGAGGTCTGCCGAGTTCGATATTAATATTTAGTCAGATCTATATGCTGCTCTATGCGGCGGGAAGTCCCTCGACTTGAATCGGCTATCTGAAAAGGAGAAGCATTGCTCCCGAACTAGCAGCAAGATACCGAAGAGGGGTAGATTGAGCAATCTTGTCGTGAAATAACTCTCTTTCGTTCGCGTGGATCAGGGCCAGAGTCGTCTGTATTGTGAAGTGTTTTAACTCTATTTGAGGCTAGGATTCAAGTTTGAGAGCGTGGTGGGACGCCGGTAACTTTGTAAATAGTAGATTGCGGGATCGGGACGCCTAGCTCTTGCGCGAAAGCTTTGGCCTAATAAACACCACCACGCGAAGGGGTTTTTGGCTGTTTCTGATCGCTAGTGTGTACAAGACTAGGAGGAGGTGTGAAATGCTTTGCGCGAGACTGCCTGGGTTTAATTCAAACTATTTGAAGGTATAGAAGTGGATGGGTTTGTTGTTGTTTTGAACTTGACGCTTTCGGCGGTACGCACGTGCCTCAAATCGGCCGCTTATTTCTCCCACTTACGAAGTAGAGCCTGTCGTTGACGTTGAAATTGGTGCCTGGCGAGAATCAGGCAGAAACTAGACTGAGGTGGAAACCCCACTCCCCCCCGGTCGGAAAAAAGTGGCCCATTTTGGCGAGTGCTCCCAACTGCCTTCTATGAACAAATATTACAATCCATAACTTGGTCTTTTATTTTATAAGTCGAATAAAACTGTTAATGAACCTGCAGATTATATTATAGTTATAAATTAAAGATTTCTGTGCAAAAAAGAGAAGGGAAGGGCATGGTTTTGGTGTTCGTGCACGTGCCAAAATGGGCCATTTTTTTCCGACCGGGAGACCCCCAGACGACTTCCCAACCTTCTCGAATTCCACATCATGCCCTACATCAGGTCCTACATCAGGTCCCACGTCAGGACCTACATCGACGTCGATCATCACGTTGAGCGCCACATCGAGTCCGACCAATGCCCCGACAGGTTCGACGACCATTCCCGTGACTTTGACGAATATTCCAACGACTGAAGCAACTGTCCTCACAACTCCAATAACTTCCTCAATAGGTTTAACGAGTCCTTCGCTCGTGACCGTAAATAAGGCGTGCCGAGCACTTGAGAATGGCTTGCGCTTGGCCCAATTGGACTCGTTTTATTACTTCCCTATGTAGTGTAGTAGCTACTACGATGCCTTATGCTCAAATATCTCCTATTCAATTGCTTCGAGTTTTCTGCAATTTCCTGGTTTCTGGAACACAGCTAATCAGGCATGTCAAGGTTTTGAGACTGGATTTTTATATAGTTTGATGGGACTCAACTTACCACTTCCTCATATGGTGGATTAGCTACTATTATCCTTAATGCTCAAATGTTTCCTTTTCAATAGCTTCATAAATCTTGCAAATCTCTGATTTCTGGAATACAGCAACTACATAGATCTGCATCTACTTGAAATATAGCTATAAGATATTTGTTGCCATATGAATAGGACTCACGCACCATATCATTTAAAAAAAATTGTAAAAGGCAAGTAATAAGCATAATACTATTAAAACAAAGTCTCAGTTCTGCTTATTGATTTCGGACAAGGGAGTTAAGAGCTTGCGCCATTGCTCCGCGTCTAATAGTTCTACTACTACATCGCAAAATCATGACTACTAGTCTTTCACGGATGTCCCAAAAAAAAACCTCTGGAACAATCCCCTAGCCTAAGAGATAACTCCCATTTTCGTTGTCTGAATAGAGCCCGAATATATGCATATGAGAGACAGAATTTACGGTTTCCGTTGCCGATAGAGGGACTTGAAGAAGTAGGAAAGTGGCAGAATCGGGCTTATCGTCGTCAGACCATTGTCAGGTTGCTTTCAATGTATTACGAGAAGCGCTTTTTGTCTCGTTCCATTGGCATGGTCAAGCGAGTCCACAGGAGCGATGCGACGGGAGGGCAGTGCAAAGCCACATATCTGCAACATAAGGCTCGGCAGCTGAACCATCAGGCCTCGAAAGTTCCATTATCGCAATGCCTCTCCACAGACGACGTCGAGCTTCATTGCTGCATAGATCTAGCTAAACTTGAAGGCTATCGAAAAGCCATTGAAGCAATCCGGCTTGGTCACCTTATATTCAGGACGGTGAAGCAGAGCGCCTTCTTGTCCTCTTTTGGACCGTGTTCCCAAAATGAAATCAAGCATGGGCAAGCGCAGCTTTGATAATGCGAGGGCTCTATTCGATCGAAAAGAATACAGCTCTGCCGAAGCCGCCTTCGCAGAGGTACTGCAGGAACGGAGGAAGACTCTAAAACTCTTGGGATTGTCATCGCCCGACCCTAAGACTCTCCTGATTATGCACTGGCTGGGAAGAACTCGCTATGAGCTCCGGAAGGATGTTGAGGCCAATAAATTGTTTGAGCGAGTGTTAGAAGGGCGACTGAAAGTATTACGCCAAGATCATCCTGAAACCATTTTGAGCAAGCATTGGCTAGGGACCACATCTATGGTACTAGGAAATTATCCACGAGCCAAGAGACTGTTTAAGCAAGCTCTGAAAGGACAGGAAAGAGAAATAGGCCGTTCGAAATCAGATACTCTCTGGACCAGGCACTGGCTGGGGAACACGCTCTTCTTTCTAGGGCAATATACAGAAGCCGAACGTTACTTTCGACAAGTATTAATGGGGGGAAGGCGCACACAGAATTTGGCCCTCGAAGCTCAATACAGGAACATTACCAAATATTGGCTTGCCAGGACTTTGTTTGAGCAAAAGAATTATATCAAGGCTGAGAAACTTTGTCGAGAAATCTTGACTAACCGAGAAGAGGTAAATAGCATATCTATTTGTCTCCCATCTCGAACCCCCCCCCCTTTCACTGGCCAGCTCCAAGTTTCAGCTCCCGGCTCTATCTCCCGGATCTTGTTCTTCTCCCAAAATAGGTTACTAATTCGTTGCAGCCAAAGGTTTTAAAAGCTGAGGTCCCAGCTTCAGGTGTTTCCATGGTCCGGCAAGTAGGGAACCCAGATCATACCCTGACCAGGTACTGGTTGGCAAGAATCAAATTTGAGTTGGGTCAATACAGGGTTGCCCGAGGGTATTTCCAACAAGCACTAACAGCAAAGGAGAAGTCCGAGAAGATCCTCTGCAACGATGATCCAGAGTTATTACTATACAAATACTGGCTAGCGAGGGCCCAGTTTGAAATAGCCGCATATCCAGAAGCCGAGAAACTTTTTCTACAAGCACTGGAAGGACAAGAGCGAGCACTAGAAGCTGCCAGCCCAGATACGCGTTCCAGCAGATACTGGCTAGCAAGGACTCTGTTTGGGTTGAAGAGATACTCAGAAGCGGAAAAGCTGCTTCGCCCGGTCCTGGAAGAACCACCGAAAGACGGAAGCATAGGGCATGAAGAGCTTTTGTTACTGACTAAGATTCGAGATCTGCAGTCACCAAACTTATTGCGGCAGGCCAAGGGACATGTGGAAACAGATTTGGCTGCATCTACCTCCCAAATGCTGGTGGGAAATCAGCACTCGCTCAAAAAGAGAGATGTCGTCCATGACGGTCAAGTCCATGGCCCTCTATTAGCGCCGACAACTAGGGCCGGGCGTGACATCTCAGATCGATCCCTACCTCTTCTTGACGAAGGTATCATTTCGCGCCCTCATACTTACGCCCTTGCAATTCACACAATTCCGCTTTTGCCGAAGCCATTCCGGTCAAGAGATCCGTCCCCGGCAACTTTATCCAACCGTGATTCAGATATGACCTTATTGACCCCTAAAACCCACCTCCTCAATCGTTCGAAGAGTCGTCCGTCGACTCCCTGTAAGAGGAAATCCTTACCAGAACGACCAAAAAGCGCCTTGGCTTCGATCCCACAGGTAGGGGCGACTGTAATGGATGCTTCATCAGATACAGACAGGTAAACCTTCAGTTCGAGGATCCTGAAATCATCTAATCATGTTCCAGCGAGGAATCCAATTCATGGTGGAAGGACTTTAGGCAAACCAGTAGCTACATCGATGGGCTGAGAGACAAGCTTCAGGATGGCCAACAACCGAAAAGGGTCAAAGTGGCGATTCTTGATACAGGCTTCGACAGGATGGATCCTATGTTTAAGGAAGCAAAAAACAGCCTCCTAGGGGATGCAGAAATTGTCTTCCAAGACTTCGTGGTGCCCGGTTCAACAAGACCGGTAGATTCGACTGGGCATGGAACGCGCGTTGCATATTTTCTACTTCAGATCACCCGCAACGTAGACCTCTGGATCGCACGGGTATTCGAGGACGATAAAGGAACCAAAAACTCTCCGAAAAGAGTAGCATTGGTATATGATGTATCAAAGATAGTGATCGAAAGCTCACACATTGATAGGCAATCGAAGAAGCTATTAAGGCGGAAGTAGATATCATCTCTATTTCATTGGGATTCGATACAGAAATTCCTGAAATAGAATCTGCTATAACAAATGCGTATTCGAACTCGAAAAACCGGATCTTAATCTTTGCAGCTGCGTCAAACGAGCGACAGCGAACTATACATTTTCCCATCAGCTTCCCGGCCAGTATGAAGTATGGTGTCTTTTGCATCAATGCACATCCTTCGGGTCCGGGCGAAGAGTGGTCGACGTTCAATCCTCGTCCTATCAAAAAGAGGGACAACTTTTGTATCATCGGCGAGGATCTCCTTGGCCCGGGCTCGAAAAAGTTTGATGAGACGGGGAAAAAGAGGGTAAAGACATCTAAAAGACTCAAAGGCACTTCATATGCGACGCCCATCGCTGCTGGCGTTGCAGCTCTCATCTTAGAATACTGCCGATTATCTGTCTTCGTCGAAGATCATAGGTTCACGCGGGACACCGAGTGCTTGAAAAAGTACGATCACATGGTCGCTGTTTTCAAGACAATGTGTTCCCCAACATATCGAGATGATCTTCCAAATGTTCTCATGCCTTGGCGATTACTCAGGGACATGAATGGTGGGCACATTACACCGTGGACGTTTATCGACGTTGCTCTAGCAAATAAGGACGCTTGATATGTTGCTATTAGAACTTTCTCTTCTTGAATGTGGGGAAGCAGACTTTAGGAAAAATAAAAATGGCTGCCTGCTTTCAAGAAAGCTGACTGTTTTGCAGCACAACAGGAAATCCGTTCACACCAACTCTGAAAAGCTATCACTAATCCTCTATCCTCACCAAAAATTCTTCCTCCTCTCCATTTAGACCCGTCTTGGTGACAATCTCGAAATCAAACTTATCCACTCTAGGGCCCTCGTTCTCTACCTTATCAAAAACAAGCTCCACTTGCTCAACCTTTTCTTCCTTCTTGTCATCTTCCCCCATCACCCCTCCGAAGACAATCTTCGTGGTCACAGGCTTCTCTAGATTAGCATGATATATCACCTTTCTTAAGTGTATAGCAAATACACAAGGCTGTTCACTGAAGCTACCAATATTGAGACCCCGCTTCCAATCGAGATCCAAATCAGCCTGCACCGTCACCACACCATCAACGTTGAATCCAATTTTTGCCTTCTGCTCAAAACCATCTTCTTGATCCCGGCCAACGGTCATAGCCTTCCCTACTTTGCGCCCCGTGATCATGAACACGTTCCTCTTCCAAGGCCACGGGCCTTTCCTCATGTAGTTCACCATTTCCGGCTCCTGCTGGCTCGCCTGGAAGTTTCCCTTTACATAGTCGTCAGATGGGCTGAAAATCTGAGTCTGCACCACGTCAATTTTCAGCTTGAGTTGGTCATCCTGCTTTATACCACCGCCAATGTCCACGCTGGCTGGTGAGAATGGAGACGAGAGAGTGAGACTACCATGTAGTGTACGGTCGTTCGAGACGGTTGCATCAAAGTTTGTTTGGAGTGTCTCGTTGACTGACGATGGCGCAAAGCGCGTTGTCCTGTTGAGGGAGTCGGATATTGTATCGATGCTGCCAACTAATTGGCCTAGATGAAGAGTGCTATCGGCAGGGAATTCTTCATGAGGGACAATGAACCATTTCTTTTTATAGAAGTCCGGCATGATGTATGGGTGCTGTTATAACGTGAACTTGCCTAGTACCAGAGCTCCACACTGCTCAAACTCAGTAATAGACAAATGAAGATTGTCTCGCATTTTCACATTACGCGGAGCCGCTGGGGATAGTCGTGGCAACGTCTCATTGGCCTAAGTTATCATCTCGGGACTGGTGTAACCTCAACCCCACATTTATCTTTTCAAATGAAAAGAATAGCGGCCATGCTTACGAACCAGCTATAGAACGAATATTGAGAAATTTAGAGTTCAACTGTCATTGAAATTATCCAATAGCATAGAATTCTGAGTTCTAGCTCGTTTCCTTGGCGCGCGACTGCTGATAGGTAGGTTGCGAACAACCCGTGGGAACTCGTACTCGTAATGAGCGCGTATAGAATGCGAACACCCCACCAATACCACAGAAAGTCGCCGAGAACAATAGCCCAGTGGCATCACTCGGCTTTCGTTTGCTTTAAGGATCAAGTTTTGTGCCAGATTTACAGCAAGTTCGCCGGCAAGAGTAGCAGGATCTTTGAGTCTGGCTTTCGTGGTTGTATTCACTTCGTAATATAATGTTGTAGTTAGATAATTAGCTCAGAATGCCCAGCTGGGATGCCACGACCGATTAGGAAGTATGTCATGCCGATGGTCCCTGAACCAGATTATCTCTATAGTTAAGGCTAGAGAGGACAAGGTCTAGAAGCTTGAAATTTGCGAAGATGGGGAAGATATAGTCTAGTGCTACTACTGCACAAAACTAAGCATAAACTAATTCTGTGGATACGGCACACCTCTGTTAGTTTGGGACTCCTAGTGAAGGTATGAATTGGTACGGGAGTTATCGGTCTAGAAGTGGGATGCTAGAATCCCACGTGGTGGCCTCGTAAACCAAGTCAGCTTTCTCAGCTCTCATAAAAATTGTGGGAAGCGCGAGATTGTTATAAATTTGAAGAGATGGCCAGTGCATCCATGTCGAGATGTCGTTAACCGAGTTCCAAGGTCAATGCACGCCTAAGGGCAATGCACGCTCCAAAACTACCCCCCACTATAATACTAGATAATTAATAATTAAATAACCATAACACCAAATCGTCTGAAACTTGGAATATAGAGCAACCAAAGGAGGCGCATTCAAATAGCTTCTTAGGATTTTTTATTATCTGTGGCGTATAAGCAGATTTATCGCCCTCCCCGATCGGGACGTCCGGACTACCCTAACCTCTTCTGTGCTCGATTCTTCTACTAAAATAGCTTCTTAAGCGGCCATATTAGACAAAATCGAAGAGCTTGCTTGCAAGATAACTATACGAGAAGGTTTTGCCTTCCTTGTAGCCTTTTTAGCTTTAGTAGTAGCTACTTTTGCTGCAATTTTGTCCAATTTTGCTTGCTCTCGCTCCTCCGCCTTCCTAATCTTCTCTCGTATAGCCTCCTCCGCCTTCTTAACCTTCTCTTGCTCCTTCTCTTGTGCTTTTTTAGCCTTCTCCTCCTTTTCTAAAGCTTCCTTAGCTTCCTTAGCAATCTTAGCAATCTTAGCATCTTCCTTAGCCTTCTCTTTAGCCGCTTTGTCCTATTTAGCCTTCTTAACCTTCTCCTCTTATCGACGTATTGCAGCTAGAACTTCAGCTA
>Ga0302325_10012739_pt1 | contig 18009 bp, 13 predicted proteins | sample Palsa_T0_2_FD_201948 | JGI IMG/M metagenome (GOLD analysis project Ga0302325, IMG submission 201948) | Peat permafrost microbial communities from Stordalen Mire near Abisko, Sweden - Palsa_T0_2 | ecosystem: Environmental > Terrestrial > Soil > Palsa > Peat permafrost | place: Sweden: Abisko...
CTTCTGCCGCGCGCCGTGGGCGTGCGCCGCACGATGGAGCTCATGCTGCTTAATCGCGCGCTCAGCGCGCAGGAAGCTTTGAACTGGGGACTCGTGAACCGCGTCGTCGCGGATGCGAAAGTGCTCGACGAGGCGCTTGCGATCGCAGCGCAGCTCGCCTCCGGCCCGACGCATGCCTATGGCAAAGTGAAGCGACTCATTGCGCAGTCATTGGGAGCGTTCGAGTCGCAGATGGTGCTCGAGGCTGAAACCATTGCAAGCCAGGCGGCTAGCCCCGAAGGCGCCGAGGGGATCAACGCGTTTCTTGAAAAGCGCAGGCCGGTTTACCCATGAGGTGGGTCCTGATCGCGCTCGTAGCAGCGGGGCTCGCAGCTCTCGTAAGGATCTATTTCAGCCTGCAACTGCTGCGGCGCAGGCGCGCTGACGACTGGGATGCGAAAATGGTCGAACGCGTACGCTCGCAAGGTGTCGACTCCTTCCAGCCGCAGCAGGTCGACTTCTTCTTCGCGCTGCCTGACGCGGCTTCTTGTGACGCGGTGCGCGCCGCTCTGCAGGCCGAGGATCTGCAAGTGGATATCAAGCCCGTGCATGAAAATACGACGCACCCGTTCAGTCTGCATGCCTCCAAAGCGCTGCGACTGGCGGTTCCGGATATGCAGGAGAAAAGCCGCCGTTATCGGCTGCTTGCCGAAGCGCATCATGGTCGCTACGACGGTTGGGCCGCAGGAGCGGGCGGCGGCAGCGAGAGAAAACCAAGAACGCTTAAGATCTAAGGACAGTCCAGGCGAAGGCGCGCTCGTCTGTCGCTTCATCGCGAAGGATTAAGCGGGAGCGAGCTCGCGCAGGGCCTACGCTGCACCAGAATCCGGGTGTTACTTCTGAGCGCCCAGGGTCTTGAAGTTTGGACAGGGATGATCGCGCTGCCGCGTGTCGCAGACATTCACATTGCTAAGATACAGCATGGCCGCGGCGAGCTTTTCCTTCGCCGGGTCGGACCTGAACGCCTGCTGAACGCTGTACAGCGCATCCGCGCCGCGGATGACCCGCATCGCGGTGGTCTCCGGCTTTTTGGTCGCAGGATTGAGCGGACAGCGCAGGAGCAACATTGAGACGGCGTAGCCGTTCGCCTCGCCGTTGACAATGTTGGCGGGCACGGCACCCGGACAGGTCTGCGGCCACTTCTTGCCGATGCTCTGCAGGAATTGATACGGCGTTTCCGCTTTGTTGGCGTGAAACACCTGCACTGTCACCATCTGGGTCCAATTCTCGATCGACTCGGATTCGGGAATCCATTCCTGCATGCTCATCTCGTCGTGGGCCGTTTGATATCCGACCTTAAACCCCTCCGGCACAGCCGCGACCAGGTTTTCACCGACCGGCTCGGCGCGCGACTCGCTGCAGACGAGGCTCGCAATGGCGAGCACGGTTGCCGCCATCATTAAAACACTAGCGCGTCTTTTGTCCTCGCACGTCATCACCGTCGTTCTCCTTTTGGCTGCGAGCTCGTTTGCAGAAAAATGCCGGAGCGCCAGCAGGCTCGCCGGCGTCACTTCTTTTCGGTCTGCAGGCGCACCGCCTCAGCGGCGGCCTGGATGGCGTTGGGATCGCCAAGATAGCGGTGCGTAATCGGATTCAGCTGCGCATCAAGTTCGTAGAGCAGCGGCACGCCGGTTGGAATATTGAGCTCGACGATTTCGGCTTCCGGAACATTGTCGAGCATCTTCACCATGGCACGCAGGCTGTTGCCGTGCGCGACGACCAGTACGTTGCGTCCGGCGAGCAGATCCGATGAGATGCGACTCTCCCAGATCGGCAGCACGCGGGCGAGAGTGTCTTTGAGAGATTCGGTTGCCGGCAGCTGCGAGGAATCGATGTTTGCGTAGCGCGGATCAAATCGCGGCTGGCGCTTGTCATTCGCATCGAGCGGTGGCGGCGCGATGTCGTAGCTGCGCCGCCAGATCTTGACCTGCGCCGCACCGTGCTTCTCGACGGTCTGGGCCTTGTCGAGTCCCTGTAGCGCCCCGTAGTGACGTTCGTTGAGTCGCCAGGAGCTCTCGACCGGTATCCACATGCGATCCATCTCATCGAGCATGATCCACAGCGTGCGAATGGCGCGCTTCAATACGGATGTAAAGGCGACGTCGACCGCAATGTTGTCGTGCAGGAGCTGCTGGCCTGCGGCGGCCGCCTCGTTGTGTCCCTGCTCCGACAGATCCACGTCGGTCCAGCCGGTGAACAGATTTTTCACATTCCAGATGCTCTGGCCGTGGCGCACGAGAATGAGTTTTCCAGGCACTTTAGGCTCCGCCGTCTGTGTGGTAATCGAGAATCAGCGCGACAAACCGTTCGACCGAGTCAGGCGCGTGCGCGAAAAAGAGCGAAGGCTCGGTGAGCTCGAGTTCGAGAACGCGCGGTGCACCATCGGGGTCGCGAATCAAATCCACTCGTGCGTAGAGCGGCATGTCGAAGGGTATCGCGGCGAGCGCCCGCTCACCGGTGCGCAGCTCATCAAGCTTGGCGACGCGCGGGCTGATCTGTTCGGGGGCAAAGAGCGCCTTGGTCGCGCCCGCGCCGCGCTGCAGGATCGGACCCTTGCGCACTGCGTGGCTGAAACGGCCGCCGAAGTAGATGAGAGCGGTTTCACCGTCCGCATCCACGCGCTCGAGGTAAGGCTGCAAGAGGACGCTGCGTCCGGCGTTCAGCAGACGCTTGATGTGCACGGTCGCAGCCTCAAGCTCGCGGCGTCCGTAGCGTTGCGTGTCGCGCGAGCCTGAACTCACCGCGGGCTTGACGACGAATTCGGAGGCAGCCTCAGCGAGCAGAAATTCGTTTATGGCGCGCGCGGCGCTCTCGCCGGGCTCAACAAAGGTCGTCGAAACGGTGCGCACCTCGGCGCCCGCAAGCTCGCCCAGGTAGTGTTTGTCCGTGTTCCAGCGCACGAGGGCGAGTGGATTCGCAAGGCGCGTAGCCTCTGATGCGTGTTCCGCCCAGATGAGAAACTCCGGCAGACGCATGGTGTAATCCCAGGTCGAGCGCAGCAGCGCAAGATCGAAGGCTGACCAGTTAGTATGCGCATCGTCCCAGTCCACGATGCGTACGTCGACGCCGGCATTGGCGAGGGCGGCCTCGAGCGGCGGCAGGTCCTCATCAAGCGCCCGTGCCTCACGCGCGGTCACGAGTGCGATGACGGGCGGTTGTTGGGTCACGGTCAATTGCGCACGGCGCGGCTAGTCAGTGAGCTTGCGTACGGAGTCGATGCCCACCGACAGCGTCGCAAAGTCAGTCGAAGTCCCGGCGCGCATCGCCGTCAGCGTACGCTGCCAGCGAGTGAGCTCCTCGCCGGCCGAATATCCCCAGACGGCGACGCGCGCCTCGGGACGCCCGGTTTTTACCGACGCCAGCACCCGCTCGGTCGCCTTGCGGTAGATGCTCGAGGCGCTATCGCGCAATCCGGTGCGCGCGGCCGCCTGCCAGGGGCCATCAAGGGGCAGCCGCTCGATCTGCTCGCTCAGCCAGTCAAGCCCGATACAAGCGCCGACCTCGAAATATGTTCGGCCCGCTTCGACAACGCTCACGCGATGGCTGCCGGCAAGCTCCACAATATCAAGAGCGGCGTTGCAGGCGTCGAGACTGGCAACACGCGCAGCAAGTTCAGCCGGCACCCCCGCGGCGAGCTGTTCGGTACGCACAGCCTCAAAGCGTTCGCGCACGGCGCCGACGAGCACCTGGTCGATGGCCGATTTAAATTCACGCGTGCCGCCGCGGAATTTGGCGACGGCGTGGTCGACTTGCAGATCTTCGCGCTGCTGTGCGAGCAGCCAGTAGGTTGCATCGCGCAAAAGACGGCTCGTTTCCGACATCATGCCGTACTGCAGCTTTGCCGGTACGCGGTTGTCGAGCGCCTCGATCCGCTCCCACAGTTCGCGCATGTCGAAGATCTCCCGTGCCGCCGAATATGCGCGTGCAATCCGCGCAGGCTCGGCCCCGGTGTCGTCCTGAGCGCTCGACACGAAAGTCGGGCCCATGCGGTTTACGAGGCTGTTGGTGGTCGAGGTGGTAATGATCTCGCGGCGCAGGCGATGGCGGCTGATCGCGCGCGCGAAGCGCTTGCGCACCGCGCTTGGGAAGTAGCGCTCAAGTTCCAGGGAGAGGTACGGGTCTGCCGGCACGTCGGAGGCAAGCAGGTGCTTGCTCAGCCAGATTTTGCTGTAGGAGAGCATGATCGCAAGCTCGGGCCGGGTGAGGCCGGCGCTGCGTTTGCGGCGATCCGCGAGTTGCTCGTCGTTGGGCAGAAACTCAAGTGACCGATTGAGGTCGCCCGAGCGTTCCAGCGAATGCATCAGGTGCTGATAGTCCTGCAGACTAGCCGCAGCCCGCAGCTCAAGGGTGCTGATCGCCTGGCTTTGCAGATAATTGTTGCGCAGGACGAGACCGGCAACCTCGTTCGTCATGCTGGCCAATATCTGATTGCGGCGCGCGCGCGTAAGCTTGCCTGCGGCGACCAGCGGATTCAGGAGGATTTTGATGTTGACCTCGAGGTCCGAGGTATTGACGCCGCCGGAGTTGTCGATGAAATCCGTGTTGAGCCGGCCGCCGCTGAGCGCATATTCGACGCGGCCACGCTGCGAGAGTCCAAGGTTGCCGCCTTCGCCGACCACGCGTGCGGCAAGCTCTGCGCCATTCACGCGTACGCCGTCATTGCTGCGATCGCCGACCTCGCCATTCGTCTCATTGGTCGCTTTGACGTAGGTGCCGATGCCGCCGTTCCACAAGAGGTCAATCGGCATGCGCAAGATGGCGCGGACAATCTCGCTCGGCGGCGCGGTGGCGCTTTGCAGGCCGAGCATCGCCTGCACGGCGGCCGAGAGGGTGATCGACTTCGCCGCGCGCGGGTAGATGCCGCCGCCGTGCGAAATCTTGTGCCGGTCGTAGTCATCCCAGGTCGAGCGCGGCAGCCCGAAGAGGCGCTCGCGTTCGGCGAAGCTCACCGCCGGATCCGGAGATGGGTCGAAAAAGATATGCTGGTGGTTGAACGCGGCCAAGAGGCGCGTATGGCGCGACATCAGCATGCCGTTGCCGAAGACATCGCCTGACATGTCGCCGATGCCAATTGCGGTGAACGCCTGCGACTGGATGTTGACGCTCATCTCGCGAAAATGACGCTTGACGCATTCCCACGCGCCGCGCGCGGTGATGCCCATCTTCTTGTGGTCGTACCCCGCTGAGCCGCCGGAGGCGAACGCATCCCCGAGCCAGTAGCCGTATTCCTGCGAGATGGCGTTGGCGACGTCGGAAAACGTCGCCGTGCCCTTGTCGGCGGCGACTACGAGGTAGGTATCGTCGCTGTCGCGGCGCACGACACGCGACGGTGGCACGACGCGGTTGCCGACGATATTGTCGGTGAGATCGAGCATTCCGCGGATGAGCGTTTCGTAGCAGGCGACGACCTCTGCCTGCAGTTCCTCGCGCACCAGTCCCGGGGGCGGTCGTTTGACGACGAACCCACCTTTGGCGCCCACCGGCACGATCAGTGTGTTCTTGACGTTTTGCGCCTTCATCAGGCCCAGAATTTCGGTGCGAAAGTCCTCGCGTCGGTCGGACCAGCGGATGCCGCCGCGGGCGACGTTGCCCATGCGCAGATGCACGCCCTCGACTCGCGGGCTGTAGACAAAAATTTCGAATTTCGGGCGCGGCAGCGGCAGATCGGGAATTTTCTGCGGATCGAGCTTGAAGGAAACGTAGCTCTTAAGATGCCCGCTGCTGTCCTCCTGGTAGTAGTTTGTGCGCAGCGTTGCGCGTACGACATTCAGATACGCGCGGATGATCCGGTCCTCATCCAAGCTCGTGACCTTATCCAGATCGGCGCGGATCGCGGCGACGAGTTTCTCGGCGCGGCCCTGCGCGCGTGCCGCGGCGCGCGGATCGAAGTAGGCCTCAAACAGGCGCACCAGGTTCTTCGCAATCGCGGCGTTCGCTGCGAGCGTGCGTTCCATGTAGGCCTGGCTGAACGGCACGCCGGTCTGCAAGAGGTAACGGCAATAGGCACGCAGCACGACGATCTCGCGCGCCGACAGGCCAATCGCGAGGAGCAGGCGGTTAAAGCCGTCATTCTCAATTCCCCCGCGCCAGGCCTGCGTGAAGGCCTCCTTGAAGGTGGACTCGATGCGCGCGATGTCGACGCGCAGCGCATCGCGATGCTCGAGCTCGAAGTCCTGGATCCAGGCGGCGCCGCCGTCGGGCCAGGCGATCTCGTACGGCCGCTCCGCGATGACTCGCAGGCCAAAGTTTTCAAGCATTGGCAGGAGGTCGGAGATGGGTACCGGATCGCCCAACTTTACGATCTGCAGATGCAGACGCCCCGAGTGCTGATGAACGGGCCGGTGCAGCTTCAGACGCGGGGAATCGGGCTCCGAGCGCAGCGCCTCCAGATCCTCGAGATCCTCGTACGCATCGGTCGGTTCGATGTCTTCCTCGTAGGCAAGCGGAAAGGCGCGTTGGTAGCGGTGCGCGAGGGCCAGCGCGGTCGCCTCGTCGCGCTTTGACACCAGTACCGCTCGCAGCCGATCGGTCCATGTCGTGGTCGCGATCGCGATGCGTCTCTCAATGACCGCAAGGTCTACTTTACGGTGATCCTCAGGGTCGGTGCGTACGACAATGTGCAGGCGCGCGTGATTGGAATCGGATATCTGAACCTGTGTTTCGAAGTTCGTGCCGCCGAACTCCTCCAGAACGATTTGCTCGATGCGCTGGCGCACTTCAGTGCTGTAGCGGTCGCGCGGCACATAGATCAGGAGCGAGTAGAAACGCTGGAAAGGATCGCGCCTCGCGAGTAGCCGCACGGTGCGGCGCTCATAGAGGTTGACGACTCCGCGCGCGATGCGTATCAGGTCCGCGACCGGGGCCTGAAAAAGCTCATCGCGCGGGTAGGTCTCGAGGACGTTGAGCACGGCTTTGGCATCGTGGCTCTGTGGGTCGAGGCCAAAGTGCGCAATGACCCGCTCGACTTTCTTGCGCAGCACCGGTATCTCGCGCGGGCTCAGGTGATATGCGGTCGATGTCCATAAACCGAGGAAACGGTGTTCGCCTGATACCTCGCCACGCGCGCCGAAGCTCTTGACGCCAACGTAATCAAGGTAAGTCGCCCGATGCACGCTCGCCATCGAGTTGGCTTTGGTGAGGATGAGGATTTCGCGCTCGCGCGCGCGGGCGCGCAGCTCACCGCGCAGCACCACGGTGCCCGCCTTGGCGCTCGTTGGGTCCGCGCGCAGGATGCCAAGACTGGTGCGCGGCTGCGGCACCACCCGGTCGGCGCTCGCGCCGCGCTCGAGCCGATAGTAGCGATAACCTACAAATATGAAGTGACGCGCCTCCATCCACTCCAGAAGTCGGCGCGCTTCGCTCACCTCGGCTTCCGCAAGGGGTGGCGGAGTGCTTGCCAGGCAGCCGATCAGCTTCTTCACGCGCTCGCGCATCGGCCGCCAGTCCTCGACCGCCAGGCGCACATCCCCGAGCGCGGCCTCGAGTTTCTGTTGCAGCTCGGCGATGCGCGGACCGTCGCTTTGACGGTCGATTTCATAAAGCTGCCACGACTCGGAAAGATCGCCGGGCTTGCGTTCCACGCGTACGTCAGTAAGCCGCCCACGAGCGTCGCGATGCGCGGCGAGCACTGGATGAACGATCAAATGGATCGCCACGTCCGCCTGGCTGAAGACGACGCTCAGAGAATCAACCAGAAAGGGCATGTCGTCGGTGACGACCATGACGAGCGTGTGTGCGGACTGAAAGCCTTCCTGCCCAGCGTCCGGATTGAAGATCTTGACGAGCGATTTGCCGGGTGTGCGCGCGGCGCTGCCAAATGCGAGGTGATGCAGGGCCGCTGCGGCCAGTGCCGCCGGCGCGCGCTCGGCGAGGTCTTCCTCGGCGACGCCGCGAAAGTAGGCGCGCAGAAACCGCTGCCTGACGGCGGCGGGCAGTGCGCCCGGGCGGCGCCCCGCGGCGCGCACGATCTTCTCGATCAAGGCGCGGCGGGCGGCGGGAATGCTGCGCAGGAGGTGCGTGTCGGAGTTTGCGCCTCGCGGGTGCACGCTTACGCGTCCCGTGCGAGATCACGCATCAGCGCTGCGAGAAAGCGCGCCGCCTCGCCGCCCGTCACGCAGCGATGATCAAAGGTCAGTGACAGCGGCATGCGCAGATGCGTCTCGATACCGCCCATGACGGCGACGACATCGTGGCTTAAGCGACCGGCACCGAGGATCGCGACCACGGGGGGCACGACGACCGGTGTCGCATAGCGCCCCGCAAGCATGCCGAAGTTCGACAGCATGAAGGTAAAGTCGCGCAGATCCTCAGGCGCCACGGTGCGATCGCGCGCCACCCGCTTCAGACGATCGACATCGCGCCGCAGCTCTGCGGCATCGCGTCCGCCCACGTCACGGATCACCGGTACGAGAAGGCCGTCGGGCGTATCGACGGCCATGGCGACATCGATGCGCGCAAGCAGGCGGCGGCTTTGATTTTCACCGTCATACCAGGCATTAAGCCCCGGTTCGGCGCGGCAGCCCACGGCGATCGCGCGCAGCAGGCGCGTCGTGAAGTCCTCCCCCGGCCGCCAGCGATGCAGATCCGCATCATCAAAGAGCGTGCAGTTCGTCACGCTGTCGCGTGCGAGACTCATGCTCTGGGCCATCGCGCGCCGCAGGCCGCGCAGTTTCTCAGGCTCACCGGACGGTGCGCTTGTGGCGACTCGCGGCGCGGCTGGACCCGTCTTGAGCGCGCTGACGGCCGCTGCCGTGTGCAATGAGGTCGGACCTGAAACCGTCATGACGTCGTCGACGGTGATGAGGCCGCCGCGGCCGCTGCCAGCCACCCGCGCAAGATCCACCCCCAGGCGTTTGGCCAGCGCGCGCACGGCTGGCGCTGCGCGCACGCGTTCGCGCGGCGCGCCGCCTTCGCCACCAGCGACCGCCGTTTCGACGAGTTCGACTTCACTTGTCGCCGGCATGCTGCCGACGACGGTGCCGGAGTCGTCGGCGGCGGGCCGTTCCGGCGCCTTGGCAGGCGCTGCGCGCAGGCTCGCCGGGTTCGCGTCGACATCAAATTCCACGAGCGGCGCGCCGGTTGCGATCATCTCGCCGGGGGCGCCATGCAGCGCGCGGATCACGCCGGTATAGGGCGAGGGTACTTCAACGACCGCCTTGGCGGTCTCGACCGCGAGCATGGGCTGATCGACTTTGACGCGATCTCCCAATTTGACATGCCAGGTTACGATTTCCGCCTCGGCGAGGCCCTCGCCCAGGTCCGGAAGATTGAACGTCGTCATGCGCCCTCCGTTGAAAGCGGGGTGCGAAAGTTATTCGGTGAGCGTGTCGCGTACCGCATCGACGATGCGCGCGACACTTGGAATGTAGTCATATTCAAGGCGGAACAGGGGCATCGGCGTATCGTAGCCGGTGACGCGTTTGATCGGCGCCTGCAGGTCAAACAGGCCATGCTCGGCAACCGTTGCGGCGATCTCGGCGCCGATGCCGCAGTTGCGCGGCGCTTCGTGCACGATGATCAGGCGCCCGGTCTTCGCGACCGACTCCAGGATCGTGTCGTGATCGATCGGCGAGAGGGTCGCAAGATCGAGAACCTCGCAGGCGATGCCATCCTTCTGCAGCTGGTCCGCCGCGCGCAGGGTTTCGAAGGTCATCGCGCCCCAGGTGACGATGGTCGCATCATGGCCCTCACGCAGCCGATAGCACACATCAAGCGGCAGCGCCTGGCCATCGTCGGCAATCTCCTGGCGCACCAGCCGATAAAGGCGCACCGGCTCCAGAAAAATCACCGGATCCGGGTCGCGGATGGACGCCAACAGCAGTCCGTAGGCGCGCGCCGGGGATGAGGGGCAGACAACGCGCAGCCCCGGATGATGCGCGAGCATCGCCTCGAGACTCTCGGAATGATGCTCCGGTGCGTGAATGCCCCCGCCGTGGGGCATGCGCACGACGAGCGGACAGGTGATGCGCCCGCGCGTGCGATGTCTCATCCGCGCCATGTGGTTGGCGATCTGATCCATGGCGGGATAGATGAATCCCATGAATTGAATCTCGGCAACCGGGCGCAGACCCTGCGCCGCCATGCCGATCGACATGCCGGCGATCATTCCCTCGGCGAGCGGCGTGTCCTGCACGCGATCGCTGCCGAATTTCTCCTGCAGTCCGGCGGTCGCGCGGAACACCCCGCCGTTGATACCGACGTCCTCGCCTAGCACGACGACAGTGGGGTCGTGCGCCATCTCCCAGGCGTGCGCAAGGTTTACGGCCTCGATCATGGTTACCTTTGCCATGGACGATCCGCCGCGTCAGTGCCCGCCGGAGGCGGCGTAGCGACGCGCGAGCTCGCGCTGCTCGCGTGTGCTCTTGGGCAGGCGCGCGAACACAAAGTCGAACATCGCATCGGTCGACTGCTTGGGCGTTTGCAGATAGTCCTCGACCGCGGTGTCGACGAGGCCTGCACATTCGGCCTTCAGCGCCTCCTCGCGCACGTCGTCCCAGGCGCCCACTTTCTTAAGATAGGCGCGCAAGCGCAGCAGCGGCTCGCTGCGCCAGGCATCCTTTACCTCCTTGTCCTTGCGGTAGCGCGTGGCATCGTCCGCCGTCGTATGGTCGCTTAAGCGATAAGTGACCGCCTCGATGACGCTCGGACCCTTGCCGCGGCGCGCGGCGGCGATCGCCTCGCCGACTGTATGGCGCACGGCGATGATGTCGTTGCCGTCAACCTGGATGCCAGGGATGCCCGCCGCGATCGCCTTTTGCGCAAGAGTAGTCGTTGCCGTCTGACTTTCGATGGGAACCGAGATCGCCCATTTGTTGTTGACGATGACGAAGATGACCGGCAGTGCGCGGGCGCCGGCGAGATTCATCGCCTCGTAGAACGCGCCCTGAGAAGTGCCGCCGTCACCGATGAATGCCAGCGCGCAGCGCGTCTCGCCGCGGATCTTCATCGCCATCGCAATCCCCGCGGCGTGCAGCATCTGCGAGCCGATCGGCACGCACCAGGCAAAATCGTGGCGAGCGTGCTTGTAGTCGTTACCGCGCTCATCGCCGCCCCAGTACAGCAGCACGTCCGACATCGCAACGCCGCGCCAGAACTGCGCGCCATATTCGCGGTACACGGGCACGAGCACGTCATCCGCGCGCATCGCCGCCGCGGCGCCGACGTGGGTTGCCTCGTGACCCAGGCACGAGGCATAGGTGCCAAGCTTGCCGGTGCGCTGCAGGTTGATCGCCTTGGTGTCGAAGGTGCGCACGAGCGTTATGAGACGGTACATCTTCACAAGCTCGCTCGCATCCTGCGTGAACTGCGGCAGCGTCCCGACGGGATTTCCGTCCTCATCCAGACACTGGCAATACTCTATTTCGAATTTGGCAATCGTCTTCACTGGTCGTCCCCGCGAGCGGCGCGGAATTATACATGAGCGACAGCGCCTTACCGCTTTCGCAGGGGACCGATCTGGGTTGCCCTTCCGAGCAGGATGTGCAAGACCCGATCGAGGGCGGCGCGCTCCTCGCGACTCAACGGTTTAAGCAAGGCGCGCTCGTAGGCGAGCGCGAACGGCGCGACGCCGCCGTGGACTTGCCTGCCGGCTGTGGTCAGGCGCAGCACCGAACGACGGCGGTCCGCGCGCGCCATGCGCCTCTCCAGGCGCCCCTCGTTCAACAAGGAGCGCACCGCGCGGCTCACCGCGACCTTGTCCATGGCCGTTCGCTGCACGACTTCCGCCGCGGAGAGGTCGGGTGAGCTTGCGAGCACCGCGAGCACGCGCCATTCAGGAATCGACAAGCCGAAGCGTTCACGGTAGGCGCCGGCAATGGCGCTGCTAATGAGATTTGTCAGAACCGAGAGCCGGTACGGCAGGAAGTTCTCAAGCTGCAATGCAACCGGTTTTGGCATGGGCACTCTTCGTTCGCGGCACTACAGGCGTATAATAGTTGCAATTGTAACTAATCGCGCGGCGCGGAGAGCGGCCATGAAAGAGCTTTTTGAGAACCCGATGGGGACTGACGGCTTCGAGTTCGTGGAATATGCCGCGCCCGACCCGGATGCGTTGCGGACGCTGTTCGAGCGGTTGGGATTTCCGGTGGTGGCGCGGCATCGCTCGAAGAACGTCACCCGACACGCCCAGGGCGATATCAATTTCATCATCAACGCCGAAGCGGATTCGTTCGCGCAGGGATTTGCCCGGGCGCATGGCCCCTCGGCCTGCGCCATGGCCTTCCGGGTGCGTGACGCCGCGTTTGCCTATCGCCGTGCGCTTGAGCTTGGGGCACGGCCGGGGCCGCAGAGCGCGGGGCCCATGGAGCTCAATATTCCGTGTATCGAGGGCATCGGCGGCTCGCTCATCTATCTCGTGGACCGTTACGGTGAACGCTCCATTTACGACGTCGACTTTCGCGCCGTGGCGGCGCCTGCTGGGATGGAGTCGGCGGGGCTCGCCTGTATCGATCACCTGACTCACAACGTCATGCGCGGACGGATGGATTATTGGACCAGCTTTTACGAGAAGCTCTTCAATTTCCGCGAGATTCGCTACTTCGACATCGAGGGAAAAAAGACCGGACTCCTCTCACGCGCGCTGACGAGCCCTTGCGGGCGCATTCGCATACCCATCAATGAGTCGCAGGACGACAAGAGCCAGATCGAGGAATACCTGAAGGCCTATCAGGGAGAGGGTATTCAGCACATTGCCCTCGGCACGAATGACATCTATCGCACCGTCGATGTATTGCGCCGCCAGGGCGTCAAATTTCAGGACACGCCGGACACCTACTACGATGCGGTCAATGAACGGATGCCGGGCCACGGCGAAGAGCTTGTCGAGCTTGCCAAGCGGCGCATCCTGATCGACGGCAATCCGGGCAAAGGGGAGGGCGTGCTGCTGCAGATTTTCACCCAGAACGTCATCGGCCCGATTTTCTTCGAGATCATCCAGAGAAAGGGCAACGAGGGGTTCGGTGAGGGCAACTTTCGCGCGCTCTTCGAATCCATCGAGCTCGATCAAATGCGCCGCGGCGTTCTCTAAGGGCGGTGCTCGCGCCCAAGATACTGCGTGCTCTGCATTTCGGTCAGGCGGCTTGCAGCGCGTTTGAACTCTGCATTCAGCCGTTCGCCGCGATACAGCTCGGCGGGTGGCGCGGCGGCGGCGATGACCAGTTTGACGTTGCGGTCGTAGAGCTCATCGATGAGCGCGATGAAGCGCCGCGCCTCGTCCTCATGCGCGGCATCGAGCACCGGCACAGCGGTGAGGATGACGGACTGATAGGCGCGCGCGATCTCGATGTAATCGTTTTGGCTGCGCGGGGCTGAGCACAGCGCGGTGAATTCAAACCAGATGGCGGACCCGCCGACGCGCACGACGGCAATCGGCCGGCCTTCGATTCTCACCGTGCCGCCCCGCCGGCCATCGCCCGCGGCGAGCGTGCGAAATAGCGCGCGAAGCCTCTCCCGGGTATCGGCTGCGGCGCTCAGTAGATAGGTCCCGGCGGAGGCAAGATCGCGCAAGCGATAGTCTGTACCGGCATCGACCGTCAGCACCTGGGTGTGGCGCTCGAGCAGATCGATGGCGGGCAGAAAGCGCTCGCGCTGCAGTCCGGACTCATACAGCCTGTCCGGTGGCTGGTTCGAGGTGGCAATGAGCGCCACGCCGCGCTGGAATAATCCTTGTAAGAGGCCACCGATGATCATGGCATCGGCAATGTCGCTGACAAAGAGTTCATCGAAACACAGCACATGCACATTCTGCGCGATCCGCTCGGCGACTGCTTCCAGCGGCGCAACCTCGGCGTCGAGGTCTTTAAGCTGCGCGTGGACGTCGTACATGAAGCGGTGGAAGTGCACGCGTTCGCGTTTGGCAAATGGCAGACTCTGGAAAAACAGGTCCATGAGCCAGGTCTTGCCGCGACCCACCGGTCCCCACAGATAAAGTCCGCGCACAGGTTCGCGCGGGTGTGCGCGCACAAACCAGGAGCGCGCACCTGAAAGTGAGCTTTCGCGTTCGATCAGGCGAGTGCGCAGCCCATCGAAGGCATCAACTGCCGCGGCCTGCGCAGGATCGGCGCTAAATCCGCGCTCCTTGAGTTCCTGCGCGTAGCGCGCGCGAAAGCCCATCAACTGCGCAGCTCGGCGAGGTCGCGGAAGTACTCAAGCGCCTCGGGATTGGCGAGGGCGGCGCTATTCTCCACGGCGCGGCCGTGGATGACGTTGCGGACGGCAAGCTCGCTCAGCTTGCCTGACGGGGTGCGCGGCAGATCTGCGACCGCGATGATCTTCGCCGGCACGTGCCGCGGCGTCGTGCGCGCGCGGATTGTGTCGCGGATTTTTTTCGTAAGCGCATTGTCCAGTGAGACGCCCGGCTGCGGGCGCACAAACAGCACAATGCGCACATCACCTTGCCAGTCCTGTGCCACTGCGAGCGCCTCGGCGATCTCTTCGAGCCCCTCAACGGCCGTATAAATTTCAGCGGTCCCGATGCGCACGCCGCCTGGATTTAAGACTGCGTCGGAGCGGCCGTAGATGATGAGACCATCATGCGCGGTGAGCGCCGCGTAGTCGGCGTGGTGCCAAACCCCGGGGAAGCGTTCGAAGTAGGCGGCGCGATATCGGCTGCCGTCAGTGTCGCCCCAGAAGCCGAGCGGCATCGACGGAAAGGCGGCTGTACAGACGAGCTCGCCTCGTTCGCCCGGCAACGGGCGGCCCGCAGGGTCAAAGACTTCAACGCGCATGCCAAGACCGCGACACTGGATCTCGCCGCGATAGACCGGGCGGATGGGGCAGCCGAGCGCAAAACACGAGACGATATCGGTGCCCCCGGAAATCGAGGCGAGCTGCACGTCCGTCTTGACGTCGCGGTAAATGAAGTCGAAACCTTCCGGCAGAAGAGGTGAGCCCGTCGAGAGGATCGTGCGCAGCGCGCCCAGGTCGACCGCGCGCATCGGCACGAAACTGCTTTTCTGCAGCGACGCTATATATTTCGCGCTGGTGCCGAAGATCGTCAGGCGCTCCTCGGCTGCCAGCCGCCACAGTGCCCCCGGATCCGGATGAAAGGGCGAGCCGTCATAGAGGAGAAGCGTGGCGCCGGTTGCAAGGCCGCTCATCAGCCAGTTCCACATCATCCAACCGCAGGTGGTGAAGTAGAAGAACCGGTCCTCGCGGCGCAGGTCGGCATGCAGCAGATGCTCTTTCTGATGCTGCAGCAAAGTACCGCCGGCGCCGTGGATGATGCATTTCGGCGCGCCGGTCGTGCCGGAGGAGTAGAGGATGTAGAGCGGATGGTTGAAAGGGGTCTGCAGAAAATCAAGCGCCGAACCCGCATGGCCGAATTCCTCCCAGTGCGTGGTGTTTCGATCCGCCGCGCCGAGGCTCGCGGGCGCGCGCGTTGCGCCGACGTAGGAAACCACCACGAGCTGCCGCAGGCTCGGAAGCTGCTGCGCCAAAGCCGCAATGAGCCCGAGCGAGTCGAGGGCCCTGCCTGCGTAGAAATAACCATCCGCCGCAAATAGAACCTTGGGCTCTATCTGGCCGAAACGGTCTACGACCGCGCCTAAACCAAAGTCGGGTGAGCAGGACGACCAGATGGCCCCGAGACTCGCCGTCGCGAGCATCGCGATCGCAGTCTCGGGCAGGTTCGGCATGAAGGCCGCCACGCGATCGCCTGCGACGACACCCGCCGCCTTCAGTCCGTCGGCGACGCGCGCCACCTCATCGTGCAGCTGCCGGTAGCTAAGCTCGCGCCGCGCGCCGCGTTCGTTGCGAAACACGAGCGCGGGGTACGCGTCCTGATAGCGCAGGAGATTCTCGGCGAAGTTCAGGCGTGCGCCACTGAAGAAGCGCGCGCCGGGCATCTGCTCTGCATTCTCGATGACCGGCGCGTCCTTCACCCAGGCGGCGCGAATGTCGGCAAAGCGCGCAAGCTCGGCCCAAAATTGCGACGGCTCGTCGATTGACCAGCGATATAGGTCGTCGTACCCCGCCATGCGCCTGCCATGGCGGGCATTCACGCACGCGGTGAAGCGGGCGATGTTCGCGGCGGCTGCTCGCTGGGCGGACGGGCGCCAGATGGGAGACATCGTGGCTAAAGCATCTGGTAGTTCGGCCCGGAGCCGCCCTCGGGCGTCGTCCAGGTGATGATTTCGTACGGGTCTTTGATGTCGCAGGCTTTGCAATGCACGCAATTGGCGGCATTGATCTGCAAGCGTCTGCCGCGTTGCCCATCCTCGACCATCTCATAGACGCCGGCAGGACAGAAGTTCTGGCAGGGATTGCCGAACTCACGCGTACAGCGATCAACGCAGATCGAGGTGTCCGCGACGTGCAGGTGTACCGGCTGGTTTTCATCGTGTGTGTTGCCGGCAAAAAACACCGACGACACCCGATCGCGTGGCGGTAGTGTGCGCGGACGCCAGCCGCGCTCGGGCGACTGGAATTCATCCAGCTGCTTGAGCTTTGACCAATCGGCCTTGTTCTGCAAAGTCCAGGGCGACCTGCCGAGCGTCACATAGGTTTCCCATGCGCCGTTGGCAAGACCAAACCACAGCCCGCGCTTCATTCCCGGCGCGATATTGCGCACCTTGCGCAATTCCTCGCCGCCGCTCGAGGCGCGCCAGCGGGCGTCAAATCCGACGCTCGTGTCGCGTTCGGCGATGTGTTCAGCGGCGAGTGTGCCCGAACGTATGGCCTGGTGAATGCCCTTGATCTTCGGAAAATTCAGTGTTCCGCCGGCATCGCCAATCAGGAGGGCGCCGGGCATTTCGAGTGTGGGCAGCGATTGCCAGCCACCTGCGGCGATGGTGCGTGCACCTGCCGAGAGGATCTCCCCGCCTTCGAGCAGCGGTTGCACGCTAGGATGGCTCTTGAATTGTTGAAACGCCTCGAATGGCTTGAAGCGCGGATCCGCGTAATCAAGACCAGCGACGTAACCAACGTACACCCGATCGTTGTCGAGGTGATAGAGAAAACTGCCGCCGTAGGTTTTGTGATCGACCGGCCAGCCGACCGAGTGTTGGATGAGTCCCGCCTGCACGCGTCCCGCGGGCAGTTGCCACAGCTCCTTCAATCCAAGCCCGAAGGTCTGCGGGTTGTGGCCCGCGGATAAATCGAACCTTTTGATGAGCTCTTTCGATATCGATCCGCGGCAGCCTTCGGCGAGGAGCGTAAGGCGCGCATGAATCTCGGCGCCGGGCGCATAGTTGGGCCCGGGCGTGCCGTCCTTCTGCACGCCCATGTCGCCGATGCGCACCCCTTTGACGTGACCGGCGTCGTCAAAGACTGGCGCCGCCGCGGCGAATCCCGGGAAAACGTCGACCCCCAGTGCTTCGGCTTGCTCGGCAAGCCACGGCGTGAGCTGTCCCAGGGATATGATGAAATTGCCGTGGTTATGCATTTGGCGCGGCACCAGCGGAAAGCGCAGGGCCTTGCCGCGCGTCATGAAAAAAAACTCATCGCGCGCCGCGGGCACTTTCATGCCCGGATAATCTTGGCGCCAATTGGGCAGCAGCGCCTCAAGCGGTCCAGGCTCCAAAACGGCACCCGATATGGAATGCGCACCGACCGCTGCGCCTTTCTCCAAAACGCATACAGTCTTGTCGGGCTTAAGCTGCTTCAAGCGGATCGCCGCAGAGAGCCCGGCGGGCCCTGCACCGACGATCACGACATCGTATTCCATCACATCGGTCATACGGTGCCTACTTCGGCTGCATGCGCACGGCGCCGTCCAAGCGGATGGTTTCACCGTTCAGCATCGGGATTTCAAAGATGGTAGCGACCAACCGCGCAAACTCCTCGGGCTTGCCGAGACGCGCCGGGAACGGAATCTGCTTGGCAAGGGATTCCTGATTCTCCTTAGACATGGCGGCAACCATCGGTGTCAGAAATATCCCGGGCGCAATCGACATGCAGCGGATGCCAAACGCCGCCAGCTCCCGAGCGATCGGCAGAGTCATCCCCATGACGGCGGCCTTGGTCGCAGAGTAG
>Ga0302325_10012740_pt1 | contig 18008 bp, 16 predicted proteins | sample Palsa_T0_2_FD_201948 | JGI IMG/M metagenome (GOLD analysis project Ga0302325, IMG submission 201948) | Peat permafrost microbial communities from Stordalen Mire near Abisko, Sweden - Palsa_T0_2 | ecosystem: Environmental > Terrestrial > Soil > Palsa > Peat permafrost | place: Sweden: Abisko...
TATCTGCCTACCACGTACTGGACGTTCCTGGTCGGCTCGCTGGCACTGATCGGATTTCCGGGCACCTCGGGATTCTTCTCCAAGGATGCGCTCATCGATGCGGTGCACGCATCCCACCTTTGGGGCTCGGGTTATGCGTATTTCTGCGTGCTGACCGGTGTATTCATCACCGCGCTGTACACCTTCCGCATGTTCTTCATCACCTTTCACGGCACGGAGCGCATGGATCATCACACCCAGGAGCATTTGCACGAGAGCCCTTGGGTGGTAACCGTGCCGCTGATCCTGCTGGCGATTCCCTCGGCGCTGCTCGGTTGGTTTACCGTCAAGCCGATGTTGTTCGGCGAGTATTTCGCGGGCGCCATCAAGGTGCTGCCCACGCACGATGTGTTAAGCGCGGTCGGCGAGGAATTTCACAGCGCGGGCTACTTCATCGTGCATGCCCTCGTCGCGCTGCCTGTGTGGTTGGCGGCGGCGGGCGTATTCACGGCGTGGCTGTTCTTCTTGAAGCAGCCGTCGCTGGCGGATTCGGCGGAGCGCTCTCTGAAGTGGCTGCACACGATTTTGGTGGATAAGTTCGGCTTCGATTGGTTCTACGAGCACGTGGTCATGGTCGGCGCGCAAGTGTTGGGCAAGGGATTGTGGAAGGGGGGCGATGAGGTGCTGATCGACGGTGCCATAGTGAACGGCAGCGCGCGGGTGGTGGGCTGGTTCAGCTCCGTGATGCGCTATGCCCAGTCCGGATACCTGTATCACTATGCGTTCGCGATGATCCTCGGACTGGCCTCGCTGCTGCTGTGGCTGATCTGGCGGCCATGATGCTGAATGATCATCTGTTGAGCGTGCTGATCTGGCTGCCCATCGTCGGCGGCTTTGCGGTGCTGTTCTTGGGCGAGCGGGGGGCTGCGGCCAGATGGTTGTCCTTGAGCGTCTCGGGCCTGGCGCTGATACTGAGCGTGCCGCTGTATGCCGGGTTCAAAATCGGCACCGCGGATATGCAATTCGTCGAGCACACTGCGTGGATTCCAGCCATTCATGCGGATTTCTACATCGGTGTGGATGGCATTTCGCTGCCGTTGATCCTGCTGACCAGCTTCACGACCGTGCTCATCGTGATCGCGGGCTGGACCAACGTCGAGAAGCGCATTGCGCAGTATCTGGGGGCCTTCCTGATCTTGGAAGGATTGATGATCGGCGTGTTCTCGGCGCTCGATGCGGCGCTGTTCTACGTGCTGTGGGAAGCCATGCTGATACCGATGTTCATCATCATCGGCGTCTGGGGCGGTCCGCGCCGTGTCTATGCCACCATCAAGTTCTTCCTGTACACCTTCATCGGCTCGCTGCTGATGCTGGTCGCGCTCATTTACCTTTACCTGAAGGCGGGGACCTACGAACTCGCCGAGTTTCAGCGAATGCCGCTGACTCTCACCGAGCAAACCTTCATCTTCCTGGCGTTCTTCACCGCATTCGCGGTGAAGGTGCCGATGTGGCCGGTGCATACCTGGTTGCCGGACGCGCACGTTGAGGCGCCGACAGGAGGCTCCGTGGTGCTGGCCGCCATCATGCTGAAGATGGGCGGATACGGCTTCCTGAGATTTTCTTTGCCGATTGCGCCGGATGCCAGCCATCAGCTGGACTGGCTGATCATCACCCTGTCCTTGATCGCGGTGGTGTATATCGGGTTCGTGGCGCTGGTGCAGCGGGACATGAAGAAACTGATCGCCTACTCCTCGATCGCGCACATGGGATTCGTCACCCTGGGCGCATTCATCGGCTACCAGATCGTGGCGCATACCGGCAAAACCACCGGCATCGAGATGGGATTGGACGGCGCCGTGGTGCAGATGATTTCCCACGGCCTGGTATCGGGCGCGATGTTCCTGTGCGTCGGGGTCATGTACGACCGGGTGCATAGCCGCGAAATCAGCGCCTACGGCGGTGTGGTCAATACCATGCCGAAATTCGCGGCATTCATGCTGCTGTTTTCGCTGGCGAACACCGGCCTGCCCGGCACCTCAGGGTTCGTCGGCGAGTTTCTGGTCATCCTGGCCTCCTTCAAGGCGAATGTCTGGTATGCCTTTCTCGCGGGCACTACGCTCATTCTGGGCGCCGCCTACACCTTATGGCTGGTCAAGCGGGTGATTTTCGGCGAGGTCGCCAACGACAAGGTGGCCGCGCTCAAGGACATCAATGGCCGGGAATTCCTGGTATTGGGCGTGCTGGCGGCGGCGGTGCTGCTGGTGGGCTTGTGGCCCGCCCCATTGCTCGATGTGATGCGCGCATCCACAGAACATTTAGCCCAGCAGCTGCTGGTCTCGAAGATTAGTCCATAGGGCCTGGTATGAACGCCTTCAGTGCCGCCGATTTCAACGCAGGTCTAAGCCTGGCCGCGCCCGAGATATTCCTCGGATTGGCGGCCTGTGCAATCCTGATGCTGGATCTGCTGCTTAGCGATGCGCGGCGTCATTGGAGCGGCGTGCTCGCGGTGATCGCTTTGCTGGTGACGGCAGTCATGGTGGCGATACAGCCGGTGTCGATGAGAATCGTCGCGCTCGGCGGCCTGTTCGAAATCGATCGCATGGCGCAAGTATTGAAGGTGGTCACGCTGCTCACCGTGTCGGTGGTGTTCGTCTATTCCACCGACTATCTACGGCGCCGAGCCATCCTCAAGGGCGAGTACTACGTTCTGGGTCTTTTCGCGACCCTGGGCGCGATGGTGCTGATCTCCGCCGGCAGCTTGATCACCCTGTATCTCGGGTTGGAATTGATGTCGCTGTGCCTGTACACCATGGTGGCGTTCGACCGCGAGTCCGGCATCGCCGCAGAGTCCGCCATCAAGTATTTCGTGCTGGGCTCGATGGCTTCCGGAACTCTGCTGTATGGCATGTCGATCGTGTACGGAGTCACGGGCGGCCTGGAGCTCGCCGCGATTGCCGGCGCCGTGCATGGCGGCTTAGGAGACAACATCGGCTTGATCTTCGGCATCGCATTCATCTTGGTCGGCGTGGGCTTCAAGCTGGGCGCGGTGCCTTTCCATATGTGGATACCGGATGTGTACGAGGGCTCGCCGACCTGCGTGACCGTGTTCATCGGCACGGCCTCGAAGCTCGCCGCTTTCGCGCTCGCCATGCGCTTGCTGCCGGAGGCCTTGGCCGGCTCTGAAGCAGACTGGAGCCAGATGCTGGTGGTGCTCGCCGTACTGTCCATGGCGATCGGCAACATCGTGGCGATCGCGCAGAGCAATCTCAAGCGCATGCTGGCTTACTCGACGATTTCGCACGTGGGATATGTGTTGCTGGGGATCCTGGCCGGCACATCGCAGGGCTACCAGGCAGCGATGTTCTACATGATCAGCTATGTCATCGTCGCGGCCGGCGCATTCGGCATGATTCTGCTGCTGGCGCGCCAGGGATTCGAAGCCGACCGGATTGTGGACTTCAAGGGCTTGAACGCACGCAGCCCCTGGTTCGCGGGCATGATGGCGATCCTGATGTTCAGCTTGGCAGGCCTGCCGCCGTTCATCGGCTTCTGGGCCAAGCTAGGCGTGATCCAAGCCGTCCTGGGAGTCGGCTACACCTGGCTCGCGGTGGTGGCCGTGCTGTTCTCCGTGGTTGGCGCGTTTTTCTACTTGCGCATCGTGAAGGTGATGTATTTCGATGAGCCGCTCGACGCCACGGTCCTGGGCGGCTCGACGCTGATGCGCACGGTACTGAGCGCCAACGCGCTCCTGGTATTCGCGCTCGGGGTCATTCCCGGCGCGCTGATATCGCTGTGCCAGCGGGCGTTACCCTAGGGGAAGAAACGGAGGCGAAGATGGCGACTCGCATCACGATCGCAGGCAAGAAGCCGAAGAAGGGCAAGAGAATGAACAAGAACGCGCACTGGGTGCTGACGACGACAAGGGCGCGCAAGCGAACTTTCGCGGCCACGCTGCTCAACACCTTCAACTTCGGCACCACGCGAATCGCGATCTTCAGCGTGCGCAAGCACTCGGGTAAATTCGCGGATTAGGCCTTTTAGAGGCCGCGGCGGCTTGCATCGGCCGGCTTACTCAGTACAATGGGCGGCTATCTCCGGTGCGGGGTGGAGCAGTCTGGCAGCTCGTCGGGCTCATAACCCGAAGGTCGTAGGTTCAAATCCTACCCCCGCTACCAATTCTAACTCCTTGATTTATAAGGATTTTATCTGTTTGGGTCAATCCGGCCCAATCGAAGCGTGCTCCTACGCGGCCATCCCGACTGAAAACCTTTCCGTGGCCTCCGAGCATGGCGCGTACTAGCTCGCGCTCTTCGGTCGAGTGCTCGCTCGTGGTCACGTGATTGCTCAGATTTCGTACCACTTCCCTATAGCGCTCTGCCCTCAGAACAAAGGATTGAACGAGGCCGGTGGGCGACATCTTCACGGTCGAGCCTGCCTTTCGACGTTTGTTTGCCAAGGCGTCCAGCGCAGCCTGCGCAACATCTGGTGACAGAGTCCGGGCCTTCAACATTTTTCGAAGTAGGACTTCCTCAGCGCGCAGTGCATCGAGTTCGGCAGTGTCTTGGTGCTTTCGGTTCGCCTCCTCAAGAACGGTTGCCTCGTATTCGCGCTTTGCGATCTCTATCGCTTCGGGCGATAGCAAATCCACAGCGAGATAGTTGATGATTGCCGCCTCGGCTCTTTCTCTTGGCACCGCAATCTTGTTTGAGCACGCGCTGGGGCCACCGTAGATCCGGGATGCGCACTGATAACTACGCTGATTCCTGGCGACGAAGCGTGAGCCGCATTCGCCGCAAACAAGCAACCCGGAAAGGAGCGACGTCGCGGGTCGCCCTGCAGCCGATGCCTTCCCTATGGTCGACTTACTCGCCTGAGCGGACTGTCGCAGCTTGACTCGTTCCCAGAGTTCGTCGGAAATGATTCGCAGCCGTGGATTTTCCCGTCTCACTATCAAGGCTGGGTCCGCTACGACTGCAACCCTCTTCTTGCTATTCGCCGCGCCTCGTCTCCATTGAAGCCGACCCCAGTTCAACCGTCCAAGATATCGCTCATTGTTCAAAATGCCGTAACCGCGCTTAGGATCTCCATGGATAGCCGAGCCTACCCACTTGCCGCGGCGCTTAGCATTCTCGCCTGTGTCGGTTCGCCGCCATGCTGCACCAGGACTCGGGATATTTTCACAGTTGAGGCGTTCTGCGATGGCCCGCGACGAGATGCCGCCCGCATACAATTCGAAAATCCGGCGAACGACTGCCGCTTCGGCCTCGATTATTTCAATCTGACCGGTGGTTGACTGTGAGGCCGGCCGATAACCATATGCCCGGCCGCCTGCGCTCTCACCTTTGATAGCCCTGCCCTCCAATCCTCGACGAGTGCGGTAAGAAGCCTCGCGGCGGGCGTGCTCGGCAACGGCTTGTTTAATTTGGATGACCAAACCCCAACCGTCACGACGCGTGTCATCTCCGACCGCGGTTACGCAGTCTACGCCAAAGTCCTCAAACTCGGCGGAGCGGGGGCCAAATTCGGCGCGGTTGCGCCAGAGCCGTGAGATATCCTCCACCACGATAACGCTGAATTCTTTGCGTCGCGTAGCGGATAGCAATGCTTGATACCCAGGCCGGTCTGCCGTTCCGCCCGATATGCCTTTGTCTTCGAACCGCGCGACGACATCAAAGCCGGCGGTGCGGGCGACACGAGCGCACTCGCGGAACTGATCATCGATAGACGCATCACGTTGCATGTCGGTGCTGTACCGGGCGTAAAGAGCAGCTTTCATTATTTGTCTCCATTTTTTTATAACTAGTGAGCCACCAGTGAACGTCGGCGGTAGACTCGTGACTCGACCGGGTCTGGTGCGAGATGCATCCCATCTCAGCGGCGAACGTACGGGGACCTTTTGATCTGGTGTGCGCTCGGGGACAGGGGTGACGTCTATCTCCGTCGATCCGCAAGCGGGATTGGACTCGCGATTCGCCCGATTCGTTCGCGGACGTCCGCGCTCAATGCGTCTCCCAAAAACATGCAGGAAACACGCGCCCGGTCAAGGGCGACGGCAATGGAATGGCGTTGCGAAACGAAGCGAACCTCTTCTTCGGGTGCCCACGAGCTGGGTTTCGACAGGAGCGCTAAGTCATAGACCGGTTTCACGGAGCTGCTCTCGGCGTAGGCGCGCAAAAGCTGGTCGACGTGCAGATGCTTCCGCTCGAGATACTTGACCCGGTGGAGCTGTGTTCCGAGCAAGTCGTTGGGAACGTCAAATTCGATGCAAGCACAGGCGCCTCGGCCGCCGTATCGCTCCCAAAGAACCTCGTTATCGGGCTCTGTACCGAAGCAAGCGATGCCGATCTCATTACGACATTGCGTGATCATGTCGACAAGAACGGGCCTGGCAATAGTCTCTAGACGCCCGTCTTCAATCGAAATCGCCGCCATCGCCCGCGCTTCGACCGGCGTCCAGCCGCGCGCTTTGACCAGAACCGCTGTGAGCAGGCCCAGCGTTGCCGGCGTAGCGGTGTAGTCACATTGCCATATGAACTCTTCGGGATCATTCAGCGTGTCGGGTCTTGCGCACCAAACCAGGTGGCGATGTACGGCGTCCTCCAAGCGGCGAAAATCATCCTGGCTGGCGTTGGCAAAGTCTCGATATTTGTAGATCTTCACGCAAGCATCTAAACACAACGACGAATGCACCGTCGAAAGGGACGCGTATCGTATTAGATTGGGAATGACCGGTGGCGGCACTTGAAACGACACTACGCCGTCTCAGCCATGGTCTGGTCCTAGCCAGCGGTTTGCGGTGTTTTGGATCTCTCGCCAAACCGATTGGTCGACCTCTCCAGCCGCAATCCCAAGAGTCCGGAAAGGCGGCGCAGAAGGCGCGCCAACCGTCTCGGAATCGGAAGACCAGGTAGATCGACGACATAGCAGTAGCTCGAGAAGGAGTCGCCAGAACGGCACGCCAGCCTTGAACTGCCCGGGTCGAGTTTGCGGCACTTTGAATTTGCTGCTGCGCCACCGCCCGGATGGACCGAGTAGATCACTCACCGCGATCAATGTCGCCCCAAAATAGGCTGGCAGATTGCCGGAAGCGCCTACATTGTCGCCGGCCTTCAGATAGAGTCCCTGTTCGTAAGTGGTGAAGCCAAAGTGGTCTGCGTCGAGCACAGAAGCCGGCACATAGATCAATAGAAATGCGAGATCCCCCGCATCCTTGCGGGCGGCAACCAATTGCTTGCGGAGCTTTCGCCATCCAGGGCTTGAGTCACACCGAAGTCTCTTCGTTGAGGGATCTAGGACCTTTGCCTGCATCAAGCAGCGCTTTGTGCCCAGCGGAGTGGAGACGATGAGCTCCAGATCGGCTCCGTTCTGAGCCTCCTCTCCAACGGTTGTCTTAGACAGAGTCAGGTCAAAAGCGAGAGGAGAAGTAGAAGCAGAAAACTCGGCTTGCATGCCAAGCCAAATGCACAACATGTCGCAGAGTTCGTCGGTAAGAGTTCGCTCATCCGTGTGGAACAGCTCTAACTTTGCACTTAGGTGAGCGCCGGCGGATTTAGCGGGCGCCGGAATATCGCCGATATCGATGCGACGACTGAATCTAAAGGCTGTAGACATTCACTGGCTCAACAAGGTTAAGTTGGCGTCGGCTGAGCAAGGAGAGGACATCCTGGCGGCAAATCCAGAGCAGTCGACGGTCAGCGACCTGTAGTATGTGATCGCCCGCCCGGAGAAGGGCGAGACAAGGCGGCGCTCACCGCGCGTCTCTTCTTCAACATGCGATCTTTTCGGGCCTGCTTTTCACGCAAGGACGACGTGAGAGCAAATTGCGCTTCGAGCGGAACGTGAGACACCGCGACTTCATATCCCAAGGCAGTCAGTAGCCTCGCGCTGTTCTTCAACGTGACACGAGAGAAAAACGGCAAATCCACGCACTTAATGGGCCCACCCACGATGGCGACAATAACTTTGTATTCGTTCGGCAGCAGTGGCTTGTCGCAGTCGGCGATCTTGTGTGTGGCGGGCAGCTTGGCATTGACCTTGCGGCGGAATTCAGCGTCGGACTTGAAGGACTGTCCCGACACGGCCGCTTGGGCGAAAAGGTGACTGAGCATGCTCGAGCCAGAGTAGCGCTTGACGTGGACGATCTCGTGTTGGGTTGAATACAAATCGCAGAACTCGACTTGACTGTGGCTTCCGCCATGGTGCACGTTGTCGGCGTCCAATAAGGCAAATCGACCCCTTGACATGCGGGCGGCCCGCTCATTATACGCACCCTCATCGGTATCCTCGTATTCTGGCAATCTGAGATCACAGACGGTGATATCGCTCACCGCCGTGTTGACCGCAGCAACGAAGTCGTCATCGATTAGATACCACTTGCCTGCACTCAGCAGGTAGGTACTCTGACCATGTTGCAGTTCGGCCTGCATGCAACGAACAGCGGGCCATTCATGGGCGATAGAGTCGTCGGCACGTAGCGCACGCACACGGCATTTATCCAGCGCCTTTGGGCTGAGCTTTTTGAGGCCGCCGATGTGCTCGATCAAGCGCTCGAGCGTGAGCTGCGGGATCCGCGGCGCGGCATGGCCGGTCCCGAACTGAAACCAGGTTACCTGATTCCAGTCGATGATCCCATCGGGTGCCATCCAGCACTGAACCGGCTGCTTCTCTTTCAGTTTCTTTGTCAGCGCGGCAAACAACTGATCGCTTAGATCCGCATTACGAACTTCACTGACTTGGTCAATCCAGCCGAATTCCTTTTGATAGGCCTTTTCGGCGGATTTCTTCAGATATAAGGCGAGTTGCGCCCGCAGATTGTCGAAACGAATGCGTGCGGCGACGTGCAAAGAGTCGAATCCTGCGATAGTTTCGCCGACTTTGCCGTGCGCCGGAGTGCCGGCGACTGCCTTGATAAGATCAGCATCGAAGTCGAGTCCAAAGTCACTCGCGGATGCGTCACGACTAGCCTGCGTACGACTCTGGATGCCTTGACGATCGAGCTTTGCCTTGTCGATGCTGCGAATCTTCTTCGGGTCCACGGCATTGAGCGTTACCAGCAGTCCGAATCGCTGTTCAATCGCCAGGGGATTGAGCAGATAGCGCCCGTTGCCGAAGACAACAGCAAACTGTCGCCCTTCGACGGCTGTGAGTAATACGGCGGCGGCAGACTTGACGCGGCCGAATTCGTCTGGATCGACGTGGCCCTTAAAGAATGTGGCCCAGCTGGGAAGTTTCTGCCGAGGCCGTTTGATGTGTAGAGTGCCTCGTGCGCCCAGGTCGATTTCTCGCAGGCCGACCGGCTTGAGCAATTTCTTGGGGTCAGCGGTCTCCCGAATCAGGAAGATCGTGAGGGCTTGTAAAGGCGGGTCCAGATTGGTCATCGGCGAGCCATCCGTAGTTGCATTGGCGCACTCGTGCCTGAGCGTCCATCGGACTCCAATCCTACGCGCGGGTACGATGATGTCAGCGGAGCCGATCACAGATTGATGGGATGGCGGCCTTCCCCCCGTCCGTTACCGGAAGGACCGACCGGCCGTGGGCGCGTTGGTCATCGCCCAAACGCGCCGGTCTATAAACGTTCTCGCTGCCAATCGCCTCTGTCTCTGGTGCAAAGGCAGAACGCAGAAATCAGACGCCTTCAAACTTACTGGCCTTGTCACTACACTGAGCATGTATACCGGCCGGTCGTCTCGGGCACGAGCTCCGTCACATTCGAAACGGACCCGAGGGGAGACGAGCGCCGCCGAACGAGGGTGACAAACTTGGATATCAAACGCCCAGATGGCCGCTCAAAGACACAGACCATTACAGAGCCGCTGGAGCGGCGGCCCATGTCACGACACGACCGATGACCGGGAATAGGTATGACTGACGTGACCAAGGCCACGCTATTTCCATCGACCACGACCGTTAAGCGGTTGGTGTTGAGACTTGGTACCGGCGGGGGGACTCAATACTCGATCCGACGCCGGAGCGATGGACTCTTTCAGGTTTATCATGATGACCCCTATAAAGGGATCAACCAGCCCTATGAGTTTGATGATGAACAATGGGGTGGCCTTTTCGACAGTCCGGAGGCAGCGGAAAAGGAGTTACTAAGGCTGCGCCCAGGTCTCGAGGTGATGCCAGATGAGTAGCCGCAGGATCTAATGTCCCTCAAATTCGTCGTTGGGCGCCGGCGGACTCTTCAGGCTGTCTGCACCTTGCCGATCCTAACGCTAGGAGGCTGCAAAGCCCCGACTCCGTGCCCCCTACGAAGCGATGCATGACTGGCGGAGCGCCGGCAACGGTTGCCGGCGCGGCCGAAACTGGGCACTGAATCACACGAAATCATCGTCTTGCACCGGCCATTCTCGGCATGCAGTAGTCTTAGCTCGACAACGATGGAGTCCAACCCATGGCAAGGAACGCACAAATGTCATCAGATAAGTCAGCCTCACTCGTGTGCAGATTTCGCGCCGATCTGATGGTTAGGCCCGTGCAAATGGCAACGACCGCAATATTCGTTCTTGTTTCCACCTTGGCTTTTGCAGGGGAACCATCGCTTTTAACCTCTATATCGGGGCTTTGGCAGTTCGCAGAGAACAATGTATGGATTCAGATTGACGAAAAGGGCGCTGCGTATCAATGCCGCATCGGCAGAGAAGGAACAGTGTTCTCCGCAGGCGGTCGTTTTGTTTCTCCAAACTCAATTGAGTGGCAGAACATTTGGGGCACTGAAACAGTCACCTTGACGTCGGGAGCGCTCATACTCAAGGGCCGATTCGGCGAATTTAAGCACCACCGTGCCTCGACACCGATGAGTCCGGCGTGCCTGCCTATGCGGCAGCGGGGTGGAGTGGCGACCTAACAATGGGAGCTGGCCGGACTGCCCGCTTGGATATTGTCGATGACCGAACCGACCGCAACTGAGCAACTACCCCCGCTGTACGAGGGGCACGGACTCCCAGTCGACAAATTAGACCCCGGGAAGTTCGAGGACTTCGTATTCGCCTGCTTATTTCAAGTGGCGGCCACATGGAATCTGAGAATCGATGGGAAACCCTCCGGCTCCGGAGACGGCGGCTTTGACGTCATGGGCGAGAGTCTGCCCACGCACCGAAAGTCGTGCGTGCAATGTAAGCGCCAGCAAAATTCATTGGGATTCTCCCAGGTCGCTGAGGAACTTGCGAAGGTAGCTGCAACCTCAAAATTGGAGGGTTCCGACGTCGGGGAACACCGATTTATCTGCACCGGAGGTATCGCGGCGAAACTGCACCGCGCGCTGCGCCAGAATGCTCGCACGGACCTCGCCGCTGCCGCTGGTGAGCGGATTGTCTCTGCGGAGGACGGACCGCTCGTGAGCCTGCGGCAACGACTGGAGGCTGCCGGTCACGACGTCCGTCGAGTGGCTGAATATTACGTCCAGAATCTGGACACTCTCGTCGCGTGGAGCTTCCACGAGTTCGATGTGGCGCTTTCCGCTCAATGGGATGTAATTTTACCGGTGGTAGAGCGACACTTTCGAGTGGCAGCTGTTGTTCGGGAACATCCGCGCGCTCAATTCGAGCGTAGCGCGTATGTCTCCGAGCATCTAAAGTTCCAAGTTCCCACCGATCCCCGATTGCTGGACGGGCCGCTCCCCGTTGGACTGCCCACAGCGTCGGCAGAAGACCCCGTTGCACAAGAAGCCGCTCCATCGCGGAGGATGGCGCGTGTAGCCCAATTGGCAGAACTCACCCCTGGCGAGTTGGTCATCTTGGTCGGCGAAGGCGGAGCCGGGAAGACCGTAGTGCTAAACCTGATTCGGGCCGTCGCCCTACGCAATGAGCCGGAATCAGCGCTGCCGATCGTGATTTCGCTCACCACATACAGCCCTGGGCAGCTAGGCCGCGCTATCCACCGAGAACTCGGAGTCACCCATGGAAACTGGCAATCGCTTCCTGATCGGATACTGCTACTTTGTGATGGGTTAAACGAGTGCTCCGCACAGGCGGCCAGCTCCCTTTTAGACGAGATCAAGCCGCTTCTGCGACGTAAGCAGCTCGGATGCATCATCTCATCACGCGGCGATATGGGTCGCGCGCGAATTCCGCTACCCCAGGTTCCGGCCGCTTGCGTGCACTTAGATGCACTCACTCCCATGGGCATTCGTCGGATCGCCGAGCATAAGCTCGACGAGTATGCTGCTCCGCTGTTCATCGCCGCTTATAGAACGTTGACCGATCGCGCCCGCACACGGCTGTTCTGGACTCCATTCGCGGTTAGAGTTGCCATCCGATTATGGCGCCACGATTCTTCCTTGCCAGAGTCCATGGGAGGCATGCTCCAGCGGATGCTCGAACTACGAGGCCAGAGACACTCGGAGCGGGGCTCCGCGAACCTGAGTCCCGAAGCCACCACCGAACTGGCGCGCGCCCTGGCCTTCGAAGCCCTTGTTGTGGACAAACGCCTTGAATACTCGGAGAACGAAGCAGGCGCGTGGATTCGACGCGCGAAACAACGCTGCAGCGATACTCTTGGCATTTCCGATTTGACCGAGAGAGAGGCGATTGATTCGCTGCTCTCCTACGAGCTCTTACGTCGCACGGACACGGGCTACTACGCGTTTCAACACCACATAGTCGCGGGTGCTCTGGCCGCACCGTTCCTTGCAAAGGTGTGGCGGAATCACGCGGCCAGTTTGCAGGATACGGTCTCTGATGATGCGTGGATTTACGCCGGGCCGTTTGTCGAAGCGGCACAGCGTGCGGACTTCCTGAACGCCATTTTTGATCGTGACATCCAGTTAGGAGCGCGAGTAGCCTCCGAGATCCCGGAGGTGTGGCAACACGCCCAAGAGCTATTGGACCGCTGCGTTGCGCCGGAGTCAGCCGAAGTCCTTCGCATTCATGGGATCTTCGCCTTAGGACATTTGGGCGGGACGCAGTCCATTGCCAAACTACGGGCGATGAAGACTCGGCCGGGTGAGCTCTTGACGCATCCCATAAATATGGCACTGGCATTCGCGGGAGATGAAGACTATCTGAAGACTCTCCTTCCAGAGGTGGATGAGCACCGAAGCGGCGGCGTGACCGTTGCCGGCGGCGTTATGCCAATTTGGGACTCGGCCCCGATTCCCGTGCGACTTGATTTGGCTAGAATCCGGCTAAATGAGTGCGCTCCGGGTTCTCCAGTCGGAGAAACTCTGAGACTGGTCGGCTTCGAACGGGACACTAGCGATGTCGCTCTGATCGAGTCCCATCTTCAGGGAGCAAGACACATATTCGCTTGGCAGGCTGCTCTAGCTGCATTGCAGGGAGTGGACCCAGCTCGTGCCAAAGCAGCCACTGATTCAGCCCTATCGAGCCCTGCAGCGACCGCAATCGACAGGGCGCGGATCATGCGGGTCGCTGCCGGAGCCAGCATCGATGTGGATATTCACGAGGCATTTCGCTGCGCTATCACAGAGGTACCAGACGGGAACACGGCTGAGCTTTACATGCTCATTCACGACGTCATCGATCAGGGATCACTACCACCAGACCTGGCCCACGCTCTCGAGAAGGAGCTACCTCACAGCTCAGGCGATCGCCGACAACGACTTTGGCAACTTGCACAGGAATGCCATAGCGAGGTAATAGCCAACTATGCCGCTTCACGCTTAGAGGCCTGGGACAACGACGCACCGGCTGCCTGTTACTTCTTTATTGCCCAAACCGATCTCGCGCGATCTCGCCGTGAACAGCTGGTCGAGGCCTGCGAAAAGGCGCTTGATATACCCTTCGGTGTTACGAATGGGGCTCTTCCGACCGTACTACGGCTGTTGGCGCAACTAGGATTTACGGCGAAAGCGGCGGAGGCCTTATCCGCGACAATAGAGCGTTTAGTGCGCGTGGGTGAGGCGGCCCGCCGAAATGAATTTGATACGCTTTCGGCAGAGGACCTGGCCGTATTTGGAAATGGCCAGCGCGACAACCCATCCATAGTGCTATCGATTCTTGCATCGCAGCTTGTGCCCATAGTGGCCACGGTGCGCAAGAGGTTGCCAGCGAATATTCCGCTATTGCTGCTGCACTTTGATTTCACGTCCTCTTCCGCTGCAGTTGAGATGAGATCGGCTCTTTCCGGACACACCGACGAGTCGATTGACCGGGTATTGCAGCAGATCGATGACATGTGGATCACCGTCTCGGGCTTGAGCATCGTGTGTCCGCGTGGAGCGACCGAAGTGCGTGTCCGGTTGCTCGAGTCAGCATTGCGCCAGTACTACGGTCATCCAGCGGCGATGCACACGTTGACGCGAGCGGTCGAGGCGTGCTGGAGCGGGGCGGTTTTGGAGATGGTTCTCAGAACGGTCCCACAGATTCCTCGGTGGACGGAATACGAAGCGCAATTCTTCGGCGATTTTATACGAATGGTCGCTCAAAGGATCCAGCCAGAGAACGGCCCTGCCATCGAACGCGCGATCGCGGAAGCGCAAACCGGCCCTGCACAACGCGTACTGAGCGTATGGCAGACCGAAGCGCTGGGCCGACGTATTGGACTGGGAACGGAATTGAGGCCCACTCCAGCCGCCGCTCCCGCGCCGCCAGCGTAAAATGCTGCCATGTCATTCCAAGCTTACCTCGACAACATCCAAGCGAAGACCGGCAAGAGCCCCGCCGACTTCCGCCGGCTCGCGACGGATAAAGGCTTCGCGGAGGGCGGCAAGCTCAAGGCGGGCGTGAAAGCGGGCGCCGTGGTGGCCTGGCTCAAGGCAGACTTCGCACTCGGGCACGGCCATGCGATGGCAATCGTGGCACTCCTCAAAGGCAACAAGGGCGAGCGCTCGCCGAAGAAACCCGGCAAGGCCTGACCCTTCGATTTCTGCAACTTATCTGGCCCACCGATGCAGAACTCGTGAGGCGCCCCGGATGCTAAACCCGTGAGCGATCCCATACAGAAGTCATCGGGTTGCGCAATTGCCCATCCAGGCGATCAGGAACCCGCCGTACGCCCAGATCAGCGTACCTGCGATCATGAAGGCGACCCCGAGCATTTCGTCCGCCAATATGCCGTCGACCCATGCGTAATCCTCGGTAGAGACCGTGAGCTCGCCAAGAGGTCCCCCACCTCGAAGCAGGTTAAATAGGCTGACCCGAGGAATATTCAAATGAAAGTGCAGTGAGTGCTTGATGTTCAGGAATAGGCCCGCCAAGGTGACGACCGCGCCGGAGTCCGCGAACAGGCTCGGAATCCGGCAGTGGATTTCGACGAGCCAAGAGGCGGCAACAAATAGTAGACAGAACGCCAAAGAACGCCGGCGATCGAAAAAGATGAATGTGAAAGCGCCGAAGATCCGTCTTAGTGGTTTTCGCTTCACGTCCTGCGTCCCGGTCAACGGGTCACATTGACCCCAAGGCGTATAATGGGAGAGACGATATGTGGTGCGGAGAGAAAACGTGGAGCAGGTCTGGGACGCTCAGTTCGTCACTTTTGGCAAACCGATGCCGCGCCATGAAATGTGGCGCGCGGCGTATCGACACGATCGTTATTTGAAGGCATTGACTCAACTGGAGCTCAACCGACGCTTTCGCGATCTCGTCCGGAACTTCTTAATACTCACGCCCGATGCCAAAATTGGCGTGCCGCCCATAAGCCCCGAGGGCATCGAGTGGTGGGTGTTGATGACGCACGCGCTGGAGGAGTTCCGCTTGACCTACGGGCCCTATCCGGCCGGTTTTACCGGTGAGGTTCACCGCGAGGAGAAGTTCCCCGATCTAGCCGGCGTATTGGCCAAGAAGGCAGCGAGTGCACTCGCTGCCCGCGGTCTCAAGAGCCGCGAGGTATTCTTGAAGTATGGTAACCCCAAGTACATGACGATGCTGTTGGAGGAAGGTCGTCTCCGAGTTCAGCCCGCGAGCGAGTACTCCAAACCGGATCACAACGGGGCTGTGCGGGACGATGAGCTTACGCTCGAGGTATCCCTATATTTGACGCAAGACACGATTCGGAAAGTGGTAATCAACCCCCAGGATGTTCCGGACGACTTGGAGGGAAAACGGATCGACGTTCGCTTCTCGCGCCCCAACGACTTTTGGCTTTACTGCGTGTCCTCATCGGTCGAGTCGCGCCTCTTCGTTGACTTCAATGCCGAGGCTTGCGTGATCATTCGAGACCGAGACGAATTTCGGCGGCTGCTGCTGGCGGCCGGCGCAACCGCGTTCCCCGCCGCTCGAGGCCGCGACGGCGCTGCGGTCTACATTGACCCGGTCCGTCCGCGCTCTGCTCGGATCGATATTCCGATGTCGAAGCACTTTAAGTACAGCTACCAGCTCGAACATCGCTTCATCTGGGAACTGCCACTGTCGTCCTCCCCAATCACCTACGAAGACCTCAAACTCGGATCCTTAAAGGACATTGCAGAGCTGGTTGTCCTGTAACTCACAAGCCCTTGTCATTTGACCTGCAAGGCAACGGCAAACTATTTTGTTCCACGCTGACTCAGGCGATTTACGTGCCCAGAGCCGGGTCCAACTTATGAAGACAATAGGCGACGAGCATGCCGCAACCAAGTAAATAAGTAGATCTCCAGCGAACGAGGCCGTCGGGATACTGCGACTCTGGGCAGTGCTCGACGGTTGACAGCTTTGAGGTGAGTTGTGCGACCTCAGGTGACTCAAACGTGGCACCGAGCGGATGGTGGGCGAAATGGTTTCGGATCCGTCTGACTAGCTCAAGGTCTCGGTATTGGTCTTCCGGAATGAACGAAAACGCATAGGCCACCGCGATCCGCTGCGAGAAGCTTGATAACGGGCCCATTGGTCCAAATAGTTCGTCTGCGACTTTAGGGTCGCGCGCCTTCGATCTTAAGAATTGCCCCAGCGCGTGTTCAACGAAGCTTCCAGCAAGAATGGCCGCGCCGCGATCAGATTCGCCGTGATAGTCATCGACCAGTTCGTTCCATTGTGCCAACTGAAGGGGAGTGGGCTTGGCCATCGAATGGCTATTTGTGCGGAAGCAGGGTAACCGCCTGGGCGGCGGCGGAAAGACACGCGAATGCGGCCGCGCCCGCATTAAGGCGGGAAATCTTCCTGAGCGCCGCGTAAAAAGGCGCTTCCCCGACCTCCTGAGAGCCATCTTGCAGAATGCTAACGAGCGATCCGTAGCCGGACTTCAGAATGGGCACATAGACAAACGCTGACCAGCCCCAAAGGATGGCTGCGGCTAATGCGAACACGACGCTCAAGATAGACCAGAGCACGACTTTAAATGCCCGTTGCCAACAAGTAGGTTTTCGCGCGCAAGAGTATAGGGTCTGTGAGGAGCATTGTTTCAATCGATCATCTATTCGCGCTTCTTGGCCGGATTTTTCGGCGGCTTCGGCTTGGGTGCTGGCCCGTCTTTGAGGAAGGCCTCACAGGACAAGATCATCTCCCGCCCATAGGCGCGGGACGCATCGTTGACGGTGGCTTCGCGCACGACCACCATCACGTAAATGGCGTGTACCACGGCTATGAGTAGCACGACGATCGTGCGCTGACTTAAAGTGGCTGCCCAGTTCCAGCCGCTCCGCCAGAGGAGCGCAAGGCAAATAGCTACCACAAGTAGGTTGAGCGCGATCGCGAGCCACCGGACTCCCAAGAGATTTCGCCTGAATCCATAAGTTACGTTCTCACCGAAGAGCAGGTGAAACTTCTTAGTTTCGCGCGTGTGCTGGCGAAGCCAAACTCCGCATTGTTCGTAGAACGCATCCGCTGCGGCCGGATCCGCCAGCTCCTGCGTCGCCGTCGGCGCGCTCACGCCGAGTTTGCCGGCCAAGAATTGCCGGTAACGTTCTTTAAGCGCATTGTCGATCGTGGAGTCATTGCGTCGGAACATCACGATCGATGGCTTGCCCCCTTGTTGTTCGTGCAGCTTGGGTTCGATGGCTCGACCGCGTGCTCGTGCGAAGTCCGCAATTGCAAAGAGCAACACGATGATCGCGAGCGTGGCGATGGCATTGGAGAGCTCAAATGTTTTCCACGAAATCAGCAGGGCTAACGCGGCGAGCGCAGGCGCGGCGGCGATGATCGCCGGGAACAGCCGAGCGC
>Ga0302325_10012742_pt1 | contig 18007 bp, 11 predicted proteins | sample Palsa_T0_2_FD_201948 | JGI IMG/M metagenome (GOLD analysis project Ga0302325, IMG submission 201948) | Peat permafrost microbial communities from Stordalen Mire near Abisko, Sweden - Palsa_T0_2 | ecosystem: Environmental > Terrestrial > Soil > Palsa > Peat permafrost | place: Sweden: Abisko...
ATGGGTTCCCGCCGGAGCGGCGCAGCACGTCGCGTACGGTCTCGGCTCCGAGTTCGGTATCTCCCGCGAGCGCGCCGCGGAGCAACCGTTCGCCGTCATCTGCGTCGAGCGGCTCGAGGCTTAGCAGCGACACCTCCTCGCGCCGCAGCAAACGCCCGAACGGGATGAACAGCGGATGGGTGGCGACGATCTCACCGTCACGATACGTCCCCACGATCAGCGCGCGGCGGGCGGCGGCACGCTCCGCGAGGACGGCGAGCGTCGCGACCAGCGACGCGTCGGCCCAATGTAAGTCGTCGAGCGTGAGAATCGCCGTGCCGCGTTCGGCGATCCGGTCGAACGCCGCGAGGATCGCCGCGAGCTGTTCGTCGCGCGAGGGCGCCCGCTCGTCGAACGCGGGCGAACCATCGGGACCTCGCAGAACTTGCACCAGTGGCGCGAGCGGACGCTCTGCGAACTCGCGACACGCCGCGCCCGCGATATGGTGGCGTGTGGGCGTAAGGTGCGCGCAGAACTCTTGGACGAGTCGCGATTTGCCGATGCCGGGCTCTCCGGCCACGAGCACGAGGCCCCCGCGGCCTTCTGCGGCCGCCTTGCGGCGCGCACGCAAGTGTTCGAGCTCGACGACGCGGCCCACGAACTCACGGCAAACGACCCGTTCCGAAACCATCTCGTCTCGCGCGCCGATTTCGTGCGCCCGCGGGCCGCGCCCTCGGGCGTAGGGATTTCCCCCCTTCCGGGCGAGGCGGCGCTGCTCCACGATGAGCGCGTTCCGCTTTCTTCCCGGAGGTATTTCCGTTATGAACGCTCGGCCGTTCGGCGTGCTCCTTGCCCTTGCCGCAGGCATCGCCGGCTGCAGCGGAAGCCCGATATCGCTCGTGCCGCACGCCGGGAGTGGCGCGTCGGCGCCGACGGTTCGTCCGTCGGGCGTGAGCGGCACGGCAGCGCCGACAGGCACCGCCACGCCTGCGGGCGCCCAAAGTCCGACCGCACGTCCTTCGGGGGCGACGCCCTCGCCGTCGCCCACACCGAAGCCGGGTTCGAGCGGGCAGCTCACACCGGATCAGGCCGCCGCCGCGCTCGAAGGCGTCGAGACCTACTATCAGACGCTGCCGCATACGGACCCCGTTGCCGACATCGACGCCGTCGTCGCGCACATGACCTCGTCGGGCGCGTTTGCGTCGGCAACGGCAGGACCGGGCGGCATCACCGCGACCCTGCCCGACGGAGAAACGGCGCTCGTTTTTGCCGATCGCCTCGAGGACCTCACCGGGTCGCAAACGGCCTCCGCTCGCAACCGCGGAGTGCGTCGCGCGCAAGGGCTCTGCGTCGTGACGGACGGCCCGTGCGGTGCCGCTCCGGTGACCGCGCACGAGATTGCATTTTTCGTGAACATGGTGGATCACGCCGCCTTCACGCCGCAGCGCCAGGCGGACTTTGCGAACGCCTTCGGAGCGCTAGGTTTCCCGCAAGCGGGCTACGGCATCGACGAACGCGGCATCAACCTCGAGGACATCGATGCCATCGGCACGTCGCGTCCGCTCGACTTCCTCGACGTTGCGACGCACGGTATGGTCGCGGTCGATACGAATTCGGGCGGGTACTACTATGCGAACCTGTCCACGTCGCCGGTCAACGCCGCGGAGAAGGCGGCATATGCGGCGGACTTCTCGGCCGGGCGCATCGCGTACGCGATCTACCTGGCGTTCCAAGGACCGGCAACGTTGCCGAGCTTCGCGTTTACGCCGGATTTCCTGACGACGCACCTCGCGTTCAACCCGGGCGCGATCGTCGATAACCAATCGTGCTTCGGGCAAAGTTCGCTGATCGCAACGGCGGTTCAAACGAAACTCCAGCTCGCCGGCGCCGGCAGATATCTCGGCTGGACCAAAGCCGTCGGCGCGACGGATGCCGACCAGACCGATGCGTTCTTGCTCGATCGCACGCTCGGCGAGGCGTCACCGAGCATAACGACCCTCGACCAGTACGCGACACAACGCACTCCGCCGCAGCGTCCGTTCCCGCTGGACGACGTCGAGACGGCACTCGCAAGCGAGAATCGCGACGGCCCGCTCGGTACGATCGGGGAACCGTACACGGTCTCGAATCCGGGAGACCCGCTCAATAACAAGTTCCCGCCCGTGGCCGACGGAACGATCGCCCGCTTCGTGGTTTCGGATTTCGGCGGCGAGAGCGTGGCGAATCCGCCGATCGTCTATGCGCTGCCGACGATCGAACGTCTGGCCGTCACCGAAGTCGGCGAGGGGGGCGTACTCGAGATCGACGGGACGTTTCCCGCGGCGAAAGGCAGCGTGACCATAACGCTGCCGTCCGGAACGGCGACGTCGGCTCCGATCGGCTCGTGGACGGCGAACAAAATCCTCGCTGCAATTCCAAACCAGGGCGCCGTGCTCGTTCAAGTAGTGGGCGACGGTATTGCGAGCAACGTCGTGCCGCTCACGGAGTGGGCCGGAACGCTCGCGTACACCGAAAGTGACAAGCTCACGTCGCTCAGCGGCAGCAGCGCGAGCGGCAGCGGAACCGGCATGCTCGCGCTCAACTTCAACGTCGCGGTACGCTCCGACGTGCATCCGACCGTTGTCACGATCGAAACGACTCCCGCCCCGCAGAACCTCTACTTCAGCGGCGTCGAACGCGGCGACTCGGTCGGCACGCCGGGCGATTCGAGCGGGGGCTTCACGAGCGGCGCCTCGACTGCGACATTCCAGCGCCCCGGAGACGCGGCCACGATGCTTCCCACATCGGACTATACCTTCGACCTGAAGCCCGCGCAAAGCGCTCCCGCGCCGTGCAACGATGCGAGCCCGGGACCCTCGGGCGCCGCAGGCAACGTCTATTGTCCGGCGCTCGCGTTCGACGACGGCATCGCGACGACGTGCGGCGCAGCCGGTCCAACGGACATCTGTCTCAAATTCAACACAACGGCGGACGGAGGGTTCGGCGGCCCGTTCGGCGGTCTCGTCCAACTCGCGATGGATCCGACGTCGTATTCGATTTCGGTTATGGGCGGCAGCATTCCGATCACGCCATCCGCTTTCGGCGGCGGGTCGGGGACCGCAACACTGAGCGGCACCTTTGGGTCGCCGGTCAATCCACCGAGCGCAATGTCTCCGGCATTCCGCCAGCGTTAAGAGCGCGCCGGCGCAACGGAAAACCAAAGGCGTTTTCGAGCAGCGACGGAACAACATCGGTACGTTTTCTCCCGCGTACGATCGGAGGAGTGGTTGCCGTGAATCCGCCCGAAGCACCAGTGGGCCGCGCGCGGTCCAACGCGATCTCGAATTCCAACACGCCCGGCGAACAGTTTCTGGGCGAAGCGCACACGGCGTCGTCGATGGTCTACTTCAAGGGTCAGGGCGCCGGCAAGGATCTTCCGAACGGATGGCACCGCATGCCGCTTCCGGGCGACGATCCGGCGAAAGTTGCCGCGCTCGAAAGAGACATGGTAAAGGCCGACTGCGAGTACGTGCAGAGCCCGAGCGGTCAACGCTTCGTCGCGTTTCGCGGAACCGACATGGGCAAAGGCGGGGCCGAAGCGCTCAAAGATTGGAAGAATAACATCCAGCAAGGCGTTGGGTTACCCACCGAAAAGTATCTCGCGGCCGCGAGAATCGGCGAGGCGTTCAAAGACGATCCCGGGGTTGCGTTTACCGGCCATTCGCTCGGCGGCGGCCTCGCGAAGCTGGCAGCGGAGAAAGCCTCGACGCCGTTACGCGGCGAAAAGGGCGTCGATTCGAAGGTGTGCGTTGCGTTCAACGCCGCGCCCGTCAACCCGTTGACGTATCAGCGGGAAGGCCTGGCGACGCAAGAGCACTTGCGCACGACGATCCACGTCGTCAACGAAAATGACGTGCTCAACCGGGCGCTCAAGGGCGGAAAGACGACGGCACTCGGAGGCGAGATGATCGCCGATCGCGACAAACCGGAAAACTCGATGATCGTGCTCGCAAAGGGCGCCGGCAGCGTCGTTGGTGCGAGCGGTCACGGAAATAAGAACCTCACCACGCCGGAGTCGGGTCGCGGCGGCGATCGCGTCCAATTCTATCCGCTGCAGAATGCCGACGGACAATCGGTCGACGCCTCGGCCTACGACCGGTTCGTCCCCTCGAAGCTGATGGCCGATCGCGCGCTCGCGCAGCAGGCGCTCGATACGACCGATCGTGCGGCGCCCCAGGCGCAGCAATTCTCGATCGGCGGCCATCGCCAGGGCCAGGACGGGCCACAGCCGGGCGGACACGATAACGCACGCAACGATGCTCCGCAAATCGGAGGGCATCGCGATCAGCCGCCCGCGCGGCCTCAAATCGGCGGTCACCGCGGCGGCGGTGGAGGGATGGAACTGTGAGCGAGCACAACGGGCACGACCCGCGTCACCACGACCAGCACAATCACGATCCGCTCCCGCCGATCCCGCTGCTTCGGCATCGCGACGGCGGCGACGACATCGCCTACACGCACCAAACGACGCTCGTCGGGCACGTGATTCACTTAGGATACGATACGGTCGTGCTCAGCGGCGGACGCGGAACCTTCAACGAGATCTATATGGAAGATTTGTACGATCTTCTCGACGGTCCCGAGATGGCGATGAACATCCTGCTCGACGCAGCCGAGCACGAAGACGAGGTCCACATCCGTTTGGGTCCCGGTCACCTCTCCTACGAAAATCCGCGACAGACGGAGCGGCTAGCGAAACTCGTCGAAGCGGGGTAAGCGCAAGTACGCGGTGTTTCCGCGAAACCTTGCCGATAGGCCGCGCGTAGCTAAAGGCGACTCACGCCACTAGGAGTGTCATGAACCGTCTTCTTGCGTTCGCCATCGCGATGGCGGCCTTAGCTTGTTATTCATTGCCCGCCCGCGCGGCCGACCAGCCGTTCACCTTCGATTCGACCTTCGGCCGCTTGCCGAAGGACGTCGTCCCGCTCGACTACGACATCGCCCTGATCCCGAACATCGTCATGCGAACGACGGCCGGCACGGAGAGCGTGCGCCTGCGCGTTCGATCGGCGACGTCGAAGATCGTCGTGAACACGCTCGAGATGACGATCTCGAGCGCTCGCCTCGGAAGCGTTCCGGCCGCTACGATTTCGGAGAATACGACGCTCCAGCAAACGACGCTGACGTTCGCGAAGCCGTTCGCGCCCGGCACGTACACGCTGGCGCTGGCATTCGCAGGCAAGATCGGCACCGCGGCGCAAGGGCTGTTTCTCCAGGAGTATCAGACGGCAAGCGGCGGACACGAAGCGATGCTCGCCACGCAGCTCGAGTCGACGGACGCACGTCGCGTTTTTCCGAGCTGGGACGAGCCGGCGTTTCGCGCAACCTACCGCTTGACGGTGACGGTCCCGCAAGACTTCACCGCGGTATCGAACATGCCGGTCGCGACGACCGTACCAAAAGGCACCCTCAAGACCGTGACGTTCGAGCGTACGCCGAAGATGTCGACCTATCTCGTCGTGTTCTGCGCCGGCAAGTTCAAGTCGATCTCGGATTCGGTCGACGGCATCAAGGTCAGTCTCTATGCGCCTAGCGACCGGATCCAAAACGGGCAGTATGCGCTGGCTTCCGCAACCGAGTTGCTGGCCTACTACGACAAATACTACGACTACAAATTCCCGCTGCCGAAGCTCGACCTGATCGACGTTCCCGGCGGGTTTCCGGGCGCGATGGAAAACTGGGGCGGGATCGTCTTCACCGAAAGCTTGCTGCTGTTCGACCCGAAGACCGAACCCGAGGCGAACAAGCAAGACATTTTCCAAACCGTCGCGCACGAGATGTCGCACCAGTGGACCGGCGATCTCGTGACCATGGATTGGTGGAGCCGCATTTGGCTCAACGAGAGCTTCGCGCACTGGATGCAGATCAAAGCGACCGATCACTTCAATCCCTCGTGGCACCTCTACGATAGTGAAGGCGACAACGTCGCACTCGCCATGACCAGCGACCAACGCACGACGGCGCATCCGACGGTCGTTCCGGTCGAGGACGAGACGCAGGTAGCGGGCGCCTTCGACGACGTCACCTACGAGCGTGGCGGCAGCGTGATTCGCATGTTCGAACACTACCTCGGACCCGACACGTTTCGCGACGGCGTGCGGGCCTACATCAAAGCGCACGCGTACTCCAACGCGACGGCCGCCGACTTGTTCGCCGGGCTTTCGTCCGCGGCGCACAAAGACGTCGGCGCACTCGTCTACCCGTGGATCGAAGGCGCGGGCGTCCCGCTCGTCAGCGCCGAGGCGACCTGCGCGAACGGCAAACGCACGCTCGCGCTCTCGCAGCAGCGCTTTCTCATCGAACGCGGTCAAAGCTCCGACCGGCTGTGGCCGATTCCGGTCGGCATCGACGTTGCCGGAACCGTTGGGTACGTACTGCTTAACGGAAAAACCGCAACGGTTGACGCCGGCACCTGCGACCAGCCGTACAACCTGGACGGCGATTCGCTTGGGTACTATCGCGTCAAACTCGACGATGCGTCCGAAGACGCGCAGCTCGCGCGGTTTCCCCAGCTGAGCGTCGCGGAGCGCGCTCGCTTCGTCGACGATACGTATGCACTGCTGCTTGCCGGAGAGGCGTCACCGGCGCGGCTCGTCGCGACGCTCGGCAAAGTAAGTCCGGGCGATCCGCTCGCGGTCTGGAGCGCGGTGACTCGCGCGACCAGCGATCTCTCGAACCTCGAGGTCGGCCGGCCCGGTCAACCGGCATTCGAAGCCTATATCGTGCGGCTGCTGGATCCAGTGCTCGCGCACGTCGGGTGGGACGCGCAGCCCATGGACGACCCGCAAACCCCCGTGCTCCGCGGAACGCTCGTGCAGCGGCTCGGCTTCGCGGGCGACAAGCCGGTAATTGCAGAGGCGCAGCGACGTTTCGCGCTCTTTCTCACCAACCCGGCGTCGCTGTCACCCGAACTCCAGGGGCCGGTTTGCACCGTCGCGGGGACCTATGCCGACGACGCAACGTGGGCGGCGCTGCGCGGGCTCTTCATCGGCACCAAAGATCGTGCCGTCGCGTTCCAGTACGGAACGGCGCTCTGGACCGCGCGCGATCCGGCGCTCGCGCAGAAGAACCTCGCGATGACGACCAACGGCGACATTACGGCCGAAGACGGCGTCGTCGCACCGTACTATGACGTGCTGAACGTTGCGCTCGGCGGACGTCATCCGGACATCGCGTGGCAGTTCTTCGAAGGGAATCAAGACAAACTCGCTACGTACCTCACCTCGTTCGAAAAGCCGGCAGTCATCAGCGCCATCGCACCGCTCTTCTGGAATGCCGCACCCACGAGCGAACTCGATGCGCTGATCGATGGCAGCGACGCTCCGCCCGACGCGAAAGCGCGTGCGAAGCACGTGGTCGATCTCAAGATAGCCCAGCGCGACCGGCTCTTGCCGGGCGTCGATGCCGCGATTTCGTCCGGCTCTTAGCTGTTGGGTCGCGAGCGACCGTGCGAACGCGATCGGTCACCGCAGCCGCGACCTTCTCACGGTCCGGCGGTGCGCGTTATCGTCCCGCTCTGATTCGAGTTCGGTTCGGAAACCGCGATCGTATTGTAGTCCGAGCTATAGGTATACGTAACTTGTCGCGTGCTGGACGATCGTCCCCGCAATGTTCGCCGGCGTCGGAACGGTAACCGGATGCTGCGTTATGGTGACGGAGTTGCCCGAGCACGACTGCAGTACGCCGGCCAGGGTGAGGGCCAGGGCCGTAACTCGGAACCCCCGGGAACGAGCGTTTGAACGGCAAGATTGACCTCCACCACCCCGACGCGGACGATTGCGGCGAATGTATCACCCGTGCGCGCGAAACCGTATCGGGGGAAACCCTTAATCCCGCGAAGTCGCCGCCGCGCCTCAGGCGGAGGGTGCGCGCTCGTTTGCGATGTATGCGGCGAGCTGGGCTCGGGAACGGAAGCCGAGGCGCGCGTAAATCCTGGAAAGGTGTGACTCGACCGTCTTGACGCTCAGTCCTAGGCGCGTCGCGATTTGGGTATTGCCGAAGCCGGCCGCAACGGAGGCGGCAATCTCACGCTCGCGCGCGGTCAACATGACCCTCGCGCCCGATTCGTCCGCCGCCCGGTCTTCGTGCTGGGATCCGCGCGTCAAGCGCCGCGCGTGCCGCAAGCTGCCGCTGCGCATGTAGATCCGTCGTGCCGCGGCGGTCTCACCGGTAAGCTCGAGAGCCGCCGCCTGTAACAGCGGCCACTTCAAGTTCGCGTAGCGCTCGATCGCGATCGCAGCGAGCGCCTCGTACCCGGTGGCGCGGTCCCGCGCCGCGAAAATCGCCTCGACCATCGCGCGCGTGGCGAGCCCGGCTTCGTCGTCCGCTGCAACCAGCGATAGAAGCGCCTCCATTGCATCCCGGGCACGCGGCAGATCCACGTGTCGCGCCGCGAGCGGCAAGACGAATTGCGCTCCGAACGTCGTTTCAAGCGCGATGACCGCCTCTTCGAGGAGCGTGCTCGCCTCGTCGGCGCGACCGAGCGCGAGGAAATTCGCGGCGACGCCGCCCGCCGCAAGCGCGAGGCTGTGCGAGGTGATCCCGGCGCGCAGCAACGCGACGAGTTCGTCGTCCATTGCGAGCGCGATCAAGCCGGCGTCGTCGACGTCGAGCCCGATGAACGGTCCGACGACGGCCATGTTTGCGCGTTGATTCAGGTCGGAGCTCCCCTCGAGCGCCACCTGGGAGGCCGCTTGCGCGCCGCGGATGTCGCCGTGCAAGTACCGTTCGAACGCATCGCACGCGGCAACGTACTTCCGCATCGAAAGCAAGCCTTTCTGTTCGCAATACGCGTGCGTCTCGTTCAGCGCGGCGCGCGCGTAGGCTTCGTCGACACCCATGTAGGCGGCGGTGAGGCCGATCATCATCAGGCTCCAAGCCCGTTCGGCCGGCCCCATCGATTCGGAACGCGCTCGCAAACGCTCGATCGCGTCGTGCCAGGCCGCGACTTCGCCGACGTCGGCATGGGCATGCACTTCGAGGAGGAGCAATTCCCACTCGGGTTGACCCTTCGCTGCCGCGGCTGCCTCACTGCGCATGAGGCGCTCGCGCCACGTGCGCACGCCGCCGCCCCCTAGCTCGACGAGCAGCGGCCAGCCTTCGACGAGCAGCGCGTCCACTTCGGAAAGCAGCGCGCCGTACTCGAGCAGAAAGCTCTGCAGCCGGGCTCGCGCGTCTGCCTCGCGGCCCGCGTACACGAGGCGGCCGGCAATCCGGCGAACGATACGGCCGGCCTCATCGAACCTCTTCGCTGCGAGGTCGATGTTCAATGCGCGTTCGTAGTACGAAAGCGAAAGTTCTTGGTCGCCTTGCAGCGACGCGGCGAAGGCCGCTCGCGTGCTGAGCCGGCTCTGCGCATCCGGGTCCGCAGCGAGCCCGAGCGCGCGGCCGTAGAACCGTTCCGCGTCGGCATACGCGTGCAAGGCAATCGCCGCTTCAGCGGCGGCTTCGTTTGCGGCTACGGCGCGCGGATCGTTGGCCTTCCACCAGTGGTAGGCGATCTCGCCGATGCGCCCTTGGGCGTCGGGCAGCGACTCGAGCCGCTCGGCCACCCGCGCGTGCAAGGGCCGCGTCTCGTACTCGAGCATTTCGTGCCCAATCGCTTCGTGCGTCAACGCGTGCCGAAAGCGGAAGCGCAATTGCATGCCCGGTTCTTCGACGATGAGATGCTGGCGGACGCCGTGGCGTAACGCGGCCTCGACGGTCACCCCTTTCGGGGGAAAAATCGCGCCCAACAAGTCCGGGTCGAAGCGATAGCCGAGAACGGCCGCGTGTGAAAGCACTTTGCGATCGGCCGCGCTTAATGCGGCGAATCGTCCCAGGACGATGGCTTTAATGGAAAGGGGAAGCTCCTCGGAGCTTCTAGCATCGATCGTGCCCTTGAGCAGCTCTTCGGCGAAGAACGGATTGCCCTCGGCTCGCGAGACAATTTCGCGCACGACTTTCCGCGCGAGCTTGGGCCGATCGGCGGCTGCGCAGTCGAGCAGCTCCGTCATCGTTGCCGCGTCGAGTGCTCGCAGCGAGACGCGATGCGTCGTGGAGGCGCGAGTAACGCGCGCGATGGCCTCGGCGGCCTCGGGCCGCAGCGCGATCTCTTCGTCTCGGTAGGTCGCGAAGATTGCGACCCGGTCGGTCGCGATGTGCGCGGCAAGATGCGCCATAAAATCGAGCGTCGCGGGATCGGCCCAGTGCAGATCCTCGATGCACGCGACGATTGCGCGCTTCCGCGAGGCGGTACGGATGAGGCGCTCGATCGAGTGAAACAGGGCGCCTCGCTCCAGCGCATTTTCGGCAACCGCGTCAAGCTCGGCGGTTCCGTTCGCGACGAGCGCGTTCACGATCTCGCGAATCGGGCCGAAAGGAAGCGCGCCGAATTGCAGACACTCCGAGCGCACGAGCACCGGGGCGCGCCCGCCGCTCATCGTCCGGCAGAACTCCGCGAGCAGGCGCGATTTGCCGATCCCGGCAGGGCCGTCGATGAGCACGACGCTGCCGCGGCGCTGCGCAAGTTCGCGCCGGCGGGCGTGAAGGACGGCAAGTTCGCCGTCGCGACCGAGAAAAGACCGGCTGCCGAGCGGCGGCACGATCATAGGCCCGCAGTCCAAATGGCGGCAAGCATTTGAGCGGGTCGTTCGCGGCGTCCCGGCCGGCCAGCCTGTCGCGCTAAGCTAAAGTCTCCTAACAAAACACTCGGGACCCGGGAGCCCGACGTTCAGGGTTTCCCCCGATTGTGGGACATCCGTGTCTCTGCTATTTCACGGAACAGTCCACCGGCTTGCGTCTCCCGTTTCGAGGGGCGGCCGCTTTGGCTATCCGCTGCGACGCAGCGGTCGCTCACTCGGTTTCTGCCGGAAAGCAGGCTTCGACCATGACGAACAACGCGCGGACCTTGCTCGTGCTCGCCGCGATCGCCGTTGGTGCGGGTTGCAGCGGCAATCCGGTCACCTTAACGCCGCAGCGACTCGGTAGTCCCGGGGCCGGGGCGACGGCTCATCCTACGACCCGTCCAACGGCTACGCCGAGCGTGACCGCCACGCCGACGTCCGCATCGACCGGCACCTCAAGCGTTGACCAGAAAGTCGCCGCCTTGAACGGCGTGCAAACGTTCTACGCGACGCTTCCGCACCAAAACGTGGACGCGGACCTCCAGGCTCTTGCGGCGCACATGGTGTCCTCGAAGGCGTTTTCGTCGGCGTACGAAGCGCTCGGCGGCATTAGCGCCACCTTCCCCGACGGGTCGCCCGCCATCGTATTTGCCGATAAAATCGAACTCCTCGGCGAGCCGACCCCGGCGGCTCGCCCGCGCGCACCCATTCCGCAGGCAACGGACGTGCTCACGGGACCGCTCAGCGGGCCGACGCAGCACGAGATCGCGTTCTTGGTGAACGACAACACCGGCGAACGCGGGGCGTTCACGCCGACGCGTCAGCTCGCGTACGCGAACGCATTCATCAACATGGGCTTCGCCGCCGCCGGCTACGGCGTGGACGCGCAAGACATCTCGCTCGACACGATCGTTGCCCTTGGGTCCAATCACCCGATCGACTATCTCGCGATCGACACGCACGGGTTCCTGAGCTACCCCGCGGCGACGAGTTCGCCCGCCGGGATGGCGCGTGGCGTGCCGAATGCCGTGGCCACCGCGACGGCGACGCCGTTTTACGCGAACCTGTCCGACTCGGACATGGACGATGCGTCGGCGCAGAAGTACGCCGCGGACATCGCAGCCGGTAAGGTCATCGCCTCGATCGCTATCTCAAGCGGCAAAAGCGGCAGGCTGCCGGCATGGGGGTTCACGCCGGCCTTCTTACTCGAGAACCTGAAGTTCAACCCGGGTGCGACCGTCAACAACGGGTCCTGCTGGGGCGCGAACCAACTCATTTTTGGTAACGTAGCGGCGGCGTTTGCGGCCGCCGGCGTCGGGCGGTATAACGGCTGGACGAAGCTGGTCGCCGGAACCGACGCCGATCAAACCGACGCGTACGTCTTCGATCGCTTGCTCGGCGAGCAAAGCCCAAGCATCACGGGCCTCGATGCGTACACCACTCAACAGAACCCAGCGCAGCGGCCGTTCGGTCTCACCGCTAGCTTCAACAACCTCTCGGCGGAAAATCGCTCCGGGCCGCTGGGAACGGGTGTGAGCCAAACTTCCGAAGCCTACAACGTTTCGGATTACGGCGACTCCAGGAATTTCACCGCGCCCCCTTTCGGTAGCAGCGCGGCCTTCTTTTACATCAGCTACAATAGCGCGCTCGCGGACTCCAACGACGCGCTCGTCGTCCCTTCGATCGCGACGATGGCCGTCGCCGAGGGTACGCCGAACAGCACGTTGACGCTCACCGGCTACTTCACGAGCGCCAGGGGCATGGTCATGGACAATCTCGGCAGCGCGAACGTACCACTCACGGTCGAGTCCTGGACCAACACCCAGATCGTCGCCGATTTACCGCCGGCGTCAAGTGGGCTCGGCGGTATGATTGCGGTCGTCAGCCCGACCAACATCACGGGTCCGGCGGTGCCTCTTACGTATTGGCAAGGCACCCTAACCTACAATGAAACGGCCGACATCAGCGACTTCGGCGACTACACGGGCTCCGGGATGGGTTCGCTCTCGATTCCCATTACCGTCGGAATTCGCGCGGACGTCGCGCCGATGGTGCCGACAATCGACGCGTCGCCGGTACCGCAGAACCTCTACATCTCGGACCTCACGCCAGATTCGACCGGCTCCCTGAACACGTATCAGGGGACGTTTTCGTCCAGCGGAAGCTCCCCAGGATGCTCGCCCTGCTCCGACATCGATCCCCCCGGCCCTCGAAGGTCAGCAGTACGTCGCGATGGCCACGTTCCGGCCGGTTCGCAGCGCAAGCGCAATAGCAATGCTCGTGCGGGCGACAAACCATTTGCGGACACCGGAACCGCGACGATCACCTCGTCCGGCCCGGTCGCCCTCACTCCGTACGTGACCTCGAACTACATCAAGCTCAGTTCACTGCTCAACCCCGTCAATGCCGGGGCGAACTGCAACAGCGCGCAGGCAGGGCCGGCGGCCTCTGGCGGGGGCAATGTCGCATGCCCCGGTTTCGGATTCGCGGCCACGAACGCAGGCACGTGCAGCGATAATCAAGGCGGAGCGCTGTGCGCGTCGGCGGAAGACTACGGGGCACAGATCGGCGATCCGTCGTCGCAGTACGGTGACGACCAAGACTACAACAGTACGCCCTCGACCCTCGTCTTCACGATGAACCCGGCGACGTATACGATTACGGTTTCTTCGACTGCCGGAACGGTCTACTCGCAGAACTTCAGCGACGAGAGCGAAGACACGGATACGATCACCGGCACGTTCTCGGCGCCGGTCTTCCCGCCGGCGGCAGCGAGCCCCGCACCCATGGCGAGGGTGCGTCGCAAGTGAGGCGGGCTGTCCTCGCGTTCGTGCTAGCCGCGAGCGCCGCAGCAATCGGGCTGGGCCCGCTCGTCGAGACGCTCGCTGCAAACGTCGGGCGCGAACGGCCGGGCGTCGTCTCGTTCGAACTCGCCGGCGCACCGGCTGGCCCGACGGCCGAGGTGCGGGTGGCGTTGTGGCTCGGGCGGCATTCAGCCGAGCTCGATCGGGCGGAGCGCCGTTTTGGGATCGACCGGCGGGCGATCGGCGCGGCGATCGCCTATGAAGCGCTCGCCGATCCGCGGACCGGAACATACCTTTATGCTGCCCGGTTTTCGGGCCCCGGCAAAGTCCACTTTCGCGAAAACCGCTTCTCCGAGGGCGATCCCTCGGCCAAGCAAGTCGAGGACCTCGGCTTGATGCCGCACCTCGACATGGTCTCGCGCCGAGCGGCACTCGAGCGGCCGGCCGTTGCGATCGGCTACATCGCCGCCATCATGTCGGCATTCGTTCACGACGACCCCGGGCATGCCGCAGAGGTCCGCTGCGCGGACGCCCACTTGGTCACGCTCTACACGGCCTGGAAGCCGAGCGATTTCGCCGGACGTTCCGTCGCGAGCGTGTCGGACAACGCGGCGGGGGAATGGACGGCCCGTCACGCGGACTACCTCACGGCGGCGCTCGGGGCGCCTGCGGCTCCCTTGTGCGGTTCTTCCTGAACCATGTCGGCAGGGTGGCCCTCTATATCTGCCCCAGACGGCGTTGACGCCCTTCGATAAGGCTGATATACTCCGGTGGTTCCGGCCCACCGCGGTGGGGCGGAATTTGTGTGCGTTTCGCTAGCTGTGACGCCTCTCACTTGGAGTCAAATGCCGACTATCAGCCAACTCGTTCGCAGCGGACGGGCGAAGATCGAGAAAAAGGTCAAAGCGCCGGCGTTGCGGGTCGCTCAGACCGGGCCCAAGCCCGGCCACCCCGACTTGCCGCTGCGTACCTTCGAGGTGCGGGGAAATCCGTTCCGTCGCGGCGTGTGTACTCAAGTGAAAACGATCACCCCCAAGAAGCCGAATTCAGCTCTGCGTAAGGTCGCGCGCGTGCGCTTGACCAACGGAGAAGAAGTCACGGCCTACATTCCCGGTGTGGGCCACAACCTCCAAGAGCACTCGGTCGTGCTCATCCGCGGCGGCCGCGTGAAAGATCTGCCGGGGATTCGCTATCACATCATCCGCGGTACGCTCGATACCTCCGGTGTCGCGAATCGCAAGCAAGCTCGCTCGAAGTACGGGGCCAAGCGCTCCGCCAAGAAATGATCATGATCGAATTTAAGAACCAAGTACCGCAGTGGACAGGGCGCGCGAGTGCGCGACCGGGGGGCATCGGGGGGTACACCGCCCCGATGTCAGCGTAAGACCAGATGCCTCGCAAGGGAGCCGTCCCGAAACGGCAGATTCTTCCCGATCCTCGCTTCAATTCCAAAGTGCTGTCGCGCTTCATCAACAAGGTCATGCTTGCCGGCAAGAAGTCGACGGCCGAGCGGATCACCTATGGTGCGCTCACGATGGTCGGCGACAAGCTCGGCCGGGATCCCATGGACGTGTTCACGCAGGCGATGACCAACGCCATGCCCCTGGTTGAAGTCCGTCCGCGGCGCGTCGGCGGCGCAACGTACCAGGTCCCGATGGAAGTGCGTCCGGATCGCCGTCAAGCGATGGCGATGCGCTGGCTGATTCAGTTTGCCCGCAAGCGTCCCGGCCACTCGATGGAAGAGAAGCTGGCGAACGAGATCATGGACGCCGCCAACAACGTTGGTGCCGCCGTCAAGAAACGGGAAGACACGCATAAAATGGCCGAGGCAAACAAAGCCTTCGCGCACTACCGCTGGTAATCGATTATGGCCCTTCTGGCACGTCAGTATCCGCTCGAACGGACCCGTAACATCGGCATCGCCGCGCACATCGACGCGGGGAAGACGACGGCAACCGAGCGCATCCTGTTTTATACCGGCCGGACGCACAAAATCGGCGAAGTGCATGATGGTGCCGCGACCATGGACTGGATGGTCCAGGAGCAAGAACGCGGCATCACGATCACCTCTGCCGCGACGGCGTGCACCTGGCGCGACACGCGCATCAACATTATCGATACGCCTGGCCACGTGGACTTCACGGTCGAGGTCGAGCGCTCGCTGCGCGTGCTCGACGGCCTCGTCGCGCTGTTCGACTCGGTCGCCGCGGTGCAGCCGCAATCCGAGACGGTCTGGCGTCAGGCCAACAAGTACAAAGTCCCGCGGATCATCTTCGTCAACAAGATGGACCGCACGGGGGCCGACTTCTTCAATTGCGTCGACAAGATCCGCGAACGCCTGGGTGCGCGCGCGGTCCCGATTCAGATTCCGATCGGAGCTGAGGGCGGTTTCCTCGGAGTCGTCGACCTGTTCACGATGAGCAAGATCGTGTACATCGACGACGCGGGCTCGACCATGGACCATCAGCCGGTAACCGATGCCGACGGCGAACTTAAGACCGTCGCCGAGAAGTGGCGTAAAGAACTGATCGAGGCGATTGCCGAGCAAGACGACGAATTGCTCGAGCTGTTTTTCGAGGGCAAAGACATCCCGCTCGAGCGGCTCCAGACGGCGCTGCGCAAGGCCACGATCGCGGGTGACGTGCTCCCGATGCTGTGCGGCTCGGCGTTCAAGAACAAGGGCGTTCAGCCGCTGCTCGACGCCGTCGTCGACTTTCTCCCTTCGCCGCTCGAAGCCAAGGCCATTACCGGCATCGATCCCAAGACGGAAGCAGAGATCACTCGCAAGCCCGACGACAACGAGCCCTTCGCTGCGCTCGCGTTCAAGATTGCGACCGACCCTTACGGAAATCTGACGTACTTCCGGGTCTATTCCGGCACGCTAGAAAAAGGATCGTACGTCTACAATGCGCGTTCGCGCCGTAAGGAACGTATCGGGCGCATCCTGCGCATGCACGCGAACTCGCGCGAAGACATCGATTCGATCGGAGCGGGCGACATCGCTGCGGCCGTCGGCTTGACCGACACGCGCACGGGCGACACGCTGTGCGACGAAAAGCAAGCGATCATGCTCGAGAACATCGTGTTCCCCGAGCCCGTCATCTCGCAAGCGATCGAACCAAAGACCAAGGCAGACCAGGATAAGCTCGGAACGGCGCTCAGCCGGCTCGCGCAAGAAGACCCCACGTTCCGCATGCGCACCGACGAAGAGACGCAGCAAACGATCATCGCCGGTATGGGCGAGCTGCACCTCGAGATCATCTTGGATCGCCTCAAACGTGAGTTCAAGGTCGAAGCGAATGTCGGCAAACCGCAGGTTGCGTACAAAGAAGCGATCACGAAGAGCGTCGAAAAAGAAGGCAAGTTCATTCGCCAGACCGGCGGCAAGGGTCAGTTCGGCGACGTGTGGTTGCGCCTGGAACCGGGTGAGCCCAACTCCGGGATGGTCTACGTATGGGGCGTCGTCGGCGGCGCGATTCCCAAGGAATACTCGAAGGCCGTCCAAGAGGGTATCCGCGAGGCTTCCGAGAGCGGCGTGCTCGCGGGCTACCCCGTGCTCGACTTCAAAGCGACCGTGTTCGACGGCAAGTACCACGACGTCGACTCGTCTGAAATGGCCTTCAAGATCGCGGGTTCGATGGCGTTTAAAGAATGCAATCGCGGCGCCGGTCCGATCTTGCTCGAGCCGATCATGAAAGTCGAAGTCACGACGCCAAAGGACTATCTCGGCGCGATCAACGGCGACCTCAACAAGCGTCGCGGTCTGATTCAATCGAGCGAAGAAGTCTCGGGCGGAGCATCGACGATTACGGCCAACGTGCCGCTCTCGGAGATGTTCGGCTACGCCACCGACATGCGCTCGGCCACCCAAGGCCGCGCGACCTACACGATGGAGTTCTCGCACTACGAGAAAGCGCCGAAGTCCGTCGAAGAAGAGATCGTCGCAAAGTCTAAAGGCACGAAACCGGCCGCGTAGTGTCGACGATCGCGTTTGCCGGGGCACCCGGGCATGGTAAGACGACCCTCGTTGCAGCGCTCGCGCACTGCTCGGCTTCGCCACCCACCTACGACATCGTCGACGTTCCCTCAGTCCAGCTCGGATCTGCGATCGCCGGCAAGTCGATCGCGGCGGCGATCGTCGTCGTCGCGGCAACGGACGGTCCGCAAGAATTCACGTTCGAGCACGCGCAGCTCTTGGTGACGCGCGGCGTCAAAAACATCGTGCTCTTCCTGAACAAGACCGATCTCGCCGACGATCCCGAGCTGACCGAACTTATCGAGATGGAATGCCGCGAGATGATGAGCCGCGCGGGAGCGAACGGCGACGCGCTCCCGGTGCTCACCGGCTCCGCCCTCAAAGCGACGCAGTCGACCGGCGGCTCGGACGACCCATCCGCAACAACGATTTACGCCCTCGCCGACGCTCTCGAAGCGTTCGCGCAGGCCTAACCCCCAACTAACCACTCAACCGATCGGGGGGTGTCACCGCCCCGATCATAAGGAAACGATAGATAGAGAATGGCAAAGGCAAAATTCGACCGGAGCAAGCCCCACGTCAACATTGGGACGACGGGTCACGTC
>Ga0302325_10012743_pt1 | contig 18006 bp, 9 predicted proteins | sample Palsa_T0_2_FD_201948 | JGI IMG/M metagenome (GOLD analysis project Ga0302325, IMG submission 201948) | Peat permafrost microbial communities from Stordalen Mire near Abisko, Sweden - Palsa_T0_2 | ecosystem: Environmental > Terrestrial > Soil > Palsa > Peat permafrost | place: Sweden: Abisko...
AACGCCACCGGAACCCCGCAGACCGTAGCCCTCAAAGGTACCGGAGCAGCCGCTTCCACCTTCACCGTCTCGCTCTCGCCGACCGCGCTGACCTTCGCCTCAACCACGGTAGGCTCGACGACGGCCGCGCAGGTCGTCACCATCAAGAACACCGGCACCGGCACAGTCACGCTGACGTCAGAAACCATCACCGGCACCAACGCCACATCCTTCCTCAAATCCGCCACCACCTGCGGAACAACGCTAGCCGCAGCCGCAAGCTGCACCGTCTCGGTAGAATTCAAACCCGCCGCCGCAGGCGCGCTAACCGCCAGCCTGTCGGTCGCCGACAACGCCACCGGAACTCCGCAAACCGTAGCCCTCAAAGGCACGGGAGCCGCGTCCACCACGCCTACCGTCACTCTCACCCCAGCCTCCATCGCCTTCCCTGTCACCGTCACCGGAGCGACCAGCGACTACCAGGTCGTAACCCTCAAGAACACAGGAACACTCGCCGTAACCGTCAGCTCCATCACGCTGACAGGAACCAACCTCACGTCCTTCGTGGACCTCAGCGGCTGCGGCACATCGCTCGCATCAGGCGCCTCCTGCTCCATCTTCGTAGCCGTCAAACCTGCCGCGGCCGGCGCGCTCACCGCAACACTCAACGTCGCAGATTCAGCTACTGGCACGCCGCAGAAAGTCGCCCTCACCGGCACCGGAGCGGCAGCGCCCTCGGTCAAGCTCAGCGTCACCACGCTGGCCTTCCCCACCACCACGCACGGGACAGCATCCGAAGCTCTGCCAGTCACCCTCACCAACGCCGGCACCGCAACGCTCGACCTCACCTCGATCTCGATCGCCGGCACCAACCCCACCGACTTCATTCAGGTAAACAACTGCGCAGCCACGCTCGCCCCAGCCGCATCCTGCACCGCGTACGTAGCATTCACCCCGGCAACCGCCGCCGCCTTCACCGCCAAACTCACCGTCACCGACAACGGCAGCGCCTCACCACAATCCGTAACCCTTACGGGCACGGGAAAATAACTCGAAACCCAAACACTTCAATTCGCCTAACTCCGCCGCCTCGACGGTCATCTACACGGGTCAAGACGCCCCAGCAGATGATTCCGTCGAAAACCGGCGGAGTCAGCGCAAATTTTCTCTAAATCATGGCCCTTCTCCGCTGACAACCTCGCCTTGGTTGGTGGATACTTATGCGCGTCCCCGAAATCTCTCTCTGAACCTGGCTGAACAGCGGCGACAAACGGAGACGCCGCTCACCCGCTCCCTGACCGGCCAAACCCGCGCATCAACTCTCCCGAGTGCAACCGCCTGATTCTCAATCAGGCATGCAAGGAGCCACCATGTCCCTCACCTTGTCCTTCGGTGCCGACAGCAATAACAACTTCGATATCGGCAGCCTGGCCGATCTCAGTTCCAGCAGCGCCCCAACCCTGCTCAACCTTCCCGCCTCCGCTGTAGCCAGCCTCAATCAACCCCTCACAGATTTCCCAACCGCACAAAGCCGCATCCACCTCAACTACCAAAGCGGCAACAACTGTTGGACCCTCGGCGACTTCACCTTCGGCCTCTGTGGAGGCGTCGTCGGCTCCATTTCCATCCTTCCCCCGAACAACACCCTCTTCACCTACACTCAATCCTTCCCCACCACCATCGGCGATGGCCTGGACGGAGCCTCTAACTCCAACAGCACCGGCAAAGTAACGGGATCGGCTGTCAACTACGCCGTCGGCATCGAACTCGACCTCACTCTTACTGCCAGCATCGGCGCCACCGTCCCCATCGGCGCCACCGGAATCCAGGCCACCGCCACCGACAACGCCTCCGCCACATACAAAGTCATCTTCTTCAAGAGTGTTCCAGGCGGCACCACCCTCAAAGACGCCCTAACCCTCGCCTTTCAGGGTTTCGTTCTTCCGCTCCATCCCATGACCTTCCACAATCTTCAACCCGGCGACTACCTCTATCACAACTTCAACGGCACTCTGAATCTCGGCTTCGGCGTCTCCGTCGGCCTCAACAAAGTCCTCGTCTCCGGCCAATCCGCCGCGACCCGGCCCGGCACTCCAGCCACCACGCCGGCTGTGAACGCCTCAGCCCAGGTCGGCGTAAAACTTGGCGCCTCCTTCTGCTTCGGCTTCGCCTGCACCGGCTCTTTTGAAACCATGATCTGGAAGCTCGCAGACGGCGCCGGCCGCCTTCACCTGTATCGCAGCAAGACCGTCGACCCCTCCTTCAAGATCGACCTCACCGCCGCGCTCGTCACCTGCCCCACCCTCAACTTCAGCCCACAACCCGTCGGCGATCTCATCGGTCAGGTCGTCCCCGGCGCGGCTACCTCGGCCGCGCAATCGGCCCTATCCGCTGGTGCCACGGACGTGAACAACAAGGTTGCCTCCTGGCTCAAGCCCTTCCAGAGCGCGAAGACCGAACTCGAAATCACCATCGACAACCTCAACTCCACCTGCATCCTGCTCGACTACGTCTGCGACCCCTCACAGCCGGCCTTTCCCACCGCATGGCAGTCGGTTGTCCAGGGGGATTTCCAGGCCGCCATGCAGCAGCCCAACAGTGGATTCACCCTCCAGCCCGGCAGCGGCCTCGAACAATTCCACGACGACAAAACCGCCATCTGCCTCAACCTCTTCGGCAAGTTCAACGCCGCATGGACCCATGCTTCGATTGCCAACTACAGCATCGTCTACGCGGGCAACAACACATTCAACCTCGTAGAAAACATCGGCATCGAGACCATCGCCAACATCCACGGCAGCGGAGCCGAAATCGAACTCTTCTTTGCCGCCCAGGCCACCGAGAACAACGGCGCAATGGCCCTCAGCCCGCCCGAACTCCATGTCCTTCTCAAGGCCACCGGGAATCCCAAATTCGCCGCCCGCATCGCCCAGTTGCTCACGGTAACCGGAACTAACTCTTCCACTGCCGCATTGCTCGGCGTGATCCAGTCATCCGCTCAAAACGCCAAGGCTTCGCAGAGTGTAGAAATCGTCTTTGCCCCCACGGCCTACGCCCATCTGGCGTATTCCACAATCGGCAATCAGGACAATACTGCGGATCAAATAAACTACAACCAGTTCGCTCAGGCCTCCTGGAACCTGGGAAATGGAAAGCCGGATACCGAGAACTTCTCCGTCAAGCAGCCGCTCGACATGACCTACAAACTCTGGCGCACTTGGAACATGATCTCCATCGGCCGCGACCCCGATTCCGCAGCGGACGCCCCCGACCGCACCCAGGCGGGCGCTGTGGAGGGAAACGCAGCCGCATGGCTCAACACATACTTCGACACCAGCTCGCCGAACGCAATCCCCTACGTTCTCCAGGCTGGCAGCAGGTTCATGAACCTCTGCCAAAAGCTGCACGAACTCTCAGCTTCCGGCCTCTCCAACGTGGATGAAACCTGGGGCAATCTCATCTCCCAACTCAACTCAATCATCCACAACGACATCAATGCGGACTACCTCGCCCCCGCCGCTTACGCCCTCATCGCGCAGGTCTACAAAGGCGGAGCCACCTCCACCATCTCCGGCCCAACCCCCGGCGCCGCCAACGAACCCAGCATCACCGTAACCCTGCGCTACGCCTGATCCCGCGCAACACGCCAAAGTACAAAGGCTCGCCAGCCGTCAGCCGGTGAGCCTTTGTACTTACATCCGCCAAATTTCATCCGCCATCTAAGAGCCACATTCTTCAGCGCACCGAAAACTCACTCCTTCCCATCCACAAACACCGCCGTAGTCAGCCCCGGCACCGTCACCGAACCAGCCTTCGAATTAAACGTAGACTCGCGCGTAATCGGATCGCTGGAATTCCGCTGCACCGGATGCAAACTCAGCCCCAACCCCTGCAAACTGCCGTTGGTAAAGGTCACCGTCGCATCGGTCGCGTTGAACACCACCACGATGTGCCGATAAGGCCCAAAGTTTCCGCCGTTCGCATCCAGCTTCATCACAATCAATCCCGGCGTCTGGTTCGTCCCCGTATTCAGGAAGGTCAGGTTCTGCTGCACCTCCTCAAACGTCGCCATCCGGAATAGCTCCGAGCTATAGCGAATCTGCAACAGCTCCTGAAACGCCTTATCGCTGTAAGCAATATTGGCCGGCAGCGGAGTATACGCCGTATTACTCAGCAGCGGAGTCATCAGCGGCCATTGCGCCTGGTTCTGGCTCGCAATCGGCAACCCAATGCCCCAGTTCGCCGTCTTACCTGTCCAGTCGATCTTGTTGAACCAGTCCCCGGAGTCATAGCTGTTCTGGTCCATATCCTTCGACCGCAGCAGATCGTCCCCGCCCTGGTAGAACGGAATGCCTTCGCCCAGCGTCACCAGGCTCATGCCCATCGCTTGCCTTCGCGCGCGCGTCGCAATCGAATCGCTGTAACTCGACTTCAACTGCACCTGGTCGAAGAGATCCTGGTTGTCGTGAACCGAAGCATAGTTGATCGCCTCGATCGGACTCTTCGTATAACCCGTCGGCTGTCCGTTGTAGTTCACCTCCGCGCCCGTCACCGTCGCCCCGGCGCTATCCACAAACGTGTAGTCGCGCAGATTCCCCGTCAGCCCCACGTCGATCCAGTCCGAGTACTGCAACAGTTGCGCCTGCTGCGCGCTCGCGCTCATACTGCCCGTCGTAAACGCGCTTGGATCGGTGAACAGCCCGGTCGCAAATCCCTGCACTCGCTCATCCGTAAACGGACTGCCCCCGTGAATCCCATCTCGTATCCGGTCATTGAACGTGCCAATCCCAAACCCATACAAATTCACCTGCGAAGCGTTGGGACCAATCTGATTGTTCTCCGTGTCGCCAAAATTGAAGCCCTCGCCGTAGAGATAGATCTTCGACCCATCCACGCCATCCTTCTCAGGAGTCAGGGCTTGAAGAGCAGCCTGAATATCCGTCATGTTATACGTAAACATGAAACTCATGATGTCGAACCGGAATCCGTCAATCTTGTAATCCCGGGCATTCAACACCAGCGTGTCGATAATCAGCTTCTCCATCATCCTGTGCTCGGCAGCGGTATCCGCGCAGCACGATCCGGTCAACAGGCTCCCGTTCGCATCCAGCCGGTGGTAGTAATTCGGCACCACCTCATCCAGATTCGAGTTAGGGCCCTCGCCGCTGGCATTGGTGTGGTTGAAAACCACATCCTGCACCACCCTCAGCCCAGCCCGATGCAGCCCATCCACCATCGTCCGGTACTCCCGCACGCGATGGTTCGGGTCGATCGCATAACTCCCCTCCGGCGCCATGTAATGCACCGGATCATAACCCCAGTTGTACGCAGGGTTAGCCTGGCTCGCCGTCACCGCCGCCTGCTGCTGTTGCCCATCCGCCGGAAACGCCCCAAGTCCCGTAGGAATAACCCACGTCGTCTTGTCCTCATTCACGCTGGCAAAGTGGAACGACGGCAGGATATGTACCGCCTTCAACCCGCTCTGCGCCAGCGTTTGCAAATGCTTCATGCCATCCGAATTCAAATCGCTGAACGCCTCATACATTCCGCGATGCGCCGCCGGCACAGTCAGGTCGTTGATGCTGAAGTCGCGCACATGCAGTTCATACAGGCTCAAATCGCTCACGCTGCGCAACGGCGGCGAAGATGTCTCGTCCCATCCCTCCGGCTTCGTCTCATCCGCGTCCAGATCCGTAATCCGGCTCTTCGTGCCATTCAGCGCAATGTCGATCGAGTACGGATCGCTGGTCACGTTCGTGTCCACCGCAGAATCCGATGGCACCCATACCTTCACCACGTACAGGTAATACTTGTCCTTCCAGCTTGAATCGCCATCCGCAACCCAAACGCCGTTGTGGTAATGCATCGCCACGGTTTTCGCAGGCGTTGTATCCGTTTCATGATTGAATATCTGCGTCGAAACACTCTGCGCCGTCGGAGCCCAAACCTTCAGCTTCACCGGATAGTTATCGTCATCCGCCCAGTCATGCCATCCGCGATCTTCTCCATGATGAAACACCACTCCCAGCCGCCCAGCGTAGGAATACAAGTCGTCCAGCACACCCGCCTGCTGGATGCCCGTCGCATACACCAGCGTCCCACCCGCATTCACCGCGGAAAACGCCAGTTGCCCCTGCAGCGCCGTCTGCAACGTCGCAAGGGTCGTAGTCGCGGGCAACTGCAAGACGGTATACCCGCTCAGTTGCGGATACCGCAGCAACTCCTCCGCCGTCAGCGTCCCGCCCGCCATCAGCGGAATCGTCGTCCCGCCGGTAATCCCCGTCGGCGTCACCGACAAAGCCCCCGTCAGGCTTGACGAAATTGCATACGTATCCCCACTCTGCGCAAACTGTGGCTCAATCGCCAATCTCGACCGGTCAAGCCAGTACGCCTGCTCCACATTCAACAGGCTATCCAGTATCTCCGTCGGCGTCGGCGTACTCGTGAAGACATTGGCATTGCCTGAAATCGTCCACGCCTGCGTAAAACTCCCCACATTCAAATTCATATTCGGCCCTGGATCCTTCGCCCCGGTCGAAATGTTATGGATGATGAATCCCAGGTTCTTCGCATTGGCAATCAGGCTGATATCGAAATACACACCATAAGAATCCGTGCTCGTCACGGCCGTCAAGCCGTCGTTATAGTCGCCCGTATACTCCGCCGTGTCGTTAAAGGCATACGCCGTCCAGTTCGCATAATTCCCATCTGGCCGGTAATAGTGAATTCGTGCATACCCCGGCAGCACCGCATTGGGATTCGCCAGACTCGGCTGGCTCTTATATAACTTGCCAATCCCCGTATACCCCCAGTACTCAAATCCCTCCGTCGTTGGATCCACAAACTCATTCGGACCCGGATCTTTCTTGTCTCCGCCAGGAGCCGAAGGATTGTGAATGATCAGCCCCAGGTTCTGCGCATTCGGCACCACCGCGACGTCGAAATACGCGCCATAGGCATCCGTATTCGTCACCGGCACCAACCCGTTGTTGTAGTCCCCGGTATACTCCGTCGTGTCGTAAAAGGCATAGATCGTCCAGCCCGAGTAGTTTCCATCCGTCCGGTGATAATGCACCCGCACATACCCCGGCAAAATCGCCGTCGGCTTGCTCAGATTCACCGCCGAGGTATAGAGCTTCGCAATCCCCGAATACGCCCAGTATTCATTGCCCTGTGTCGACGGATCGACAAACAGGTTGTTCGGCGTGTCCTTCTGGTCTCCGCCATTTGCCGTCGGGTTGTGGAGAATAATCCCCACCTCCTGCGCTCCCGTCGTCACCCCCACATCGAAATACGCGCCGAAACTATCGGTTCCCGTCACCGTCACCGGGCCGCCGCCGTAGTTGCCGGTATTCTCCGTCGTGTTGTCGAAGGCATAGATCGTCCAGCCAACGTAGTTGCCATCCGGTCGGAAGTAGTGAATCCGAATATCTCCGCTGGGAATCGCCGGGTCGGCCCACGCCATCACCGGCAGCAACGCCGCAACGCCCAGCACGATCGTCAGGACTCGAACCCCGCAATTGCCCAGAAAACGCAACATCCCGTTCCAAACCTTCATCGGCGACGCTCCAAAAATAGACTTTCGCCAACTCTCTTCATGTCCGGACACGCCAACATTCAAGCGTCCAAACATGCCCAGAGAGCAGCGCCGCGAAAGTAGTCTTCCGCATCGTGAGCTGTCAAGAAAAATGCGGCAGCGTCACTTCCTCCAACTACAGCGGACGGGACCACTCTTGCGGGAGGTCGTGTTGCCTTGGCGGGAACGACTCTGTAAGGGCGACGCACATGACGGCCCGCTGCCCCGCGAGGTGGTCGATCGATAATTCAGGGAGTGTAGCCGCTGCGGCCGACCACTAATTCCTTGAAGGCGACCTATCAGGCGTGATTGGCCTCTGGCGATAACAACGGAGATCTGTTTTAGGTTGAAATGTCGTTCAGCCTACACTTCAGAAGCGAAAATCGGAGCTGTGGTGTCTATTTCTCTATGAGCAACCGGAATCACCTGATTATTAAAGCTTCAGTATTTCTGATCTCGTTTTCTTTGGGGTGCTCGCGGGACAAACCGGGACGGGCTCCGGAGTCGTCGGTCAAAACTCCCGAGTTGTATTTCTCTACTCGTCCATCAAGGCAGCTCTTCTCGCTGGGCGAGCCCGTAGTAATCGGGCTCGAGCTTTATAGCCGGTTCGAACAACCGATTTTGGTAAGCCGACTGCAAGGCAACGAGTTTGTGAGCTTCAAGGTAAATGGTCCAGACGGCAATGAGGTGCCTTGGCGATGCGATGTGAGAGCCAATCCCAAGAAATACTCAGCATCTGATTTCACTGTGCTCAGACAATATTCGTTAATCTCTGCGAAGAGGATCATTTCACTGAAAGATGGCACAGGGTTTGTCCTCGACAAGCCCGGTCAATATTCGCTTACTGCCGATTTCTTCATGGGACCCCCAGAAAATTTCGCACCGTTCGCAGGCCAGGCGAAGCCTGCAACGGGGTCCTTCCATTCTGAAAAACTGGCGTTTTGTATAGAAGCATGCACTCTCGAACCCAGCAAGGTAAGCGATGATGCCCCTCAATCGGCTCTGGCCTCTGTTCGCGTGTTCTACACTCACATCACGAAACACCAGCAACTCGGTATTCCTTATGGTCCTGCTGAGAGCTCTCTCTTGCCGCTAGTGAGCAAACGGCTTGCCCAAGAGCTCGACGATCTGGGCGCTTGCGACCGAGATTACTACCGGCGTTACGGCGAGATTCTTCGCGCCCACACATATAAGCCTGAAACACCTTGGCTGGAGGATGGCATTTTCACAGGGCCAAATGATGCGGCAACTCCGCCCACGTTTCGTATTCTTGGCAGTAGGTCTGTAGGAGGAACCCGGGTTGACGTCCTAATTGCTTTCAAAGAGGATTGGGGCGACGCTGAGGGGGACGTGACCGCGATTTTAGAGAATAATCGATGGGTTATCGATGATTACGTAGCGATGTACGAGAACGATGAACTGCATCGTCTTTCGGCCGGGTATCCACAATGTAAGGGTGGTCGATGGGTGGGAGAACCAGAGCACTGAAGACCGTTCGCAGGTTTGGCATGTGAATTTTCGGGCGTATGTCTACGAGACGAAATTTTGTTTAGTTGAAGGTCTTAGATTTGGCCGTCGTTCCGAGGTATAACTTCCGCTAACGCGCTTCGCGCCATTCGATTCGCCTACCAAAATCAGAAACAACAATTCAAACTCACCCACAACCCAGGCAGGAATTCATTTCAGTTCTTCAAGCCGGCCTATCTTTGCCGTCTGAACCGCCGGCCGCACGAGCGTAGCCAGACAAAATCTCCTGCGTGGCCAAGGACCATTGAAGATCGCACGCAGCTTTTCTGTGCCAATGCCATGCCGTTCCAGCTTGCCGTGCTCTAATCTGCACTGAGGTGTCTTCGCTTGGCCGGAAATCCGTTTGACCCGCAATCCACCTTCGCGTAGACTAAGAAATTGCGAAGGGACGTGGCTTTGCCGCTATCCCACCCCGGCAGCGGGGATTCTCAAACCCCCACCGCGGGAAATTCAAAGGATTAGAACCGAACATGGCAAATCACGTCTCGTCCCTCAAGCGCGCCCGTCAGACCGTCGTTAAGACGGAAGTCAACCGCGCCAACCGCACCCGCGTCCGCGGCAGCCTCCGCCTCATGCGCGAAGCCCTCACCAAGGGCGACGTCTCCGCCGCCCAGACCCAGTTCAAGGCCACCACCTCGGCGCTCGACAAGAGCGTGCAGAAGGGCGTTCTGCACAAGAACACCGTCTCCCGCTACAAGAGCCGCCTCAACGCTCGCCTCAAGACGCTCGTTCTGGCCGTTCCCACCGCTGCCGCCCCGGCGAAGGCAGCCAAAGCATCCAAGGCCGCAAAAGCCTCCAAGTAAGCTTCATCCAGATCCAGGTCAAAAGGCAGGACGCTCTCAAGCGTTCTGCCTTTCCTGCATTTCTGCTTCGCTATTTTTTGAACGCTCGACGCGCAATGTAACAAATCAGCCGTTGAGTGTAATAAAGCGCCCACGGAGTGTAAGAAATTTCCCGCGCAATATAACGCGGGTGACGATTTATATTAATCGTCACAGCCGCTCAAAGATCCCGGCAGCTCCCATCCCGCCGCCGACGCACATCGTCACCATCCCGTAACGCACCTGCCGTCGCGCCATCTCCGCCAGAATCGAAGCCGTCAGTTTGGCCCCAGTACACCCCAGCGGATGCCCCAACGCGATCGCCCCGCCATTCACATTCACCCGCTCCGGATCGAGTCCGAGTTCGCGAATCACGGCCAGCGCTTGCGCCGCAAATGCCTCATTCAATTCCACTAAGCCAATATCGTCGAGCGTCAGCCCCGCCTGTTTCAAAACTTTCGGAATGGCGAAAATCGGTCCCGCGCCCATCTCCTCCGGCAGGCATCCAGCCGTGGCATACGCCACCAGCCGCGCCAACGGAGCGATCCCTAACTCCTTTGCTCTCAACGCGGACATAACTACGACCGCAGCCGCGCCATCCGAAGTCTGCGAAGAATTCCCCGCCGTCACCGTCCCTGCCGCAGCAAACGCCGGTTTCAGCTTTCCCAGCGCCGCAAGGGAAGTATCCGCGCGCGGCCCTTCGTCGGTATCCACAACCGTTTCTGTTACTTGCGGATTTCCAGGCTTGCCGTTTGCCGAGACTGCCGTCACCGTAAACGGCACAATTTCTCCCGAAAATCGCGCCGCCCTTTGCGCCGCCAGCGCCTTCTTATGGCTTTCCAGCGAAAAAGCGTCCTGATCTTCCCGCGAAACGCCATAATGCTTTGCCACGCGCTCCGCCGTAAGTCCCATGGTAAGAAGAGCTTGCGGGTAATTCTCGGCAAGCCACGGATTGGGGCTGGGCTTGTTGCCGCTCATCGGAATCATGCTCATCGACTCCGCCCCGCCCGCGATCGCAGCCGTAACCCGCCCCGAATCAACCTGATACGTCGCCTGCGCCACAGCCTCAAGACCGGAAGCGCAGAGCCGGTTCACCGTCACCCCGCCAATTTCGACCGGCAGTCCGGCCCGCAGCACCACATTCCGCGCCAGATTCCATCCCTGCTCGCCTTCGGGCATGGCGCAACCCAGCACCAGATCTCCAATCTCTTTGGAATCAAGCGCTTGCACTCGATCCAAAGCGCCGCGTACAGCCGCCGCCGCCAGATCGTCCGACCGAGTGGTCGCAAACGCACCCCTGCCGGATTTGCCCATCGCAGTTCGAACAGCACTCACAATCACAGCTTCCGGCATAGCACTAACTCCTTTGTGTTCAACACGCTACTCGGTATCTACGGTCTCCCAAGCGCCGTTGCGGTAGAACCGGTACACAGTTCGCCGATCCAGAATCGTATCCGCCACGCAATCGTGATCCAGCATCGGCGGATGATGCGCCATGCCGGCCTGCGCGTCGTGAACCCGCTCCGGACTGGCTGGATCGATGCCCCAATTGAATCCCAATTGGCCGTTTCCGCCATGCGGCTGTAGCCGGTCCGTCTCGGTGAAAGCCTTCATAACAATAGGCTTATCCGCAGGCGAGCCGCCGAAAAAGATGAGCAATGACACCTTGCCCCGAACCGCGCATAAGACCGCCCAGTCGTCGGAGCCGGGCCTCTCAAGGCTTGCGTGAATCACGTTTTCCGGCCGGTGAGCCTCATAGGTCTGCGGAATCACGCAGCCCATGGCATTGAGAGAATTCGCTACAGCAGGAGACATGTTCGGAAATGAGCTAACTGGCAGATTCCGAATGAGATACGGCATCATCTTGCCATCGAAGGCGACCTTCCCCGTCTCCACCAGCGGGTCAGGTTTCTGCCCCAAAGCTGCCGAAGATCCAATGCCTGTCAGGAGCAACGCCAAAAGGTAGCCAATCCGGTCGCGCATCGGCTAATTCCTCAGCGGCTTTCCGGTTTTCAAGGTAAATGCGATGCGTTCCTGCGTTTTCTTTTCGCCGCAGAGGGAAAGAAATGCTTCCCGCTCCAGATCGAGCAGATACTGCTCCGAAACCAGGCTCCCCGGCGTAAGTCGTCCTCCGCAAAGGACATACGCCGCCTTGCGCGCAACTTTCCGGTCGTGCTCGGAGGCAAATCCGGCCTCACCCATGAGAAAAATCCCAGTCTCCAGCGTCGGCAGCGTGGCCAGCCCGGCCGCCGGAATGTCGGAGCGTGGAATGGGCGCAACGTATCCCTGATCCGCCAGCAAAAGCACTTGCGCCTTGGCCTCCAGCAGCAGCCGTTCGCGATTGCGGGTAATCCGATCCTGCGGCGCCAGGAGGCCGAGCGCGCGCGCCTCGGCTGCGGAAGTAGAAACCTTGGCCATGGCGATGGTTTCGAGTGCGCGTTTGAGCGCCGCACCGTATTCGCTGGACTGGGCAAATTTAGAAATTGGATCCTTCGGCTCTGGCGGAGCAAATTGCGTGGCTAGATCGCAGGCTCGGAGCGCCATTTCTTTCGTTCCGCCGCCGCCGGGAATGAGGCCGACGCCGGCCTCGACTAAGCCCATGTAGAGTTCCGCGTGAACCTGCCGCGCGGCTGCGTGGAGTGTGATTTCTGTGCCGCCGCCCAGGCACATGGCGTAGGGCGCGACGACCACCGGGCGCGGGCAAAACTTGATCGCTGCCGTCATCTGCTGGAAGGCGCGGATGGCGCGGTTGACCTCTTCCCATTCGCCTTCCTGCATGGCCAGCAGAAGCTGCATCAGGTTGGCGCCGACGGAAAAGTTTTCCTGGTCGCTGGTGAGCACAAAGCCGCGAAAATCGCGGATCGCTTCGCTCGCCGGATTCAAAACCGAGCTGACCAGCGAGACGACATCGCCGCCGATGGCGCTCTTGGCCGAATGCAGTTCCAGGCAGCCGATGCCGTCGCCGAGATCAACCAGCGAGGCTCCAGAATTTTTGCGGACGACGCCCTTGCTGGAGTTGCTGGACGCGCGAAAATCTGCGATGCAGGCATGGCCGGGAACGGTGGCAACCGGCTCCATCTGGCCGGTGACGGGCGAGTAGCAGAGGGCGGCCTCGTTCGCGTACCAAGTCGTAAATCCCTGAGCCAGCATGGTTTCTACGCGGGGACTGACAGGCAGCCCCAGTTGCCGGAAGCGCGCAACAGCGCCAGCCACGCCGACGGCGTCCCACATGGCAAATGGACCCAGCTCCCAGTTGAATCCAGCGCAGATGGCACGGTCGATCGAGGGAGCGTCGTCGGCAATTTCGCCTATGCGGTCTGCCGCGTAGTTCCAGAGGTTGGCCAGCAGCGGCCATAGGAATGCGGCGGCTTTATCCTTTGCAGGATCGTTTGCAAGCAGTTGGCGCAAGCGGTCGGTGAGGTTGGGGACGTTCTTGGCCATTTCCAACGCGGGAATCCTGGCTTTTTCCAATGGCCGATAGTCCTGCGTCTCCAAATTGATGGCCAGTCGCTCCTCGGTTCCAGTGGAATTGCGTGTCTTGGTGTAGAAGCCGCAGCCGGATTTATCGCCGAGTCGACGCTCTTCGACCATATTGAGAATCAGTTGCCGCGCCGGACCGTCGTTCGCGCCTTCGCTGAAATTGCCCGCGACGTGGGCCAGGATGTCGATGCCCACCATGTCGGCGAGGCGGAAGGTGCCGGTGCGGGGCCAGCCGATGGCCGTACCGGTTAGCGCGTCGGCCTCTTCGACCGTCAGTCCCTGCGCCAAGGTCAGCGTCAGCGCGGCATTCATATTGACTACGCCGATGCGGTTGGCGATGAAGTTGGGGCTATCGTGCGCGACGACGACCTGCTTGCCGAGAATGCGATCGGCAAAGGCGCTGAAGGCGGCGACGACTTCCGGGTCGGTGTCTGAGGTCGGAATTAGTTCCAGCAGGCGCATGTAGCGGGGCGGATTGAAGAAATGCGTGCCGAACCAGCGTTTGCGAGCACTTTCGCTCATGGCCTCGCCGAGGCTCTCGGCGATTTTACCCACGGGCAGGCCGCTGGTGTTGGTAGTGAGGATGGCTTTCGGCCCAAGATGCGGCAAAACGCGCGCCAACAACGCGTGTTTGATGCTGAGGTTCTCGGTGACGGCCTCGATGATCCAGTCGCATTGCGCGAGTTTGGACAGGTCGTCTTCAAAATTGCCGGGTGTGATGCGACGGGCGAGGGCTGGCTCATCGAAGGCTGCCGGCTTGGCTTTGAGCAGCGCTTCGATGGCAGAAATGGCGAGCTGATTCGGTGATTTGGGCTGACCGCCGGGGAAGATGTCGAGGAGCAGGACCGGGATGCCGCAGTTGGCCAGGTGCGCGGCGATGCGCGAACCCATGGTTCCTGCGCCAAGCACGGCGGCGCTTGTGATCAGCATCGGCTGGGCGCCTGGCGATGGAGCAGCGGCTGGTGGGGCGGTTGGGTGCTCGGCGATTTCTGCGGCGGCGAAAGGATTCATGAGTCTTACCTGACTGGGCGCGACGAAACCCGAACGTTCCCGAGCATACGAGCAGGCGCGGGCAGGGGTCAAGGCGCGAGGTTCGTGCCGGTGGTCACGGATTTGCCAAGTGACTGGGAGATTGCAGCTTAAGCTCACGGACGATGGCTTCAGCGGCCCCTGCCGGCGGGTGAATGCTGGTGTCGATTGAGAGCGCGGGCCTGGGCATGTGCGCGGTCGAGAAGACACCTGCCGCGTGCAGTTGTTCGAAGAGAGCAAGGTCCCTGAGCTTCTGATATTGCACGCGCGATTCGCTCGCCATGCGGCGCTTCAGTTCATCGAGCGGGCAGGTGAGTTCGACGAAGATCAATTCGCCGCCGTGCTTTTCGACGGTTTGGATGGTGTTTGAAATGAATTCCGGGTGGACCGTGGTCTCCGGCGCGAAGGTGAAGATGAGGCCGGGAATTTGGGCTTCGCAGGCGGCGGTGAAGACTGAGAGCCAGATTTCTTCGCGCAGTTGGATGAAGGGCGCGCTTCCGAAGTCGAAGACCGAGAGCAGCAGATCGACGGCCAGGTGATTGTGGAAGAGCTTGTAGCCGGTCAGTGCGGCCAGTTCCTTGGCGACGGTGAGTTTGCCGGTGGCGGGTTGGCCGTAGAGAAAGAGGAGTTGCATAGGGCAGGGCAGGATGCTCATGGGCGTACGTTGGGGTGAGGCGTGTGGTCAAGACAGTCAATGGGAATTGATTAAGGGTTTGACGACGGGAGGCGCGCCCGGTAGCGTCGTAGTGCGGGGCGTTCGGGGAACGCCGCGACATGGAAGTTGCAGTTTTACCGGAGGGAAGCGAATGAGAATGGGAATCATACCCCGGCTTGGAACTCTAGCCCTGTTGAGCGTGGCCGCGCCTCTGCTCCTGGCGCAGGATTTGAAGAGCTTCGAGGCGAAGACGACGACCAAGGTGCTGGCGAACGGCCTGACATTGATTGTGTTCGAGCGGCCGGACGCGCCCGTTTTCAGTTATGCAACCTTTGTGGATGCGGGCGATGTGAACGACCCCTCTGGCGAGAGCGGACTGGCGCATATGTTTGAGCATCTGGCTTTCAAAGGCACGAGTGAGGTGGGGACGACCGATTATCCGGTTGAGAAAGTTGCGCTTGCCAAGGTGGAAGTAGCCAACGATGCCTACGAAATGGAATTTCGCAAACGGGTAGGGCAGGACCCGGCGAAGCTGGCGGCGTTGAAGAAAGCGGTCACAGAGGCCCAGGCCGAGGCGCAGAAGTACGTGATTCCGAACCAGTTTACCGAGATCGCCGATCGCAATGGCGCGGTCGGCCTCAATGCCCAGACCGGATTGGACGAGACGATCTATTACTGGTCCATGCCGGAGAACAGGCTGGAGCTTTGGGCTTATCTCGAAAGCGGACGACTGGCGGATGTGGTGCCGCGCGAGTTCTATAAGGAACGCGACGTGGTGATGGAAGAGCGCCGGATGCGGACGGATTCAAGCCCCATTGGCCGCTTGGTGGAACAACTGGAAGCTACGGCGTTTGTGGCTCATAACTATGGCCGGTCGGGGGTGGGCTGGCCGAGCGAGTTGAGCCAAATTACCGCGACCGAGGCGATGGCCTTTCACCAGAAGTACTACATCGGGTCAAACATTGTCGTGGCCGTTGTGGGTGACGTCAGGGCCGCGGAGGCGATGCCGTTGCTCGAGAAATATTTCAGCAAGGTGCCGGGCGGCTCTAAGCCGGAGGAGATGACCACGGTCGAGCCGAAGCAATTTGCGGAGAAGACAGTTGTGATCCGAGAAGCGACACAACCCTTCTTTATCGAGGGCTATCACCGCGGAGACTATATGGACAAGGACAACTCGGTGTATGACGCGATCGCCGACATTCTGTCGAACGGGCATGTTTCGCGGCTGTATCGAAGTCTGGTTCGCGACCGGCAGATTGCGGCAGTGGCGCAGGGATTCAGCGGCTTTCCGGGGTCGAAGTATCCGGGGCTATTTGCGGTTTACGCGGTGCCGGTGCCCGGGCATACCCCGGCGGAAATGCGGGAAGCGATTCACGCAGAGATTGAGAAGTTGAAGACACAGGATGTGACGGCGGCAGAGTTGGCTATGTTCAAGACGCGCGCCCGCGCTGGATTGCTGCACGGCCTTGCCGACAATCAGGGTTTGGCGAACCAGTTGTCCGAGTACCAGTCGCGGTACGGCGATTGGCGGGAACTGTTCCGCGAACTGGACCGAATAGATGCCGTGACGGCGGCTGATATTCGGCGAGTGGCCAATCAGACGTTCGTAGCCGGCAACCGGACTTCGGCTTCGATTGAGTTTGAATCCCCAAAAACCGCTGGCCAAAAAACAGCGGCTGCTCCGAATGGCGGTGCACGATGAACATGTTTCCGACAGTTCGATTTCGCGGGACGCAGCTATTGCTCGCAGCCGCTCTACTTGCAATCGGCAGCCATTCCGCAGTTGCGCAGCAGGAGAAGCCGTGGGACAAGATTCCCGTTCCGCCTCTGCGGGAATTCAAGCCGCAGATCCCGAAGAGGATTGTGCTCAAAAACGGGATCGTGATCTTTCTGCAGGAAGATCACGAACTTCCATTTGTGTCAGGATATGTGCTGATTCCTGGCGGCAGCCGTGACGAGGATCCAGCGAAAGTTGGGCTGGTGGATCTCTATGGAGAGGCGTGGCGGAACAGCGGCACGGAAAAGCTGGATGGCGATGCGATGGACGATCTGCTTGAGGCCAAGGCCTCCAGCATCAACACCGGTGGAAGCGAGGATTCGACGTATCTGAGCTGGGATTCGCTGAAGGGCGATTCCGATCAGGTGTTTGGGCTGGCGATGGATCTGTTGTTGCATCCCAAATTCAGGGCGGAGAAGCTGCAACTGGCCCAGAAGCAGGAGGCGACGTCAATTTCGCGGCGCAATGATGAGGCTGCCGGCATTGCCGCGCGTGAGGGGGCGCGGCTGGTTTATGGGACGACCGGTCCATATGGGCGTGAGCCGGAACTGGATTCGATCGGAGCCGTTTCCGTGAAAGACCTGGAAGATTGGCACGCGGAGACGATCGGCGGCAAGCTGGTGTTTGCGGTCGGCGGCGACTTCGATCCGGTGGCGATGGAGGCCAAGCTGCGTGCCGCGCTAGAGCCGTTACCGGACGTAAAGGCGAATGCGCCAAGGCGCGAGAACTTTTCCAGTCCAAAGCAGGGCATCTACTTTATCGACAAGGAGGACGTGAACCAGTCGAACGTCAGCATTGTGGGGCTGGGCACGGATCGTCATAATCCGGATCTGGCCGCGCTTGTGGTCATGAACGAGATATTTGGCGGTGGGTTCGGCTCGCGGCTGTTTCAGAAGATTCGCACCGAGATGGGATTAGCCTATGCCGTCGGCGGCTCCTACGGGCAGACCTGGGATCATCCCGGATTGTTCCGGATTGCGTTGAGCACCAAGAGCGCCTCGACGGTGGATGCGACCAAGGCGGCGCTGGCCGAGGTGGACAAGCTGCGGACAACGCCGTTTACCGACGTAGAGCTGAAGCGAGCGAAAGACCAGATCCTCAACTCGTTTCTCTTCCGCTACGACACGCGGGAAAAGGTGCTGAATGCGCGAGTGCAATTGGA